>Ga0210400_10000256_pt1 | contig 64002 bp, 71 predicted proteins | sample IncBWH26MmetaG_FD_155456 | JGI IMG/M metagenome (GOLD analysis project Ga0210400, IMG submission 155456) | Forest soil microbial communities from Barre Woods Harvard Forest LTER site, Petersham, Massachusetts, United States - Inc-BW-H-26-M | ecosystem: Environmental > Terrestrial > Soil >...
GAGGACGTTATTCGACGGCTGGGACGGCAGATAAGCAGTAGTAATAATTTTCTTGCCAGGTGCTGCGATGTCGATGCATGCGGCTCCAAAATTTGAAAACGATGCTTTTTGATCATTGACGTCCGTGGCTGCAACTCCCAAAATCATATCCTGCCCGTTGTCAGCGCAGACCGGATAAATCGGCGTTGAGTCCAAATTCAGGCCGTGGTCAGATAGATCGTTGCCAGCGGCCGCCACGATCAAAACTCCGCGGTTATAAGCGTACGTCACCGCGTCGCTGAGAGTCTGGTTGTTGCCAAATCCGGTCCCGCCCAGGCTGAGATTGATAATATTGGCGCCGTGATCCGTCGCCCAGACCATGCCTGCGGCCACGGCCGAAAGATCTCCGGTGCCGTCCGCGGCCAGCGCTTTGACCGGCATCAGACTGACGTTCCAGTTAATTCCGGCAATGCCCATGGAATTGTTGGGGATAGCGCCGATCACTCCGGCCACTGCAGTGCCGTGCCCGTTGTCGTCCGAATCAGAATTTGCGGGAATTGTTTTATTGGCAATCGCGTCATAGCCTTCTTTGACCCGGCCGTCGTTGAGCTCGACGTGGCTGGCGTGAATTCCGGTGTCGATAATCGCGACCACGACAGCACTGCTGCCTTTGGTAAAATCCCATGCTTCCGGAATATGCGTTTTTGGCAGGTACCATTGTTTGTCATCAGCCGCCGGATCAGTGGTAAAAAAAGGATCGGAAGTGACCACAGACAGCGCTGAGACTTGCGGATCTTTTTCCACGAAAGAAAAAGCCGGATCAGCCTGCATCGATTGGAACACATCCGCGGCTACTTTGGTTTTGTAAATGTTGTGGAATAAATTAGCCGGCTTCAGCGCATAGTGACTGAAAATTTCCTGGTTGAGTGCAGAATTTTTGGTTTCAAATGTAATCGAAAACTGCGGCCCAGCCGCTCGCGCCCCGGACTGCGGCACTATCGCAGATAAAAAAACTGGCAGTAATATGCCGCCGAGTATTTTTGTATAAATTGTATAAGACCGTTTGGTCATTTAGTAGAATATTTACCAGTAATAGCGTTCCACTTAATAATAAATAAATCTCTCAATGATTGGATGAACGCGCTGGGAGGCACCGTACTGCCGCCATGTTCTTCTCGTACAATCGGCACGGCCTTAATTCTATAGCTTAATTTGAGAGCAATTGCAAGCAATTCCATGTCGAAAGCCCAGCCGTGGATTGTGATCAGCTTAAAAATCCTTTTTGCGGCTTCTCCTTTAAATGCTTTGAATCCCGCTTGCGTGTCGTTGATGTGCGGGATCAGCACAATTTGGATCAGCAGATTACTGCCTCGCGAAAGCATGGTGCGGTACCAGGGCTGCTTGGCTTGATGCGATTTGTCCATGTACCGATCGCCAATCACGACTTCGATTCCCTCATTCAGAGCCGGCCAGAATTTTTCTATTTCAGAAATGGGTGTCGCATCATCCGCGTCCATGAACATTATATACTCGCCTTTGGCATACTCCACGCCCAGTTTGACTGCCATGCCTTTGCCTTGGATGGTTTGCCGGACAACCTTAGCATTCTGGATTGACGTGGCTTCTAGTTTTTTAACGGCTTCGAAAGTCTGATCGTTACTGTTGTTGTCCACGACAATGATCTCGTATTCATAATTTTGCTTTTTCAAATACCCGTCTACATCGCGCAAAGTGCGTTCTATTCGTTTTTCTTCGTTGTAAGCTGGGATGATGACCGATAGCTTGATCATTTGAGTTTGTTTCTATTTAGTTTCTTGTTAATGCATCACGAATTATACCAGATTTTGGCGGAAATTACAAAAATTCGATGAGGTCCTTGCCTGACAAATATGCCGATAGCAATCGTTCGTATTGCAGAAATCGCCAGCTCCGGATTTTGGGCCACTTCTCCATACGCGTTGTGGTCCAAAGACACCTAGCCAAAATAAATTCGTTCAAAAATCCGGAAAATTTGGGCAAATTATTTTTTTGGAAAAAATAATCAATTGAATCGATATATTTTTTCTTCTGCTGCCGCGTGAATCTAAAAATCTGCTGCAGTTCCAATTTTTTGACTGGAAAAAAATCGGTCATAAAAATAGCTGTCGCCAGGTCATAGCCGATCGGAGCCTCGAACAGGGACTCGATGTCGATCACTCCTTTGGGATATATATTGAACGGTCCCAAATCTCCATGCGTTTGGACGAACGGCAATTTTTGTAATTTTTTCTGCATCAGTTTTATCGCCAGCGCCGTCTTGGTTCTTTGCTTGGGCGATTCTTTGTTCATAAAATGCAAATTAATGCCTTTGTGGAAATGTTGAAAATTTCCTGATTTTTTCCGGGTCGACAGCTGGGCGGACGCAAATTTCAGTAATACTTTACGAAAGGCCTCGAAATTACTGGTTGAAACTGATCCACGAACTCGGCAATCGTGCGCGAAAATTTGGCCGAAGTGACGATCGCCCAGCGATTCCTCGATGAAATATTTCTGGTTGCCCATTTTGCCCGATCCCAAAATTTTCGCCAAAGGAAACCCGCAAGCCAATAGCCGTCGATGCAACGCAAGTTCTCTGCCAACAACGCTCGATGATCCAATTCGCAAAAACTTATTTTTGCCACGATAAACATAGACTGGGTTGTAGATCCGTTTTTTTAACAGCTTGTATTTTTCCCCGTTGATTTCTAAACTCTGCTTCATTGCTAAAGCTTATCAAAAAATCGCCCGGTTGGCGATTTTTTTAGCTGTTCACAGTCATTTCTTTGTTTCTCTGCAAAAGCTTTTGGTGCCAAGCCCAGGCAGTGCTGATAATCGTATCCAAATCCGAATATTTGGCGTCAAATCCTAATTCTGTTTTGATTTTCGACGGATCCGCGACGAGCACGGCCGGATCGCCTTGGCGCCTCGGCGCGTACTGAATCGGAATCATTTTCTTGGTCACTTCCACACAAGTATTTATAACTTCGGCCACAGAGCGGCCTTTGCCGGTACCGACATTATAATTGTACACTCCAGAGTCTGCGTCCAGTTTTTGCAAAGCCAGCGTGTGGGCCACGGCCAGATCTTCCACATGGATATAATCGCGGATGCAGGTGCCGTCATGAGTGGGATAGTCATTGCCAAAAACTTTCAAAACATCTTCCTGATGCGCGGCCACGCGCAGGACTTTCGGGATCAGATGTGTCTCCACCGGATGCGATTCGCCGAGAGTGCCGTCGATACTGCCGCCGCAGGCGTTGAAATATCTTAAACTGACAGAAGAGAGGGCAAACGCCTGGCTGTACCACTTCAAAATTTTCTCAAACACCAGTTTCGTTTCGCCGTATGGATTGACCGGCTTTTTCGGATGATCTTCGTCGATCGGGACATAATGCGGCTCGCCGTAAATGGCGGCTGATGAAGAATAAATTAATTTGTCGACTTTCGCCGCGACCATGGCGTCGAGCAGGTTTCGGCCGTTGTTGACATTGTTTTCAAAATAGCGGTTCGGAAACAAAACCGATTCCTCGACGATTATTGAATTGGCAAAATGGATCACCGCGCCGATTTTATTTTCTACGAAAATTTTGTCCAGCAATTTCTTGTCGGACAAATCCCCTACCACCAGAGGGCAATTCAGGACATTTGAATGTCCGGTCGAAAGATTGTCAAAAACCAGGACGCTGTGCCCCAAAGATTGGAGCAATTTTACCGTGTGCGAGCCGATGTATCCAGCACCTCCGGTGATTAGAATTTTTTGATTGGTGTCGTCCATGATCAAATTGCTAATTGTTCAAAAACAAAAAACCGATCGCGCGGTCTTTTGTTTTTGAGATTTTTATTTCTGCTGATTAAATAATAAGCCACAAAAAAAACTTGGGCAAATGATCAATTTAGTTGCCCAAGTAAAAACTTTCCGCTTACTTATCCCCAAGCTTACGATTTTGCCAGCCGGTATTTTTTGAAAAAAGCCAGAATTAGAACCAGGCCCGCGGCCAAAACCGCCGGCAGCCATTCAGACGCGCCCGTCACCGGGGCTTTGTAAGCCACAGAAGGACTTCTGCCGCTGGGAGAGGGTGTCGGAGTTACATTTCCGGCTACCGCCGGATTGGCTATAGCCACTTCCAGGTCGTTGTTGAATTTGATTTTCAAAATAGGATTGGTGCCGACCGGAAGCGTATTGACTTTGACGCTGAATTGTTTTGACACCGATCCTTTCGCCGGGATATCGAGCGGCGTCCAGACCAGCGAATTGGTGGCTGCGTTGTAAGAAGCACCCGAAGCATCCATCAAAGCCGCTTTGTCCGTGATGTCAGCGACGCTGGCTTCGATAATATAACCGGAAACAACTTTGTCACTCTGATTCTCGGCGGTCAGAGTGTAGACGATGACATCGCCGGGATTGGCGTTGGCGTTTTGCGCCGGCGCGTTTTTGGTTTGATTGAACGCGGTTACCGAAAGCACCGGTGTTTCAGCGACATTGGTTTTGCTCCTGGCCAGCCAGACTATACCGGCCACAATCAGAAGCAGGACTATAAGACCCACAAGAGTTCGTTTTGACATAGAATTGTTATGAAATAATTGATGCGGACTGGGGACGGAATTTTCTAAAGCCTATATAACCTAGCATAACCGTCAGAGACAGCACAAGGGCCAAACTCCCCGCGGGACCGGTCTTGGGAGCCACGAAAGTTCCAGCGACCACGCCCTTTCTGACCGGCACTCTTACGGTGCTGCCAAAAGTATTGACCATGGCCAAATCCGTGTTGCTGGGAATCGAAGATCGGACTGTTACGCGAAATACTTTACTGACGCTGCTGCCCGGCCCGATATCCATGTTCGGCCAAAAAATCATGTTGCCACTAAGACTGCCGCTTCCCGCATCGGTCAAATCCGAAAATTCCAGCACTTCTCTCAAATCATCCTGGAACGCGAAATTGGTCGCGGTGATACTGCCTTGATTGAATACAGAAAGCGTGTACGCGATGACATCACCGGGTCTGGCCACGAAACTCGTTGCGTCGATCCCTTGTGTTTCATTGAAGGCTTTTTTGGACAAAACCAAATTAATATTTCCAGGCAGAGAAATCGTGACCGATGCGAAATCCGTCACGTCGCCGGTGTTGCTGGCCGTGATTCGGACGTTGTTGTTCCAAGCACTGCTGCCAGACGGAAATCCGCCGTTGGCGGTCATGATCATGCTGATACTGTGGCTCATGCCGGCATTCATAGTACCGAGGCTAAATGTCACCTGTCCCGTCTGTTGAGCCGTGGACAAAACATTGCCATCGAGCGATACGCGCGTCAGTACGAAGTTACTGGGCAGAGTGTCGATCAAATTCACGTTTTGAGCTGACAGACCTGACGTGCTATTGGCTGAGACGTTGACGATAAATTCAAACTGATCGCCGGACTGGCCGGAAGTCGATTTGTTAAATGATCCTTCGCCGCGGCTGATGTTGCGGACATTTTTACTCACACTCAAAAACACGGTTGGCACTGGCGGTGGAGGTGGCGGATTGGGCGCCGGTGGTGGTGGAGGTGGAACAGGAGTTTGAACTACCACCACTGGCGGTGGCGGATTGGGCGCTAGCGGCGGTGGCGGCGGGTTTGTAACCGCAGTATAAACCACGACACCATTCAATGTCCCACAGCCGACCAAAGTCCCTGTGGTGCCCGAAGGAATGCTTTTTGTAAATCCGGAGACGTCATCAAACCGGATCGAGTATGCTCCCAACGCTACATCGGTAAAAGTTTTGGATCCTGACGAACTAAATGTTTCGCCGTTGGGACGGGTAATCGTCCAGGTTGAAGTAGGAATGTTGCTGGTGACGGTAATCGTCCCGGTGGTGCAAATTGGAGCTGGGGTCCCGCCGCCGCAGGTTCGAGTCAGAGTCACGTCCACGGTAGCATTGCCGCCGTCAGAATTATTTGTCCCGCTGGCGTTGTTGTAGCCCGTAGCGGAAGCTGTCCAAGCAATATTTGTATTGGCTGGCACTGTGAGCGTTACATTGCCGGCACTGTTGGTAGTACCGCTGGTCCCACCGCCTGAAACTGTAGCACCCGCGATATTTTCACCAATACAATTTGCATGCACGTGAAAAGACAAACCGACATTTGATGGAGTAGTCGTAGGACAACCATCGGCTCTATTCAATAAAATAGAAATATTCTGATTGGAAGTTAAATCAATTCCGGCAGTGTCTTTGGGGTCATGATTGTCCGCTTCCACGTGCAGATAAAAAGTTCCGGGATTAAGGTTGGGAAAGGTAAACTGCCCATTGGAATCGGTATAGCCTTGCGCGCCATCATCCGGCCCATTTACGATTGTAATTTTGGCCATAACTGGTCCGCACGCATCACTGACACTGACTTGCAGCTGTAAATCGCCTGCCGCGTGGATGGACGCTATAAATGAAATACCCAAAACTGCGACCAAAGCCAAAGCAGATACTTTTGCTGCCAATGATTTACTAATTAATGTTTTACTCATATCGTACCCCTTCTAATTAATTACTTCTGTTTAATAAGTTGTGCTCACAGAAATTGCCATAGTCTTAACTTATCGAAACGGCAGCTTTTGTCAATAGAACTTTATTACAGAAAAAGGATCTTGAGGCATTCCGCAACGGAATGCCTCAAGCAAACGAACACTATCGCACAAGTCGCAAGTTCACTCCAACCACGAGCGAGTTGAGGTTGACCCTCTCGTCGGCCTGGAAGGTGTTGGTCCGCCGTGAACTGATCCCGAGCCAATCGTAGGCTACCATGCCGTAGATCGGACCCTTAATCTTGATGTTGAATTCCGGTCGGACTCCCATTGACCATCCGCTTGCATCGGGCTGACTGACCAGAGGATAGTTGAGGCCCGGCTTGGTCTGCTGTGTCCAAGCAACCCTGGTCAATGACGGACCATACGTTCCTCGCAGACGGAAGTCCCAGCGTGAGCCATCGTTCGAAACAAATATCGCCTCTGCCCCCATTACCACCCCTTGGTAAATCCGTTTGGTGATAGTGTGGGCGCCCTGACCATCATAAACCTCGCACGGACAGATCCTCTGCCAGCCGCCGAAGGGAGCCAGAGTGAAGCCTTTGACCCCGAACTTCCAGCCGACCATGGCTTCCAGCCGATCGTCAGTAGAGTCATCCTTGTCGCGGATCTTCGTCGCCCAAGCATCGAGGAATTCTTTTTTCCCCGTTCCTCCGAGGATCGTACCATTTCCAGCGGCGAATAGTCCGTTGCCAGGCTGTTCGAACCGGATCATGGGCAGGAGTGCGGTGAAGTTGTTCTTCTGCGACGCATCACCTGTGCCCGGCCTTGGCGCACCCACGTAAGTGCTGAGTACGTTCCCAAACACGGCGCCAAAACCAACAGTGAACACCGCTCTGGGTTTGCTTCTAAATTCAGAGGTGGTGGTGGATTTGGCCGCGGCTGAGGTGTGAGGTGACGGCGGAGTGGATGGATTGGTTGAACCTGGCGGCGGGTTTGGCGCGCTGACTTCCGTGGTCTGGGAAATTGCGATGCGCCCCGTCATATTGCCGCAGATGTCGAACAGACAAATCTCAACCGGAACATTTTCGTATGGCCCTTGATCTGGAGTCACGGCTTTGGTCACTGAGACTTTAGCCGCAGGCTTGCCATCAGCGGTGAATACTCCCGTCTGATACCACCCCAAAGCCACAGGACCGGGAAGAGGTGTTACGTCGACGACCAACTTGCCATTGCTATCCTTCAGACGAGTACCGTATGTCAGCCCAGCTGGCAACACTGTCCAGCACGGCCAATACTCTGTGCGAAGATTCATGGGCCTGGCCGCCTCGATCAGATCCGCATAAAATCTCTCCGACGGATCCTTCACGGACTTCTTTGTGTCCGGTTCGTTGAAAAACAGGTACGCCACCGAGGTTTTGATGCCTTCTTTGGCCATATCGAGCTTGTATTTCTCCTCGTCGCTCAAAATGTCATCTGGCAGAGGCCCAGTGAAGTACCTGAAAATTTCCAGGTCGCTGCTGCCTGGCATCTCGGGAATCAAGCGGCTGACGCCAACTTTATCCGCGTGCCAGATCGTCATTCTCGCCACTTCCGGCGGCGGTTCACCGCAGGATTTGATCGTGCTCCGATCGGTTTTGTTTGCGACCTTCTGCCCGTAGGCAGGCTGGGCGGACAAACAAAAAACAAGGCCGACGAATGCGAAATAGCGAACTTGCATTGCTGTCCCCCTTCAAATTGTGAACTCTTACTTACTGGTTAAGGATATGGGTACTGGATAGTTTAGAAAATAGCACTACTTTGGAAGTAATGCTGTCGTTTCGAACGACTTTCTGTGCGAACGTCTATATTTCTGTGGAATACTGATACAAATTAAACAATAGAAGCGATCCTTGTATACGCAGTATACAAAATTTCACGTCTTTTGATTGCAAATACAGCCATGACGGTCATTCCGGCAAAAATCAAACTGAAAGTCGAAGTAGTACCAGTCGGGGGTGCCACCACAGTCCCTTTGACCAATCCTTTTTGAACTCGAATGTTTATCGTACTGCCGAAAGTGTTGGTCATGACATTGCCAGAGTTGGCTGCGAAAGTTTGGTTGACGCGCACCGCAAAAGTTTTCTCAGCCGTACTGCCGGCCGCGATCGAAACAGACGGCCAGACCAAAGACAGGTTGCCGATGTTGAAAGTCGCATCGCCAAAAGTATCCATGTGCGATAACTGCAAAACATTGCTCAAATCATCCGAGAACTGATAACTGGTAGCCGTGGCGTTGCCGCGATTTGACACGATCAAAGTATAGATAATCAAATCATCGGGTTTGGCTGAGTTCACCGTGGCATCTACGCCCTGAGTTTGATTGAATGCGCGTTTGCTCAAGACCAAATCGATATTCCCGCTGGCGATCGAAGAAATAAATACCGTGGCGCTGGCGTTGACTGATTGTGTGTTGTCCGCGGAAGCATTGGCGGAATTGATAAGCGTACTGCCGCTGACATTTGACGCTATGGCCGCCCGATAAGTAATCGTCCTACTTTGCCCGCCGAAAAGATTGCCCAAATATTGTGAGCCGTTGAAAAGATTGCCGTAATTTGTGCCGCCGTCAATTTGGAAACTGCCCGGAATATAATTTATACCGGAAGGAAGAAAATCGGTGACCCGGACGTTGTTAGCATAATTCACCAAACTATTGTTGCGTACGGTCAAGCGATACTCCAAGCGATCCCCTGCCGCCGCGGAGGTGCTGGAACTGAAAAATAAATTGGAATTATTACTCACGTTCCGCACTTCCTTGGTCAGGCTCAATTGCGCGCTGGTATTATTTGAATTAACCACGACAGTGGCCTGGTCTGACACTGTGCCGGCATTGCTGGAAGTTGCCGTAGCTGTGTTGATCCAGTTTCCATTTCCTGAGCTGGACGACACTGTGGCAAAAATATTTATGGTTTGGGTACTGCCCGGAATCATATTGCCCAAATTGACCGAGGTCGAACCTGAATTTACGATCAAGTTGCTCGGCATGGTGTCGTTGACCACGACGTTTTGCACCGTGTCAGTGCCAGTCGAAGAAACTTGAATTTGGAATTGGACCTGGTCACCGGGATTTGCGGCAATTGATTTAGTATAAACACTCTGGCCTTGAGTGGTATTTCTCACTGTTTTATTGATCGAAATCACAGGCGTCAAACTTTGAATCACAATTTGATTGTATGTTCCATTGAGAGTCAATGAACTGCAGGCAGGCAAAGTACCTCCGAGTGAATTCGGAGTCGTGTATCCAGCAACACTGTCAAATCGAACCGTATAACTTCCGGCTGGCTGGCCAGTCAAAGTTTTGCTGTTCGCTCCTGACCATGTGATCACCGATCCATCAGGCTTGGTGATTGTCCCGGAAGATGCAATGTTGGTATTTACTGTTACAGTTCCAGTGGTGCAAGGAGCAGTCACTACCACTTGAGTGTATGATCCGCTCAAAGTCAAAGTGCCGCAGCCGTTCAGGGTGCCCGATACAGCACTGGGTTTGGTGTAGCCGGATACGTCGTCAAACTGTACGGAATAATTTCCCAAAGTTTGATCGCCAAAAGTTCTGCTGGTGCCGGAAGAATTAACTGAAGTACTGTCCGGCCTGGTCAAAGTCCAAGTTGAATTGATGTTGGAATTTACAACCACGGTTCCTGTAGTACAAGTCGGAGTAATTACTACTGCCGGTTTATTCACGATGACACTGGCGCTGTCTGAAACAGAACCGGAATTGGAAGCTTTTGCAGAAGCGGTGTTGACCAAAGTTGTGGAATTGGCAGAAAACGCCGATGCTCCAGCCACATTCTCGCGGAACACTATCACATGACTTGAGCCAGCGGCCATGTTGCCGATATTCAAATTATCGTTGGTATCAAAAGCCGAGTTGCCGTCCAATTTCAATGATCCTGCAACATAACTAAACTGGCTTGGCGGGACATCAGTTACCACTACACTCTGCGCGTTGCCCGCAGTGACGTTGACTTTGATTTGAAATTCTACGGTGTCGCCAGGACTGGCTGTAACGGATTTGGCAAAATTACTCTGGCCAGCAGTGATATTTCTGACAGTTTTTTCAATAGTTCCCTGGACCGGAGTTGGTGCACCACAGTCTTGGCCATAGTTGACGACGACGCCAAAAAACACCAAATCATTGCCATTGGGATCGCGGAAACCGGCATCGAGCTGGACGCGGCCGCAATTCTGCGCAGTAGCGTCATAATGCAGCATAGCTTGCCCGCTTTCGCCCACCGCATAAACAGTTTTTCCGCTAATAGCACCGCCAAGACCGGGTGCGGTCGTAGTCGGAGCACAGCCGGCAATCGGATCGCGAGAAACCGCGCCCACTATCATAGTGGTTCCCGGCCCGTGATTTGTAACGTTCACTGTCCAGTCCATGCTCGGATGAGCGGCAGGGTTCAATCCCGGATCAGTACACCGGCTGCCTGCATTCACTGTGAAAGTATAGTCAATATTTTGATTGTTGCCGGAAGCCAAAGTTTTCGGATTGAAGCTTATCACAAACGCCAAAACAAAAGCCGCAGCAATTACACGCGAAGAATTGCGGCTGAAGATTATAGAGGAAATTTGCGTGGAGACAAGTTTCATATTTGGATAAATTTAAATCTAACTAACGTATCATCCTAGCAAAAACGCCAGCTTTTGTCAACCTTGATCAATAATTTTTACAATCCAACCTGCACCGCGGAAACTACGTAGCGGCTGGCCTGGGTGCCGATCGGCCAGCATGTCGAAAGATTTAATTTGCTGACCTTGGCATCGCCGAAGAACTGAGCCTGGTCGTCAGGCTTATAGATATTACTGCCAGTCACCTGATAGCGAAAATTATAAATTTTACCGTCCACGCCCGTGGCTTCGATCAAAATATCATCTCCAGGGGCAAGATAATTTAACTGTGCAAAAATATCATGCATGGGGTCATGCTTCCAGAAATAATCGGAAGAATGCCCGGAAACGTAAATAATTCCGTTTTCACCGGGCATGGCTGTACCTGGATAATGGATGACGCCGTGAGTCAAATCATTATCAAAACTTGATGGGTCCTGCGACCAGATCAACGCCACATTAATCTTGAGTTTTGGAATCGAAAGCTTGCCGGGCTTGCTCTGGTCGAAATTTATGGCCGCGGCTCCAGCCACACTGCCCTGATGATTTTGCGCAGCAGCATAATTGATCCGGTCGTTGATAGCGATCAAATCCAATTTACTTGCCCATTCCCGCTGTTGTTTTGTCATCGGTCCGTCACCCCAGGGATTGATGGAATTCAAAACTTTCACGCCATCGAGCATTCCATTGCCGGAAGAATCAGCAACTATAGGATTGGTATGCATGATAAACTCATCATAATTGGTCAGCCCATCGTGGTCGATGTCAGCCGTAGGAGCCAAAAGGTTGGGATCGCCAACTGCGTAAAAATACTGGCTGATCCATTTGTAATACTCGGCGGATTGGCCGCCCAAAATCTGCTGGGACTGCGGTTTGATAAACAGCCCGTTGATCTGGGCAAAAACTGAGGAAAAATTCAGAATTACATAAAAAAATACAAACGCTGCCAAAAAAATCGCCGGGTAAACCACAAGACCGCGGAAGCTGCTGCGACTAGTGCCAATCGATTCAATCTCGTGGGCAAAGTTGTCCTGTTTAGACGTAGGCGTTTTTATAGGAGCCACCGGCTCATGGGTTTTGTCAATCGGCAAGCCTTCTGGAGCACCTTGAATATGCGGCAGGATCGTGTGATCGCCGATTTTTAAAATCCTGTGAATTTCTGATATATATTGAATATTTTCCATAGAATTAGAAAATTATATCCAAACGCTATATATTAGCATAAAACGCGAGCTTTGTCAAGATCAATGCGCAGTTTGCATAATATAAGGTATAATATTAATGTATACGCAATTCTATTGGGTTAATGAAACTAAAACACTATCTAATAGCGTCAGAACATAATGATTATAGGCCATGGATACTGACCCCGGCAGCGCTTGGGGTATTTTGCCTGGTTATTTGGGGGTTGCGGTTTTTTGGGACTACGTCCATGACTTTGGCCTCGGCTTCGATCGACGCCAATGAATTAATGAACAGGGTTAATAACGAACGAACTCAAAGATTTATCCCGGCGCTTACCACAAATACTAAGCTGATAAGTGCTGCCTCAAGCAAGGCGAGTGACATGCTCAAACGCAGTTACTTTGCTCACATCGATCCGGACGGCAAAGAAGTCTGGCCACGGATTGAAAACGCCGGCTATAAACCATGGATTACTCTGGGGGAAAATCTGGCCATGGATTTTGACAACGCGCCGGAGCTGGTGGCGGCATGGATGAACAGTCCGTCGCACAGGGAAAACATCGTCAATCCAAAATTCGAAGATCAGGGACTTTCTTCCATCGCCGGCAGTTACGCGCCCAGCCACGACACCGTGATGGTAGTCAGTTTGTTTGGGACTTTGGTTAAATCAAATCCAGTACCTGCAAAAACCCAATCATCAGCCAAATCCCAGCCCGCGCAAACACCGGCTTCCCTGCCTGTGATTCAAAATCCTCCGGCCAATACTTCCAAGCTGAAAATTTCCGAAGATGTCAAAGTCACAAACACAACACTCTCAGGCCACACTCTGGTAGATATCAATTTGATAATTACGGGCGAGCCGACATTGGTGACCGCAAACCTCAATCACCAGTCGATTTCGCTGATCGGCGGCAAAGTTGCGGGCGAATACGAAGGCCGGTTTACGTTTGATTCTTCAGCCGACTTGTCAAATCAAAGTTTGAACGTGGAAGCGCGCGACAAAAATGGCATCAAAGCAACTTTAAATTATCCGGTCAGTTTTGAACGGCCAGCGCCTGCTACCGGCGATATGCCGCAGACCATAATCCCGATTTCCAACGAAACTCAGATCATCCAGTTTTTACGGATCACGTTTGGAATTTTTGCCACAATTTATATGGCATTCCTGGCCATCGACGCCATCATCATTCATCGGACAAAAATAAAACGCGACGGCGTCCACAGCATGCCTCACGTTTTGGTATTTTTATTAGTTGCTATCGTGACATTGTTTACGAACTGGTTTTAGATCACTCGTTGGTTGAAGTTGTGGCTGGCGAAGAGGAACGAAATGACAAAAACCATCATCACGAAATATTCAAACACCACCTTTCGGGTTAGTGTTTTTTCTAAATAATGGTGCAAAATTCCCCACAAAAAATTATACACTGCCAGCATCACCAGCCCGCCGGTAAAATATTCCGAACTCCAGTTGCCATAAACCCAAAGGCTGACTATGCCTAGAACCCCCGCCAAAGCGATGATCCAGAAAAAAATCTGAAAATTGAGCAAGCGATGCTGGAACAGCGCTTGATAAACCAAAAGAAAGGTCACGACCAAAGCCGCGGTCAGCAAAAAAACCGCGTCAAAACCGTAATAAAAAGTCACGCCCATGATCGCGGAAAAAACGATGAACGCCGCGTAGAGTTTGACCAGCGACAAAACTTTGAGAGAGCTTTGCCGGTGCTCCAAATTTTTACTGATATGCTCCTTCATAAACCAATACGCCACTGACAATGCGGCTGTGGAGCTGATGACCAAAAGTTCTTTCAGTATCGATCGGAACGGATTGAGGAACATTAGCACGACCGTGGCCCAATAAATCAAGCCCGGCAGGACCAGATAATTTTGATAATGCCGCAAATACTGCCATTTTTTCACGTGTTCGATGCGTTCTTGAAACGCCATCCACAACATTTTGGCGCTTTGATGATTTAATCTGGCATTGGCCAGCACTCCCCTTTTTTTGAGATGCAGATCGAAAAGAAAAGTCAGCCAGAAAATATGAAATGCGTAAACGTAAAAAGCGACGTAGAGGCTGCCTTTGAGCTGATAAATACCGATGATATATGACAGCGCTTCAAATCCAAGGAACGCACCTAAGGTTACAATTGCTGTGGAGAGTATTTTATGTTTTGCTTCTGAAAATAGATTTTGCATTCTGTTTTATCCCATTCCGGATAAGCTTTTCTTTCTCGCCAGTTCGCTGGCTCGAAATAGCGATTCAAAAGTCCCGGCATCGATCCATTCGCCTTTTACATCTAGTACTTGTAGCTCGCCTTTTTCCAAGTACCAATTGTGCAAATCTGTAATTTCTAATTCGCCTCTAGCAGATGGTTTGACTTGTTTCGCAACTTCGATCACACGTTTATCATAAATGTATAATCCCGGAATAGCGTAATCAGAAATATGTTCTTTTGGTTTTTCAACAATCCTTATCACGCCACCTTCTGAATCTTTAACAACAACTCCCATACGCTCAGGATCTGACACTTTCTTGGCAAAAATTAAAGCTCCCGATTTAAAACTAGTAATAGCTTCGGAGAAATCATCTTCAAAAATATTATCTCCTAAAATTAAACAAACGTTATCATCACCAATAAAGTTTTCACCAATGATGAACGCTTGTGCCAAGCCTTCTGGCTTGTCCTGGATTTCATAAGCAAATTTGGCACCAAATTCCCGGCCCGAACCAAGCAAGCGCAGATAATCCCCGGCTCTATCTGGGGCGACGATGAACAAAATATCTTTGATGCCGCCGTCCAACAAAGTTTGCAAAGGATAAAAAATCATTGGTTTGTCGTACACAGGCAAAAGCTGCTTACTTGTGACCTTTGTAAGCGGATGGAGTCTGGTTCCCGAACCTCCCGAAAGTATTATTCCCTTCATGATAAATATTCTTTCAACGCCTCGCTCCATGGACGGAGCTGGATGAATTTGGTGTTGTTCAACACGCCGTATTGCGGCCGTGCGGCCAATCGTTGGAAATCTTCTTTTTTCGCTGGTTCCAATTTAGCTTCAACATTTTTGATCTTGAAAATTTCCTTGGCCCAATCGTACCAGCTAGCCATGCCGCCGTTGGTCAAATGATAAACTCCGAAAGGCTTTTTTTCTTCGATCAGCGCTCGAGTGGCCGCGGCCAAATCTTTGACATAAGTCGGCTGGCCAAACTCGTCATCGATTCCGGAAATCGTTTTGCCCGCCCCATGCAGTCTTAGCATAAGATCGACGAAGCTTTCCTTGCCAGTGATTGATTTTTTGCCATAAAGCCAGGTGGTGCGGATGATGTAAAACTTCTCGGCATTCTCCGTCAGTTCCATTTCGCCCAAAAGCTTGGATTTGGCGTATGCGGACTGCGGGTTTGGCCGATCGTCTTCATTATAGCCTTCCGGGTTCTTTCCATCAAAAACGTAAGCTGAACTGAAATGGACCAAGGTTGCGCCAAAGGACGAAGCGGCTTTAGCTATAAAACCGACGGCGTAGCCATTGATCGAATCCGCAACTCCCCGATCTTCTTCGGCTTTGTCCACGGCATTGTACGCCGCGCAATTGATAATCAATTCCGGTTTGAGTTCTTTAATTTTTTCAGCCACGTCTTGCTCTATTGTAATATCAAGATCCTCTCGATCCCAAGCAATCACTTCTACATCTTTGTAAAGCTCAACAAAAGTCTGCCCCAAACTTCCCTTAGCTCCCAAAATTAAAATCTTCATCGTTTCAAATCTTTCAGCATCATGTTGCGTCGGTCTTTGTCCGAGATAATTGCCTTGTCCAAACGAATCGGCCAAGCGATATTCAAATCCGGATCAGCCAGACTGACGGCCTGGTATTTGGCTTCGGGGGACCAATGTTCGCTGACCAGGTATTGATAATAAGTATTGGGCTCCAATGTTTGAAATGAATTCCCTACTCCGCGCGGCACAAAAACAGCTTTGGTCGGGGTGATTTCAATTTCCACTTTTTTGGCAAAATTTTCGCCTTCTCTAAAATCCACAAACACGGCGAAAATTTTGCCCGCGATGATTGAAATATATTTTTCCCACGGTTCCGTGTGGATGCCGCGAGTGACGCCGATTTCCTGGTTGAAAGAAATATTTTGCTGGACTGGCACGAAACTTTCGGGAAAACCTGCGGCTATTAATTTGGCTTTCTGGAACTTTTCCTGAAACCAGCCGCGCGAATCTTCCAGCAAATTTATATCAATTTCAAGCAAGCCCTCAATCGCTGTTTTTTTGATGGAAAATTCCGTGGTCTTTTGCATCAGACTGTCGTCTGCGGCTCTTGTTTTTCTATCAACGGCTGCCACCATGCTTGGTTTTGTTTGTACCATTCCACGGTTTCAATTAAGCCCTTGTCGAAATCATAATTGCGCGTGAACGCCAGCTCACGTTCGATTTTGCTCGAATCAATCGCGTAGCGCAGATCATGGCCTGGCCGGTCCGGCACGAGCTCGATCAAGCTGTCGTCTTTGCCCAGCATTTTGAGAATCATATCCACGACTTCCAGGTTTGGCTTCTCACAGTTGCCGCCGACGAGATAAGTCTCGCCGGTGCGGCCAGCCTGCAACACCGTATCAATCGCTTTGCAATGATCTTTGACATGGATCCAATCGCGGACATTGCGGCCCTGGGCGTAGACAGGGATTTTTTTGCCGAGCAAAGCGTGCGTGATAGTTTTGGGGATCAATTTTTCCGGATTTTGGTACGGGCCGTAATTATTGGAGCAATTCGTGATCGTGGCATCGAGTCCGTAAGTGCGGCTGTAGGCGTGGACCAGATGGTCGGCCGCGGCTTTGCTCGCTGAATACGGCGAAGACGGAAAATAAGCGCTTCGTTCGGTAAATTTGCCGCCAGTGCCCAGCGGCAGATCGCCGAAAACTTCGTCCGTGGAAATGTGATGAAATCGTTTTTTGTGCCTGGCCGCGGCATCCAGCAAAACCTGCATACCCACGACATTGGTCTGGATAAATTCCGCAGGACCGGTGATGGACCGGTCGACGTGGGTTTCGGCCGCGAAATTGACGATGAAATCCACGCTCGAAGTCAGCTGGTCGACGAGCTGCATGTCGGCGATGTCACCTTTTACAAATTTATATTGCGGATTTTTTTCAAATTTTTTCACGTTCTCGGGGTTGCCGGCGTAAGTCAGCTTGTCGAGATTGGTCACTTCGCAGTCAGGATAATGCTCAAACAAATAATGGATAAAATTCGACCCGATAAATCCCGCCCCGCCTGTGATCAGATATTTCATAAATTTTGTTTAATTAAATTTGCTATTTCTTTTCGGGTTTGGGGAGCGGTCTCTTGGTGCGGCCAGGGCGGCAATCCGTCTTTGCGGTATCTGGGGATGACGTGGAAATGCAGGTGAAACACGGTTTGGCCAGCGGCTTCTCCCCTGTTCGTGCTGATCGTGAAGCCTTCGGCATTCATAGCTTTCTCTATCGCAATCGCGACCTTGCGTGCGGCTTCGATCGTGAAATGCAAATCCTTATCATCGGTTTCGGTGATGTCTGCCGAGTGTTTTTTCGGAATGACCAATGCGTGCCCGCGGCTGACCGGACGGATGTCCATAAACGCTAAAACGTTCTCGTCTTCGTAAATTTTGTCAGCTGGAATTTCGCCGCTGACAATTTTGCAAAAAACACAATCCATAACTTACTTGGTTGCTTCCAGATTAATTTTAATTTGCATATCTTTGCCTGCTCGCAGTAATTTGACGTTCATGTCCGTGATCGCATGGCTATTGAGAATTTGCTCAAAACTTTTGTCAGCCAAACTCTGGCCGTCAACTTCATAAATCAAATCGTTGGGCAGTAATCCGGCTTTTTGTGCCGGACTGCCAGCATCAGCGGCCAAAACCACTACGCCTGGCTTGTTGAAATTCTTCAATGATGCCTGCAAAGCGGTTAAGCTTGAGTACAGCAGACCAAGTTTTGGTCTGATAATTTTTCCGCTAGACAGATAAGACGAGAGTCCTGTTTGCAAATTTTCTGCGATTATTATTTCGCCATGATCATTGCCCACCAAGCCGACCAGTTTGCCGTTCAAATCCATAATCGGCGCGCCAGCAAAATTGCTGGTAAAAACAAAGCTAGTGCCAAACGAATCACTCAACTGCTCAGAAGAATAGTTTTGATCCAAAAATCTATTATTGGCCGCTGGATTGCTGACTTGGGCGGTTTCCACTTGCCTCAAAAATTCTTTGTTGCCTATGCCGGCACTGATCAGACGCTGAGTTGATTGCAGGCCGAAACCCGAACCTAGCTGGACTGTCGGCAAATTTGGCGCTTGGATGGTAACCACCGCCAGATCACTTTTGGGATCTGCGGCGCGGACCAATCCCTGATAGCTGCTGCCGTCGTTGAGTACGACTGTCATTTGAGTATTGGTCCCGACTACGGTTTTGGATGTGAAAATCAAACCGTCCGAAGACATGAGCACACCCAAGCCTGCAAAAGTCAGCTGAGGTTTGGTACCGCGATAAAACGATACTGTGACATTGGAAGCCTGCTTGGTCAGGTCGAGCAGGTCCACACCATCGTTGAACTGCACCGTCTGAGTGCGGTTGATGACGATCGGCGAGCTGGTCGCCAGCTTATTGAGCGATTCCCAGCCTTTGATCGTCGCCAAATACGGGATTAAAAAACGGTTGATGACAAGACTTCCCAAAGCACCGACGAAAAAAGCGATAATTATGATTACGATGACCTGTTTTCTGGACATGCTGATAATGACTAATTTCCGAGATTCTTAAAGCCTTCTTTTTTCAATAATGCCAATTTACGTTTGATTCCTCCGCGGGCCGAATACCCGCCCATACTATTATAGCCCACAACTCTGTGGCAGGGAATCAACGGCGCGTCCTGGTTTTTGGCCAATGCCGTGCCTACCGCTCTGGCCGCTTTCGGCTGGCCGATCAGCCTGGCGACCTGGCTGTAGGTCAAAACTTTGCCGGGCGGAATTTTCAAGATTGCGCGGTAAACTTTCTGCTGAAATTTTGAATATTTGGACCAATCAATTTGCTTATTTTTATTCATAGATAATTTTCAATTTAATTATTTTAACGGCCGCCAGGCGGCAGTACTCAGTGTCAGGATTAGTACGATAGCGATCAAGCTCAACTGCAGGTAAATTTTTTGGCGCGACAGTTTGCCGAAAAAAGCCGAGAAAGAAAACAGCCACAAAATATAGAAGAAACAGAACAGCACTACGGCGCTGACAAAAAAATGCACCGGCCAAAAACTCAATCCCCACACGGCCTCTGCACACAGCATCGACACCAGCAGATAAAAATATTTTTTCGCCGGCAGGGAAAATCCGGCAAACCCTTGAATCGCGAGAATGTACGTCAGAGCAAATACGGCCGGCACGATTACCCAGATTCTCAGATTGAAATAAAACTGCATCGCCATCAAAGTCAGATAAAGCGCAAACACGGACAGCAGATATACGTTTTGCAAAAAATGGCTTTCGCGGCCAAGTTTAATTTCCAGCAGATAAAACACCACGCAAGCGAAAATCAAAAATAGGATTCGTGGCGTGGGACTAGTCAAAATCGCGAATACTCCGGATGCAGCGGCAAGATAAATCACTGGCAAAAATAAATGCGGCCAGGTGAAATTTAGCCGCTTGAAATTGATCCCCAGCGAAGCGAAAATCAAAAGCACCACCGAGGCTACATAAAGGTATGGTGAATGGGTGAAAAAACTCGGAGACGGCACATTGCCCAGCATCACCAAAAACAGCAGAATAGCCAAAGTTAAAGAAGAAATTCGCGTAAACATAGTGCATGTAGGATAGCAGTTTTATTGCGCTATTTCAATCTTCGTTCGCAGTTCAAATATTAAGAACTTGTTTGCTTTTTAAAAATCAAGAATCCCCCGCTCACAATCAACAAAAACGCCACAACTTGATCGATTCGAAATCCCGAGACGAAAAAACTGTCGAGCCGGATGGATTCGACAAAAAACCTGCCGAATGAATACAGTACAAGATAAGAAAGGCCCAAAACGCCGCTCTTGACCCGACCCAGAAGCCGGTAAAGAATCGCAAACACCAAAACGTCCACAATAGCTTCGTATAAAAAAGCCGGATGGAAAAAATCGGCTGATGCAAACTGCGACGGCCGATACATTGGTGCTACGTACATTTTCCACGGCAAATTCGTGGGCAAGCCAAACGCTTCCTGGTTTATAAAATTCCCAAACCGGCCGATAGCCTGCGCCAGCGGCAGACTCAACGCCACCAGGTCAAACAGCTGCCAAAAGCTATATGCTTTCTTTTGCGCGTAAAAATAAGTAAATATGAGGCTTGCCAAAATTGCTCCGTAAATCGACAGTCCGCCGTGCCAAATTTTATAAATTTCTCCCGGATGCCTCGAAAAATAATCATAATTAAAAATTACATAATAAAACCTGGCGCCCAAAACACCGATTATCACAGCCCAAAAAGCATAATCATCGATGTCCGCCGGACTGATCCCAAATTTCCAGGAATTTTTGCGGGCCATGAAGTAACCAACCAAAATCGCCGCCGCCAAAATCAACCCATACCAGCGGATCTGAAAAAATCCCAAAGAGATCACGGGGTTGATCTGGATTTTCCCGGAAAAAGCGGGAATAAATACGAAAAAAACCAACAATAAAGCAATAATAATGCTTATATAAATTGCTGGATTACTGAATTGCGGATTACGCATTGCGGATTGTTTGACGCCTATGATCTTCTAAATAAACTATCAATCCGCCAATTTGACTAGCAAGAGAATCTAATTTTTGATTTATCAAGTCAAATTCTTTAGCAATAATATGCCCAACAGCTAAAGCAATATAGAGTTGGTTTCTAACCTCCCCGGTCGAACCTTTGGCTATCCTTAAGAATCGAATAAATTCGTTATTATTATTTTTTTCAAATCCCTCTACAATATTTGAGCTTACAGAAATGACAGCTCTGCGAATTTGATCTTTTAATCCGAAGTCTCTGCTCCATTTGGCATTACTGGTCAAATCATAAATTATCTTAGTGATTTCTAAAGATAATTTCCAAACCGGCAGTTCTTCAAATTTCTTGTATTTCATAATCCGTAATTCGCAATCCGTAATCCTACAATTCCCGTTAAAATAACGATATCTGCCTGGCCAAAGGTTTGCGTACCACCGGTTCCATAAACTTCAACTGAATTTCGCGGGTCTCGAAATAATCCTTGTACAAAAGTTTTTCGTACTTCTGCACGTAATCATACAGCTCTTTTGTAATCCGCACGTCATCCAGGCAGTATTTTTTCAGTTCTTCCATCTGTCCGAGTTTGTAATATTTCAAAGCCTGCAGGCCGTCGCCGGATTTGCCGGCGCCCAAAGTCATCTGCGCCAGATTATCTAGCTTGACTCTGTGGCCGATGATTTTTTCCACATCTTCCAGGATATCCAAAGCCGGAATTTCATGCAGTTTGAAATTCAAATACGGCTGAAGCACCTGGAAATCGAAATTTTTGATGTTGAAACCGATAATCTGATCGGCTTCGGAAAGCATTTCACCCAGCCGATATATCTGATCTTCGGTAAACGTCAGATATTTGTTTTGGGTATAAGAATAAACCCCGACGACCGAGACTTTCAGCAAATGATTTTTCCCAAATCCCCCAACCTCTTCAAAAGATTTCTGTGTCTCGAGATCCAGTACGATTTTATTCAGCATTTTTATTTCTAATTACTGCTTACTATTTACTAATTACTAACTTTATCAATTATAGCATAAAAAAATTTGGGCAAAAAGAAAAGACCAGTCATTGCAATGCAATGGGTAGGTCTTCTTTGCTAATCTCCAGTCTTCTTAGCAAGCCATACATTTTTGTACGACTCACGCCGAGTGTTCGGGCAGCTTTTGAGTGGTTTCCACCACATTGGGTATAAACCGTCAGAACATGTGTTCGCTGGACGCTTTTCAAGGCCATTTCGCCGCTTGCCTCAGTGTTTCTCAAGTGAAAGTGCGACTGTTGGATCGACTTCTCATGCTGTCCGTCGCATCGGATAACAGCAGCATCGACGCTGTTCTTGAGCTGACGGACATTGCCAGGCCACGGCTGTTTTGCAAGCCAGTCGAGGGTCGTTGGTTCGATAATAATCCCTTGATCGACTTTTTGTGAATAGCTATTTTTGAAGCAATCCACAAAATGTCGAGCCAACATTGGGATGTCCTCCGTCCGTGTACGCAGCGGGGGCAGGGTGATAGTGAACTCTCCGACGCGATAGAACAAATCCCGCCGAAATTTGCCTGCTGCCACTGATGCTTCCAGATCTACGTTTGCCGCGGCGATAAATCGCGCCGTGCTCTGCCGCGGCTGCGTACTGCCCAAACGGTAGTATTCCCTGTTCTCGAGCAATCGAAGCAAACTTCCCTGCACACGCTCGCTGGCGCTGCTGATTTCGTCAAAAAACAACGTCCCTCTCTCGGCGGCTTCTACCAAGCCGGGTCTGGGCATATTCGCGTCAGAGAAAGCTCCCCTTTCGTGGCCGAACAATTCTCTTTCGACGATTGATTCAGGAATCGTCGCGAGGTTCGCCACAGTAAAAATAGGTGACCCATTGAAACTTCCTTTGTGCAGGTATCTTGCTGCGATTTCCTTGCCGGTTCCGGTCTCGCCTTGCAGAAGCACCGTGACATTTGAAAAACGCGCCAGATTCTCGATCTCATCGCGCACTGAGCGCATGATCGGACTTGAGCCAAGTAGGACACTTGTCTGCTGTGCAATAGTCATAGCTCCTCCGTATGCTGTGAAATTCAATTCAATCCTTGCGGATAAGCTATTTTAACGAAACGTAAGCAATTGGTCAACTAAAATAAACTGTGAATGGCAAAAGAAAAAGACGGGAGTGAAAATTCACTGACGTCTTTTGATTGCTGCTTTGATGCGACTTTCCAGCCGCGTCGCTTCTGATATCCGCGCCTTCATGGCCTTCAGAATCTCGTCGATTTCTGAGGACTCTCTGTACCTGAACATCGCCTCGAAGCTTCCCTGGGGCATGGTCAAGTAGAGTTCTGAATCTTCCCGCCATCGGCGCAGGAAAGTCATAAACGGCCGAAAGTCGTCCGTGGGTGTGCGGCGGCTCAAGCCGATCGATACTCCCTCCTGTGATGCCAAAATTCTCGCGTAGTTCCTCGCCTGCTTCACTGACATCTGCGCAGTCACCGCCTTGTCGGCAATGCGCAACTGCGTCGCTTGATTGTCGATAGTTGCCAGATAGACGGCCATGACCATCTTCATCCGCTGTTTCTTTGGGATCGCAGGATCGAGTCGATTCTGGATTTTTGGGTGCAGCTTGAGAAGCGAGTGATGGTAGAGCACCCAAGTTACTGATTGGCAAAAAACCGACGTCAACGCCTGCATTTGAGCCGAGTACGCGAGGTTCGCAAGCTCAGGCATTTGACGCAGCTTCTCGATGCTCCGAGCGATCTCAAGCGGAGGGTGGTCGGCGCGGCCGAAGTTCGCGATGACTTGTTGTTGAAACTGTTCCATCTTGTCTTTCGGCCTTTTGAAGACCGCAAGCAGATGGCTGGTACCGTTCAGTTTGCAAGCACGCCACCGCCTTTCCCCGTCGATGATTTCGTACTTGTGCTTGAGGTCGTTGGGATCGGCGATACGCCTTATCCAAGCCGGGTTCATCTGGCCGTATTCAGAGAGGCCAGCGGCGAAAATCGCCATTTCTGTCGGATCGAACCACTGTCTCGGCTGTTCTGAGTCGGCTCTGGTCTCATCCACTCGGACCCAAAACTGTCCGTCTGGGATTGCAACTTCTCCGGCTTCGGAGTTTGGCAGATCCAGTGTCCGTTTCAACGGCACACTGGACTTCACTAGCGTCAAAGAGGCGGCTGTTTCCATTATCGTCCTCCTGAACTATTCTTCTTCAAGGTCTTCAAAATGGTACCCGAAGACGTCTTCGACTTCTATCTCGGAAGCTTCACTCTGATTACTCTCAGAGCTTTCCGGTGCCGAAGTTTCATTCTCGGAGGCGACCACTTCGCCGACTAACTGGAACTTACGACCAAGCTCAAACATTTCTTCCTGCGTCCTGCCTATCCGTAATAGAATGTGACCGACGATCTGTCTTGCCCTTTCTCTGGTTACGTTGTGTTGCTGTCCGATGTTCTCCAGAGTCTGCTTCCCGTCCTCGATCACCATCAAGCCGAATCTCTCAAGAAAAAGCTGTTCGTTGCGGACCCCAAACTGGGCAATCTTTTTCCTGATTTGGCTGATCTCGCCTCGTACCAACAAAAATTCATCGGACGCGCGAGCGAGAAGTGACGGATTTGGCGTGAGAAGGTTATCAATCGCTGACAGGTTGGCAAAACCATCGTCATCAGAAATCGACTTCTTTCTCGGTGTCACGCCGTCGAGGTAGACCGGCTGGAGGCAAAGTTCTGAGCGATACAGCTTCCTGACCTCAGGAACAGAAATTCCCATTGCACTAGCAAGCTGCAGTTCTGTTGGCGTTAAAACTCCTTGTCTAGCCAACTCCTCTTTCCAGAGATGCATGTTTTGGAGCTTTTCCAGCACCTGCACTGGTAGACGAAAAGCTGGGAACTCGTTTCGAAGGTATCGATTGATTGACTGCCGGATCCACCATACTGCGTAAGTCGCCAGCGCATTCCCTAATTCTGGTTTGAACTTTTCGACGGCCTTCATCAGGCCAATCGTGCCTTCTTGGACCAGATCGCTGAACTGCTCGCGATGACCCCTGTAGCGCTTTGCGACCCACACGACCAACCGCAAGTTATGATTGATCAGCATATCGCGTGCGGCGAAATCGCCTTTTTCCATATACTTCCGAGCGAGACTCACTTGGTGGTCTCTGGAAAGCAATGGATAAACGGCAATTTCGTTTAGGTACAGCCTGACCAAGCGATCAGCTTCCTTAACCTGGCTTAGATCGGCTTCGATTTTCTGCTCGTCGACTTCCTCGAACTCGAAATCTGCTTCCCACTCGTCAGGAAACAGACCACGCTCATCGTGATTTTTCATCTGTCCTCCTGACGTGTTTGTTAATAATATAGATAGAATTACAGACTTAGTCAAAAAAAAAGCCCTCGTTGGAGGACTACTCATCTAGCTCACTCATGTCGGCGCCGAAAATATCTTCGACATCGATTTCAGAACTTTCGTCATGAGTGACTTCGATCATTGGCTCAGCTACGACTTGACATTCGGGGCGGTGTTCAATGGCCTGACTGATGCATCCACCGAGGAGCGGGTGCATTTCTCTGAGCATTGCAACACCCCTACTAATACGACTTTTAACCGTACCGATAGGTAGCCTAAGCTCGTCGGCGACAGCTTGGTAACTCAGGTCTCCTAACACCCGAAGGCGGATAGCTGAGGCTATGGGTCGCGGAAGTTTGGACAACAGCGCCGTGATACGGTCGACGTCCAATCTCGCTACCAACTTCTCTTCAATCCGGTTCTCGACGCAAAAATCCTCTGCCAACTTGGAATTTGTCTCCAACAATTCGTCGAGCGAGGCATCGAAACGACTTGCCCTCTGAGCTCGTATGAAGTCGATCACGCGATTTCTCATGATCGCCTGCACCCAAGTTGAGAGTTGAGCGTCGCGACTGAACTGATGAATTCTGCTGATCGCTTTCCAAGTGGCTTCCTGGACGAGATCTTCCGCGATCCAAGCTGGGTTAGGAAAACGGTAAAGCATCCGATGTGCAGCTTTCAGAAGATCGGTCCTCATCCCGAGAATTTGATCTTGAAGATCTTCGTCTGCCTGGTTACCAGGAAGACGATCGAGCTGTTCACTCATATCAATCCTCCTGACAAATGTTATTGAAATTGTAAAGCAATTTGGTTAAATAAGCAATTTCTGGTATAATAATTCAGCAATTTATTCAATTTCATGAACCGAACTTTAATCAAAGACACCAAAGACAAGGTTGGCGAAACCGTAAAGATCAGCGGCTGGGTCAATATCCGCCGCGATCACGGCAAGCTAATTTTCCTCGACGTCCGCGACCGCACGGGGCTGATCCAAGTCGTAGTCAATCCGAAAGTTTCCGAAGAAGCGCATCGAGCCGCTTCCGAAATCCGCAATGAATTCGTGGTGGAACTCGAAGGCAAAATCAACCCGCGCGGCGAAAAACAAATCAATCCCAATCTCGAAACCGGCAAAATCGAACTCGAAGTCACGAATTTGAAAATTTTGAGCAAATCCAAAGCTTTGCCGTTTGAATTGAACGAAGATACCAGAAAAATCAACGAAGAAGCGCGGATGAAATACCGCTACCTCGATCTGCGAAGCGAGCGCATGGCGAAAAATGTGCGCCTGCGCGACAAAGTCACAACTCTGGTCCGCGAGTACATGCACAAAAACGATTTCGTCGAGATCGAAACCCCGATGCTGACCAAATCCTCTCCGGAAGGCGCTCGCGATTTCCTGGTTCCATCGAGACTACAGCCTGGAAATTTCTACGCCTTGCCGCAAGCCCCTCAGCAATACAAACAATTGCTGATGATCGCCGGCATCGAACGGTATTTCCAGCTTGCGCGCGCCATGCGCGACGAAGATTTGCGCGGCGACCGCCAGCTCGAACATACTCAGATTGATTTAGAAATGTCGTTTGTCAAAGAACGAGATGTTTTGGACTTGGTGGAAGGACTTATGATCTATGTCGCTGAGTCAGTTGGTAAAAAAATCTGGAAGAAACCATTCCCGGTTTTCACTCACGAAGAAGCGATAAAGCAATTTGGTGCGGACAAATTTGATTTGCGAGGCGATGATAAAGATCCAAACACTCTTGCTTTCGCCTGGGTCGTGGATTTCCCCCTGCTCGAATGGGACGAAGATGAAAAGCGATTTACATTTGCCCACAACCCTTTCTCAGCGCCGAAGGAAGAACATGTCGGGAAACTTATGAAGGAAGAAGACCTGGGCAACATCCGCGCCCAGCAATACGATCTGGTCTGCAATGGCTTTGAACTCGCCTCCGGCGGTGTGCGGATTTCTGATCCCGAAGTCCAGCGCAAAGTTTTCGAAATTATGGGATTGACCAAAGAGCAGACTGAAGAACGGTTTGGGCATCTGATCCACGCATATGAATACGGCGCGCCTCCGCATGCCGGCATGGCGCCTGGACTCGACCGGCTAGTCATGCTGCTTGCCGGTGAAGAAAACATCCGCGAAGTCACGGCATTCCCCGTAAATTCCGCAGGCCAAACTTCAGTCATGGACGCCCCGTCCCCTGCCACTGAAAAACAACTGAAAGAACTGCATATCAAAGCGGATATCTCAAAAGGAAAATCTAAATAGAGTCCATCCCGGACGCCGCAATTGCTAATCAATAATGCGGCGATCCGGGATCGATTCCTGGAAAAATAATTAAGAGCACTCCATCTAATCGTCCTCGAAAGGTTATAAAAGTATATGACACATGAATTTCATAAAAATTTCAGAAGGGTTCTCATCATCCTTTCTACTGGCGTTCTGATTTTTTTCGCTGGCGCGATTTTGACCGGCTACAAACCCAGGCAAGGCGACATTACAGCTATAATCCTCGCCGCCCTTCATCTGATCTATCAATTGGTTAACAAACCAGCTTTACCTCTTCAATGATCTCTAAAAGTTTAGAAAAGCTTTTGAAACTAAACAAAGTTAAACATGAAGTCGTGGAGCATCGCAAAGTCTTCACGGCTTTTGACGCGGCCGAAACCCAGCATGAAAAACTTTCCGAAGTGGCCAAGGCCGTTTTACTTAAGGGTAAAAAGAATCTTTATTTGGCTGTGTTGCCTGCGGGCAACAATTGCGATTTCAAAGCGCTTTCGAAATTATCCGGCGACAAACTTTCAATGGCCAAGGAAAAAGATATTGAGAAAAACATGAAGACAAAAGTCGGACTGATCGCGCCGTTTGGTTCGCTTTATAAACTTCCTATTTTCATCGACAAGAAGCTTTTGAAGAACAAAAAGATTAATCTGCCAGCAGGTAGCTATACAGAATCGGTTGTGCTATCAGTTAAGGATTATTTAAAGTTGGAAAATCCAGTGCAAGGAAGTTTCGCGATTAAAAAATAACAGCCGGGTACGGGTGTCGGGTTTCAACCCACTCCATACCCGATACCCCGTACCCGATACCCCCATGGTTCAAATCAAAGTTGAACAATTTGAAGGGCCGCTCGATCTACTGCTTCAGTTAATCGAGGATCAACAACTGGATGTTTCGACCATGGCTTTGGCCAAAGTCACGGAGCAGTTTTTGGCTTATGTCAAAAATCTACAAGAGAAAAATCCGACCAGCCTGGCGGATTTTCTGATCATCGCAGCCAAACTGCTGGTGATCAAATCCAAATCGCTTCTGCCAAATCTGGAACTGGGAATCGAGGAAGAAGAAACGGCTTATGATTTAACCACCCAGCTTCTGCTTTACAAGAAATTTAAAGAAGCCGCGAAGGTTTTGAAAAAATTGGACTTGCGCAGAAGGCAGTCCTGGACTCGTGAAGTTGAATTTGGCGAAAAAGTAGCATTCACACCCGATCCCGATATTACTCCACAAATTCTCGCTCAAAGCCTGCGCCATCTAGCCGCGGAATTGAAAGAAATCGTGCGCCTGCCTTCGCAGATCATGAAAGAAGTTGTGTCGATTTCCGAAAAAATTGCGCACATTCAGCAGTTGATCGCCGGAAAACTCGAAACTTCTCTGTCCTCACTGCTCAAAGACGCAAAATCCAAAACCGAAGTCATCGTCACTTTCCTGGCCCTGCTTGAATTGACCAAACAGCGGATTATTTCGCTCGAACAAAGCGCACATTTTCAGGATATAATTATTAAAAATAATGGCTGAATCATTAAACCTTAGATCTAAAATCTTGGCGATTTTATTTGTGGCATCCAAACCGGTGGCCATGAAGGAACTTTTGGATGCGCTGGAAGTGCCGGATGACGAGCTCATGGCCGCGATCGGCGAACTGGTGGCGCAAAACCAAACTTCCGGCATCATACTGCTGGCTCACAACAACAAACTCCAGCTGGCCAGCAATCCCGAACACAGCTCCGAAGTAAAAAAATTCCTCTCTCTGGAACTGCGGGAAAGACTTACCGACTCGGCGCTGGAAACTTTGGCCATCATCACCTACCGCCAGCCGGTATCAAAAGCCGAAATCGAAAATATCCGCGGAGTTAATTCCCAATACACTTTGCGCCACCTGCTCATCCGCGGCCTGATCGAAAAAGTCCAGTCGCCGTCGGACAAACGCATGCAGTTGTACAAAACCACGCTCGAATTTATGCAAAGCCTTGGCATCAAGGATATGAAGGAACTGCCAGACTTCGAAGAATTGACAAAAAACATTTCTTTGACGCCGATTGCCGAAGAAAAACCAATCGAGACATAAAAAAACGGCTTCGTAATTTGCTACGAAGCCGGAATGCTGACGATATGGTTGCCTCGAATATCCACTTCTAAGCACCGGGTAAGAAACATCCCGGCAGTGCCTGGATCTAGTTGTTTGGATTTGACTCCGTGCGACCAGATCTCATTTGCAACCGCCGCAACCGAGACTAGAGGCCTGCGCATCCGATGCAAACGTTCATGCTTACTGCAAGTCACGACATCGAAGACATCTGCCACCGCCACGATTTTTACCACCTCGTTGAAGCTCGCTTTTTCAAGCGATAAACAATGAGGCTGTAAGTGGTGTTTTTCTTCGACATAATGAGTTAATTCAACCGCGTCGTGGGCTTTGAGTAATTCATACCGATCGATCTGGTCGTGATACTGCTCAAGCTGATATGGCCCTCGAAGCGAGTGTTGCAGCCTTAAACGCTCCCACATCCGTTTGTCCCGCCATGGCTCACGATTGATAAAGTAACGCTTGATCGTTCTGTACTCCTTTCCAACATCGTGCAGGAATGCCGACTCGGCCACCAATAGTGCGTCGCTTTCACTGAATCCAAGGCCATTTCTGGCGAGTTGGTAGGCAGTTTGCAGCACGCATATTGAGTGGCGGAACTCGAAAAAATTCCCCCAGACTTCGGTCAGCCGGATTTTCAAGTCCTGTAGCCCTGGCGATTCGATTGCAAGCCAATGCTCTCGCAGTGATTCCACGGAATCAGACAGCAGGTCCATCGCGCCTCCCAATCGTCAAAAAATTCCCCCTTGTATCCTCTTAGGTTCAACTTTTGCCGCAAAAATTGTGGAAAAAATTCAACCCAAGTGGCGCAACAAAAAAATAAGGGCGGGCTTATATCCTTCCTGCCCTTATTTTTTTCATTTAAAAACTAAACTGTTCTCTGAGCCGGAACAAATGCATGCTGGCGACTCTTTCGATTGCTGCGTCATGATAAGTGGAGACTACGCTGCGCGCCCATTTTTCAAATTCGCGAAAAGCTTTTTTCGATTTGACTTTGGACGCTTTGTAAGCGATTTCATATAGGATTAGTAAGTTGGCTGACATTTGATTTTCCTTTTAATTTTAAGTGATACCAAGTTTTGGGCGCTGAGCCCATTTCGACCCAATTTCTTTTAATGTCCTTGACGAAAGTCCCGAAAAATCTGCGGACGGCTTTGTCGGATTCCTTTTCCAGGACCCTGCTGATGCGCAGGGATAAAATTCTTTTAGTACGTTTAATCATAGTTCCTCCGTGATCAAATCTTAGGGTTTGGAAAAGGACTTCGAAATTGTACGAATTGTACAAAAACCCGCTTGCTTTAGACTGGTTTTACTGCCGCTTTCTCTAAATACAGCACGCGGTTCAAAATCAGCGCGACTTTCAATTCCATGGCATCGTTGAATTTGCGCGGATCCAGTCCCGTGACCTTCTTGATTTTGTCCAGGCGGTAAAGCAGAGTATTGCGGTGAATTCCCAATTGTTTGGACGTCTGGGTCAAGCTCATGTTTTTGTCGAAAAACACTTCCACAGTTTCCAGCAGATACTCTTCGGCCAACAACTTCATTAGAAGACGGCGAACAAAATTGTCCTGCCATTTTTTGTTGCCACCGGCCAGCGTAGCGATCATGCCCAGATCATCAATGTGGTATAGATTGCGGGTCTCGCCGATACTCAAGCCCAAATTCAGGGCGCGGCGAGCTTCTTCGTATGCGAGAATCGCGCCGTCTTTGCCGCGGTAGAAACTGCCAACTCCGATAAGAAGGCGGGTATAATGCTCTTTTTCGAATTGGAAGGCTATGAGCTTGGATAGTTCCACGGCTTTGTTTCGGATAGTATCGACCATTTCGCGTCCGTCCATGCTATAAAGTTCGTCGAGCATAACTACGAAAGTATCAGAACCGAAATACGATACTGAACATCCGGACAGCCGGCCGAAAAACTGGCTGAAGGCCTGGAATACTTTCTTTTTGTAATTACTGAGCGCGGTTTGCTTTTCTTCTTCCGAGGCTGTGAGATTTTTGCCAAACAGTCCATTCCAGAATCCTTCGACATTAATGATCAAAACTACTTTGTCGCGGTTGAGATTGACGTCAAACAAATCCGCTTCTTCCCGGACTTTGTTATCTTCCACCGAGAGCCGGCGGTGCAAAAGGCCAAAGACAAAATTGTCCTTAATTTTATCCTTGTAAGGAAAATTATCAATAACTATGTTCTGCTGGATCAAAAGCTCAGCAGTCGTGGAGATGATGTGACGGTAGTGTTGATATTCCTCAGGCTTATCCTCGATAAAAAGTGCGCCAACGGCATCTCCGCCATAATTGATCGGCACCACCAGGCCTTGCGACAGCGTTGTTTTACCAGCCGGACCGCTGGTTTCGATTTCTTTTTTATTTTCCACGGCCTGGTGGAGTTGCTCGTAATTTTTGGCCGTTTCCGAAAGATCGCTTGAAGCCAGTACATCGCCTCTGGGGTTGCTTACAGTAACCTTCTTTTTTAGCAGGGTCGTAAGCTTGTTGACTATGCCCTCCGCGATGATTTCGTTTAAATACATATGAGTAAGGGTTATATTAATTTATGTATAAAGTATACAAGTATATTGCAAAAAATCAAGGGTTCTTGGGCCAATTTAGGCTATTTTTTGTATACTTTGCACAAAAAATCTCCATTTTATCTAAAACTCTTTGTGCTTATCAGTTTTGCTTTCGGGTTTGTCTACAAGATATAAGTTAAAACGAGCAACCTTTAGGGAGGTTACTCGTTTTTCTCTTTACTAACATTTGTATAATTGCTATTTCCCTGCCAAAAGGTCCTTGGCCGCGGCCCACATGCCCCAATCGTTTTGTTTTTTGGCCATCCAATACCACCACTCTACTCCCCATAAATAATGAGCGCTGGCCCCGGTTTTTTGGGCGTATGCTACATTTTCAGCAAAAACTTTGGAATTCATCAAAGATTTTTGCAAATCTAAAGGAGTATTCAGCGCGCCTTGAGTAAACCAAGGTTCCATTTGCAGTTCTACATCCATGACCTGATCTGTGTGAGTAAAAGTTTTCAATATCCCCGCCCGAATCCGATAATACACTGCCGGCAAAGGATATTTGTAATAGCCGCCGTATTTTTTGTCGTAAGAAACACGATAAAGCGTAAAGCCGAAATCATCCGCACCCGATTTCATCACCGGAATCCAACCACCCCGATCCCCGCTGTCCGTCACTATTACCGGCCTAGTATCAAGTTGTTTGACTAAAGCGACTTCGCGGTTAAACAGCGTATTGGAAATTACAGGACACGATGCACCGAAACCGAAGTACGGTTCGTTTTCGACTTGCCAATATTTTACAGTCGCGGAAGATTTGAAATGCTGGATTTCGGCTTTGGCAAAATCCAAAACCGCCGAATCTTGGTCGTTATTTGAAAGTTTGGAAAACCAATCCGGCTCATGGCATTCGGGCCAGCGCGGCTGTTTACGGCCGACTACCAGTATCACATTGGTATGATTTTTTTCTGCTTCGTTCAACATCCAATCCACGTTTGAAAAATCAAATTGACCGCGGGTTTTTTCAATATCATTCCAATAAGTCATCAGCCGCAAATTTTTCGGTTTCAGATCCGAAAGCACATCGAGGTACATTTGCCGCGGATCAAAACCCAAGCCTTTCGCTTCCTGGTAAGAAAAAGTTAAACCCCATTGAGGATTTGATACCGGTTTGTAGCGGAAATAAAAAAATAATACTGCCGAAAGCAGGATTAAAAAAAATATTCCCAAAATCTTAGCGATTTTTTTTCTCATTATTTAAAAAGTAAAAATAAACCGCAGGAAATTACCCCAATCGCTACGAGTTTCAATGTGATGGTATTGGCGTTGATTTTTTCCTTCAAGACCTTCGGGTGATATATCGACAAAAAACTGGTCAAAATCAGCAGGAAAACAAATTGCAGGCCTTGCAATGAATTGACCACGCTGACAGAGCCCAAACTCACCGCATAGTTCTGCAAAAATCCGCCAACCGAGCCCGTGGCGCGTGAGGAATAATACAAGGCGACATTTCTCACTCCCGCTTCTTTCGGGGCATTGAAAATCGCTTCGCGGTTTTTTCTGAACAGCAAAATAAACGGCACCGGTAGAATAAAACCGATGCGGGTCCAGACCATGCCGGAAATAAAATTACTGTGGGCAAAAGTATATTTGGTCAAAACCGACGACAGAGCAAAACATGCCGCTGAGATTGTCGCATACAAAAGTGCTTTGGATGTCCAAACGCCTTTTTCTTTCCGGATCGAAATCATAACCGCTCCCGCGACCAGGAAAAAAAATCCGGCCGTCTGCGTGGCAGTCAACCTTTCACCCAAAATCACGTAAGCTGACAAAAAGGAAAACAGCGGTACCAGGCCGCCTTGAATCGGCACGACTCTGGAAACGCTGGAGCGGCTGATGGCGGCGTAGGAATTATAAACTCCGGCGATAAAAAACACTCCGGACAACAAAGCCATGGCAAACACGTGCCAGCTCAAAAGCCTGGCGCCAAATGGCACCAGCACCAGCGAAAACGGCCCTGTGATTGCCGTGTAGAAAGCATAGGCAATCGGCTGTTTGACCACTTTCGACACCAAAAATTTGTCCGCCACACCGGTGAATGCCAGCAAAAAATAACCAGAAGCGGCTATAAGCACCCATTCAGCTATCAATTTCCACCTCCTTTAATACTTCCGTGCTTTTTCTTATTGTCCTTTTTTGTGTCGCGTAATCAATCTCAACTAAGCCAAATCTCGGGCCGAAGCCTTCTGTCCATTCGTAATTGTCCGTCAGCGACCAATGGAAATATCCGCGCACGTCGGATCCTTCACCGACGGCCCTGGCGATCCACTGCAAAGTTTCCTGCAAAAATTTCGGGCGCCGCGAATCGGCAGCATCGGCCAGGCCGTTCTCCGTGACATAAATCGGCAGGTTGTATTTTTTCAAATTCAGGATCAAATGATAAATTCCTTCCGGAAACAAAAACCATCCCAAATCCGAGCGGTTCTGCGCGTCGTCAATTTGCATTTGGCCGTGGACAAAATTCAGATTCATTTCAGAGTAGCCTTTCAGCCAGTTAAACTGGACAAGATTGTAAAAATAATAATTGACGCCCACGAAATCCATCTGCTTCTGGATTTTTTCAAAAAAATAATGGTTGCCGATGCGATCGGCAAAAAAAACCAATATCCGGTCGAGAAGATTGTGTTTACGGTAAGGCCGATAGTAGCCCATGTTTTTCGCAATCCCGATTTTAGAATTGGGAAAAGTTTTTTTGATCACTGCGTACGCTCTTTTGTGCGCGGCGATGAGATTCTGAAGCACTCGGAAATACCGGAATTTGCTTCTGACAAACGGCGGAAATTTGCCGACAGTATAGGCTTCCTGGCAATACGTTTCCGGTTCGTTGAGCGTGACCCAGAAATCAATTTCCGAACCCAGATTCTGCGTCACAAACCAGCAGTAGCGTGTATAAGCTTCGATCCCGTCTTTTTTCTCGAACCCGCCCTGGTCGGCAAACCATTTCGGCAGAGTCCAATGCCAGAGCGTGACCATGCGCGTCAATCCCTGCTCCTTCATGGACTGTAAAACTTTCCTGTAATGATCCAGCGCCTTGACATCGAAATGTCCCTCAACCGGCTCGATACGCGCCCACTCGATGGAAATTCTCATGGCGTTTAGGCCTATATCATGCGCGATTTGGAAATCCTCTTCAAATTTATGATAATGATCCGCGGCCAATCCGGATTTCGGCACTTTGCCGCTGAGCTCCGCGGCCCACCAGTCTGAATTGATATTGTCGCCTTCGACCTGGTGTGCGGCCGCGGCCGCACCCAGCAAAAATCCTTTTGGAAAACGGATATTGGTTTCTAAGCCTGGTTTTTCGGCTATTTTTACGCCGGTTTTGGTTTCTGTGGGTAGTAAGGCCATAACTATTGCGTTAATTATACCATTTTTTGGCAAATCCCGCTACCTTGATTTACAGCTGGTAACGCGGTTTCTTTTTTGCTCATGGCAAAATCAATTATGCCAAGCCAACGAGTGGAGAAAACATAATTATTTTGGCGATAGCCCTTGCAGCTGGCCTAAATGCTGCTTTTCTTTCCGTCGAGAGAAAGTAGTAAGAATAAACTATTTATTATCCAAGCTCGCCCACAGATACAAACTAGCCGTGCTCCGATAAGGTTTCCATTTTTCGGTGATTTTTAAAATAGTTTTCGGATCGGAATTTTTCGGCTTGTAAATTTTCATCACGGCGCTACGCAATCCCCAATCGCCTAGAGAAAACACGTCGGGCCGGCCCAACGAAAAAATCAAAAACATCTCCGCGGTCCAGCGGCCAATGCCTTTGTGGGCGATCAGCTCTTCGATCACTTGCTCATCGCTCATGAGCCGGATTTTGCCGAAGTCGAGTTTTTTGGATTTTGATGCTCTGGCCAAACCCTTGATAAACCGGACTTTGTTGGCGGAAAGCCCGGCAGAGCGCATTTTGCGGAAAGGTGTTTGGAGTATATGCTTGTATGTAAACTTTTTTGATCCCAAAACTTCGATGAACCGCTTGCGGATCGTAGACGCGGCTTTGGTCGACAGTTGCTGGCTTATGATCGAACCCACCAGACTGTGAAAATGATTTTCCCGGATTTGCCAGCGATCCATTTTCAAAGTTTTGACCAATTTCGCCATCCTCGGATCCGACTTGATCAAATACTTTTTGGCCTTTGGAGTTATCATATTTGTAATATAGCAAAAAACACTATCAAATGATAGCGAATCTTATCATCCCTGAACTTTTTTCAGAATCTTCCTTACCAGACCTTATAAATCTCGCGTGAACCGGTGAGATACATGTCCGTATAGCCTTCCATTTTGGCCATGGCTTCCTTCATGTCCTTGGTCGGATTCATGTACGCCTTCCAGCTGTCTTCGTAGGCGGTCAGGTTTTCGTATTGCGAAACCATGATGACGCGGTTGTATTGGCCGGTCATGTCGGTCATGATGTTGACCAGTTCTTTGTTGCCAACCATGGATTCTTTGAAAAGCTTGGCCAGTTTGCTGGCGTTGCCAGGCTTGCACACAAATGTGTCGTGAACTATGATCATAAATTTCGTGGTTAATGATAATTCGATTATAGCTGACGCTTAAAAATTTGCCCAGTAGACTTTTGTACGACGGCGGCTGTAATCATTAACAGTGGATAATTATAACGGGAGAAATATAATCACGGCATGTCTAAAGAACGTTTGGAATTTTTCAGCGATTCGGTATTGGCCATTATTATCACTATATTGGTGTTGGGTTTGCATGTGCCGAATGTTTTACCGCATGCCAGCTTTCGCGAATATCTAACAGCCATGGCTCCTTTGTGGCCCAAATTTGGCAGTTTTGTTCTCTCGTTTATCATCATTGCCATCTATTGGATCAACCATAATTATTTTTTTCACAAAATAGATAAAATAACACCAGGCTTGGTCTGGCTCAATATCCTTTGGCTATTTACAGTCTCTGTCATACCGTTCTCCACACTGCTTCTGGGAGAACATTATGACGACCACTTTCCAATTGTATTTTATGCCACCAACACCCTATTTGCCGCGTCGGCTTTTTATTTGCTCCGATTGTACGTTTATCGCAAAGCACTTTTCAAACCGGGCTCTGCCGAATCACCGGAATACCTGGGTCCGGCCAGAAGCGTCCCCGGAATCGTTCTAAGCTTAGCGGCAATTATTTTGGCTTTTATAAATGTCTATGCGGCTTTGATTTGTATCTTAGTCTACCCGATAGTCTACGCTGCTCCTAGTCGAATCCCCTGGCTTACGCGAAGACTTTTGAGGAAAAATTCCATGCGTTGAATCAGTACCGCGCTGGCATATCAAAACCGCCCGGTGATGGGCGGTTTGATTGAACTTATCTTGCCACTTGGCTCATACCTCTGTTTGTCGCCAGCCCGGCCCACAATGACAGAATTCCGACTATTGCTCCCGTGATAATCAGGTTGGCAGTCATCGCCGAACTCGTGAATCCGACGTAAGGAGAAATTATAAGCCAAATTCCCGCAAGCAAATTTACCCAATTTTGCCACATGAGATTGTCTCCTTGTTTAATCATAAACATCATACAACTTTCAATTCAAAATGAAATTGGGCATCTGTCCAACAAAAAATCCGATCCCAAGATCAGATTTTTAGTGGCAGCCCCAGGGGGAATCGAACCCCCATTACACGGATGAGAACCGTGCGTCCTAACCGTTAGACGATAGGGCCTCAGCAACTTTAATTATACTTATTTTCTTGCCATATTTCAACGCCTACTATGATTACAGGCATGAATCTTTTGTACTCACTTTGGGGACGATCGGCCACGAAATGGATACAACGATTTTAACGACTCGGCATATAAGTGTTGAAACCAGATGCCATAAATGCTAGACTTTCTACAGCAGGAGGACTGCACATGGACAGAAAAGTCGTGAGTATCATGAAAGCTTGCGAACTCGTACGTGTCTCGCGCCGCACGATCTACAACTGGATGTCCAGCGGCAAGATCGAATACGTTCGCAATGCCGGCGGATCCGTCCGCATTTTCGTCGATACGCTGTGGCGAGACCCTGGGACATACGAAGCCTCGGCTGAATTCAAAGAGCGACGGCGGACCCAATCAACCAACCAAGCATCGACACGTAGCACAACAGGTGCACAATGATCGGCAACTCGGTTACAATCTGCCCCACGGACGCACTGCTCTGGCAATGGGCCACACAACAGCTCGACGACGAAGCTATCGCGGCAATCGATGAGCATTTGGAACAGGGTTCTGGTTGCGATTGTGCCAACAAAGCTCTAAGACTGCTCCTGGGAGCACGAATCGAGCGGGTGAATTTCTCTCCGACAGAGGAGACCTGAAGACTATGCCTGAGCCTATCTCTTACGGCGATCCCCAACCTGAAGATCCCGCGCCACCCCCTGGTAAATGGCCACAGCGTACTCCTCCGGATTCAGACAGCAAACCGCACAGACCCGTGCACATTGACATCGGCGTCGATGACGACGATGATTCTGAAGACGCGGACTGAGCAGACTTTCGTTACTCAACGAAAGTCTTTTTTTATTCTAGAAACAAAAACCCCGCATCTAGCGGGGTTTTTCATCAAAACAATTTATCGGAACAGTGTGATCGTCTTTGCAGTCGAGGTCGTGGTAGTGGCATCAGTCGTGAACTTTATCATTCCCCGGTCTCCGACTTGGATATCTACCAGAGTTTTATTTTCACCATTAATGGAAACTTTGGTGCTGGCATTTACGGTTACTGTCTGGCTCGTGCCGGTGACATTATTTTTGATCGTCACCGAAGTGTCTGTCTTGGACATGACTTGGCCGTAAGCAGTCATATTTTGGACTTTGACTTCTTTCGTCGAAAGCCTGATGTTCGTGGCTGTGAGAGTCGTGCCGCTGATAGTGCCGACCACCATTACATTATCCCCAACTTTCAGCGAGGCCAATGTGAAGCTGTCGTCATTGTCGCTGTCACCATCGCCGAGTTTGGTGTTGTTATCTGTAGTCACAGTCACCTGATTGTTGGTGATATTACTCACATTTACATTTTTTTGAACCGAAATCGTCAGAGTAGTGTCAGTTTTTGACACTATGGTACCGACGACCAAAAACTTCGAGGTGTCGACAGGATTGCCAATTTTGATCATCCGGGCGAAACTTCGGCCGAAATTCCAGCCATGATTGCCGTCATTACCATCATTGTTTCCCCCGTTGTTTTTCGCCAATACCGGCGATGCAATCAGAGTCACCACAGCCAATGACGCAGCTGCGACATAATACCTTTTCTTCATAATTAATCCCTTTCCCCCTCCTATTCATAGCTTTAATCGAGAGAAGAAAGGGAGTGTTACATCCATTTTTTTGACTGTCTGACTAGCAGATTTTCTGCATTTTTCGGATCCGCAATAATCTCTTTTACAATTTTTTCCATCCGCATGGCTTGCGAGCCTTTGACCAAAACAGTATCGTGAGGCAATAACGCTGCTGCTACGGCCGATCTGGCTTCGTCCGAAGTTTCCAGCCAAAAAACCCGGCCGGAGAATTTACGCTTCGCCAGTTCGTCCTGTGTAAACTTCGACTTGGGTCCGATCAAAAACACGACGTCAATATTATTCTCCATAATTTTCAGCGCCACATCGCGGTGTCCTGATTCGGTTTTCGAGCCAAGTTCCGCCATGTCGCCGAGTACAGCCATTTTGCGGCCGCGCGCAAAATTTTTCAGAGTTTCCAAAGCTGCAAACGCCGAATCTGGCGCTGAATTATAAGTGTCGTCAATGATTTTGGTATTTTTGATTCCTTCAATCAAGCGCAGACGGCCAGGCGGTTGGCTGTAGTTTTTCAAGCTTTCCGATGCCGATACCAGATTGATCCCAAACCGCAGGCCCACCGCGGCGGCGGCCGCGGCGGCATAGACCGACGGCTTACCCAGTACGCCCGGCAGAAAAAACGGGACGACGTTTCCTTTGTTATGAATTTTGAAATTCGCACCCCAAACTCCCTCCGAACCAATGATTTGAAAATCAGAAATCAAAATGTTGGCCTGGGGAGAAAATCCATAGCCTGTGATCGCGGCTTGTGTGGCGTCTCTGCCCGCATAAACTTTCGGATTGTCGAAATTCAAAATCGCAGCGGAACTTTTCGGCAGTTTTTTTATCAATGATAATTTTTCTTTAGCCAAAATTTCAGGGTTGGGAAAAAATTCCAGATGCGAGATGCCGATATCAGTCAGTACGCCTACTTCCGCCGGACCGATCAGATCCATAAGATATGATATGTCGCCGGGATGGTCGGCACCGATTTCCAAAACCAAAACCTCCGGAAAATTGGTTTGAAAAATTTTAAAAAACCCCACAATCAAAATGCCGATCCATTCAAAAACCATGCTGATTGATTTAACAAATGCTCCCGAATCCTTAAATCCCAAAACCGCCAGCGGCAGGCCTATCTGGCTGTTGAGATTGCCTTTGGTGGCCCGGACCGCGAATTTGGAAGCCAAGACCAGCGCGATCGCCTCTTTGGCCGAAGATTTGCCGACACTGCCGGTAATCGCCACGATCTTTGGTTTGTGCAGGATCAAAGCCAGGCGGGCGTAAAAGCCCAAAATTGTTTCCAATATTTTTTTCATCGTGATGGCTGTACCTGCAGGTAGTTTAGAATAAATTTGGCAATTTCGCCAAAAGCCGGGGCCGCCGTGGATTCGGCAAACTTTACGTCCTTCGGGTTGTCGATCCGCACCAGAGCCAAAAATTGCGGATTGTCCTCAGGTCCGTAGCCGATGAAAGAACCGATGTTGGTATTTGGATCATATCCTGATTTATTTTTGTAAGGTACCTGCGCTGTTCCTGTCTTGCCCGCGATGTAGTACCCGGCAACTCCTGCTTTTTTACCGTGGCCGTTTTCCACTACATCCACCAGCATGCCCGAAAGTGCGGCAGCGGTCTGCGGATCGATTACCTGTCTACTGCTTTGAGGACGCGGCTGTTCGGTGTCGCCGCTGGGATGGACAATTTTATCCACCAGATACGGAGTCTCCATTTTGCCGCCGTTGGCGATTGCGCTGTAAGCCTGGACTAGCTGGAGCGGTGTCACGGTAATTCCCTGGCCAAATGATGTGGTCGCAAAAAACACATCGCCTTTTTTGTTTAAATTTCCCAAATCGCCTTTGACTTGGCCGGGCAGGTCGAGGTTGACGAGCTGGCCGAAGCCAAACCGCTCCACGTAATTTTTGAAAGTGTCGTTGCCGATTTGCTGCTGGGCAAACACCGCTCCGGTATTCAGCGACTGATCCAAAACCTGGATCATATTCTGCACGCCCAGCGGTTTCGGATCGGAATTTTTTATCTGTTTGTCGCCGATCTGTATCACCCCTTTGTCTTCGTAAGTCGTCTGGGGCGTGATTTTTTTCTCATTCAGCGCGGCGGCCAGTGTGATAGCCTTGAACACCGAGCCCGGCTCGTAATCGGCAGAGATGACTTTGTTGGCAAAAACCGACGGGTCCTTGACCTTGCCGTAATTATTTGGATCAAATCCCGGCTCGCTGGCCATAGCCATCACCGCTCCGGTCTTGGGATTGATGACGATGACACTGCCGCTGTCCGCGCCGTGCTTGGATATCGTATCTTTCAAAACTTCCTGCGCTTTGAACTGGATGACCGGATCAATCGTCAGATAAATATCGTCGCCGTCCGTGGCCGGCACAAAACTGCGCGAGGAAGTGGCGATCCATCGGCCAGTAGGGTCAGTCTCTGCGTCCAGCGAGCCTTTGGTTCCTGCTAAATTTTTTTCATACTTGCCTTCAATTCCATACTGTCCAAGCCGATCGCTGCCTTTGTAGCCGACAAATCCCACGACTTGGCTGGCCAGATCTGTTTCCGGATAAAACCGCAAATCCTGGGCCTGCATGTAAATTCCTTTGAGCTTCAGCTCCTTCAATTTGGCCGAAACATTATCTTCAATTTGTTTTTTGACCACGGCGAAATTGCCGCTGCCGGCGATTTTGGCCGCGATTTCCGCCTGGGTCATATCCAAAATCTGTGACAGCTTGAAAGCAGTGGCTGGTTTGTCGGTAATTTCTTTCGGCACCGCGTAAACCATGTTTTTGGAAATATTGGTCGCCACCAAAACAGGATTTCCCGATTGGCCGGATAAAAATATCTGGCCTCTGGTCGGCGTAATCGAAGTTGAGATGGCGTGCTGATTGGCGGCCAGATTACTATAGTAAGCGTGGCTTAAAACTTGAAGATTGAAAAGTCTGATGCTGATCAACCCAACCGCGGTTGTGATGATGAATAACAACAAAAAAATTCTTAAGTTGTAAGAATTTGTTCTGGGTTCTTGGTTGAGGGTTTGTCTATTCATAAAGATCGCCATCTAATCTACGAATGACATCCGAATGTTCCGAATTGGCTGACTCTGGGACTTGATTATTCGTGTCATTCGGATCGCTTATTTCAATGCGTAATCCGAACCCTTCAAATAAGACACACTGCTGACTGGCACATAGTTCAATTTTTGGGCCGAAGCCTGGATCCGATTGATGGACTGTAAATCTGAAGACTGCAGCTGCAGCGCTTTCTGGTCCGCTTCCAATCCCCGCACCCGCTCTTCCAGTTTGCGGATTTCATAACCTTTCGTGCCCAAACTGTTTACTGTAAACAGGTAAACGCCGCCTAACAAAAAAATTGAAGCCAAGACCGCCAAATTAAACCGCAGTATAGAAACTGAGCTTTTTACTTTCTTGATTGCAGGCCCGCTTGAAATAGATAAAGTTAAATCACGCATTTTTGCCGCCTTATTTTTTGTTTTTTAATTAATTATATTTTTGCCGCCGCCCGCAGTTTGGCGGATTTGCTTCTGGGATTGGCCGCGATTTCTTCTTCGCCGGCCGTGACCGGTTTGCGGGTCAGGATTCGCAGTGTCGAGGCTTTGCCGCAGACGCAAGTAGGAAACTCCGGAGGACAGATGCAGTCTTTGGATTCCGCGACCATAAATTCTTTGACTATCCGGTCTTCCAGCGAATGAAACGAGATTATCACCATGCAGCCGTTGGGATTGAGCAGAGAAAGAATTTTGGGCAGAGTCGCTCTTAGATTGTCCAATTCAGCGTTGACTTCAATTCGGATGGCTTGGAAAACTCTGCGGATGTTGTCGTTGGCTTTGAATCTAATCGGTAAAGGAACCGCCGATTTTACAACTTCTGCCAATTGAGCCGTAGTGGCAATAATTTCTTTTTTTCTGGCTTCGACTATCGCTTTCGCGATCCTGCGTGCTAATTTTTCTTCGCCGTATTCCGAGATCACCCGCTCCAAATCACTCGGATGGTATTGATTCACAACTTTTTCCGCAGTTAATCTTTGTTGAGAATCATACCTCATATCCAGCGGCCCGTCGGAAGAAAACGAAAACCCTCTTGCCGAATCGTCGAGCTGGAGTGAAGAAAATCCCAGATCCAGGAGGATGCCGTCGACTTTGTCCCAACCTTGTGCTGGTAAAATCCTATCAATGTCCCGATAATTTCCCTGAACCAACTTTGTCCTTTGGCCCAAGCCTTCCTGGGTAAGCTTTGATCGGAGCTTATCCAAGGAGGCCTGATCCAAATCAATTCCCAAAACTTTCGCAGTCGGGTTGCTGGCCAAAATCTCTTCCGTGTGTCCCCCGCCCCCCACCGTGGCGTCCACGAAACTTAAGCCGGTTTTGACATCAAGATGCTCCAGAGTTTCTTTTAAAAGAACCGGAATGTGGGTCATACCCCGAGTTCACCCAGGCCTTCGGCTATCGCAGTACTTTCGCGCTCGGTGGAAGCCTTGTATGCGCTCCAACCTTCTTCGTCCCAAATTTCAATCCGGTTATACAATCCGGCCACGACTATTCGTTTACCCAAGTTCGCAAACTTCCGCAAATATTCGGGAACCATCATTCTGCCTTGCTTGTCGAGCTCCACATCGTAGGCTCCGGCCAGCATTAGCCTGGCGAAAGCACGCGAATTAGATTTAGACAGAGGCAATCCGGCTAATTTTTCGGCAATGGTTTGCCACTCGGCCATAGGGTAAAGAAACAAACTCTTGTCCAAACCGCGAGTGACCACTCCTGTGGAATTCAAAAGAGCCCGGAATTTGGCAGGAACCGCGATTCTCCCTTTTGCATCCATGCTGATTGTATACTCGCCAATAAACATATTGTTTTTCTAGTTATCCACTTTTCCCCACTTTTATCCACAACTCACCACTTATACGTCATTATATTCCACCATTAACCATCCGTCAAAGTAGCTATACTAAACAAAAAAAGACCCTAACTGGGCCTAAAATACAACAAAAGCGACGAGATTCGTCAACTTTTGTTTCATGTTTCCACACACCACTTTCCCACAAAAAAACCGCCCCAAATTTCTAGGGCAGCTTTTGCTTACATATCTTCGCCATCATCCGCGGTTTCCGCTTCAGCGGGTTTAGTTTCTTCGGTATCAGCATCCTCGCCATCATCAGAAGGCATACCCGGCATCTTGTCGTCATCTTCCATACAAGACATATGACTTTCTGACCTGGGCTTTTTGCCCGGTCTTAATTTATGTCAACATTGTAGATCAAAGCTACCGCTTAGTCAACAGAAACTTGATTATATTTAAAGCGCTGTCCCAGATATTTTTGAGAATCGGCACGGATGCCGGCAAAAGCACGACCAGGAGAATTATATAGATGAAATCTTTTTTTATAACTTTGAAAACTCCGATGACAATCAATGCCGCCAGAGACAAAGATATGATCACGTGGATGCTAGACGGAAAGTAATTTAAAAATTGGCTGTAAATCGAAAAAATCTGATCCATTAGTTTAAAACTTATAAACCACTTTGGATAAGCTTCGCGCTTTGAATTTGTCTACGACCAATACCGGATTGTTCTCCAGGATGTTTTTGATAAACCTGTCATTCATGGTTTTCCGGTATTCGAATTCCTGGAGCGTGAGAATTGTATAACTAACCTGCTGTTCGGCCAATTTTTCCGCCAGCTTCAGGAATTTCCCCAATCGCCCGGGCCTGACCTTGCCTACAAAAAGCAAATCGGTCTCAATCCGAGGCTTGCCGACAAAAACTCCCGTCAGTGCCACGAGCTTGCAGTCCCCGATCTTGCCAGCATTGCGCGCCAGTTCGTCAGCCGGGATATTTTTTACTTTGCGCAGAAGATTTACCAATTCCGGATAAAGTGGAAAGTGGCGGTTCATCTGGTAATATTTAACTTTATTTTTAGCGGACAGGATCAAGAAGCCCATTTTGTCCAATTCCTTTATCGTTTGCTTGAGAAGCTTGCTCGGACAGCGGGCGTTGGTCTTCAGTTCAGTAAAAGAAAAACTCCGCCCCGGGTGCGCCAAAAGCAAGTTTATCAAATTTGTTTTCGGCTTGGATGAAAGCAGTTGCGATAGCATGGCAACATTATAGCATAAAGTTGGGACCAATTCAGAGGATTCGGAACGGAGGGTGGAAATGTGCTATAATATGGCTTAGTTATGGCACGACTAGAAACACAAATAAATCAAATTTACCTCGTAAATCCCGAGGGTAAAAAAACTTCGCTGGTCCTCCACGAGGAACAGATTAACCCTTCGCTCAATCTTTACGTTTTGGCCGAACTTTTCGGCCTCCAAAAAAAATCCGAAAGCGCGGATTTGAAAAGAATTTCGGAAATCATCATGCAGTCTTTTCTGGCCAACAAGAAACTGCCGGCGGAAACTTTGTTTGAAACCTCGCTGTCCACTATCAACCAGAACCTGGCGGACCTGGCGCACGGCGGCCGCAAATCCTGGGTCGGCAAATTCTCGTGCCTGATCTGCGTTCGAGCGGCGGACAACAGCATCTACCTGGCCAACGACGGCCAGGTATCAGCTTGGCTCAGACGCAAATCCGAATTGATGGAAATCCTTCCGGCGGAAAAGCGCGGCAATCATCCGCTCAAAACTTTCAACAACTTTACTCAAGGCAAACTGGTCGACGGTGATGATTTGATTCTAACTACGGCTAGTATTTTCAACTACGTGTCGTTTGCTCTTTTTCAAAAAATTCTGAACCAGTATCCGCTGGACATCGCCGCTCAGGAAATTTCCAAAATCCTCCAGGATTCCATGGGAACTGACCAGGCTTTCTGTTCTTTCTTTTTACATTTTTCCAAAAAGCCAATCGAGGAGCCGAAACCAGCTTCCGAGGAAATTTACGCGCCGCTTCCGGAAGAACTGGAAGAGCTGAAAACCGCCGCGGCTTGGGGCTATTCCCTGCCAAAACTGCCTTCGTTTAAATTTAAGCTTCCGGCATTTAATGTAAATTTCGGCTGGCTCCCGAAATTCCAATGGCAATTTTTCAAAAATTTAAGCAAGGCCGGAAAATTTTTCCTTATCAGCTTCACAGTTTTCCTTTTGCTGTTTTTGGCCAACCTTGCGATTTACGGCTTCAAACTCCACGGCAAAAATGTGCAAAACAAAGCCGCCCAGCTGATGGTAAAAATCAAAACTGATATCGGCCAGACCCAATCCGCTCTTATTTATAAAGACGACAGCGCCGCTTTGATCCAGCTCGCGCTGACTGAGCAAGATTTAAAATCTTTGAGAAACCTCGATCCTGTCAAAGCCGATGCGCTGACTCCGGAGGTCGAGCAAGTCAAAACCCAGATCAATAAAATCAATGTTGTTTCGGATCTCAAAACCTATGTCGAGCTCAAACACCATCCAATTTATCTGGCGTCCGCTCCGAGCGGCTTTCTGTTTGGCAACCAGGATTCCAATTCGCTCTCGCTGTATGACAACCGGCAGTTAACCGATTACTTTCTGCTCAACAGCCTGAAAAATCCGATCAACTCTATCGCTTACTTCCAGCCGATTGGGCCGGCAGTGGCTTCGGGCCAGCAAATTTTTCGGGTCAATTCCAATCTCAAACAGTTCGAACCAGCGGTCAGTTTCACTTCCACGGTAAATCAATTGCGCACAACTGGTGGTGCACTTTACGCCTTGTTGAAAGACAACGGGCAGATCGCCAAAGTTGCCACAGTCAAAGGCAAACTGCAAACCCAAGTCGTCGTGTCCGGAAACTTTGCGCTAGCCCGCGACTTGGGTGCTGACAAAGACGTCTATGTGTTGTACCCAGACAAACTAATCAAATACGTCTTGGGTCAGGCTCAGGCGTTTCCCCTGCCGAGAATGTCCGACTCGCTGAGCAATGCCGGCAAACTCGTGGTCGCGTCAAATCTTTATATCCTGGAGCCTAGTAAAAAACGTTTGATTATTATGAACAAGCTCGGTGCCCTGATCAATCAAATTTATTTCCCTTCGGCTGGCAATGTCACGGACTTCACTGTCGACGAAGCCGGAAGAAGTATTTACCTTCTCGACGACAACAAGCTCTATAAAATAACGTTTTAAAAACCAAGGCCCCGGAAAAGGGCTTTTTTGTTGACAGCACTAACTGTCATTCCGAGCGAGCTTTTAGAGTTAGCCCTAGCCGCGAGTCGAGGGATCGCTCATATAAGCTTAGAAAAGGGATTCCTCCACTCCCACCGACTAATACTTATACGGTCGGACGACAAAACGACACAAAACTAAAATAAATAAAAAAAGAAGCGGTTGACCACGTCCTCAACGCACATATCGGTTGAGCTCGCTAACAAAAAACCAAGCACTGTCTAGGCTTGGGGTTTGTATTCTTAATTCGATATTCAATATTCCAGCTAATGATAATCGTTTTTGCACGCACCCAGATATTTGTTCACAGCGGAATTATAAACCGCTACGCAATACTCCTGTCCAGTAGCCGCGTCCTGAAGAGTCACCCACGGCTGATCCATCGAATTCACCGGCTGGCTGATACTTACCGAAGTCCCCGAAACTGTCCCGCTACTTACTGTTTCCTGCTTACTATTTACTTTTTCAGGAATCAAATTGTACAGCGGCTCTTCGGACATGAAATCGGCTGGCATCGGCGGCAAAGGTTTGGAAATATAGGCATCAACCGCCGCCCCAGCCACTGCCGGACTTGAATGCTGACCAAACATCGCGGCAAAATCACGGTAAACTTGCGCATAGATATGTACGATATCCGCATCAGTACCGCGGTCCTGCAGCATGCCAATCATTGTGGTCGAAGTCTGGTTGTAAAAATTATCAATTGAATCATACACAAGCGCAACGTCATCAAACCACGGCCCATCGCCCACGGTCTGCTGCCAGGCGATTGAAAATTGCTGTTTGATATTGTCCTGCAATGCCGTGACTTCGGAAATGTGAGTTGGCTGCATGACGAAAAGCGCTGTTCCAGCCAGGAACATAGCCAGCGTATAATAGATTGCCTGCGCTTTGTAGTACATGCCAAAATTAAATTCCGATTACAAATGACGAATCAGAAGAGTCACTAGCGGGATATTGATGAGCCGGCGACTCTCGAAGACCAAGGGCTGTTTGATGATGAAGAACTGTTCGCGGAAAAATCCAACATCGAAGCCATCTGTGTTGCTGCTTGCTGGTAGAATTCGTTAACCGATGATCCGATTAATGCGACCTGGTCGATCGGGTTGTTTTGAGATAGATCCAGAAGCTGTGCCATCTGTGTTGCCGCGACTTGGTAAAATTGCTCGACACCGTTGTAGCCATCGCCGACCGGCCGCAAAGTCATGGCCACGTCCGAAGAAGTTTGGGCTACGGTCTGGCTGATATCCAGCACTGCCAAACCCTGCTTCCAATCCGATGCATGAATCGCGGTTCCAAAAAATCCTTCCACCAGAAGCAAGGCGACCAAAGCTAGCGGCAGATAGTGCGCCTCGTATTGCCTTATTTTCTTCCTCTTTGGAACTGCGGCTTTAATTTTATTTGCTTTTGTTTTTTTTATTTTTTTCATTTGAGATTAGATTTTTAGATGACGCGCTATCGACCTTAGCGCGTTAGTGATTAATATTTTATCCAGGAAAAATTTAGCTTGCTTAAATCCGGACTTTCATACGTATAGGGAATTTTCAAAGTTTCTGTTTTGGCTAAGGGTTGAGATTGGTCCGAATGGCATGTACTTGTTGTGGCAACAACACTCGCGCCTAAAACCACACCCGGGCCTTTGTAATGCACGAATGCATAGACCTCAGGCTTGTCCAGCTGTTTGGCCTCGGCGATCTGATCGGAAAAATTGCCAATACTGTCATAAAGCCTCTGCGCTACTTCTCTGGGTGCAGTCAAGGTTTCCGGCGGCAAAGCCGCTACTTGTTCAAATGCGATATAAAACTGATTATAAAACTCTTCGGGTACCCCCATCAAGAACTGCACCGAATCGATTGACTGGGCGGCTGCCTCATGAAAATCAAAAAGATCGAATGCCGATGCCACATTTTTCTGCTGTCTTGGAGCCAAGCCCGAAAACACCACCATTCCCAACACCACAAACCCCAGGACAATCATGGCCACTACGCTCGCTTCAAATGCATTGATGTTTTGATAATCTGTTTTCATATGTTACATCAATAAATTTAAATATTTTGAAAGCTGGCGCAGACGCGACTGTGATTCCATCTGCTGTTTATGCAAATAATGAAAAAGGTCGGTTTTGGTAATTAACCAATCCCGTCCGATTTTTCGCGCCTTGAGCTTGCCTTTGCGTGCAAGCAAATTTAAATAATCAGCGCTGTAAGGAGTCAGTTCAGCCGCCTCTCTGAGGCTTAGAAGCTGAGTGCTTTGAGTTTGCATTTGGTTTTTGTGTCGAAACAACCAAAGAATCCCCGCTCAAAAAATTTTGTTTAAGCTGGAGCTTCTTATTCAATTTTATTTTGGTTTCTTGGTGATTTGCAGGTTTTCGCCCGCCCTTTATTGGCTAAACCATACTGTATCTGAAGTAATTATAGCATAAAAAATGCCTCTTGTCCAGAGGCATTTAAATTCGTTTGATGGATGCAATTATTGCTTGAGAGTTGCCAGAGGACCTATGGTCATAGTCAAGTCTGCTGAGTTGGCTTGGACGATTTCAGAGAATGAATGACCCCAAGAAAAGAAAATTTCAGCACTGGGAAATGGATAGCGCAATTCATTGCCGAGGAAATAAACAGTGCCGGAATCAATCACTACCGACCCCCTGCTATGCCTCTGAGTCGATGGCAAAGGCTGTTGGTCATTTGCCGAGCTCGGCGATGAAGCGCATCTGCCGACAGTCATGACTGCGTTTGGCGTATAATCTCCGAACCATTCCACGCCTTCCTTAAGCATCTTTGCCTGGAAATTATAACGGCCTTCGTTTCTTGGCGCTACAAAGTTAAAGTTAAAGGTAAAGTTTTGGCCAGGCGCGACTGAGCCCGTGACAAAAGTTCGGCCAGAACCCCAGGTCGTGTTGTCTTGCGGGTTCTGCGAACCCAGCCGGTATCCGCTGTCGTATGTCCATGTGGTGGTTCCCGTGTTCATCATTGTGATCGAGCCTGTGTAAGTTTGCCCGACACAAAGATTGGTAGGACCTGCTTGTGAAACATATTTGGCGGCGTTCACAGCCTGCGGTTTTACGCTCAAAACAAACTGCTTGGAAGCCGACAGTGCCCCTGAAACCACTGTCACTGAAAAATTGTAAATGCCCGCTGTAGTCGGCGTGCCGGACGATATGCAAGTATTGCCCGTGCAGGCGGACTGGAACATTCCCGCCGGCGTGCCGGACGAAACTGTCCAGCCGTATGAGCCACTGCCCCCTACTGCTGTGAAGGTCGCGGTATAAAACTGGCCGACGACTGCGTCGGGCAAAGGTGACGAAGTTGAGATGCTAAGCGAGCTTGGCGCCGGTAATGGTGTTGTAGGATTTGTGATTGTCGAAAAACTTGCCGAAACTGTTTGATTTGAATTAATTGGTCCGGAACAAATAGGATTGGTACCGGCGGTTGCGCAAGTGCCGCCCCAACCGCTAAATGTGTAGCCGCTGACTGGACTGGCAGTCAGAGTTAGCGTGCTGCCCGTAGTGTAAGTTTTGTTACAAGAAGCATTTGCAATACAAATAGCACTGCCATCGCTGACCGTGCCTCCAGCACTTACGTTAACAGTAAGACTGCTCATTGCGGATGGCGGCGGGGGTGGAACTGGAGTCGTTGGATTTGTATTAGCAGTAAATACCGCTGAAACAGCTGAGTTAGAATTAATAGGCCCTGAACAAGTTGTAGAAGTGCCAGAAGAAGCGCAAGCTCCGCCCCAGCTGCTGAAAGTAAATCCCGCGGCAGGTGCAGCCCGCAAGGTCACTACAGTTCCGGTTGTGTAATTTTTTGAACAACTAGCTACTGAACAGGAATCGGTTCCATCACTTACAGACCCGTTGCCGGACAAAGTCAAAGTCAAAGTACTTTGGGAAGGCGTCGGTGCTGGATTTGGCGGCGGCGGGGGTGGAACTGCTGGATTAAAACTGGCATAGACCGATGTATCAGATGTGATGGGCCCCGAACAAGTGGTTGACGTGCCAAAAGACGCGCAAGCTCCGCCCCAGCCGCTGAAGACAAATCCGCTGGCAGGTTGAACAGTAAGAGCTACGCTGCTTCCGATCGGGTAAGCTTTATTGCAGGACGAATTGGCAAAGCAAGAGTCGGTTCCATCGCTGACCGTACCGCTTCCCAGAATACTAAGAGATAGAGTGCCCATGGCTTGGGTTGTAGCCGCAGCATTATAAGTTTGAACGAAAAAAACGCCAGTTAAGACACTTGCGGCTAAAAATATGGCAAGAAACCCTCGGGCAAACTCATGATTCCGGATATTCATTTTGATTTTGGATTAATAACGCGAGCTTATTTGATATTAACATAGAACAAAAAAGACCCCTTGTCCAGAGGTCTTTTAACTAACTACGATTACTTCAAAGCGACTTTGCCGCCGGCTTCTTCGATCTTCTTTTTCAATTCCTCGGCTTCGGCTTTGGAAACATTTTCCTTGATCGGTTTCGGCGCCGCGTCCACCAAATCTTTGGCTTCCTTCAGCCCTTTGCCTGTGGCTTCGCGTACGACTTTAATCACATTGATCTTGTTTGCACCGGCATCGGTCAGCTCAACCGTAAACTCAGTCTTCTCTTCAACCGCAGCCGAAGCAGCGGCGGGACCTGCGGCCATCATCATCGGAGCAGCGGCAGACACGCCGAATTTTTCTTCCAAGGTTTTCACCAGTTCGGACAATTCAAGCGCAGTCAATTTTTCGATCTCTGCGACTATGCCATCAAAATTTGCCATAAATAGATTCCTTTCTAATTCGACCTTTTATCCTTAATTGCATTCAAAACGTTCAACAGATTTCTGGTGTTGCCGGAAAGCACGGTGACCAATCCCCTGGCCGGGCCTGCGATGACTGAAACCAATTGCCCGAGCAGCTGCTGTTTGGTCGGCAAACTTGCCAGCCTCGCTACCACGTCTGAACCAACTAAAACGAAGTTGAAAATGCCGCCGTCCAAAATCAACTGAGGGTTGTCTTTGGTCATGCCTTTCAAAATCCTAGCCGGTGCGGTTTCTTCTTCCATCGATACTGCCATAGCCAGCGGGCCATTGTATTTCAATCCGTCGGTCGAGATGCCCAGAGCCGACATAGCTTTCTTCAGCAGAGTGACTTTCACCACTTGGTACTTCACGTTTTCTGCGCGGAGGCTTTTGCGGACTTTGTCCAGCTGTTTGACTGTCATGCCGCGATATTCGGTAAAAACAACGCCACGAGCTTTTTTCAAATCTTCCGTCAGCTGAGCTAGCGTGGTTTCTTTTTCTTTTCTAGTTATTGCCATAATTGTATTTAAGATTCAACTTAATAAAAAACCGCCTTATCCAAAGACAGCTAGAGCGCCGATTTATAGGCTTTCGTACCTGTGCAGCAAATTAAGACAATGTCAGCTGCAGTCTTTGGTGATATTTAATTCCTACCAAGTATATACTAAGTTCGGGTTCCGGTCAAGAGCCGTTGTTGTTGAAGATAAAGAACGTCTGGGGGGTGCCGGTGTCCTCCAATAGACCCTCAATCCAATACCTGGACTCCGAATGAACCGTATTGCAAGGATCGCCTTCTGTGCAAATAGCATAGTAATAAGTGCCATTATTGAGGGGATCCTTCGGCATTTGGGTCACATACGGGGCCAAAGCTGCCGGCACGCAATGCCCGGGATCGAAATCCGTGGTATTGCTGACTGACTTGCCGCAGGACATCATCGTGTAATTGTTGTTGCTCAAATACAAATGCATGGCCAAGACCAACTGGTTGGCTTCAGCCACCCGCTTGGCGTTGCGGGCTTTGGATTTGGCGCTTCCTAAGGCTACGAGAATCACGGCCGCGATCAAACCAATGATTGCGATAACGACCAGCATTTCCAGAAGCGTGAACCCGCGGTTTTTAAATTTCACGGTTTTTATTTTAAATATTTTGCTTTGTTGGCATTGTGCTCGTCTAGAGTACGGGCAAAAACTGCTTCGCCGTCCGGCTTATTCAGAAAATATAGATAATCTGACTGCGCTGGATAAATAGCCGCTTTGATGGAATCCAATCCGGGATTGCTGATCGGAGAGGGCGGCAAGCCTCGGTTCATATATGTATTGTACGGCGATTTTATTTTTGTGTCATCAATGCTGACTGAGCGCGTAGTTTTGCCTGTGATGTAATTGACCGTGGCGTCAGATTCCAAAGCCATTCCGATTTTCAAGCGGTTATAAAAAACTGACGCTACCAGTTTTCTTTCTGTCTGCATTTTGGCGATGTCATCCGCGGTTAAATTTTCTTTGTTGCGGCCGACTTCTTTTTCCACGATCGAAGCCACTGTCACAGCTTCGGACAGAGTCAGGTTTTGGTCGATAGTATCCGTGATCATCCTATCAGTTATTTTGTTTTCAAAATTTTTCAGCATTTTGGCAACCAAGTCGGGTGCAGTACTACTGGCTGATAGTTTGTACGTATCCGGAAACAAAAAACCTTGGTAAGAGAATTTTTTGGCGTCGGCTGAGAATTTAAAATTAAAATTATTTTTGGCCAAGACCTGGTCGAACTCGGTGGCCGAAGCGACAACGCCGCGGTCGGACAAAAATTTGCCAAGCTGCTTGTTCGTCCAGCCTTCGATGACGGTAAGGCTGCGCGCCGACTCCACTACCCGGCCGCGAGTGAGGACATTTACCAATTCCACGATCGTCATGTTGCTGTTGAGTTTATAGTCCCCCGCTTGAATTTTGTCGCCCGCGTGATGCAAGTCGGCGTAGATAATAAAAATTAATTTGTTGTTAATAATTTTTTTATCACTTAGGGCACTGGCGATTTGCCGGGTGCTCAAACCTTTGGCTACGGTAAACTGTAATTCATGGCTTTCACTAGTAGCGGCGCGGTTGACTTTGGTCAGGTAATAAACCACAGCAACCAAAGCCAAAACCAATATAAGTGCCGCAACCAAGGCGGCAGCCTTTTTTAAACCCTTTTTCGGTTCGTGTATCTCGTATTCCTGCATAGCTTAAGGTTATTATGTCAAGAAAAAATAAACCTGTAAAACAAAAAGCGCCCGCAGGCGCCCGAGTCAATTTAGCTGATTGCGAATAGCTATTTTACGAATGTCAATTTTTCCTTGCTGCCGAAGAGCTGAACCACGACGTTGGTGTTGTTGTAAGAAATCACGGCCAGTCCGAGGTCCGAATAATGCGGCGACAAAATGTTGGCGCGGTGCGAAGCCGATGCCATCCAGGACTTTTCCAGCTCCTGCGCTGAAGTGTATCCTTCCGCAAGATTTTCGCCGGCGTAGGAATAATTATATCCCACACTTCTAACCCACTGCCACGGAGTAGTCCCGGCCGGTGAAGTATGAGCAAAATAATTTTTGGCAATCATATCTTGAGCTTTAGCCAGCGCCGCCAAATTCAAAGCTGGGTCAACTGACAAAGAGGCCAGGCCCAGACGCTCCCGATCCTGGTTGACCAAGTCCACAATTTCTTTCTGGCTTAAGGCTGATGCCTTCAGGCTGACTGAAGAAATCAAGGCGAAACTTAGCAATAAAAAAACAAACCTTGCTTTGGAATGCATTTAAATTTATTGAATTTTATTTTTGTTTCGTAAGACTCTCAACCTTACATAGATATTATAGCACAATTTTTAATTCTTGTCTAGATGCAGTCCGAATATTCGCAGCATTCGCATGGAATTCGTATTTTAGTACCGCTGAAACAAAAAACACTCCATGATCTGCGGAATGTTTTTTGCTTTTGATGAAAATTTTGTGGAAAGAACTGATCGAAACCTGCGAAGAGCTAGGACTTGATGTCCTTCTCTATTTTGTTCAGCACTTTGGTTGCATGATCGCGTCCACCCAAACCAAATGCGAGACCACCAGCAATCGCAAGCATCGCTATGATGCCTGTGAACAGAGTGTCGACGAATGGTTTAGCGACCTGTAATTGACTCAAAGTTGCCAATACGGTGAAAATCATAACCGCCCATTGGGTAACTGCGGCCAAAAGATCGGCTGACGCCAATCCTGCGGCTTGTACGCTGTGCCGGACAAGATTAGCCAGGAATCTGGCCATCATCGTGCCGACGAGCAGGATAGCTGCACCCGCGATGACGTTTGGAATGTAGAGCAGGACCTGATTTAAGAATGCAGAAATTTGAGTCAGACCCAGAATTTCTGCCGCCGCCAAGAAAACGGCAATCAGCAAAAACCATTTCACGAGCCAAGCTACGGTTCCGGAAACGGTCATCTTCATCCCCGTGCGGGCAGAGACTTCATCCAGTCCGAGTTTGTCGCCGATCTCGTCGAGCTTGATGGTGTGCAAAATTTGTTTGATAATTTTTGCAACAAACACCGCCACGACCCAGCCGACCACCAGAATGATGACGGCCACGAGAAAATTCGGCAAAAAATTTATGAAGCGCAAATAAAGATCGCGCAGAGACATGGAGATTGCGTCTGTGTAAGAATTTGAATAACTAGGCATTAAATTTCACCCCCTTTCGGTATCCCTCATCCCGGCCAAATTTTGGCCGGGCGACCTTTGATTAATCGATGATCTATTATCTGCGATCCTAAAACGAGAATCACAGATTATAAACCACGCTATTGAATCACTCACCTGCCGCGGTGACTATGACTTGCCGTTCGCGCGGCCCGTCGAGCTCGACGAAAAAAATACTTTGTTTACTACCCAATAGCATTTCATTTGCCGCCACCGGGATTATTTCGGATGAGCCGAGCAAAAATGCTTTGACGTGCGCGTGTCCGTTGGACCGCTCGTTGGCATCCACGCCGGAGCGGATTTCAAAAAGATCGTGAGAATAATTAATATCAATCGGAACTAGCCGGTAAATTGTGGTCATCAGATCCTGCATTAAAAGCGATTCGTTGTGGTTGATTTTTATGGCTGCGGTTGTGTGCGGTGCAAAAACCGCGACCGTGCCGTTTTTGATTCCCGAATTTTCCAAAACCGATCTGACTTTCGCCGTGATGTCGATCAGGTCAAATTGCTTTTTACTTTTCAATTTTATTTTCTCGGTCTTGATCATGTTGTTGTAATGCTAAACTCGAATTCCATGCGAATGATACTAATGATTCGAATTTGCAGCATTCGTTGCATTCGAATGCGAATTCGTATTTTTAGTATCGCTTCTCTTCAAGAGGGTTATCAAAGAAAAAAAACCAAGACCCAAAATCCGGGCTTACTTGGTTTTCCAGCTGTTAGGTTGGTGATTTGTTTCCATCAAAAATTCAATGCATATATATTATATCACAAACGGAAGCTATCTGTCAAGAAAAAAGACCCTTGCGGGTCTTTTTTATCTCAATTTACAGAATTGCGTCTTTGGCAGCTTTTGCTACCCGGAACTTCACAACCGTCTTGGCGGCAATCTTGATTGCTTCACCAGTGGCTGGATTGCGGCCCATGCGGGCGTCGCGGTGCTTTTTGAGCAGCTTTCCTAAGCCCGGGATAGTGAACTCGCCAGCACTCTTGGCTTCGCTATAAGCCAAATTGGCTATAGCATCCAGCATTTCGCCCACTTCTTTGCGGGTTTTGCCGGTTTTTTCCGCCAGTGCGTTGAGCACCTCGGACTTGGTCATTCCTTTGGCCATAAGGTACCTTTCGTAATTAGTTATTAACAATTGCTAAGGCATTATAGCAAATCCCTAAGAAAATGGCTAGTTTATGTCAAATGGGATATAATGGGCTCGAAGGAGGACCCATGGGCAAAGCCCAAGTTATCGATTTGCTCGCGGTTAAAGCGATCCAGGCAGAACGCAGTAAAGCCACGGAATCTGAATTCGCGGAAGCCCGGCGTATTTATAAAATCAGCGAAAATGTCAGGCTTTTTCAAGACTTGATTGAATCATGCTGGGATCGATCAACCTGCGATGATCGGCTGCAAAATGCATGGAGCCCGCAGCTTCCGGGCTTAGGACACGATGATGTTACCTCTCTCCTCGCCTTTTACATCTTGCGAGCTCGTGCCGTGCCGATTGAAATCGTAAGATGGGAGGTTGAAGCATACGGCTGGTACTACGCCAATCGTATCGAAACCTACGTTTACGATTTCACTCGCACATTGTTGCCTATTAGTCGAAACCCGGAACCGATTGGCTCGGATCTCACGCGCCTCTTCGTCGATCAAAAGAAGTACATAATCATCTGCCATCGCTTTGCCTCCGCTATTTTCAACCGGCTCATTGAGCCGCCGATTCCCGACCGCTAGGTCCGGAATCTTTTTTTGCCCAAAAACCGAAATTAAAAACCCAGGACTTCTTTGACCAAAATTACTTTGATCCGTTCTTTGTTGAGCTCGCGGTTGATAATCAGCAGTTTGCTGACAAAACTGCCGTGAGTAATGTTGTATGCTTTGTTGGCGCGGACGGATTCCAGAGGCAGAACGTAATCGTAAATGCGCTTGAATCCCTGGTCAATGTCCTGGACAATTTTTTGCGCGCCGACTACGAGGATGACGTGCGGCGAAGAATAAGCGACAGCCGGAAGCTGACTTCCGGTATTGGACGCTATCATAAGCTTGCCATCCTCGGTCACCGCATGTACCGATGCCAGAGAATAATCCGGAACAGCACCTGCGATCAATTTTTCTTTTGGCGAAGCGTTTGGATCATAGAGTTTTGTTCTTGATGGCTTGTACTTGCCGGAATTTAGAATCGCTTCCGAAACGCTGATAGTGTCGAGGGTAACTGAAGTCATGTTCATAACTTCCGCGCCTTCGGGAATCATTTCCAAAACTTTGGCCTTGGCTTCTGCGCCATTTTCCACGACCACGGCGTCGATGCCATTGGCTTTCAAAGCTTCCATTGTTTTGGCAATCACGTCGTCGTTTGGAATAACTGCAAATTTTTCTGCTAACTTTGTCTCTGCTGTTTTCATGTATTTCCTTTCTTTATAATATTTCTAATACTGTCGAGCTGGCCTGAGAGGTGTTTTTCGAACTTTTCAAAATGGGAAAGTTTGGCCAGCGCCACCATCTCGCCTCCCATGCCGAAGACCATCAATTTATCGCCTTTAGCAAGCTTCATTTTTTCCCTGACTTCCTGCGGGATCACGATCTGGCCTTTCTCGCCTATGGTAGTGGTGCCATAAAACGGACAAGGTTCTTTTGTACCCATTCTAGCTCCTTTCTTACAAGTAGGAATAGTAGGATTAGTTTAAATCTTTATAAATCCCCTGTCAAGCAACAGCGCGCCCAAAAACAAAAAACACCAGTTTTACTGATGTCCTTTGTTGGCAGGGATGTAGGAATCTTCATACGCCGCTGAGGCGGCTATCTACTGGGCAGCGCCGGAAGCTGCAGGTATTCGCTTCCGTCGGCGTTCGCTGCGCATTGATATGCTTGCTCACTGCTGCCGTTCGATTCCTGCTCATTAAGAAAAAACCCGATCAGAAGATCGGGTTTTTTCTTGGCAGGGGATGTAGGAATCGAACCTACGCGAACGGTTTTGGAGACCGTCGTACTACCACTATACGAATCCCCCTCAATCGCCGCGGCAGACGCGACGTCTGGTTATTTGGTTTCCTTGTGCTCGGTGTGCTTCTTGCACCACTTGCAAAACTTTTCCATCACCAACCGGTTTTGGTTCAATTTCTTATTTTTCCTGGAATGATAGTTGATGTGGTGACAGACCGTGCATTCCATCTTGATCAAATTGTCCTGTGACATAAATCCTTTCTTAAATTTACTGGAGCCCAGAAGCGGATTTGAACCGCTGACCTACTCCTTACCATGGAGTTGCTCTACCAGCTGAGCTATCTGGGCATGTAAGCAGTTCAAAACTGCCCGCGTAATATAACAGGAAAACGCGAAAAAATCAACTCTATTTCACCTTCACTATCGGAAGGGTGAAGTAAAACGTCGTGCCTTTGTTGGGTATCGAATCAAACCAGATTTTGCCGCCTGAGGCTTCGATGAATGATTTGGCGATATACAAGCCAAGTCCTGTGCCCACGGTTTCCAAACCTACGACGTTGGTGCCGCGGAAAAATTTATTGAAAACTTCTCGCTGCTGTTCTTTGGGAATACCGACACCGCTGTCGGTGATGGTGCAAAGCAGCATGTGTTCATCGTTCGACGTTTTCAGATCAAGCGTGACTTTTCCGTGGTCAGGAGTATAAGCAATGGCGTTGCTGATCAAATTTGCCAAAGCTTGCTTGATTTTTGAAGGTTCAGTGCGCACTACAGGAAACGGTTCGGTTTCCACGGTGAAAGAAACCTGGATTTTTTTCTTTTTAATTTCTTTTTCCTTATCCTTGAGAAGACCGCGGATAATCACGGTCAAATCCGTGGGCTGAAGGTACAACTTCGTCTCCCCTTGCTCGATCCGCGACACTTCCAAAAGATCGTTGACCAGCGCGATCATGCGCTCGTTGGAAGTATAAATCCGCTCGATGAATTCTTTTTGATCGGCGGTGAGATTGCCTTTGTCGGATTTTTGGAGCAGCTCGAGCATCCATTTCATGCCGGACAGGGGCGTGCGGAGCTGGTGCGAAGTCAGGTTGGCGAAATCGGCTCCCAAATTGTTTGATTGGTCTTTTTTAGCTGGCATAATTTTCAGCTTTAACTATTTCGGGTTCGGTGATGTGCAGGATCGGCATACGGCCGAAAAAAGTCGCACCTTTGCCTTCCAGAGAAAACACGGCAACTTTCCCGCCGTGGGCTTCGATGATTCCTTTGGCTATGACCAGGCCGAGGCCAGTGCCTTTTTTATCCGAGGCGACACCTTCTTCGAGTTGGCTGAATTTATTGAAAAGCTTGCTGACCTGGCCGGCCGGAATCCCCGGCCCCGTGTCGGTCACGGCGATGATAAATTGATCGGCGTCATAACTGGCATCTTTGATCCCCGGCCAAGTCAGACCCAGGCTTTGGATTTTTTTGGCCAGACTTTCACCGCTTTTCAGAGTGAAGGCCGAAACAATAATTTTTCCTTTTTTCGTAAATTTGATAGCGTTCGAAAGAAAATTATTAATAACTTGTCCAAGCTTCCCCTCGTCCACGGCTAAAAGCGGCATATCTTTTTCGATCTTGGTTTCTAAAGCCACCCGGGAATTGAGCAGAGACGCAAACGAATGAGTACGCTGAGTAATCATAGGTTCGACGTCGGTCGGCTTGCGTAAAATTTGAAATTTGCCGGATTCCAGCTTGGCAATGTCCAAAAGATCGTTGACCAAATCCAGCATCGAAGCGGAGTTGGAAACAATCAGCTGGACGAAATCTTGGTATTTTTTCCGTTCCTTTTTGACTTTATCTTCCTTCAACAGATTGGCAATCGAACGGATGCCGGTCAGAGGGCTGCGGAGTTCGTGGACCATCATCGAAGTAAAATCATCCCGCATTTTTTCGATGGCTTTTTCCTGAGTGATGTCATGGAACAAAACCACGGCACCCAAAGACTCGCTATCCCCGTCTTTGACCGGACTTATCAGCACGCGCAAAACTTTGTCCCGAAGCTTCAGCTGTTCTTCCACGATCAGCCTGTCTTTTCTAATGCTTTCCTCGATCTTCGTCCGCAAATCCATTTTCGAAGAAAGTTTGCCTAAAATATCGGCGATGCGCGGTTGCTGCTCAATCACATCCAGCATTCGCTTGGCCGCGGGGTTGATGGCCAAAAGATGGCCGCGCTCGTCGACCATAAGCACGCCATCAGCCATGGACTCAACCATGGAATTGAGTTTGCCTTTTTCCTGGCTCAAAATAGTTTCCAATTTCGAAACCGCGGATGAAGCCTGGTCCATAATCGTGTGCAATATGGTCATATCCTCATCTTTATAAAGCCCTTCCTTCACCGAAGCCACTGCAAGCAGTCCCAGCGGGCGGTTGTTGATAATAACCGGCAAATTAAAAAAAGATTTTATCCCGGCTTTGTTGCTTTCGTCGGTAATCGTCCCGGATATTCGCTCGTCTATATTTTCCTTTTTTACAGCAGTTTTGGTAAGCGAAGACAGTTCTTTAATCATGCGGCCTTCGACTTCCGACACAAACTGCCTATTGACCGATTCTTCTATAATACAATGAAAAACGATCCTTCCTTCTTCTCCGACAATCAAATACGAGACAGTCGAGTATTCCAAAAGCTTGCCCAAGGAACTGGTGACGACTTCGACAATTTTCTGCACGTTCAGTGAATACCCGATCCGGTCGCCCAGTTCTTTCAGGATCGAAACTTCATACATCCGTCGCTTCATCTCCAGCTCTTTGATTTTCAAACTTTTGTGCATGCGGCGGTTTTCAATCCAAACAAAAACAAAGACAATCACCGAATAGATTGCCAATACAAGAAAAACTTGATTCCCTTCCAGTGTAAACATTATCGATTTTATTTCACTGTAGCTTATTTTTTGCCGCTTCGATCAGTTTGGAAAATCCTATCGCGAGCAATATCAAGCCTACCAGGCTTAGAGCGTCCTGGATTTGGTTCATGTAATCGCCGACACTCAGCACCGCAAAGTTGATCAATATTCTCTCAAACACGACAATGGTGACAAACAGCATGCCGAATCCGACAAATTTGGCGGCAGAGCCGAGGTTCCCTTCGTATGTTTTAGTCGAACTTTTAAAATTATATGCGGCGCCGGCGAAAAGCAAAATTATAGCGCCTTGAATTAAAATATAAGCTTCCGAACCGGATTGATACATATTTTAAAATTTTAATTTTGAGCGTCCCCGCGGCGCCGTTCCAAAATAGTTTTTATTTTGTTCACCAATTCTTCCAGCCGGTAATTGGCTTTGACCAGATAATCCATGGCTCCCAAAGACAGCGCATCCGAAACTTTGTCGTAATCCGAAAGATTCGTGAGAATTACAATCGGGATATCTTTGGTTTCCGGGTTTTCTTTCATTTGCTTGAGCGCTCCAATGCCGTCGAGCCTGGGCATAACCAGGTCCAAAAGCACCAAATCGGGTTTTTCGGAGACGATTTTTTCCACACCCTCGACGCCGTCTTTGGCGCCCACGGCGTTGAAACCCTCCTGCCTCAGTTCTTCGGAAAGTGCGGTCAGCAGAATTTCCTCATCCTCCACAATCAAAATCTTGGTCTTTTTCTCAGGCATGTTGATTTTTGTTTCAATTTAATGGATAACTTGCCAATATTATAGCATAAAGAGGTCAAAAAGAAAATATCCCACGCGAGGCGGGATATTTACTGGTGGGCAGGACAGGATTCGAACCTGTGAAGGCGCAAGGCCAGCTGATTTACAGTCAGCCGCGTTTGACCACTTCGCTACCTGCCCTCGTCGCAACGGATCGACACTCACCTGATCGCCCCAAGCAAGCGCTCTGAGCGATTGTACTACGGTCGAGATTATTCTGGAGCCAGCTGTCGGATTTGAACCGACGACCTGCTGTTTACAAAACAGCTGCTCTACCACTGAGCTAAGCTGGCAGATGATGAATTCTAGCAAAATCCCATATTTGTTTCAACTAAATCCTAAGCCGCATTAATTTTTCGCGCGCCAGTTTGTTGGCCGGTTCAAGCACTAAAATCTGCTCCAGTACTTCTTCGGCGCGCACATTGTTTTCCAGCTTCATGTAAGCCTCGGCCAGCAAGCTCATATAATTGACATTGAGCTTGTCCAGCGCGAGAGCTTGCGTGATCGCCTTCACGGCTTTGGAGTAATCCTCTGATGCTTCAAAGCAAAGCGCCAGATTTATCCATCGCGTCGGAATTTTGTTGTTGATCGAAATCGCTTTTTCGTAAGCTTCCCGAGCTTTTGAGTAATCGCGAAGCGAATAATGTGACAAGCCAAGGTTGCTGTAATAAACGTCGCGCGTCGGATCAAGCTTCGTCAGATAGTCGTAAGTCTGCACGGCATCAGCGTAATTTTTGTTTTGCAGATACAAGCGCCCGAGCGCTTCATATGCCGTGCGGTCGTTGGGATTTTTTTTGATCGCGGCCAAATACAAATCTTCCGGGTTGTGATGAACCGAAGGTTTGATAGCCAGATCCGCCGCCTCCGGAAGCCATTGCGGATCGGCTTCCGACGATCGGATACGGATGCGAAAAACGCTTTTAACTTTTTCGTACTGGTTGTGGATGGTTTTGGTGGTGGCCGGCGTCAAATCCTTGGCTTCCAAAATAAAGTGCCAGACTTTGTTGCCGAGCAGTGAAAATTTCTGCCGAACGTACGGCCAAAGCGTGCTGTGATAGACCTGCGGATTGCTGATCCGCACACGAATATTTGGCCGGGCGCTGAGCTGGCCGTATTTAGCCAGAAACAAGCTTGCCGCCACCAAGCACGCCACCACCAATATAATTGTTGCCGCAAG
>Ga0210400_10000258_pt1 | contig 63523 bp, 96 predicted proteins | sample IncBWH26MmetaG_FD_155456 | JGI IMG/M metagenome (GOLD analysis project Ga0210400, IMG submission 155456) | Forest soil microbial communities from Barre Woods Harvard Forest LTER site, Petersham, Massachusetts, United States - Inc-BW-H-26-M | ecosystem: Environmental > Terrestrial > Soil >...
CACGGCCGAAGATCCTGGTGCTGGCCGCATCCGTAGGAGGCTTCGACTTGGCGACTACGTGCAAACTCCATCAGGCGACACGGGCATCGTGACGGGGCGAGGAGGCACTGAGTCGCGCGTCGATAAGGACAACGGCACGCAAGACTGGCACCAGCGCAACAAACTGCGTGACCCCAAGACTGGTGCGTACTACGAGGACAACGCAGAGGAAGGCCACGTGGAGGAAACGCCTGAGCAGAGGCGCGCGGAGCCACGCAACCGCATTCCGCGAGCGCCCCGGCGTGGCGACGTGGTGCAGACCAGCGATGACGAGATTGGCGAGGTGACTGCCGAGCCTGGTGCCGTCTTCCGGCGCAGCCCCCCGGCAGTCAGGATCGATGGGACGGATCAGTTTCGAGTTCGCAGGGGCAGTTCCCTCCGCGATCCCAAGACCGGCGCGTACTATCAGGATCACGCCGAAGGCGACGTCGAAGAAGTACCGCCGCCGCACGTCGGGGAGCGGGTGCGTACCCACTTTCCAGACGACCCTGGCGGCTGGCACGGCTTGGCCGGCACCGTGAGAGACGTTGTCACTGGACAGGGGATCGACCCGAGAGTGGCTGTCGGATTTGACAAAGAACACCGTGGCCGGCTGGGGGCGACGTTCTTGTATCAGCAACTCCGCCCCGCCAACAACTACGACCGCGACGTGCGCGGCCTCGCCGGTGACCTCGCCTCCACCCACGACGACCACCACGCCGCGAAGGATCTGGCCGGCGTCCTTCACGACGCGCTCCTCGACGCCGGCCACGACCACGAAGCCAACCTCGTTTCGTCCGCCGACCACGACACCCTCATGAGCATCGCTCGTAGAATGGCGTGGCAGCACCCCGAGCAAAGACCCAAAGAGGACAAGCCATGATCAACCCCGAAGAAATGGTCGAGAAATGTGCCGAGGAAGGCATGGACCCGGAGATTGCGAAGGGCATGTCACCCGAGCAACTCCAGGCCGTCCTCGTCGCTCTCGAAAAGAAGAAAAAGGACAAGGAAGACGATGACAACGACCCCAACCGCCGGCGTGACGAACCCTCCCCGATGGAGGAGGACGACGAAGAGAAGTGGCCCAAGCCGGCCAACGAGGAAGAACAGCAGCACTTCCGCGAGCGTGCCCGCAAGTACGCCGAGCGCGCGAAAAAATTCAGTTCCCTCTATGATCCTGACGAGCCGGATCGTAACATGGGACAGGAACAGCGCCATCGCACGGACGGAGATCAGCAGCACCTCGACGACTCTCAGATGAGTAGGAGTCCGGTCAAGATGAGCGAACAACGAGACAGTTCTCGCAAACAGGGTGCCCAGCAGGGCGGCTACCTCGCCACCATCATCCGCGAGGAAGTGACCAGAGCCGTCAAGGCCGCGACCGGAGCGCAGGCCGCGCAGGTCAACGAGGTCCGCAAATTCAACGAGGACACCGCCGCCACGGCGAAGAAGAACAACGTCGATGCCGTCATCGACGAACTGTCCCGCGCCGGCAAGCTCCCTCCCGCCGAGCGTGAGGCCGAGCGGCGTGGTCTGCTCCTGGCGGATCACGTCACCGTCCACAAGTTCAGCGAAGGCGGCAAGGAAGTGGCACGCACCGCTTACGAGGACCGCGTGGCGCAACTCCGCCGCCGCCCCTCTCTCTTCGCCGAGAAGATCGCCGGCAGACCCCAGACGGCTCAGGATCGCGACAGTCAGATTTCCGTCCTCAAGGGCGAGTTCGAGGCGTTCAGCGAGGACTTCCAGCGGGTCGGCATGACGGAGGAGAAGCTCATCAAGGGCTTCGAGATCGAGCGCGAGCGCAACCCGAAACTGACCGCCAAGGAATACCTGAACCAGCGCTGATTCCGGCACCTGTCCCACAACCATAACCAACGGCAACCCACCGCGAGAAAGGCGCGCTGGAACCGAAGTCGAGGTATCCTGCGATGGCGAACGCGGCGGCTGGAACCAAAGTGCAATCGGCGACGACCCCCTGGGGTGACGACAAGATCAGACGGCCCTGCGAGGCAGGCAGCACCAACGCCACCACCTACGTCACCGGCGAGATGATCGGACTCAACGCCAACGGCAACGCCGTCCACTGCGACGACACGGCTGGCGTGGTCTTCGACGGCATCATGGCCGACTCGCGGGACATCACGGTGGACAGCGCCGACCTCGCAGGCGACAAACATCTCTACGTCGAGCGTCCCTTCCGCTTCATGATGTACATTGCCTCCACGTCCTACCCCCTCCTCACCGACGTCGGCAAGAAGGTCTACGCGCTGTACGACAATCAGGTGGCCTACTCGGGAACGGCCAACGCCATCTTCATCGGCTACGTCGATGAGGTGATCGACGCCACCACCGTCAGCATCCGGCCAGCCTACGGCAGCGTCCTCTCCTCCGCCACGTTCAACGGTCAGACGCTGACCTTCACCGGCACGACGGGCAACAACGTCATCGTCATCCCGGCTGCTGAAGCCAGCGCCCTGACCATCACGGTCGGCAGCGCCAACTACTTCCAGATCGTCACCACGGCCGGCAGCGAACTGACGCAGGTTCTCGGCGTGGCTGCCACGGCCGTTACCAACACCGGCGGCGGCGTGCAGGTCACCGGCGGCATCGGCGGTGCGACCTCCGGCGCGGGTGGAACCGTGGTGATCGCCGGCGGTGCGGGAACGGCCGGCAACAGCGCCGGCGGCCTCGTCAGCCTCACCGGCGGAGCGGGCCAGGGTTCAGCCGCTGGTGGTGCCGCGAGCCTCGTGGGCGGCGTCGGAGGTGCCACGGGCGCGGGCGGCGTCGTTACCATCACTGGCGGCGCGGGCGGTGCGACCGGCGCGGGCGGGGCGGGTGCGGCCGTCAACGTCACGGGCGGAGCTGGCGGTGCCGGCACAGCGGCGGTGGGTGGGGCGACGACGATCACCGGCGGCGCAGGTGCCGGTACGTCGGCTGGCGGAGCGGCCGGCCTCATCGGTGGTACCGGTGGTGCGACGGGTGCGGGTGGTGCGGTCAGCGTGACCGGCGGGGCGGGTGGTGTCACCAGCGGCACCGGCGGCGCGGCGACGGTGACGGGCGGTGCGGGTACGGGCACCAACGCCATCGGTGGAGCGGCTGCGCTCATCGGTGGCCTTGGTATGGGCACGCAGGCAGGTGGTGCCATCGCCATCACCTCGGGAGCGGCTGGCGCGACCGGGGTTGCCGGGGCGGTGAACATCTCGGTCGGTGGTGCGACGGCGGGCAACGGCTCGGCCGTCACGATCACCGGCGGCGCTGGTGCGGGCGGCACGAACGCGGGTGGCAACGTCAACCTCGTGGGCGGCGCGGCGGTCAGCACCGGCATCCCAGGTGAGGTGCAGGTCAATGGCGTCGGCGGTCTGGGCGAGGTCAACTGGCAGCAGTTCCTGGCGGCCAACGTGCCGGTCAGCGGCACGTCTTACCCGGTGTACCTCGCCAACCGCGCCATGCGCGTCAAGGCCGTTCGCGTCGTCTGCTCCTCGACGGCGACGGTCCCGACCGTGGACGTGATCAAGGACACCGGCACGACGGCTCCTGGCGGCGGCACGTCGGTCCTGACCGGCGCGATCAGTTTCAACACGACGGCCAACACGGTCGTCGCCGGGACGCTCACCAGCACCATCGCCACGCTGACGCTGGCGGCGGGCGATCGCCTGAGTCTCAAGTGGGGCGGCACGGTCGGCAGTCTCACGGGGGCGTTGGTGAACATCCTGCTCGAACCCTGCTAAGGAGTCACTCAGGTGTCGCCGAAGCACAGGATTCAGCAACTCAGACGCCGCATCATGGCCCAGGCGTTCGAGCCGGTACAGATCCCCGAAGAGGCCGTGTCGGAGAAAGTCATGGCGGAAGGCATTCAACTGGCGGAAGTGCAGGAGGAGATCCGCTCGCTCGAGCAGCAGCAGGCGTATGCCCGCCAGGTCGTCGAGCGCTGCGATGGAGCGCTTCAGGTGGCCCGCAACTGGCAGGAAAAGCTGATCAAGCGCGAGATGGCGAAGCGCGCCGAGGAAGAGGCGGCGAAGAAGGCGGAAGAAGCCTCGCTGCTTTCGACCGCCGGGTTGGAACCGGCCGAACTGGGAGGCGAGTCGTGAAGACTCAGCAAGCCAGCCTGCAAGACTTCAGGGCCGGCGACAGGGCCATCCTCGTCGTGCGTGATGGCGGCCGTGGTGGGTTGGTCACCAAACTGAATTCCAAAGGTGGCAGCTTCAAGGCCGGAGACGAGGTTGTCGCGCTGATCACCAGCGTCGAGGGAGACACGATTTCCTTCTTGATTCCGTCTTTGCCTGACGCTGGTGAATTCGAGTGTTCGCGAGCTGTAGCGGCAGGGATTTGCGAACTCGATCCTGGCCGTTTTTCTTCGCCTCTGCTTCGCAAACTGACCTGAACCGAAAACCCGGTGCCGTAGGGAACGCGACCCGAAAAACCTGCCTTCCCTGGCAGGCAACGGCACCGGACAAACAAGGGATAACCGGCGGGGGCCGGTCAGGAGGCGTCAAACGCCACCATGTCGATCGAGTCGAAAATCTCGGTGTTGACCGCCTCGCTACGTTCAGAATTCCAGATCGCCTACAAGGCGACGGCCGAGCCTGCGCCGTGGGAGCAGTTCACGCAGATCATCCCCTCCACGGCTCGCATCGAGCATTACACGTGGATGAGTCCGTCGCCCGGCATCGCGCAGTACCAGGGTCATCGCCGGTACGGCAAGATCGACACCGTCCGCTACGACGTCGAGAACCTTGAATTCGACGCCGGCTTCGAGATCCTCATGCGCGACATTCGCGACGACCAGACCGGCGGCTACATGCTCAAGCCGAAGGAGCTGGCCGAGCGTGCGAAGAAGTTCCCCGGTCGCTGGGTCATCAAGAACGGCGTTGCCAAGGGTGCCACGCAGACCTGCTTCGACGGCAGCAACTTCTTCGCCACGTCGCACAACATCGGCACCGGCAACAACCTGCTGACCTTCACCGCGACCAACGGGCCGTTCGGCAGCGACGGACTCACCTACAAGATCGCCGCGCTGTTCACCGGCGGCGCGCTGAAGCCCATCCTGTACCAGCAGCGTATGGGACCGGACTTCGAGACGACGGGAGGCACGCCGCAGGCCAAGGAAGCGAAGATCGTGAGGTACTGGATCGACATGGAAGGGCAATCGGCCTACGGCTGGTGGTGGTTTGCCGTGCAAGAAACCATCACGAACACTCCTTCGGTCGTCGATCTGGCGTTGGTGATGCGGAACATCTACGCCGCGTTCAGGAGTTTTCAGCTCCCGAAAAGTTTGAATTCCGAGGATGGAGAATATCCACTAGAGCAAGAGGTGTTCAACTCGTCGAACCTCGTTCTCGTGGGACCACCCTCTCTGGAACCGGTCTTCGACCAACTGTTCAACGAAACTTGGTCGCCGCAACAGGTTGGCAGCAATACGGTTGCGACGACTAACCAGTGGAAGGGCAAGGGAAAATACATCCCGAGCAATTTCATGGGGACGTGATTCCCGCGCCCGCGTCAACTTCCGAGGTTGTCATACTTCGGAGGATGTGGTACAATGAACAACGGCATGGCGAACCACCGCCATGCCGTTGTCTTTCATCACGCGCCTTTGGAGGAGGCACCGATGACCGCTCCCATTCTACCTACCGACCCACGCTTCATCGACCTCACCGGCCAGCGCTTCGAGCGCTGGCTCGTGCTGGGTCTGTCTCGCAAGGAAGGCAAGGGCTACCTCTGGAACTGCCGCTGCGATTGCGGCACCGAGAAGGAAGTTCGCACGACCAGTCTGCGAGGTGGAGGTACGCGCAGCTGCGGCTGTCTGGCGCGCGAGGTTCTCAGAAAACCACGCAAGCGCGGCCTCGACAACTCGCGCACCATCGATCTTGCCGGCAAGAAGTTCTCTCGCTGGCTGGTCGAGTCCTTCCACGGCAAGACCACCGGGAAAACGACGTGGAACTGCGTCTGCGACTGCGGCAACAAGGGCGTCGTGGCTTCCTATGACCTCCGCAACGCCAAGAGCCTCAGTTGTGGCTGCTTACAGAAGGAGACCGCCTCTCGGCCCTTGAAGACGGGAGGCAGGAGTCAGACGCCGCTGTACAAGGTGTGGGCGAGCATGATCAACCGCTGCACCAATCCCAGGAACACCTCCTACAAAACCTATGGGGGGCGCGGCATCGGCGTATGCAAAGGTTGGAGTTCCGGCTTCCCCGCGTTCCTCGCAGACATGGGTGAGAGGCCGACCGACCAGCACCAGATCGACCGCATCGACAACCAGCGCGGTTACGACTGTGGCCACTGCGAGGACTGTGTCTCTCGCGGTGCGAAGGCCAACTGCCGTTGGGTAACGCCGGGAGAAAATTCCCGCAACCGGAAGTCCACTCGCATGCTGACCCACGAAGGCCGCACGCTTCCCCTCATCGACTGGGCCAACGAACTAGGAGTCTGCGCCGACACCATCCTCGCTCGCCTCGCCGCCGGATGGGACGTGAAGAAAACTCTCACCCAGAAGCCGCGATCCGGCGGACCTCGCAAGCGTGAAGTGGTGGTTTCGAGGGCGCTCAAGAAAGTGAGGAACGTGCGAGACGCTCTCGTCGCCAGCTTCGGCCTCGCCGAAGGCTCTTCCATCTTCGCCGAAGTTCTCACCCTCGCCTCCACCTGACGCCCCTTGCAATTATTCCAATCGTGCGATATCCTTCTGGTGGAGGAATCGCACCATGCCACCGCCACCGACCTTGGCCGCCGAATCCCTCGACGCTCTTCGCGCCAGATATCCTCTTGCGCTCGAACACGTCTACGACCAAGTGGCCATCGCCGCTCACGGCGGCATCCGGCCCGGCGAGGTCGCCGCCAACCTCTTCCTCTTCGAGGATGGGTTGTACCTCATCGTCAGCAGGGAACGCGGCCCTGACGGTGAAATGATGATCCACTTCAGTGCCAGTTTCAAACAGGACTCCGCAATGGACTTGCAGCTGCGCGAGAGGCGGAAGGCCATCGGAGATCGCGTCGGCCGCGAATGGCTGCGCTCGATCCCGGCGAGGTTTCGGGAACTCTCAGGGGACGACCGCGACGTGCAGTTCCTGGGTGTCTCGCAACAGGGGATTCCTCACTGGTTGATCGAGGAATAGCGATGACCGGACCCAAGGTAGCACCTCACGCCCCTGACGCTCCCCTCTGGGCGAAGCGCCTTCGTGAGTTGCGTCAGCAGAGCGGCGTCAGCGTCTCGAAACTGGCGAGCGACCTTCACGTCTCGGCGTCCTCGATGCGGCACTACGACGCCGGCACGCGCGTGCCCTCCTCCGTCCTGGCGGTGCGACTGGCGGCGTACTTCGGCGTCAGCGTGGAGAGCATCTTCGGAGAGGAGAAGTCATGAGCGCTGAACCGCAGGGCATTCCTTTGAGCATCGGCGAGGCTCGTCTCGTCGCGAAGCAGATTCGCGAAACGAGAATCCTCCTTGGCCCAGGTCGCGAATACTGGGCGTGGGTGGTCGAGCAGTTGTGCGACCGCCTCGAGTCGGAGCGTGAGGAGTGTGCCAAACTGGTCGAGGAGGAACTGCCTGACGCCTGCACGTGCGACGACTGTAGCACCAGCGCCAGAGGGCCGCACCCGCTATTCGACGTGGAGAAGATCGCCGCCGCCATTCGTGCGAGGAAGCCATGACTCTCGCCGAAGCGCTGCTCACCACGATCCAGCGGTCAGGAGCCGAAGCGGTCGATTTCTACGCCTACGCTGACTTGCTCGAGGAAGAGGGCGATGAGGTTGTTGCGGCAGCGGTCAGGAACTGCGCGGATGTCGGCGCGCAGTTCTGGCACTGGAACGACGTAGAGTTCGAGGTCGAGTTGGAACTCGGCAAGTGGATGGCTCACGGCAAGGATCTGCTCGTGGCCTTCCCTGCCATCAACCACGTCAGACTGACGGATAGATGGCCGCTGTACGAAGAATGGCAAGACGGGGACGAGACGGGGCATCGGTTCGTCTTGTTTAGTGAATCCGCTGCTAACGTTACACCCGAGTATCTGTCGCGTCACGGACTACCGACGTCCGTCTTCAAGTCCATGCGATACCTGTGCAGTTCGCCTGGGGTACTCCCGTGCAACTACCAGAGCGGCAGAATGTGTAACTTCCTCGAGAAGAGGCACGCCCTCGCCGCGTTGTCCGCCGCGCTGATACTCGCCGTCACCATGCCGCTGCCGGCGGGGTGGCACCCTGCCGGCACCCTTCCGCCACTCGAAGCCATCGCAGGGGACCAGGCTGACTTCACCCCCACCGCGCCGGTACAATGAGACACAGCCAAACACCCGGAGTCCATCTCATGTCCTGGCAACCAGCCAACGCCGAGCAATACTCGAAGTTCCGCCGCCCCGACGACTGCCGGCAGTGCGGCCAGCCCCTCATCGAGCGCGGTGGGGTGGTCTGCTGCTCCGTCTGCGGCCTGCCCGTGGAGCAGATGCACTCTCCCGAGCAGCAAGTGAGAAACGTGCAGGATCGCACCACGATCACGCAGGAAGGGTCGAGAGAGGTTCAGCCTCCCAGTGAGCCTGAGACGGCCATCGTCGATTCTGTAACCTCTCAGGAGCCTCGGAAGCCACACAAGAGGAAACCGCGTCAGGAGGACGACTACACCACCTTGACCGAACTGACGGAGGGATGACCCATGCCCGCCGCCACCGCCGCACAGATCCACACCGCCCTCTCGGCGCTCCTGAAGATCGCCGACGAGACGACGATGGCGTCCTACTGGAACAGCATCTGCGCCGCCGCCGCGACGTTCGCACAGCAGGAAGTCCAGGGCCGCTTGTACCGCCGTGGTCTGGCGATGGCGGACATTGCCAACTTCGATCGCCTGTACGAGGTGACGCTCGACCTGGGGTTGTGGAAGAGCGTCATGATGGGAGGGTTGTACGCCCAGTTCGATCCCTCCGCGATGAAGGCTCTGGACCGGAGAGAGGATCTCGATACGATGCTGTTGTTCGTCAACGGCGTCTGGACGCAACCGCACGTCGGGCCGCATCTGGCCAGCACCGGGCCACTGATGCAGGGGTACGGCCAGTTCACGTACAACCCCGACGGCGACGACGTGGATCAGGGAATTCCGTGGTAGGGGCGAACCGGAGAGAAAGAGATGCTGGAAGTCAACGAGGCGCTCGCGATCACGCTCGAAACCATCGAAGAACTGAAGCAGGCTGGCGTGAGCGTCACTACCAAAGTGCCCAGGTCGGTAGAGAAGGCTGGTGCCTTCCTTGCCGATCTGATTGCACGGTACGCACCGCCAGAGAGACTCTCGGTCGAGAAGTGGTTGCACGTCACGTTCACCATCCGCAATCATCACGAGGCCGATCTGGTTTTCGAGGCCGCGAAGGGATTGTCGTGGCGCGGCATCCGCTTCGACTCAGGCGGCTTCAGCGGCTATCGAGACTGGGAACTGGACTGGTCGTTCCGCTGCGTCGAAGGGCCGGACAGCGATGCCGAGGCGAGCATGGAAGTCGTCGAAGACCTCATCAGGTCGCAGGGTCTGGGAAAAGTCGATGATGCTCCTTCTGGAGAGGAGTGATTCTATACCTTTGGGTGAAATCATGCCGCACGACATGCACGGTGAAGAGTTGAAGCCCGGTGACGAGGTCATCCTGCGCTGCAAGGTGGCGAGTCTGAGTTTGGGCGAGGACGACTGCAACGTGGATCTGGAGACGGTCCATCCCTGCTACCCGGCCTCGTTCAAGAACCACTTCTTCGTCAACAGCAAGCAGGTCGAGAAGGTCGGTGTCGAGAATGGCCCTGACGAGGGCAACTCCCCTTGAATGACGGCGAGGCGATTCTGGAGGCCATCAAGGCAGATCCCGCCGAGGATCTGCACAGGCTCATCTACGCCGATTGGCTCGAGGAGAACGACCACCCCGAGCGCGCCAGTTTCATCCGCCATCAGATCGCGGCGGCGAGGACTGGACAGGTCGATTGTCAGGAGAAACGGTGGTTCTCTGGATCGACTCCACCAGGGTATCTCGTCCGCTGCGGCGAGTGTGCATTCTGCCGCCCGATGATTGCCGCACAGACCATTCACAAGACACGTGGCCTGGAACTAATCGGCGACCTTCCATTCTCCTGTGCGCACGTCGCCAAGCATCCGTCTCTCGAAAAGGAGGAGGCACCAAACTGGTTCGTGCTGTACCTCTGGCGCGGCTTCGTCACTCACGTCACCTGCCCGATGCATCATTGGCTCGATCACGGCGCGAGGTTGTGCGAACTGCACCCGGTCGAGAAGGTGGTGCCGTGCGACAGATTCCCACGCGAAGACTCACGCGATTTGTTCGGCTGGTGGAACGAGTCCATAAGCCAACACGACGATGAGTACGACGAGATCCCCGAGGAAGTCTGGAGGCTTCTCGACGGCGACAAGGAATTTCACAAAGGCTGGGTCTTCTTCGACTCCAGGCAGAAAGCCATCGACGCGCTCTCAGCGGCCCTGATCGAGTACGCCCGGCGACCGCAGGAGGCCACCCCATGAGCAGCCTCTACCAGACCATCCTGACCGCCATCCAGGCGAAGATCGGCCCGGTCGTAACTCCCCCATCAGCCGGGACGTGGAACGTCTACCTCTGTGCCGCACCGAAACTCACCATGCAGCACGCCCTACCCGCGTGCCTGATCTCACCGCCCCGCGACCTTGCCGAGAAGATCAAGCGGCTGAACTTCAAGAACAGCCTGACCAGCATCGAGCATCTGGTGTTCCTCGGCACCTTCGTGGACATGCAGGCTCAAGATCCCACGCAACTCTTCCGCCGTCTGAGCGTGCGCGAACTCATCCGCCTGAACCTGTGGGAGCCGCGTTCGCTGGGCATCGGCGTCGATTACGACGTCGAGTACGACCCCGAAGGCGTCGGGGGCGAACCGCCCGACAACCCCAACGCGATCGGCACCTGGCAGGCTTTTAAATACGTCGTGACCGCACCGAGGAGCGTTGCCACCAACGAGGGTTGACGCTACACTCGACTACAGAAATCCAATTCACCAACCCCCGCGTGAGAAAGGCGCGCTCCGGTCGGAGGATGAGTCATGAGCGTCGGCTCCTACGTCGCGTATCCTCCCCTGACCACCTATCGCGGCCTCAACCACGCCACCGGAGTCGCCACCGCTCTTGGCGATCTGCTCTACGTCAGCGATCCCGTCAACGGCCTCGTCTCCCCCGCCAGTCAGCTCGTCGATCAGGGCAACGCCGCACAGACCCAGCGCCTGTTCGCCAGTCTCTTCGCGGGAGTCGCCAACAGCACGCAAGGCGTCTCAGATGCCACGGCACGGCCGGCGAGCGTCCTGACCGATCAGATTTTCGACGCCTTCCCCTGTGTCAACTCGACCTTTCAGGTGGGCGACTTCGTCGCGCCGTCCTACAGCGCCGGCATCCTCAACACGCAATTGCTGGTGCGCGTGACGGATGCGAGTCTCGCCATCGGCGAGGTGTTGAGTGCCGCTGCGGTCGCCACGACCACGGTGCGCGTGCAGTTCACGAGTCGCACGCTCGACGGCCTCACCAGTAGCGCGCTGATGAACGCGACCGTCACCGCTCCCCCTGCCGCCGCTCTGACGGCCACCGGCGGGACGATGACCTACACCGGTGGCGATGGCTGCTACAGCAGCACCAGCACGGCCAGCGCCGGCGGCCCCGTGGTCATCCGGGGCGGCTTTGGCGGTGCGACCACGACGGGCACGGCCGGGGCTTCGGGCACGACCACCATCGGCGGCGCGGCAGGCGTCAACGCCACCACGGGCACTCCGGGCGCGGGGGCGGCCACCATCGTCCAGGGCGGCGCGGGCGGTACGGCCACGGGCGCGAACGCGGGCGGCGCGGGTGGAGCGGTGACGATCACGGGCGGCTTCGGCGGCAACAAGACCACCACGGCGGCGGCCGCCGGCGGCGCGGGTGGCGTCATCACGATCACCGGAGGCGACGGCGGCGACACGGCCTCATCCGGATCGGACGCAGGTGGTGCTGGTGCGACCGTCACCATCCAGGGCGGCGAGGGCGGAGACGCCAGTGCTGGCACGGGCAACGGCGGCGCTGGCGGGAACATAAACCTCGTGCCGGGCCTGGGCGGCACGACCACGGGCGGAGCCGCCGGCGTTCCGGGTGAAGTGCAGATCAACAGCGCCGCTGGGTTGTTCCAGGCGGTCTACGCTCAGGGACCGGGGACGGTGCCGACGACCAGCACGTCCTACGTCTTCTTCATGGCCGACCGCGCCTATAGAATCAAGAACGTCTCCTGCATCGCCGCCACGGCCGGCGGTGCAGCCTCGACGGTGACGGTGACGAAGGACACCGGCACCAACGCCCCTGGCGGCGGAACGGCCGTGATCACCGCTCCGATGGCGCTGTCGGGTACGGCCAACACGAGGGTCGTGGGAACGCTGACCGGCACGCTGGCGACTCTGGCGCTGGCGGCGGGGGACAGACTCTCGACGACGTGGGCGGGGACGATCTCGCCTCTGGCTGGTGCCGTGGTGGTCTGCAATTTGGTCCCGATCTGAGTCTCGAAAGGAGAGACGAATGAGCGAACCTCTGTTCTCGGTTGGTGACGTGGTGCAGTTGAAATCTGGCGGGCCGGACATGACGGTTACGGGCATCTGTCAGGAACCCTGCGGTTGGAGCGTCGATTGCCAGTGGTACGACAAGTATTACCCCTCGCACTTTCCCACGGGATGCCTTGCGGAGTCGTCTCTGGTGCTGAGACTGCCTTTCGTGGGTGAAACTGGCCCGAGCGAGGCGAGTGGCGGCGAATCCCCGCCGCACAACCGCGTGAAGGAACTGCACGCCGGCCACAGGGTCTACGAGAAGCCACAACCGCCCGAAGGCATGGACTTCCGCGACGTACCCGGCATCATCACCACCCCTCTGAAGTGCTACCTCACCGAGGAACAGCGCGTCGAGGTGAAGCAGATCCTGCTCGAGGAACTCGCTCGGCACGGCATCAGTTTCGGCAGTGGAGGTGGCCCGTGAGCATGCAAACGCTGAGTTGGAAGGGCGGCAACGTCACCCTGTCCACGGGCGAGGCTCCTCTTCTGGACGAGAAGACCGGCACCTACGGGGAGCATGGCGACGTGGTCTTCCTCATCGGTGGTCTGGATGGTCATGAAGTCCTGCGCCTTTGCGGAGATGGCCGCATCCTCGTCAACGGCGAGCAGGTCGAAGAAGACAGGGATCTGGTCGAAGGATTCCGCACCTTCCTTCGAGCGGCGGGGATAGCACTACCATGAGCGACCTCGAACTCGCCAGCAACGACGAACTCATCCACGAACTGCTGAAGCGCAGCACGTTCCGGGGCGTCGTCATCATGCAGCGCGAGAACTTCCGGGGGCCGGACAGTCACGAGTGGCGCTGGGCGGCGCGGAACTGCGACGTGATGATGGTACTGCGCGACATGATCGACAAGTTGCCCGGTGAGTTCTCCCAGGAGTAATTCCGATGGCGTTCTTCTCGGGCAAGCAAGGTTTCGTCTTGATGGCCGACGCTGTCAACAGCGACCGGGGGATCGCCTGGGCGTTCTCCAAGTGGGAATGCAACGAGCGCACCAAGATTCTCCCCCGCAACAACTTCAAGAGCCTGGGCTTCGATCAGAACCTCGACGGTTTCACGGGCGCTGACGTGAAGCTCTCCGGTCCCTACGACACCTTCAACCCGATGTTCGTGCAGAGCGGTCAGGTCTACGCCGTGGCACTGGGCATCGAGCCAACGGGGCCGACGCTCTTCTACCTCTTCTTCCGCGTCGAGAAGATCGAGATACAGAACGACGCCGAGGATGGGCCGATGTGGGTCGTCAGCGGCCCCTCTAACGGCATCTTCGACTCGCACGTTCCACAGGCAAGGTAATTCATGACCGCGACCGCCTCGACGATCCTGGGAAACGGTTCCGCTCCGCGCGAGATCACGCACGCGGGAAAGACCTATCGCGTCGGCAAGTTGACGCAGAAGGGCATGAGTGCGTTCTCCGACTGGCTCATCGACCGCGCCCGGCAGCGCGTCGTGGCCTTCTGCGGTGACGATCAGGTTCAGATGGCGAAGATGCTCGCGGAGCTTCGCGAAGACGCTCTGTCGGGCGTCTACGAGTTCCTCGAGCCGGTGGTTGCTGGCCGGCCCAAGCACATTCCCGAGACGCGCGTGATCGACGGCAAGGAAGTGTTGGGCCACAAGGTCGTCATCGAGGGGGGCGCTCTGAACACGCACCACGGCCGCATCCATCTGGCCGCGATCCTGTGCGGCTGCAACGACGACGAGGCGCTGTCCCTGCTGATCACCCATCCAGCCGAGATGAATCACCTGCTCGAGTTGGCCCTCGCCGAGAGTTTCCCCGAGACGAAGAGGGATCTGTGGGAGCCAGACGACCCAAACGCACCGGGGGCCAAAGCGCCCCAGCAGCCACCCGAAAAGACCGCCTGAAAGCACGACTTGCTCGCGCCGCCGAGATGGTTCAGGAATTCCACCTGACGCTCGATGAGTACGGCGACCTCACGGAGCGGCAGATCGTCGAGACGTACTACCACCCGCGCGACGACAAGTCAGGGGCCATCAAGAGATCCGCTCCCGAGAGAGTGCCCCTGACGTGCGAGCAGCAGGTCGCGCAGTACCTCCAGATCGCCGCGATGATGAACCAGCGCAAACCGGGTGCATTCCCTGACGCCGTGGTCGCGGCCAAGGTAGCCGAGATCCGCGCGTCCTACGCGAAGACAACGGGAGACAAGGCGTGAACCCGCTGGCACTGCTCTTGCAATCTCTTGGTCCGGTCGGCGTGGCGATGGGTGGCATCACCAGCGTCGTCACCGAGGCCACGGCCGCGTTCGGGGCGCTGGGGTACACCATATCGTCCTTCGTGGGAGCGTTCGCTCCTGGGGCCGTTCTTGCCTTTCAGCAGAGCCTCTACGACTTCAGCGCCGTCATCGGCTCGGCTCTGTTACCAGTCCTCAACGTCATGACGACCATCGTGCGCGGCGCAGCCGATGCGATCCTGCCTCTGATGACCTCACTGGCTCCCATCCTCGACCGCATAGCGGAAATCTTCAAGGGGCCGCTGATGGCCGGCGTGCGGCAGGCCGTCATGGTCTTCACGAACCTGCTGCCCATCGTCGATTACCTCGTCACCGTCATGGAGGGTTGGAGCAGCGTCATGCAGGCCGTGCAAGCCATTTTCAGCGGCTTCATGAACCTGATCACGTCATGGATCGGCTCCTTCGCTGGACCGATCAAGTCGGCCGCCGAGTTCTTCAGAACCGCACTACAGAACCTCGCTCGCAGCGCCATCCTCGCCGCCGCTTCTCTGGCGAAATTACTCGGGGCCGACAGCTTCATCAAGGGCATGATTACGGCGCTCGGCGGCCTCGACAAACCCGGCAGCGCGACGGGGTTGGGCGCGGCGAGAAACGCTCAGATAACCGACGCGACCAGTTTCGGCAGAACCGTGGCGATAGCCGCCGTGACGGCTGCGGGCACTCCAGCGGTGAGTAAGGAAGACGCCTGGCGCGAGTCCATCTTGCAGGATCTCGACGCCCTGATGAATGGCCGCGATAGCATCATGGACACGCTGGCGAAATCTCTCGCGGCCCAACTCAGCATCGTCACCGCCATCGCGGAATTCCTCGGTTTGAAGGACAAGGTCAAGCACGTCGCACCGCAGCCAGGTCCGGCACCCAGGCGAGGCGGCTCGACGCCGCCTCGCAGGCAGCGAGACGCCGTCGATGACTGGCTTCCTCGTGAGGAGGGCTGAACCGTGGCCGGCCTAACTCGAATCGCCGTCGAGCCGAAACTGGTTCTCTCCGCTGACCCCCTGGAAGCGGCCGACAGTCTTCAGCCGGGGAACTCTGGCGTGTCGCTCGAATACGCCAAGAACAAGGGGCTGTACTTCGTCAGCGGCAGCGAGATAAACGAGCAGATCCTCGGCATCGTCGGCAGCAACGCCGAGAGAACCGATGGCCGCATCCAGCGAAGTCTCCCCCGCTGCCATCCGCAGATGCCATTTCTGACCATCGGCAGCATCAACGCGGTCGGGCACGGCAAACCGAGTATCGTCGGCGCGCTGGTCAACAAGGACTTCCAGCCGCCCCGGATGGCGGACAGTTTCGCGCTGTACCCCGAGTACCGCGTCGAGTGCGAGTTCGTGCAGCACGACTACCAGATGCTCGACGACTCGCAGATATACGTCCAGACCGATCGGACCTATGACCGGGGCGGCAACGAGATGACCGCCCTGTACGTCAACGAGTACGACCGCTTCATCACCGTCGATGAGAAGCACGACGCCAAGATCATCACGGCCACGCAGGGGCAACTGAAGTTCGTCACCGGCAAAGGTCAGAAGGGCGGTGCATCGCCGCCTCATGGAGCGGCCTTCGCTGGCACGCCACGCATTCCCTTCCCTGAAACCATCCTGACGATCCTCTGGCATCAGGTGCCATACCGATACGTCGCGAGCCGTAACAGTTTCTTCAAGCGACTCGCCAACCACGTCAATCAGGCGTTCTGGGCCTTCGACAAGTACCAGTTCGACCCCGGCGAGTTACTGTACCTAGGCTTCAGCTACCGGCGCTGGACGCCGCCGTTTCCCAACTTCGACTTGAACCCGGCCCTCGGCCAGAATTCCCAGCGACTGGCGCTCGAAAAGTGGGTGGACGTGACCTTGACCTTCGCGGCCGTCACCACGCGCATCAACCCCGACCCGCCGCAGTTGCCCAACACCAACTGGATGCCGGTAGCAGCCGCCGGTCACAACCTGCTGCCGTGGTTCGGCCCACAGAACAGCGGCCTCGCTCCGGGTGCGAGGCCGTACTATTACGTCTGTTCGTTCAATCCGGCTGCCGTGGATGACCCGAATTTCTGGGCACCGCTGTACGATAGCGCTTTGCTCCAGATGCTGTTCATGGACCCCGACGTGGGCATCCTCGGACCTGGTGGCGTCGCACTCCCCAACCCAGCGCCCGTGAACCGTCTCCAGGGGCCATAGCGCACCGAAGGAAAGCGTAAAGGACAATGTTCGACACTCACCCCTGGGTCAGACTCGGCGAAGGGATCTTCCCCGCCAACGTCACCGCCAAGGACAACTCCAATCCCCTTGGCGAGTGGCGCTACGCCTGGACGGAGGAAGCCTTCCTGCCGGCCACGGGGGTCTACTCCGCCGCCTCTCCAGCGCGTCAAGGTACTGTCACGATCAACTACGCCACGGAGTTGTCAGGGCAGGAGATCACCGTCCCTTCGCTGGTGTGGATGCGACTCAAGGGCAACGTCGGCCAGCAGCAGGTCTACGAGTTCGTGGCCTCTGCTTCGTCCGGCGCGACCACGATCATCGGCACGACGCTGTATCCGCCACAGACGCCCGCACAGATCACCACCAACGTCAACGACTACGCGCCGCCTTCCAACACCACCATCATCCGCATCAGCACCGACGCACCGCGTACCATCACCGGCATCGCCACGGTTCCCGACCGCTTCACCATCTGGCCGAACTTCGGCACGTCCACCGTGACGTTCACCGACGAGGACACGGCTTCGGGCGCACTCAACCGCATCCGCAATCCCGGCGGCGTACCGATCACCCTCGATCCCGATGACGCGGTGATCTACTGGGACGATCCCACGACGGGCCGGCAGCGCCTGATCAGCACGACGACCACCATCGAGCGGCCGACCTACCCGGCACAACTGACGACCAACACGAATAACCTCCCCGTGACGGCGCAGACGACCAGCACGGACCTCGACCTGTCCACGGACCTGACGCTCACGGGCTTCAAGAATCCCACCCGCCCGCCCACCAAACCGCACACCCTGCGGAACATTTCCACGAGCAACCTGACGCTGAGCAGCCGCAGCGGCTCGAGCGACGTCCCCTTCGAGATACCAGGCGACGACCCGACCACTTCATCGCTGCGACTGATGCCCGGCGAGCAGTTGACCACGACGCTCGACAAGGCCACCAGCCGCGAACGGATGCTGCACACGACGGGGCGCATCGCGAGGCCGCAGAACCTCACCATCTCCACCGATCAGAACCCCGTGCCGCGCAAGCCGGGGCGCGAGATGATCCGCTTCGCCACGACGGGGACGCCCAACCTGCGGAGCATGAAGGCCGGCCTCAACGGCGAGCCGGTCTTCATGGTCAACCAGGGACCGGGCAAGCCCGTCCTGCGGAACAACGACGGTCTGGCCGCCATCGGCGAGGCATTCGCCACCTCGACGGGCGCGGACTGGAACATGGACATAGGGAAGATCGTCAAGTTGGTCTACGACGCCACGACGGCGGCGTGGCTGGCGCAGATCCCCGATCCCAGCACGCAGAACGTCGGCGGCTCCAAGTCCACGTTCGACACGGTGGCCTACGACAACACGACAGGGCTTTCGGTCAGTCTGAGCGGCACGACGGCCACGGTGGTCGCCCTGCCCGCGACGGCGAGCCAGGAAGGCGTGGTCAGCACGACGACGCAGACGTTCGCGGGCAACAAGACGTTCAACAATGGTCCGATCTTCTCGGGGTCCGGTTCGGGAACTGGCGTCGATCTGCGCTGGGTCGATGGAACTAGCCCTCTCGTCACGGGGAACCCGAAGTGCTGGCAGCAGCAGTTCTTCGACGGTAGTACGCACGTCGCGACAACCGAGATCAGTTACGACGAGACGAACAAGATCACTCGCTTCCTTCTGGAACCTCCAACGACGGCATCCTGGGTGGCACGATACTGTGTATCGAACGCTTCGGGGGCGGTGTACGAAGGTGCGACCGGAACCGGCGGCGGCGGCGACACGGTCACAGGCGGCATCATCACGACGCTCGGAACCGCTCCCGCCGCCGCCCTCGTCGTCGGCACGACGGCGGTTTCCGGCGCGGCCCTCAACCGCCTGCTCTACACCGACGGCTCGACGCTCCAATCCATCGCCGCGCCGACCAGCGGCCAGACCCTCATCGGCGGCTCGACGCCAGCCTTCCAGACCATCAGCGGCTCCGGCGCGACGATCACCATGAGCGCGGCCGGCGTCATCACCATCAGCGCCATCGCCAACGCCAGCCTCGCCAACTCCTCCATCACCATCGGCGGAACGGTGACGGCGCTCGGTGGCTCGGTGCTGGGCAACGTCACCAACGACGTGCAGACGAAGGCCAGCATCGTACCGAACACCGCGCCGGCGGCCGGGAAGATCCTCGTTGGTAACGCGGGAGGCACCGCCTACGCGCCCGTGGCCGTCAGCGGCTCCGGCGGCACGGTTACGCTCGGAAGCACCGGCGTCGTCACCCTGTCGGCCATCGCCAACGCGAGCCTCTCGAATTCCTCCGTGACCGTGACGGCCGGCACGGCGCTGACGGGCGGCGGCTCTGTCGCGCTGGGCAGCAGCATCACGCTGAATTTCTCGCCATCGGCCGACGTCACCTTCAACACGCATAAGATCACCAGTTTGGCGACCGGCACCGCCGACACGGACGCGGTGAACGTCGGTCAGATGAACCTGGCGCTCGCTGCGCTCGCGCCCAAGAACGACGCGAAGGCAGCGACGGTCGCGCCGCTTGCGGCTTACACCTACGCCAACGGCTCGTCGGGCGTCGGTGCGACGATCACGCTGACCGTGGCGGCGGTCCTCGTCCTCGACGGCTATACCCCCGCGCTCAACGACCGCTTGCTCATCAAGAACGAAACGGGCGGCAACGCGCCGTACAACGGGTTGTACTACCTGAGTCAGGTTGGCGTGCTGGGCGTCACGCAGGCGGTCCTGACGCGCACCCTGGACTTCGATCAGCCCGGCGACGGAATCAATGGCGCATTGGTCGCGGTCCTCAACGGCACGGTCAACGCGACGACGCTGTGGCTCTCCAGCGCGTCAGGCAGCATTACGTTTGGCACGACCAACATAACCTGGGTGCAGTTCACGGGCACCACCTATTCAGCCGACGAATCCACTCTTCACCTCGCCGGAACCACGTTCTCGATTTTAACGGCAGGCGTCAATACGTCTCAGATCGCCGCCGGGGCAGTCACCCTCGCCAAGATGGCGAACATGGCGACGTCCTCGCTCATCTACCGCAAGACGGCCGGCTCGGGCGCACCCGAGGTCAACACCCTCACCACCCTCAAAACCGACCTGGCGCTCACGTCCTCCGACGTTGGCCTCGGCAACGTCACCAACGACGTGCAGACCAAAGCCGCCATCGTCCCCAACACCGCTCCGGGGAGCGGGCAATTGCTCGTGGGCGGCACGCTGGGAGCCTACGTCGCGCGCACGCTCAACGGCGTCAACTGCTCCGCTCTCATCGACGCTTCCGGCAATTTCACGCTCTCGTTCGTGACCAACGCCGCGCTGACGAACTCGTCCGTCACGGTCGATGGGCATACTCTGCCTCTGGGTGGCTCTCTCAACCTGTTGCCCAGCGCCCCACCGCCCGTCGCTGATCCGGCGAGAACCGACAGGCCCAGCAGCCTCGCCAACCTGCTCGCGAGTGGCTATCTTCCAACGGCGGCCCTCCATGCCGCGAGGGGATACCTTTAATGTCCACGCAGCCCCAATTCGTGGCCTCCTATCGCAACACGTACACCCAGTACGTCAACGCCGGTGCCAAGGCGCAGGTCATCTGGCAGGCAGGATCGGCCGGTTCGCGCATCCACGCCATCCGCGCCACGCAGGACGACACAGGTACGGGCGTTCTCTCGCTCTACCGGGGTCGCATCCTCACCGATAACGCCCTGCCGTTCCCCAACGCACGAAGGCCGGTCGTCGGCAAGGCTCCCATCCTCGCCGCCACGAAGACGACCAACGACCACCTCGACCGCACCAACGGCTCGTTCGTGCAGGATGGTTGGGTCGCGGGGATGAACTGCGCCATCCTCGACTCGACGGACAACCCACAGAATCAGGTCATCGCGCACGTCACGACCGTCGTGGCGGCGACGTTGACCTACACCGGCACTCCGCTGAACGCCACGGCCGCGACGATGGCGGCCTCGACCGTGCTGGCGCTGGTGAACCTGCTCGACGCGGCAACCCTCGTCGCCAGCGCGGGTACGTCCGGCGTGCCGGGAATGAACCTGTTCTCGACGACCAACGATCCCTCGCTCCTGGCGGCTCCCGATGGGTTCCTGATCCTTGGCCCCTACGAACTTCTGGTTGTCAACCTCGCCACGTTGCCTGCCGCCAATACGTCGGTGAACGTCACCGTGGACGGGGGGGAGTACGCTTGAACGACACGATCCTCTCTGACCTACCGCGCTGGAAGAACCTCCGGGGCGACGAATCGACGGTCCATCTGGCCGGTGAGACGTTCAGCGTCCTCGCCGCGCCGGCCGGGACGCTCACGGGGAACACGCTCGCCGCTGGCGTGACGGCGTCGAGCCTCACCAGTTTCGGCAACTCTCCTTCGTTCGTGACCCCCAACCTGGGGACTCCTTCGGCCGGAGTGCTGACCAACTGCACTGGCACGGCAGCGGGCCTGACCGCCGGCAACGTCACCACCAATGCCAACCTCACCGGCCCCGTCACCTCGGCCGGCAACGCCACCACCATCGCCTACTTACCCGCCGGCATCATCCGAGGGCAGCGAGGTGGACTCGTCCTCTCCAACGACGGCGTGACGCCCAACACCATCCTCGACGTGGCCCTGGGTTGCTGCCGCGACTCGACGGATGCCTACTCACTGTACCTGTCGAGTGCCTGGACGAAGACGACGGCGACGTGGGCGAGCGGCACGGGCAACGGCGGCCTCGACACGGGAACCATCGCGGCCTCGACGTGGTATCACGTCCACGTCGTCAGCAAGGCCGCTGGCGCGAATCCCGACGTGCTGTTCTCGCTCTCCGCGACCGCCCCGACCTTGCCCAGCACTTACACCCTCCGAAGGCGCATCGGTTCGTTCCTGACGGACGGCTCCTCCCACATTGTCGCCTTCGTTCAGCGGGGCAAGAAGTTCTTCTGGGCTTCCCCCGTCGCGGAGTTCACCCTGACCAACCCCGGTGTCGTGGCGCTGACCAAGACGCTCACCGGCATCCCGACAGGCGTGCGCTGCGAGGCGCTCCTGTCCGTCCAGGCGGGAGCATCGGTCAGTGCCGACAACCCTGGCGGCGTCTACCTGTCGGATCTGTCCACTACGGACGTGACGCCCAGCGCATCCGTGTTTAGTTTCTACCAGTTCTCGGGTACGGCGGCCATCTTCCAACTGGGCGCTCAGTGCGTCGTCTGGACGAACACTAGCGCCCAGTTTCGCCTGCGTTGTCAGATCAGCACGGCGGGGACGGTGATTCGCGTGGCAACCGACGGGTGGTTCGATGACCTGGGCGACAACGACTAACTACGAAAGGGCTTACGATGACCGTGCAACTTCTTACTGACGTGGCCTTCAAGGAAGACGGCACGAGCAACGTCCTTCTGGGTCAGACGCTCGCCGATCGCGACGTCTGGCACTCCTTCGGCCTGTCGCAGGCCAACGCCAGCGACCCGGCGAAGCAGTCCGTCCAGGGACCGGGGACGTTCGACGTCTCATGCGTCGTCCACAATCAGGTCAAGCAGGGAGCGACCGCCTCGGTCGGACCTCCTGCCGCCGACACGGACTATCTCGCTTCCTCCGTGGCGCTGTTCTGCGATGGCGTCATGGTCGAACACAGCCAGGTCGTCGGCTGCATCAGCAACCCCGACATGGTGGTCGCTCGTGGCATCAGCGTGCCGTGGCGCGTGCAGATCACCGACAGCGGAACCCACGTGTTCGAGGTGAAGGTCAAGTACGTGGTCGTCACGGCGGTACAGACGAACGTTCGTCCCGCCACGATCTATGACCGCGTCATCGTGGCGGGCAGCGAGTACGGTGCTGACTGGCTGAGAGTAGACAAAGTGGCGTGACCGCGCCTCGTTCATTGGCTCTCACAGCCGCGCAGGATGGCCCCGAGCAGAGTGGTGAGAGCCAGGAACGAGATCACGACCAGTACGCGCGACAGGACGAACCAAACGCCGGTCCAGAATTTCACGTGACTCGCCCGATGAAGGTGCTGACCGCCTCGATGACGCGATCGGCGGTCCAACCGTGGTAGTGCCCGACGACCAGCGCCGTCGCCACGTCCATGAGGCTCGTGACGTAGGGCACGACGCGACTCTTACTCGTCTTCAGCCAGGTCCGCAGCCCGCCGAGACGCTCGCTGAACTTCTGCCTCGCGAGGTAGGCACTCTCGATCGACCGCTTCCGCCCGACGAGGCTGATGACGGCGCTCTCGCGCTCCAGACGGCCGACGAGCGTTTCCTCCTGCCTGGGGTGCTTCTCGATACCCTTGGCGGCCTCGTCGCATTCGAGTCCAATGGTGACGAAGCGGTTCTCCAGGCGGCTTACGCGCCACTGGACGAGGCCGTGGAGGAGGGCCAGCAAGATGCGGATGAGGTAGTAGCAGACTGCGATCATGGTCGTCTCCGAGAGGTGAAGAGTGGAGAGCGCACGGAAGTTGTACTGGTCGATGAGGACAGCGTCCAGTAGAATCCAGATTGCCTCTTCACTGTTCCGGCCTCTGGCGGTTTCACCCGGAGCCGCCAGGGGTTTTCCCCTGTCAGAACGACGATGAGCGACTTCTTCGACGACCATCACCGAATCGCCGTCGCGCTCGAAAGCATCGCGGCGGACTTCCACAAACTCGTCGAACATGCGCTCGGAAGCATCACCGGCATCCGAGTAGAGCCGGGAACCCCAACCCCAAGAGGGCAGGCAATGGCAAAACCGAAAGTGAGCGTTCTGAAGATGGCGGCAGGCGCGGCAAAGGCAGCGCCTCCGAAGAAGATGGCGGCAGGTGCGGTGCCGGTTGATTTCGTTTTCGGCGACAACCAGGACAGCACCTGCACGGTGTTCGCGACGAACAGCGCCGGGGACAAACTCTCGATCGACGGAGTCGCCACGCTCACCGTCAGCAGTTCTGATCCGCTCACGGTCAGCGTCGATCCGCCGGTCGGGGCCACGTTCGTGATGCACGGGCTAAAACTGAGCGTGCCCGGCACGCCGGTCGAAATCACCGTCACGGCGACGTGGAATCCGCCGGCCACCGTTGGACCCTTCTCGTTTTCGCTGCCGGTGGACACGACCGCCGGGCCAGCCGGCGGGATCGTGGTGGTCCCTGGAACGCCGACGACGCGGCCCTGATCAAACGACGTGCTTCCACGTCACGCCACGTACAACGTCTCTGACGGTTTCCGCATCTACTTCGAGACTTCTGGCGATGGCGTTCATGCTCTCGCCAGAAGCGCGACGGCAGCGAATCTGATGGACTGATTCGCTGGTTAGTTTGCTGTTCGGCTTCTGCTCTCCCCGTGACTGGCGGCCCTTGGAGACGCAGTCATCGTGGTTGTCCTGATCGGTGCCGACAAACAGATGTCCGGCATTGACGCAGGGAGGATTGTCGCAGCGATGGAGGACGAAGAGACCATCAGGGACGGGGCCGTTGGCGAGTTCCCAGGAGAGTCGATGAGCCAGAATCATGCCGCCACCTCTACCGCCTTTTCCAAGAACGCCATACCCAGCGTCATTGGTGGCTCCCGCCCAGAGGATGCAGCCAAGTGGAGTCTTGTTACCGAGTTGAGCGAAGAAGCGGTCAGCCAGCGGAGTACGCGGAAGAACTATGCAAGGCTTGGAGCAGAACAACCCCTTTCCGGCAGCGATCCGGCTCGGCTTCTGGTGGAACTCCCGGCCGCAGGTTCGACAGACGCAGTTGTTCGCGATAGACTGAGATGGCATTTCTGAGCCTCCAATCAAGGTTCAGGGTGCAGAGATGGACGTGCGGGTTACACGTCCATCTCATCGTACAACACGCCGGACAACCGGCAAGAAGCACCTGTCTGGAGTGGTGCGGGGCCGGCGGTCTGGGAGAGGGCCGGCCGGCCCGTTTTCTTTAGCGCACGAAGAAAGCGTAATGGCGGGTGAGGGTGAGGTGATGGACGCAGCAGCGTGGACGATGATGATTGTGACCTGCGCGGGAGCGATTGCAGCGGCGGTCGTGTCCGTGATCAACGCTTTGCGCACCCCGCCCGGCGTCGTGACGGTCGAGAAGAAGGTGGATGACGTCCACACCATCGTCAACAACCAGCGGACGGCGATGATGGCGGAAATCGACACCCTCAAGGGCATGGTTCACCGATTGGTCGGCGAGCGCGAGGACAAGGCGCGCGGCAAGACGCTGATGGAGACGGCCTCCGACGCCGCTGAAGGACTGCTCGACAAGGCGAAGGGCGTGGCCAAGGATCTGGAGGCAGGAGTCGAAGAAGTCGTACCCGACGTCCGGCCGAAAATGTACCCACCTGCCGGATGGGTGCCGCCACCTCGCCCGAAAGGTGAACAATCGTGATCGTCACCGTACTCGTCATCCTGCTGATTCTCTTTTTGCTGGGTGGTGGTTGGGGTTATCGATCCGGCAATCCCTACGTCGGCGGCGGTGGAGGTTTGTTGGGGTTGGTCGTTCTCATCGTCCTCATTCTCTTGCTCCTCGGTCACATCTGATGAGGAGCCGGTAACACTCTCTCGAAAGGAGGTGCCCAGTGCCTGCTGGGATGATATTTCTGGATGCTCATGATCTTCGTCGCGGTCTTCGGCGGACTCTACGGGTACGGTCCTGAGCCGTATCGCCGTGGCTTCTTCAGCGGGTTCGGAATCGTCCTCTTCCTCCTGCTGTTCCTGCTCGGCTGGAAACTGTTCGGGTTCGTCGTCACGTGAGGGGATGCCCCACCTGACCCCTTCCCGGTCGGCTCCTGGCTCGCCATCAGCCAGGACGACTTCGCGCCGGCCCTGATCACGTTCGAGGCGGACGGCACGTTCCGCACAGGCCAGCGCAAGGGGCGCTGGCGGTTGGTGGACGACGAGGCGAGACTGACGCCGGAAGACGATGGCGGCGGTTACTGGTTGCTCTGGGAGGTGCCATGACGGAGCGCATGAAAGAGGTCGATCGCATCGTAACGGGATTCGTCCTGTACGCGGCCGTCTTCGCGAGTGGCGTGACGTTCGGCATGTTGCTCTATCTGTTACACCATTGACCCTGGAGGTTCCCTTGACGCCGCAGGAGCGAGTCAGGTTGGCACTCAGGCTCCGCGAATTGTGGTGGCAGCATGGAGCGCCTCTCATGGGAGAAGACGGTCTGGTTCCGGCTGATTTCATCAACCGATCCGACGTGATGGAGATTCTCGTTGCCCTCGATCCGGCTCTGCCGAAGCCTTGACAACGAACAACGTCGCCCGCATTGGAGGTTCTTATCGTGACGGAACAAGCATGCGCTCCCAAGCGCCATCCCGTACTCCTGAAACCGCACGGCCGCAAGAAGGCCGCAGCACCCTTGCCGAGCGAACCACCGCTTCCCATCTGGCCCTCGTTCACCGGCACCAGTACGTTCGCCGGCACCTCGCCCTCGGGCAAGGTCAACGTCTGGTACGACGCCACCCTCGGCGATCCCTGCCTCGCTAACGCACAGGCGCTCGTCGCCGACGCCGACCGCATCGTAGCGTTCAACGACGGGATCTTCGGCAGCGTTGGTGGCAGCACCAACGTCATCATCTTCGCGCTCGGCGGCAACACCGATGGAACGGGCGGCGCGGATCACATGGGTTGCGACTACTCACTCGGCCCCAACATCGAGGTCTGCGCGGCCTTCGGGCAGGATGCTCGCGTGAGTGCGCTGTACGAGGCCGAGTTGAGCGAGTGCAGCATGGGCGGGATGCTGTGCGGCAACAGCACGGGCGAGGCGCTGTCGCGCTGGTGTTCGATGGTCGTGAGCAACGACGCACTGAAGGACTTCGCCAGCGCGCCGGTGTGGGACGCCGACGGCCGCGCGAACTGGGTGGACACGACCGAGCCGACCGATCAGAACTACGACTCCATCGGGGCAGGGATGGCCTTCCTGTCGTGGCTCCAGTCGAAGGGTTCGACGCTCGCTCAGATCGCGCAGGCGATGGTCGGGCTGGGCGACAGTGGCACGCTGGCGCAGTTGTACGAGAAACTGGGCTACGGTGCGGCCTCCGCTGCCTGGACTGACTTCACGGCGGCACTGGCTACCCTGACTACCCTGACTGCCCCGATCACCAGCGACGATCCGTTCGGCGGTGCGGCCCCTCCACCTCCGCCTCCGCCTCCACCGCCGCCACTGGTGAGCAAGTGGGACTACTGGCTCTCCATCGACCAGATGACCGGAGCGCCGTCGATCGCGCTACAGGCACCCGCCGGGTCGTTCGCGGCAGCGCCAGCTCTGCACGCGAACTGGGCCGTGCTGATCCCGCTGGCGCTGAAACTGCTCATGGACGCCAGCAATCCCGGCACGCAGTTGTTGACCATCGAAGCGGACGTGGCGGCCATTGTGAAGTCGCTGCGAGGTTGACCTTCAGCAAGACCCGGACTTGTTGTCCGGCGCGGCACGGCCTGGAAGGTGTAATCGTGCCGGGAGGCCGCTCCGAGACGCCGGGTCTGCGGAGCGGCACCGAAATTCGAGGAGAGCAACCCTTGGGGTTGTACGCTCGGCAGTGGGAGCCGGCGGGGCTGTTCCGGCCTCGCCGGCTCTTTTCGCACGATGCGCGCAATGCGGCTTCTACGTAGATTACGAGTTCACCTTAACCGCATTTTCTTGCGACAGTTTGTCTGAGGAGTACGTCATGCCTGTGAACGCCGACGTCGAGGTTCTGGCCGTCACCACCAATCCCGTGACGGTCGGCGTGGATTTCGGCGCGACCTTCCGCGTCACCAACACCGGCAGCATCCCCCTTGACCCAGCGGTCAACTTCAAGCTCGGAAGTCAAGACCCCCAGGATACGACGCAGTGGGGGCTGAACCGTGTCGCGCTGCCGCAGGCGATCCAACCCGGCGGGCAGCTCCAGTTCGACGCCGTGGGGTTCATCCCCCAGAAGCCCGGCGCGTTCCAGTTCGCCTGGCGGATCGTGCAGGAGGGGATCGCCTGGGGTGGAACCATCAAGCAGTCGATCCTCCTGAGCGTCAACCAGGGCACGGGGCCACCTCCAGCGCCCACGCCAACGCCCAACCCATCCGGCCTCATCACAGCGCCACAGGACGTCTCGAAATGGCCGGCTCAGTACCTCTCGGGAGGGCTGGCCTCCATCTTCATCCTGAACACGGGTCCGTTCCTGGCCGACGTCAACCCGCCCGTCCAGTACAGCGCCAGTTTCAAGAACGACACCACTCGCACGATCACCCTCTACAAGGTCATGGACTGGCTCGGCGTGGACTTGAACGGCCAGATGGACACGCAAATCTACGCCATCAGGGCCAGCGACCAGAGCTTCATCTTCCTGTCGCCGTCGGACCACTACGCGAACGGTTCTCGGGGCAACTTCCGCTATCACGACTTCCCGCAGGGAATCACTCTCGCCCCCAACGACAGCGTGACTCTGGCGTGGTTCGCCAGAGGCTTCTCACGTGGGGTCCACGCCCACTACCAGACCGTGTTGTACTACCAGGGTTGACGCCGGAACCGCCACGTGGTAGATCACCTCCGCCTCTTTCGTCTGTTCCGGCGCTCCGGGCGTTCTTCCGAGGAATGCTCGGGGCGTTTTTCGCGCGCTGGGAAATTCTCGGAATTCCTGAATGATCGCACGCGCGACCAGCGTATAGGAATAATAGAGGGGTCTCCCCGACGCCTCAGATCCAAGAGGAGATCGACCAGCATGTCTTGCACCAATTTCATCGACAACCTGTTCTCACGACCACCGCTGCCTCCCGTGCCGCTCTGCGAGTGCGGCAGTGGCGCACCCGCCGAGTACCGCATCAGCACCGGCTACAATCGCCGGCCCACGTCCCGCATGGTGTGCGAGGCGTGCTACCTCGACCAGCGCGACTACGAAGACTCCCAGAGGTGAAAAATGCGTCCCGCGACGAAGTTCACGCCGGGCGAGTGGAAGACTGTGAAGCCCGGCCACGGCCACGAGACGCCGCACGCGGTACAGGAGTGGATCGCGGCGCACTACCCCACACCCGAAGGAGAGGGGCAAGAACCATGATCGATCTATCCACGCCGCTCGGGACCGAGACGCAGCGATCGATAGCGCGCTGGGCAGAGGAGACGTTCGGGCCGGCCTCGAGTAACGCGCGCGTCGCCGCCAGAGCGAACGAGGAGATGGCCGAACTCCTGCGAGCGCTGACGGCAAACGACAACCACCCCAAGGCGGCCGAAGAAATCGCCGACGTGGTCATCGTCCTGTGCCGGTTGTGCGACCGCCTCGACCGCGACTTGGGAGCCGACGTCACCTCGAAGATGGCCGTCAACCGATCCCGAATCTGGACGCGCGACGGCAGCGGGCACGGCTACCACCAGCGCGCCAAGCAGGAGATCCCCGAATGAGTTGTCCCACCTGTGACCACACCCTCGACGGCATCGGCCACGGCATGTTCCACTGTCCTCGATGCGGCACGCTTGTGTCGCACCCGAGACTCTTGCTCGTCGTTCCGTCTCTCATTTCGCGCTGCCGGCGATTCTCGCATGAATGTCTCGCACAGGTGCCGCTGTTACACGATCGCTGGAAATCCATCGGCATCGCGGAGTCCATCGACGTTCCTGAAGCGCGAGGAGAAGTCTGATGGAATCATGGAGAACCGTCTGGCGCAAGGCAGTTGCCCCCTTGATGCCGCATAAAGGTCTTGTAGCGCTGCGAGACGCCCTTCTCGCGGATGACCCGTCGCTGTTGCAGGGTGCCACTACCTCGCCGCCGCCGCTGGCCTGCGTGCAGGATTGGGACGTGGAGGCGGCTTGTCTGGTCGGCTTCTGCGGCTGGAAGAATGGCCTGAAGACTGTTGGCGAGGTCGAGGAGTTCTTCGCGAAGTGCTGCTACAAAATCGACCAGACGCTCTGCGAGCCAGCGGGATGCCGATGGTTCCTGAACTTCTGGGATGAAACTCCACGGCATGAGTTGATCCAACTTCTTCTTCCCGAGGTCGAGTTAGCGCTTGCGGAAGGAGAACCATCGTGATCACCACCTTCAGCGAATTCGCGCAGACCCTGTCCGACGCCCTCGTCAAGGCCAACTGGACGTACACCCTCTTCGAGGGCAAGCCGCACTGGACGCACCAAAGCGGCCTCGAAGTGATCCTCGCCGCGGGCCACAGCGTCCACCTGCACCAGGGCGAGGATCGCACCACCCTCACCACGCGCAAGCACAACGCCGTCAGGGCGGCGCAGGACGTGGCGGAGCAGGTCGCCGGCCACCTCCGCAGACTGACCGTGCGGACGCGCGTCTGTTCGTGGTGCCACCACGCGAACGAGGCCGAGAAGCCCGGCCCGATGAAGTGTCATTACTGCGGCCATCGCTGCGACGTGTCGCGGATAAACTGCGATTGCCTCGTCTGCAAGGCGCTGGCGAACGAGGCATATCCGAGGAAGGAGTGAGACGATGAAGTGTGCTGATTGCCGTGGAAGAGGCAAGGTGGATGTTCGCTGTTTCGGTTGGAACGGCTCGGAGTACCACGACAAAACGTGCGAGGCGTGCAAGGGGACCGGAGAGTGCGAGCAGAAGTACGCCTATACTTTCTCGCTCTGGCCCGACGAAAATGGCACCTTCCACGAAGGACTCTTCGACGTATTCCGCCTGCTCCAGACGCGCGTCGAGATGGCGTTCACCGAGGAGGGATTCCGCGACTTTCGCGCGAAGATGAACCTCGACGGATTCACGCTCCGAGCAGTCGTTCGAGTACCCCAGATCGAACCGGAGGAGGTTGCCTGATCCACCGTGCGAGATGGAGGCGGCAGAGCCGATGGGGCCGCTGGTGCAAACAGCGGTTTCCGCTTGTGAAGTAGCGGATAAAGGCTCGTGGCGTCTCGACTGAACGGAGCCTCGCCAAGGGCCGAGTTCCGCCAGATTAGGTCAAGGTCTGGCACCACACACGAAGGAGTAGACGATGCAAGAGAAACTGCAACTGACCGGCCTTTTCCGCGACGACGCGGCAACGCCGGAAGGTAAGTATCTGGTCAAGCGCCGCGACGGCTCAGTCGTCGAATGGCCGCGGAGCAGATCGCCGGCCACGTCCGGCTGAGAATGCAACCGGGGCAGATCGCCCCGTGAAAACACGAGAGAGCAACTTCGCCGGCCGTTCCATGACGGCCTCATGGAGGCGAGGTATCCCGCACCCCCTTCGCGTGCGGTGTAGAAAGCCGGGGTGACAGCCTGGAACGAGACGGGCACCGCTGCTGGCCTGAGCAGGCCGAGAGCGTACTCTGGGATCTAGCGGCACCCGGAGCGGCCAGCAGCCAAACCACGCAAGCCGGTCAGGGAGCGTCTTCGGCATCAGGCGACGGTCGAAGGCGCTTGCCGGCTGGGACTCTTGGACCGCCAGTTGTCAACGCCCGTACCTTGTTGGTACGTGGCTGATGGCGGCCTGACCGGCTGCACCATACACCACCAGCGGACAGCCCTTTCTTCATGGGGCATAGTGGACGAGGGCAGCGCCAGGGCGTTCCTGGCGCGTCCGCTGGTGGCCAATCAGGAGGATGCCGTGGCGATCTACGTCGATAAGTTGCGCGATTGGGGTTGGCGTCTCGGACCATCGTGCCACCTCATTACCGATGGCACGAACGAGGAACTACACGCCTTTGCGGCGTCCATCGGCCTGCGCCGCGAGTGGTTTCAACAATCGTCTTCTTGGCCGCACTACGACCTGACGGCCAGCCGGCGACTCGCCGCCATCGAGTCTGGGGCCGTGGAACTGGAGGATCGTCCCTTCCACGAAATTCTGAGGCTCTGGCGCAACGTCGCCATCGCTCGGCTGAAGGCCGCGAAAGACGAGCAGGAGCGAGAGAAGATCCGCGCCGACCTCTACCGCTGATGGAGTCTGAGCCATGTTCGTGACCACCTTGCACACCCGCGAAGGACTGCGGCTGATCCTGCCGGACAAGAGCGAGATCCTCGTTTTGATCGTGGACGCGGCACAGGGTAAGGCGCGGCTGGGCATCGAGGCGGACAAGAGCGTCGTCATCCGCCGCGAGGAAGCATCGCCCAAACCGGAGGAGTCGAAGTGAACGCCCTCGAATGCTCCACTGTCATCCTGATCGACGCGCGCGGCGTCTGCACGGTGGAGATCGCCGATAGCGAAGGCGAGGTGCATTCGTACTCCATCGCCCCGGCCGCGCCGGGCTTCGACGCCTGGGCTTGCACCCTGACCCGCCTCGATGGTGAAGGGGAATCGCCCTACCGCGTCTCGCTGAACCTGACCGGCTCGTGGCGCTGTGCCTGTGGAGACGCCGTCTATCGCGCTCGCAAGGCGCGGCGGTTCTGTAAACACGAAAAGGCGGTCGCGCCCATCTACAACCTGCTCCGAAGACTCTTACCCGAGGACGCCAGATGAAGAAGTCCGAATCCATCGCCAACCTCGCCAAGGCGCTCAGTGCCGCACAGGGCGAGATCAAGAATCCCACCAAGGACTCGTCAGCAGACACCGGCAAGTACAGATACGGCTATCTCAGCCTGCCGGCGCTGCGCGAGGCCATCACGCCCATCCTGGCGAAGCACGGCCTGTCCGTCGTGCAGTCGGCCGGCAGCGGCGAGCGAGGCCCGGTCGTGACCACGCTCCTGATGCACCTCTCGGGGGAGTGGATCGAGAGCGATCCGCTGGCGATTCCTGTCGGAAAATCCGACGCGCAGGGCTGCGGAAGCGCGATCAGTTACGCCCGCCGCTATGCCCTCGAAGCCATGTTCAGTCTCGCCGCCGAAGACGACGATGGCTCTGCCGCGAGCCAACCGGCACCAAGGCAAGCGGTCGCCGCGACGAAGGTTGCACCGTCGCCCGAACTGACGAGGCTGAAGGAGTTCGACGCGGCGATGACCGCCGAAGGCTTCAGCGCCCCCCTCGACCGCCTCCGCGCTGCTGGCCGGATAGCCGAACACCTGGGCTTCGACCGCAAGAAATCGACGACGTGGAGTCCGCAGCTCTGGCAGGAGATCGAGGAACAGAACGTCAAGTTCGAGCGAACCAGCCTTCAGAACCTCGTCGCTAGTCTCCTCGACGCCAAGGGCGAGACGCCCGACCGCATGCTGGCCTGGCTGAAGGCCAAACCCGGCACCAGCCTCGCCATGCTCGACGTGGCCGATCTGCGGGAGGTCGTCGCGCGGCTGCGACCCCTGCCCGACGTGGCCGCCGCGAAGGCGTGAGGAGGCACCAATGGATGACTTCGAGAAGTGGATGAAGCAGACGTTTCGGCGTGCGAAGCAGCACGTACTCACCGCCGACCACAACGTCTACTTCGGCCAGAATCAATTCGCCACCATCCTCACGGCCGAGCAGGCACGCCGCCTCGCCGAACACCTGCTCGCTTTGGCGTCGGCCAATGGCCTCGTGGAGGAGGGTTGAGAATTCCGAAGATTTCGTGAAATTCCTCCTTGCCGCTTTCACGCGGCAGGGTAGAACAGATCGAGCCGCTTAGTACCCGGCAATCGACCCCGCCTCGAACACCTTTCGCGGTCCCTCGTGGGGACTCCTCTTGGGATGGAATTACGGCAGAGCGGGGGGCCGGCCATCGGTACGACCAGGGGAGTCCCACCAGGGGCCGCGATTTCGTTTCGCCCCACCTTCACCACTTCGGCTCGCCGCATGAGGCAGCGAGCGCGGAGAGACTATGCGCCCGGAATCAGGTCATGAGCGAAAGTTGTCCGAAGTGCGGACCCGTCGATCCGTACTTGCGCTGGAAAACGCTGGTTGACGGCCGACTCGCCATCGAGGCCAGTTGCCCCTCGTGCAAGCGCTGGCTGAAATGGGCGGCGCAGACCCTCGACAACGTCGAGCAGGCGAACCACGCGATCACCGAGACGCCCCAGCAGACAGAGTTGTTTGGAGGCCAACCATGACGCAGGAAGCCCGCGCCTGGCGCGAAGCCGCCGGCTTGCTCGCCGACCTGTTCCTCGAGCGGTTCTTCAACCGCTTGGATTGCAGCGGAGCCTACACTCCGTTGGCGCAGAGGGGTAAGCCGAAGACCGGCGATCCCACCCACAACGTCCCGGCGAGTTACACCAGCAAGCACCCCGTCGATGCCGCGCGACTCGCCAGACACCTTCGCGGCCTGCGCCCCGAAGACGTGATCGGCGCGCACACGACCAGCACGGAGAATACCTGCAAGTGGGGCGCGTTCGACGTTGACCGCCACGACGACGAGACGGACCCGCGCAAAACCCTCGCCACCGCGCAGGCTTTGCGCCGCGATGCGATCCAGAGAGGTTTCCGGCCACTACTACTGCACAGCAACGGCAAGGGCGGCTACCACCTCTTCCTGTTCTTCGCGGCCCCGGTGCCCTGCCGCGATCTGTTCCGACTCCTGGCGCAAATGGCGAAGGCGGCGGACTTCGCCGGCGAGCATTTCCCCAAACAACCCGCCGTGAAGGTAGGCGGTTACGGGAACTGGCTCCGTTGCCCAGGCCGGCACCACACGCGCGAATTCTGGTGCGAGGCGTTCGACGGCGAAGCATGGCTTGCCGGCGCTGCCTGCGTCAACTGTGTTCGTGCCTGCCTTACCTGCCCTGATGACCCCGCTCTCGTGCCGGCGACGAAGGCCGACCTGCCGACGCCGATCCACGTGCGGCCTTCCGTCGCCCGTCGCCCTTGCGCCAGTCTCCACGAACGAATTGCCCGCTATGCCGCGCGTCTGCCCAGCCTCGAAGCCGGCCAGGGGCGCAATCGCACCGCCTTCGCGTTTGCCGCGTTCCTCGGTCGAGACGTGAACTTATCCGACGCCGATGCTCTGGCGTGGCTCGCTGGCTGGGATTCCGGCAACCGGCCTCCGCTGGGCGAAGGCCGTCTCGCCGAAGTTCTTCGCTGCGCCCACGCCTACGGTGCCCACGCCTACGGATCTGGGTTGAGGGCCAAGTCATGACCGCAGACGAAGCACGAACAGCCATCAACGGAGCCAAGACCGTCCAGACTCCCCTTGCGCCTTACGTTCCCCTCGCTCTCACGGAGTCCTACGCGGCGTTCCCCACGGATCGCCTGCCCAACGCCGTTCGTCGTCTCGTCGAGGACGGTGCCTCCGCGCTGGGATGCGATCCTGCCTTCATCGCGCTGCCGGCGCTGGCCGCGTGCGCGGCGGCGATCGGCAACAGTCGCGCGCTCAAGCTCAAGCGGACGTGGTGCGAACACTCGATCCTCTGGACGGCTCCGGTCGGCGAATCGGGCACCCTCAAGACGCCGGCCTATCGCCTCGCCATCGCCCCGCTTCACTCGATCCAGCGCGACTGGATCGAGCGCCACAAACTGGAGACGGCGCGCTTTCAGAACCTCGAAGCCAGCGAGGACGAGCCGCCCCCCGTCAAGCCCGTCCTGCGCCGACTGATCTGCTCCGACGTGACCATCGAGAAACTGGCCGAAGTTCTCGAAGACAACCCGCGCGGCGTGCTGATCGCTCGCGACGAATTGTCCGGCTGGTTCGCCAGTTTCAGCCGCTACAAGGGTAAGGCCGGCGGCTCGGACGTGCCCAACTACCTCGAGTTGTACTCCTGCGGCAACGTGACCTACGACCGCAAGACCGGGGACCGGCCCCTCGTCGTTGTCGATGACGCGATGGCGAGCATCACGGGCAACATACAACCCGGCATCCTCGCCCGCTGTCTGACGCAGGAGTATCACGACAGCGGCCTTGCGGCCCGCATTCTCATGGCGATGCCGCCGCGCCTCACGAAGCGCTGGAGCGAGGCGGACGTCAGCGATGAGACGTCGGCGGATTACCGCTCCCTGATCGAGCAACTCGCCAATCTGGAGATGCACTCCTTCAAGGACCGTAAGGGACCGGATCGGCTCGAACTGACCCCAGGTGCGCGCACGGCCTGGATCGGCTGGTACGACTCCTGGGCCGTTGTCCAGGCCGAAGCCGACGACGAGCAGCAGGCAGCTTACTCGAAGATCGAGGCCGTCGCCGCCCGGATCGCTCTGGTGCATCACGTCGCGTCCGAAGTGCAATTCGGGCGACCAGCGTTGAGCAAGGTGCCCCTCACCAGCATGGAGTGCGGAATCGACCTCGCGCGCTGGTTTGCCCGCGAAGTCCGGCGCATCTACGCCATCCTCAAGGAGACGGAAGGCCAGAAGCAGACGCGCAAGTTGTGCGAGTGGGTGCAAGCCAGAGGAGGCGCTTTCGCACGCGACCTCCAGCGCCGTTCACCGTCCCGTTACACGACCGCCGAGTCGGCCGACGCCGAACTCAACCTCTTGGTGGAGATGGGACTTGCGCGATGGGAGATAGTGCCAAGCACCGAGAAGGGAGGGAGGCCGACCCGAAGATGCATCCTGACCGACAAAACTACTACTGACACCTCTGACAAAACTGACAAAACTGACGATACTGACAATACTGACAGAGCTTCGTAGGGTTGCGTCTGTTCTGTCTGTTCTGTCAGTTTTGTCAGTTTTGTCAGAGGTGTCAGTAGAGGTAGAAACGTGGAAGACAACAGAATGTTCACCAGATACCTGATGATGGTAGACAAACTGTGCGAACAGCCGCTCCTGCCCCTCGGCCTCGACGGCGCGATCGGCGTGCATGCGCCAGACTGCCCCATCCTTCGCGGCCGGCCGTGCGCTTGCCGGATGGAGCGAAACTGCTCTCTACCACGCCTTCCCAAGAGCGCCATGAGGTGAACTGATGAAAGCGATCAGTCTTTGGCAGCCCTGGGCGAGCCTCGTCGCTCACGGCCACAAGAAAATCGAGACGCGCTCGTGGAGATGTCCCTTGCAGCCAGGAACGCTGCTCGCCATCCATGCCGCGAAGAGGTGGAACAGTGAACTCGCCATCCTTTCCTCCACGATTCCCTTCGTCGATGCACTGAAGGGTATCGCTACCTACGGCGGTCGAGGATGGCCGAACCTGCCGTCCGGCGTCATCGTCGCCGTCGTGCGATTCGCCGAGTGCATCACCACGACGGAAGCCCTGATGCGCCCTCGCCTCGTTACGAACTGGGAAGGCCATTTCGGCAACTATGGAGGCGGTCGGTTCGCGTGGATCTTCGACCGCATCCTCCGTATCGACGAGCCGGTTCGAGAACCGGGGAGGCAGAGCATCTGGGAATGGAAGCCGCCCGATTCGCTCACCGACGCGATCAGCGACCTGACTGAGAGGCCGACTCATGGTCTGGACTGCCTGGCTCAAAGTTAACTCCGGCGACTGGCAGCGCGTCCTGATGGCCCCGACCGAGCGCGAGTGCTGGCGCAGACTGTTGGCCCTGCCGAAGGCCGGCCAGAACGTCGAGATGCTGTGCAACACCGGGAAGCATCCAGACCACAGGAGGAAACCGCGATGACCCCCTTCCCCGACCTGACGCTGACCGAAGCAGATGCCTTTGCGTCGCGCGAGGGCGAAACCGCCCTCGCCTGGGAGCGCTTCGATCGCTGGCTGCGCTGGTGGCGTGAGAACAACGAGGACGATGAGCGCGACGACCTGGCTCTCATCGACTTCTACGCGGAATGGTCAAAGGAGAACGACACGTGAGTCAGATCACCGTCCGAAACGTCGTGTCGAGGCGCACGCAGGAAGGACTCGTGGAGATCCTCCACGACGACATGCTCTGCAACACGGGGAAGCACCCGGACCACAGGAGGAAACCACGATGAACCTGAAGATCATCAGCGGCGGTCAAACCGGCGTCGATCAAGCCGCCCTGAGAGCGGCGAGGACGTGCGGCCTCGAAACGGGAGGCTGGGCACCGCACGGATGGTTGACCGAGGCCGGCCCTGCGCCGTGGCTCGCTGAGTACGGCCTGCACCAGCACGACGAATCTGGCTCTCCAGCGTTCCTCTATCGCGCACGAACCGAGGCGAACGTCATGGCCGCCGCTGGCTGTGTGTGGTTTGGCAACCCGCACTCGCCGGGCGGCAAACTCACTCTCGGCCTATGCGGCAGCGCCGCCTACATCCCCCAGTACGTCGTCATGGACGCCTCGACGCCGAAGGACGTGGCGAACTGGATTTTCGGCTACCTGCTCGATGGTGAGCCGGAAGACGCTACCATCGTCGCCTTGATCGCCGGCAACAGGGAGTCGAGCAACCCCGGCATCGGCGCGAAGGTCGAGACGTTTCTCGTCGAGGTGTTTCGTCTGCTGAAGGAGATGAAATGAGTCAGATCACCGTCCGAAACGTCGTGTCGAGGCGCACGCAGGAAGGACTCGTGGAGATCCTCCACGACGAAGTCCTGATCGGCCAACTCGAACCCGAAAACGCCCGTCAACTCGCTGGACAGATCCACGAGTGCGCCGCCGTGGCCGAGACGGAGGCGATGCTCGTGGCGTTCCTCATGCGGCGCGTGAAACTGACACTCGAACAGGCCGTGCAAGTCCTCGCCGACTTCCGCACTCAGAGAGAGCAGGTGAAGACATGAACGAGCAAGAGAAACCGCCCTTCGCGCAATGGTGTATCATCGAGCTGCTCGGGCACGTCCGCCTCGGCGGCTTCGTGTCCGAGGTGACGATGTTCGGGGCGGCCTTGTGCCGCATCGACGTACCCGATCCCAATGGCGAAGGCTTCGCCCTGACGCAGTTCGTCGGCGCGGCCGCGATCTACCGCCTGACGCCGTGCAGCGAGGAAGCGGCGCGAGCCGTCGCAGCCGCCAACCAACCGCGGCCCGTGAGCGTCTACGAGATGCCGAAACTCGTGAAGAAGGAAGAGGGCTGGGGCGACGCGGACGACCGGGACGACGACGAGGCGTGGAAGCCATGAGCGTCCCCGCCAACGCCGACAAGTACGCCGACTTCATCCTCGCCGAGAAACTGCTCGACGAACTTCGCTCGACTCTCTTCGCCGCCATCGAGGAAGGCCGTGCATGGCGTTTGCACCTCGGCCCTGTCAACGGGGAAGATCCCCGTGCGGGGATCAAGATTTGCGGATGGATCGCCCCAGCGAAGGAGCAGACGTGAGTGAATTCGACCGCCTCGTTCAGCGCGTCACGATTCTGGAAAGCCAGGTTCGATTCCTCGTTTCGGGTGATCGCGAAGACCTGCCCGTTGCCCCGATGCCCGATTTCCTGACCTCCCAGCAGATCGCCGACAAACTGGGCGTCAGCCCCCGAACGGTCTGGCGCATGGTCGAGAAGGGATCGCTGCCTCAGCCGATTCGCTACAACCGAAAACTCGTTCGCTGGCGTATCAGCGACGTCGAGAAGTACCTCGGAACCAAGGAAGCATCATGACCCTACCCCTCTGTGCCCGCTGCAAACAACCCGTGCCCGTCGAGGCCGACCCCTCCGACGTGGTGCTGCACGCCGACTGCAACCGTGCGGCTCACGACGAAGCCATCGCCCGACTGAGTCGCCGACGTTCCCTCGTGGAGCAGTTCAGGGCCAGCGACAAGCCCATCCACGCGCGGCACCGCATCGCACTCGAACAGCGAAGAGCCGAACGTCTCCAGCCATCCGAAGAGCCTGTGCCGGCTCCTCCCCTTGTCTCACGCAACCCAACGCCGCAGGTGATCTTCCTGGCGAGGATCATCCGCCAGCACGGGCCGCAGACGTGCAAAGACCTCGCACGCTGGTCTGGCCGTGACCGAGCCGACGTGGACCGCACGCTGCTGGCGAACCCGCACCTGTTCGTCCACGAGGCTGATGGCTGGCACCTGACCAGTGAGGGATTCCGGATTTCCGGAAAAGAGGAAAATTCCTGAATCCTTTCGCTCTCTCGCGCGTCTGAGCCTGTAGTCCGTCGTGGGACAGCATGAAAGCATACGCCACCAGCACACCGACTCGCGGCCCTGTCAGCGGCTGCTCTGGGGGATGGAACAAAGCCTGTGGCGGGCTAGGCCATCGACACGAACCCCAGGAGCGGCCCCTGACGGGGTTGGCGAGTTTTTTTTCGTGGAGATCCGCAAATTACGAAGTACAAGGCTCCGATCATGGTCGCCTATGGTGGCGGGGTCAACTCCACGGCTCTACTGGTCGGCATGGTCGAGCGCGGTGCGGTTCCTGATGCGATTCTCTTTGCGGACACCGGCGGCGAGAAGCCAGAGACGTATGCTTACGTCGCATCCTTCTCGCGTTGGCTGCACGACCACGGGTTCCCCTCCATTGTCACCGTCCGCAACGACGGGATGTACAAGACGCTGGAAAACAACTGCCTCCAGACGAAGACGCTGCCAAGCATCGCCTTCGGGCACAAAACCTGCTCCGAGAAGTACAAACAGCGTCCCCAGCACAAATGGGTGAAGGCGTGGAAGCCCGCCCAGGAGTGCTGGGCGGCCGGCGGCCGGGTGATCAAGCTCATCGGCTATGGTGCTGACGAGATCCACCGCGCCGGCATCAAGCACGATGACTTCTACGTCTGTGTCTATCTGCTCATCGAGTGGGGGTGGGGGCGCGACGAGTGCATCGAGGCCATCGAGCGAAACGGACTCACCACACCCATCAAGAGTGCCTGCTTCTACTGTCCCTCTTCGACCAAGAGCGAAGTCGTCTGGCTCGCGAACAACCACCCCGACCTGATGGCGCGGGCGCTGGAGATGGAGCGGGCCGCTTTGGAGTCCGGCAAACTCCAAAGCGTCCTCGGCCTCGGCAGGCGCTTCGCCTGGGAGAAGGTCATCGAGCAGGATCGCAGACAGATGAAGATGTTCCCGCTCCCTTGCGCGGAGGAAGAGGGGCCATCGTGCCTGTGTCTCTCGCCGGTCGAGTCTGGCCGAGGCATCGACTCTGAAGACGAGTAATGACCCGAACCGAAAGGAACCATCCAATGCCCGACAAACCTCTCTCCCCGCTGGGCGAGATCCACGCCCGACGGCGCGCCGCGAAAGCAGGCCGCCACCTGACGCCTCACGAGGAGCAACTCTGCGAAAGAGCAGCCTCGCGGAGCGAGTCGAACCACGAAGTCCCCTTGATCGGCCCCAAGGTGGTCGTCCTCGGCAGCGACGTCCCTCCTGCCGCTTCTGCCCCGACGGCGCACAAGTGCGGCCACGTCATCCCCCTGGCACACCTCGCAGGCCAGCCCTGTGCTGAGTGCATCACCGCCAACCGCAAGGCCCGCCGCGAGCGCAAGAAGGCGAGGCAGACGCACCCCGAACAGGGCCATCAGGAAAAGGGCCGCTTGCCGGACCTGAGCGCCTTCGCGGTCTGGTACAGCGCGTTCTCGAAGCAGTGGACGGGCACCCTCGAAGTCATCGAAGGCGACGGCCCGGTTCGCCGCTTCGAGGCGTCGGCCAGTGGGGTGTTCGACCTTTTGCGGCGATTAGATCACCTGTACCGCGAATCGCTGAAGGAGAAGCCATGCACGACGGAATCCACGTGATCCGCACCAGACGCCTCGTCTTGATCTTCGACGAGCGTGAGCAGCAGGCCACCATCACCGGCCGGCGCTCGACCAGTGGCTCCGAGGCGCTGGACGTGCAGTCCACGACGATCAGTCTGGCGCGGCTCGAAGAGATCCTCGTCGAGGCGCTGTTCGCGAAGGAAGCCAAATGAAATCCTGGCAACGTCCGGTGCCCAACGAGGCCGCTCTCCTGGCACCTCTGCTGCCCTTGGCTCGCAACCTCGCCCGGTCCTTCGCTCTGCGGATCGGTAAACGTCACGACCTCGACGTCTTCGAGGCCGATGCGCTGTTGGCCCTGGTGGAGGCCATCAGGACGTACCGATCCGACAAGGGTTGCTCGCTGCGGACCTGGGCCTACCGCGTCGTCCGTAGACGCCTCCTCGACGAAAGCCGCAGCCGCCAACCCAGGGGCGCTCGCCGGCAGAGGACCGAGCATTTCATCCCCGACACGGTGCATCTCAGTGCCCTTGCCGGCGAGAAGGAATCCAGGGTCGAACCTGCTGACGATTGGGACCGCCTTGCCGTCGTCGATGACCGCGACGAACTGGAACCTGTGCTGCGGGCGCTCTCCCCACGAGAGCGCCGCTTCGTGGAAGCCTACTATCTCGACGGTCTGCTCCAGGCGGAGATAGCCCTCCGCGAAGGAGTGCATCACACGCTCGTCAGTCGCGTGCTGAAAGAGGTCATGCGGAAGTGGAAAGGAGAGACGACGTGATCCGCCTCTCAAAGACTCAATTAGTCGCCCTCACGCAGTCCAACGCCCAGACGACTGCCCGGCCACGCTCGCCCAGGCTGCGCCAGAAGCGTAAGAAACCCCTCCAGAGCGAAGCGGCCCTCAAGACAGAGGTACTGGCCTACCTCACGCGGCAGTCGATCTGGCACCAGCGCCTGAACGCAGGAACGCAGTTCGTAGCAGGCCGGCGGATCGAACTGTGCGCTCCTGGGACGGCTGATCTGCTGATCATCCACGACGGCCGAGCAATCTTCTGCGAACTCAAAACCTCCACAGGCCGCCTCCGGGCGACCCAGAAAGTGTGGCGCGAGCGAGTCGAGAAGGCTGGCGCGACGTATCTCGTGATCCGCTCCTTGGATGACCTGATCGAGCAACTGACCACTCTGGGAGTCATCACGTGAAGACCTTCCACAAGTGCGCCTGCGGCCGGAACATCCGCAGTGTGAAGAACGACCAGTGCTGCATCTGCCGTGGTCGCAATCAGGAGCGCGACAGCCGCCTCACCCCTGAGCAGGCCGCCTACCACGAGAGTCGCATCCTCGCCGAACAACAGCGCGTGCAGGCCGAGCTGTCGCGGCTCGTCGAGGCCGGCGCGGAGAAGCGAGCAACACCAGCACAGAGGAGGAAGCGATGAGCGCAGCCGCCGTCCTGCGTGGAGAGAAGCCCTGGCACGTCGAGCAGGCCGATTGCCTCGACTTCCTTCGGACACTTCCCGAAGACAGCGTGGATCTGCTCTTTTGCAGCCCGCCATACCAAGATGCCCGCATCTACCACGAGAAGGGCCAGAAGACGGGAATCGCCCGTGGCCCTGACGAGTGGGTGGCTTGGATGCTCGAGGTGTGCGAGGCGGCCAGTCGCGTCTGTTGTGGCCTGTGCGCCTGCGTGGTCGAAGGCCGCACCAAAGCCTACCGCTACTCCTGCACGCCGTTTTTGCTGCTGGCGGATCTGCACAGGCGGGGTTTCAACCTCCGCAAGCCGCCGATCTACCGTCGCGTGGGCATCCCTGGCTCTGGTGGCCCTGACTGGCTGCGCAACGACTACGAGCCGATTATCTGCTTCACCCGAAAGGGTAAACTGCCGTGGAGCGATCCAGTGGCATGCGGCCATCCTCCGCTCTACGGACCAGGCGGCGAGATGAGCAACCGGACACAAACGGGGAGAAGGGTAAACCAGTGGGGCGGCACCGAGACTTCTGGAGGCAACCGCAGGCAGGATGGATCACGTCAAAGGACTGGCAGTCCATCGCATGAATTCGACACAGAATACGACGATCCTGAACAGACGCTCATCCCTGGAGCGGAGGCACCGTCGGCCGAGCCTTCGCGCAACTTCACGATCACCCGAGAACGTGCTGGGATGCACTCGCAGACGCAGCCTTACGCGCCGCCGGTCCTCGCCAATCCCGGCAACGTCATCGACGCCATTGTCGGCGGTGGCACGATGGGCAGCGCTCTCTGTCACGAGAACGAAGCTCCCTTTCCTGAGTCGCTTGCCGAGTTCTTCGTCCTGACCTTCTGCCCGCCCGGAGGCATCGTCTGTGACCCCTTTGTGGGATCTGGTACGACGGCAGCGGTTGCCCTGCGGAATGGTCGCCGCGCCATCGCCTGCGACCTGCGGCAGAGTCAGGTCGAGTTGTCGTGCAAGCGCATCAGTGCCGAGACGCCCTCGCTCTTCGGAGAATGACTCATGAGCCGTACCACCATCCTCGAATCCATCCTCGCCGAACGCGAGAGGCAAGACTCCCTTTGGGGAGGCGCTGAACACGACGACAAGCACGAGGTCCGCGACTGGATCGTCATTCTGGCGCGCCATCTGGGTCTCGCTTGCTACGACGGCTCGCCTTCCGACGTCTGCCACAAGACCGAGGCGACCGGCAAGTACGATCCGGCGCGCTACCGCCGTGAGTTGATCCGGTTGGCCGCCGTCGCCGTGGCCGCTCTGGAGGCCGAGGAACGCAGGAGTGGCCGATCGCGCTGGCAAGGACTCGCCAACGACCTCGGCACGCCGATCCTCGTTCTGACGCGCGAGAACCGGATCACGACCGGCGTGAGCGATTGCCTGCCCTATGCCGTCGAGGAGCGCGACTACAAGGAGGACGCCTGGGAGCGGAAGAACTACGACCTTCGCATCGAACCGAGCGAGGTGAAACCAAATGTCCTTTGAATGCCGCGTCGAAGCCGACTCCATCTCTCCCGATGGGGTCAGGCTCATCACGTTCGTCGTGACCTTCCCGAGATTCATCCTCGCCGAGGTCAACACCCATCGCATGCTGTCGCGCAACAGCGCCAGCAGCAGGGCCATTCCAGTTGAGAAACGCATTGCCGCTGTGAAGGTCGATCCTTTCGTCCCCAGCGCCTTCGGCGCGAACCAAAAGGGGATGCAGGCAGGCGAGTTGCTCGAAGATCAGGAGGCCGCACGCGCCGTCTGGCTGAACGAGGCCGCACGCGCCGTCTGCGGTGCCGGTGCCCTCGCTCAGTTGGGTGTTCACAAGCAACTCGCCAACCGACTGCTCGAACCTTTCTCGTGGCATACCGCCGTGATCAGTGCGACCGACTGGGCGAACTTCTTCGCCTTGCGCTGCCACCCCGATGCACAGCCCGAATTCCAGACCATCGCCGGCATGATGCGAGAGGCGTTCATCGCCTCTCGACCAGAACTGCTACGCCGGGGCGAGTGGCACCTTCCCTTCACGACCGAGGCCGAGCGGCGCGAACATTCGTTTGACTGGAGGAAGATCAGTGCTGGCCGCTGCTGCCGCGTGTCCTACCTGACGCACGACGGGAAGCGTGACCCCTTCGCGGACCTGAACCTTGCCGAGCGACTGATTGCCGCCACGCCGAAGCATGCTTCCCCCTTCGAGCATCAGGCCACGCCGATGACGCCCGCTGACGTTCAGCGCGGTAATTTCCGTGGCTGGCGTCAGTTTCGCCACGAGATACCAAATGAGAGCACAAAGGGTTGAAACCATGACAGACGCCGCGATGATCTGCTGGCTGCGCGAAAACCGCGACGTGGAGTCCGATCACGGCTCGGACGATTACGCCGCCGTCTTCGCTGAGATAGCCGACCGCCTCGAAGCCCTGACCACGCCGCCGGACAGACCGCCCGTGAGCGCGGCGAGGGAGGCGGAGTTGCGAGAGCATTGCCGTGGGTTGTTGCGCTGCACCTACTTGGCTGCATCGGAACAGGCTGCTCTCGACCTGCTCGCTCTCCTCGACTACCACGCCACCCGCGCCCGCCTGGCCGAATCCGTCGCCGCTGACTTGTGCAGCGACAACGAGGCGCTGGTGCAGGTGGGCGTGGCGAAGGTGGTGTCTGCCATTCAACAATTCGTCGCTTCCCTCCGGCAGGGAAGCGACGAGGCGGCACGCCTTGCGTTTACTCTGGGTGGACTCACGCAGCGACTCGTGGCGGAGCGCCCCGCCGACCTGCCGCCGCATCTGAAGACGATACAAAAGCAGCAGAAACAAGAGGAGGCTTTGCGACTGGTGATCGTCTCGCTCGAAAGCGCTCGAACTGAAGATGCCGTGCGGATAGCCAAGGAAGCGCTCGGCGACAACTGAGGTATGGATTTGTTGGTGCCGTTCAGTAGAATGAACGAGTCCGAACAGGTGCGACTAACACCTGACGGACTCTACACCATCAGCCTGCTGAGAGGCATGATCATGTCCGAGCAATCTACCTCCGCACCTGTCCCTGAACAAGTCGAGTATCGTGATCTGGCGGTGCTTGGTCTGCCAGGTTATCGCGTCGGCAGCGATGGTTCGGTCTGGACTTCCAAGTCGGGTGGCTCTCACCGTCGTCATGCTGGCACCTGGCGACTGAAGGCGCTGTGGAAGACTGGGAAGGGTTATTTACAAGTCAGCCTTCAGGACATAAACCTGCATCCAGTTCCGCTTCCATTCTTGGTGCATCGTCTCGTTCTTTCCGCGTTCGTCGGCCCTTGTCCAGAAGGATGCATCACGCGCCATTTGGATGACGACCGCACGAACAACCACCTCACGAATCTTCGATGGGGGACTCAGGTAGAGAACGTGCAAGATGCTCGTCGCAATGGGCGGCGACACAGCAAGGTGTCAGAACAAGACGTGTTAGAAATCCGTCGCCGCGCGTCTTCCGGCGAGTCAAAAAGGAAACTAGCCTCTTCCTTCAACCTGAGTTACAAGCATCTGTGTAAAATCGCGAGAGGTGCGAATTGGCCTGCCCTCGAAGAAAATCCTTGAAGTCGCTGGAGCGCCTGCGGCGGCTGGAGATGAAGATGGATGAGATCAGCAGGCTCGTAGATCCGCGCGGTGGGAACGTCATGAACTGGTTGCCGACCATCGAGAAGGTGCTGAAGATCGCGCGCGAAGCACTGGAGCAGTCATGACCGAGCAAGAATTCTTGACCCTCGAAGACCCCTCCACGCTACTCGCATGGGCCACGGGTGCGATCCGGGGCAGCACGACGCCTCATCCCCTGCCTGACGGCTACAGGGCGATGAACGAGCGGAAGTTGCGGTTGTTCGCGTGTGCGTGTATCAGGCGCTACTGGGATGGTTTGTCGGCACTGGCGAGGAACGCAGTCATCGTCGGAGAACAGTTCGCTGATGGGCTGGCGTCCGTGGATGAACTCCTCGCCGTAGAGAAGTCTTTGCCGCGCCCCCTTCACGGCGCTGAATTGTCTGCCTCGTACTGCGTATGGCCTGAAGCGCATTACGCCGCTCGCGCGATGTTGCGGGCGCTCTTTGACCACGAAAACGAATCGACCGTCAGACGCGAGGTCACCAGCATTGCATGCGCGAAAATCCTGCGTGAGATCGTCGGCAACCCCTTCCGGCCCGTCAAGGTGCGCGTTCCGGCTTTCGTACTCCCCGGCGGTCTAACAAGCCGCACGATGACCGCACCACCCTGGCTCACGCCGCAAGTCCTCTCGCTCGCGACGGCCGCTTACTCAGGAGAATGGACGGCTCTTGGCCCGCTGTCTGACGCGCTCGAAGAAACAGGTTGCGATTCGACCGACCTGTTGGAGCATCTGCGCTCAGTCGGGCCACACGTCAAAGGATGTTGGGCAGTCGATCTTATTCTCGGTAAATCTTGAATACCAAATAGTTTGCGATGCAACCGACGTTGTATGAAATGGGCCGTTTGGATAGGATGAGCGAGTCGGCTGGCGCTGTGAACGCCGCGCCGACTCTGACCACAAGTTTCCTGCCTGAACAGGAGCAACTCATGGCTACTTCTGAGACTAAGTCCGCGCGACTACCCTTTCAACCCCGCCCCGGCTGCGATGACCTGCTGTCCGTCCTCCTGCTCTGGCGACTGGCTGAACGAGTCGTCGCTCGCGAGAGCGGGTGTTGGGAGTGGACCGGAGCGACGACCGGACGCGGGTACGGCAGCATCAAGGCAACGACGCCGCACACGGGTAAGGTGGACTACGTTCACCGTCTCGTCTGCGTCTTGTGCGTCGGTGAGATTCCAACCGGCCAACAAGCTCTTCACCGGTGTGACAACCCGGCCTGTTGCCGGCCTGAACACCTCTTCATTGGCACCCAGAAAGATAACGTCGCGGACATGGACGCCAAGAAGCGTCGTCGAGTTGTTTCCCCTCCGGGTGAGGACGCTGGTGCTTCCAAGTTGACGGAGGAGCAGGTCATGGAGATCAGAAGTCGTGCGGCAGCGGGTGAATGCACCGATGGAAAGATGGCCCGTGAGTACCGCATCCACCATGCAACCCTTCGTCGCATCGTCACTCGCAAAACGTGGAAGCACGTCTCATGAACGAGCAACAGTGGGTATCCCTGCTGGGCAAGGAGTAATTCATGGCGAAGCAGTTCATCACGCAACCCAACCGCGTCGTATCCCTCGACGTGATACACGAGGCCGGCAAGAATCGCCTCGTTGTCGAGGTCGAGTCCGGCGAGCCGTTCACCGAGGAAGAAGTACGCCAGGTCGTCGAGGCTGTCCGGGCGACCGGCGTGAAGGTCGAAGGCTGGAGCGTACCGGAGAACGGAGCGTAAGCACGGCACGCCACGCCACGAGAGCAGGCTTGACTTCCCGCCACGTCGCCGCCATAATCCTAGTCGTACTAGTAAACAACGGAGGTGGTGCCGATGGCGAAGAACGCGCGCAAGCGCCCGACCGGCGGAGGTGCGGCTGACCTCCGGCGACGGGGCAAGAAAGCCCTGCTCGTGCCCCTGACGCCCGAGGTGCTGGAGTTGGTGCATCTCGCCGCCGCCGCCGCGCCGCGCATGCCGGCGAACCAGCTTGCCGCTCTCGCCATCGAGGCGGCGGCTCTGGACAAACTCGCCAGAAATGGAATCGCACCGCCTGAAAAATCCGAATAATTCCTTGTCACGGTCCTTGACACCTAGTCAGACTAGGTTATAATGGAGGTAGAGGAAACACGAGGCCGCCACGAGCGGCCCGCACCGAACCCAGGAGAACGAAAGATGACCGCTACCACCGTCAAGATTCGCGGTATCCAGTCCAGTTTCAGCGGCCCCTCGTTCGGGCCGACCTACCACGTCATCGAAAAGGGTGGCCGCTGGGGCCGCAATGGGCACACGCTCTACAGCGGCACCGACTTCGCCAAAGCCGAGAAGGCTTACCGCCGCGCTGGCGGCGACGACGAGGCCGAGATCCAGCAGGCTATCGACGACGCGGAACGCTACGACCGCCGCACCCGCTGATCCGCTCCTTCGCCCCGCCCCCGCTTTCCCACGATGACCCGCACCCTTCGCCCCAGGAGGATACCGCATCGTGTTGATTCGCATCGTCGCCAACCGCAAGACGAGCAAGGCAAAGGTTGGTCTGGGAGACAGTGACGTTTCTAGGCCGGTCGAGTTGTTCGACGCCGTCATGCGCGGCTTCGGCGATCTACGGCGGCGCTGCCGCAACCGCTCGCCTTACTGGGTTAAAGTCTATGCCGTCGGTCAGGAACGCGACTGGCTGCTCGCCGCGTTCCTGACCACCGACACCCCCGAAGAGATCGATAATCGCTGCGGTCAGGTGTTCGGCCAAATCCACGTCCTTGCTGTTCGATGAGTCGCCCTGCTTCGCCCCCTGGAGCCCCCGCAATGACCGCATCCGAGCATCGCTATCTGAACGCCCGCTGGCACCGGGTCACGAACGACCCGGTGACCACCGAAAGACGTGTGCAGGTTTACGACGAAGTGACTGGCGACCACGGCTACGCGGACGTTCGCTGGGTCGCCAGTCACGTCCGTCTCGGTGTCGTCCGCGACTGCGACACGGACGCAATCATCGACCCCAACCCCACCTACGCCTAACCCACGGCCGAAATCGCCCAGGAGAATTCCATGACCGCAACCGAATCTCTGTCCGCCGCCGAACAGTCCCTCATCAGCGTCATCCGCGCCGCCACCGACGCGCTGCAGCAGACCGCGACCGACGACCTCGACGCCGCCCTGCGCGACTTCGAGGCCGCCCGTCAGGCCGCACTCGCTCGCCTCAGCCGCGCCGCCGTGAGTGTCCGCGTCGATTTCCAGCACCTCGCCACGGACACGCAGGAGATCACCCGCGACCTCGCCGCCGACCTTTTCGGCGCGCCAGCGAAGGCCACGCCCGTCGAACCTTCGTCCGAAGCCAAGGCCGCTCCCGTCGCGCCGGCCGCGCCGCTGACCGCACAGGACTTCGTCCGCCGCGAACTGCCGGGCTTCCTCGAGCCGGCCCCTGAACCGTTGCTTGGCGTTCCCGCCGCCAACGGTCAGCAGTCTGCCTCGCCATCGCGGCAAGCCGTCGCCGATGGCTACAATCCGGAACCATGTCCCTCGTGCGGCGCGTACAAGTTCATTCGCTCTGGAGGGCAGCACGCCTGCGAGGCGTGCGGACTACGAAGCGCGCCCGAAGTCGTCAGCGTGGCCGCCAATGGCCCGTGCATCCGCCTGACCGAGCCGCAGAGTGAAGCGCCTGCTGAGGCTCCAGCGAGCCAGCAGACCGCACAGAGCGATCCCGACACCGAAGAGGCCAAGGCCATGCGTGCAGCCGCGAACGTCTCGCCCGGCCGCACGAGCCGCAACGGCCGCAAGAAGAAGTCCTGAACCCACTGGCCGGTTCGCCCCCGGCCGCGAAGGAGAGCTGTCATGAGGCGTAAGAAGAACCACCCACCGGACTTCTCCATGCGTCCTTCACGCCTGTTGCCCCGTCCGTCTCTGCTGGAGATGAAAGATCCCCTCGCGACCAAAGAGCGGCACTTCTCGCGGCTGTCTTACGCCAGGAAGCACGCCGACAAATTGCTCGCGTGGTGTGAGGCCAACGGCGTTCGTATCTCGACGTCGATCGACGTGAAGGTCTGGAAGTTCACGAAGGGCAGGGCATGGGCTGTGTGGTCGCCATCGACGGCGCGTCTGGCTATAACCCACGATACCCGGCTCTACCGCTGCTCGTGGGGTAAAGCACACGAGTACGAGCAGGTCATCGCCGCCCTCACTCCTGTTTTTGGCACTGAGGTGATGCGATGGTTGCGTACTTGAACCTTCACGGAAGATCCGGCGTCATCGCCTACGTCGCCGGCCCGGACTTCATCGACGTCACCTTCCGAGGAGGCAGAGTTTACAAGTACAGTCACGCCTCCTGCGGTAAGGCCACCGTCACTCACATGATTGCCCTGGCGAAGGCCGGACGGGGGTTGGCGACTTTTATTTCACAGCAGAAGCCCGCCCATGTTTGAAAGCGTCCTTGCCCCCTACCACCCTCTTCTCTCTCTTGTGAGAACCCTCTCTCAGAGGGCGCGGTTCCACCTGCGCTCCTCCTTCGTCGCAGCGGCCACCAACGAAGAGTGGCACTCGACGTTGCTGGCTGGCGGTTGGTACAATCCCTGTCATGGCGAAGAAACGCAAAACAAGTACGACTCCTAAAAAAAGGTCCGCTCCGGACTGGACCGAGAGGTTCCTCGCTGCTCTGCGCCAGAGTGCCAACATCAGCTACAGTGCGATGATGTCGGGGACCAACCGAACGGCGGTCTACCACCGGCGCGACAACGACAAGGCGTTCGCCGATGCGATGAAGGATGCCTTGGAGGACTCCGTCGAGAAGTTGGAACTCGAAGCTCGACGGCGCGCTCACGACGGTCTGAACCGCCTCAAGTTCCACCAGGGCCAGCCGATCATGGTCCCTGTTTTCGGCCCTGATCGTCAGCCGCTTCTGACCGAGAATGGCGAGCCGGTTCTCGTGCCCTACGTCGAACACGAGTATAGCGACACGCTGATGATCTTCCTTCTCAAAGCCCACCGCCCCGAGAAGTACCGCGACAACTACAAGGTCGAACTCAGCGGTGTAGGTGGCGGTCCTGTCGAGATCCTCGAAGTCTGCCGCACCGCCTCGGGCGCGAGATCCCTGATCGAGGAGATCGATGATGACGACGAAGAAACCGAAGAGGCGTAAGGCAAAACTGAACCTGCACCCCGGTCAGCAGAAGGCGTGGGACAGCACCAAGCGCATCGTCGCCATCATCTCGGGAGTCCGCGCGGGCAAGGCACTCGCCCTCGACACCCCCATCCCGACGCCAGGTGGCTTCGTACCGATGGGCGATCTTGTTGTTGGTGACGAGGTATTCGACCGTCGGGGGAGAACCTGTCGCGTCACCTATGCGTTTCCCGTCATGACCGGGCGGAAGTGTTACCGCATCACCTTCGATGATGGCACCTCCGTCGTGGCTGATGCCGAACATCGGTGGGTGACGCAGACCTACCGCCAGAGGAAGAATCAAGCACGCCGCCAGCCAGTCTCTTCGTGGTCTGATGATCGCCCTCAGTGCAGGCCAGCGGCTGATGAATCAGTCGTCACCACCGAAGAGATTCGCTCTTCGTTGCTGGCGCGAGAGGGCAGGCAGACCAACCACTCGATCGACGTCTGCGATCCCGTTCATACTCCCGGCCGGTCGCTACCGATCCCGCCTTACACCCTCGGCCTTTGGCTCGGGGATGGCCACTCTTCTTGTGCCGTGCTGACGACTGCTGATCCAGAGATCCTCACTCACGTCCTTGCGGAAGGGATTACCGTGGGTGCCCCCAAGGATGGCAACGCCGGCAAGGCCAGAACGCATACGCTGGGGGCCGTCAGAACGAACGTCCGCTGGGACGCGGCTAGAATCGAGTCGGCCCTCTCTCTCTACCACTCTGGTAAGAACGTGGCCGAAGTTGCCGATCTGGTGGGTCGCGGCGATAGGGGGCGCGTCAGGCGGATTCTGAAAGAAGCCGGTGTCGCGGTAGAGAAGAGGCCGCAAAGAATTTCGCACCGAAAACGCTCGGCCAACGGCGCTTTCTTGCCGGGTGGTTTGGTGCGGCCGACTCCTCCCGATAGGAATGCCAGTTTGCAAGCTATCCTTCGCCGTGAAGGACTCTTGAACAACAAACACGTCCCTGAAGCCTACCTCTGGGCCTCCGCCGAAGATCGCCTTTCGTTGCTGCAAGGCTTGATGGACAGCGATGGGTTCTGCGCGGAGAAGGGGGCGTGCGAGTTCTCCAACACCAATGAAGGCATCAGCCATGCCGTCCTGCATCTTCTATCGAGTTTGGGTATCAAGGCGAGTATCGCCAAGAAGATACCCACGCTATACGGGAAGCCTCAACGGCCGTGTTATCGCGTCACCTTCACGACCGATCTGCCCGTCTTCAGGCTGAAACGGAAACTCGAACGCCTCGGCACTTCTCCCAAGTCTTGCGTTCGCCGGCGATTCGTCGTTGCCGTCGATGAAGTTCCTTCGGTCCCTGTCCGCTGCATCGCGGTCGATTCTCCCGACCATACCTATCTCTGTACGCGGTCGTTCGTGCCGACGCACAACACGAGTTTCGGGCCTCCCTGGCTCGAGCGAGAGATGAAAAGGTGCGGCCCCGGCGACTATCTTGCCGTCGCGCCGACCTTTCCGCTTCTCGACAACGGCATCCGCCCTGAGATCGAAAATCTCTTCGGCCGGCTCCGACAACTCGGCAGCGGGACGCAGCGCCAGTTTTCCATCTCCGAAGACGGCTATCGTCGCCTCTGGCCGGATCATAGCGAACCGCGCCCTTGCCGCATCATCTATGGCCACGCTCAGAACCCCGACAGCCTTGCCGCCCTTCGCGCGAAAGCAGCATGGTGTGACGAAGCAGGGCAAGCCGCGTTCAAGCTGGAGAGCTACGAGGAAGTGCAGCGCCGCGTCTCCTTCGACGTGGGCCGCATCCTCCTCACCACCACGGTCTACAACCTCGGTTGGCTGAAGCAGCAAATCTGGGATAAGTGGGAGCAGTCCGGTTGCAACCACCCCGAGATCGACGTGATCAACTTCCGCTCTATCGACAACCCCGCCTTCCCCCCGGAGGAGTACCACCGCGCCTTCCGCGAGTTGCCGATGTGGAAGGCCATCATGTTCTTCGATGGCAAGCCGACGCGCCCCGCCGGCGTCATCTACGACCTGTTCGATCCCAAGCGCCACTGCGTCCCTCGGCACCTGCTACCCGGCGACTGGCCCCGCTTCGCTGGCCTGGACTTCGGCGCGGTCAACACCGCCGCTGTCTACTCCGCCCAGGAACGCGACCGCGCCAGTGGTGTGCCAACCGGCCGCTTCATCGTCTACCGTGAGTACCCCGATCGGAAGTTCCTCCCCGGCAAGCGAGAGGCTTCGGCACACACCGTTCGCATGCTGGAGGGGGAGTCCTCCACGCCGCTGTTCATCGGCGGCTCGCATAGCGAGGACGACTGGCGCGACAAGTTCCGCGCCGCTGGTCTGCCCGTAGCCGAGCCGCCCGTCAATGCCGTCGAGGTGCAGATCGACGCCGTCTATGGACTCATCGCCGCCGGCAACCTGATCGTCATGGACGACTGCATCGGCCTGCTCGACCAACTCGCCACCTACTCGCGCGTTCTCGACGCACGAGGCGAACCGACCGAGGAGATAGAAAACGACGCGGCTTTCCACATGTGTGCAGCGCTCAGATATTTGTGCGTCTGGCTGGTCAAGGGTGGCCTGGCCGGCTTCCGTGCCACGCGCAGCACGGAGCGGTCGTATCAGGACTTCCCTCCCGGCACGTTCGCGGAGGAAGAGGTGATCGACGTGGAGCGCAAGCGCCGCCGGCCTGAACGCGACCGCACTGGTGGCGAGTTCGGCTTGCCGATAGAATGGTGAAACATGAACGTCTTTGTGATCACGACCGCTGATGTAACGCCCAGCGAATACCGTTTCTGGTGCTGTACGGATACGGCGTGGCTTCATGAGCAGTGGCCCCTGACCTTCACCACCTTCAGCGTGGAGAACGTCGGATGAAACACCACGAAGAAACCACCGTGTTCTGGTCGCTGCTCCGCTGCTGGAGCAAGATGGCGCAGGCCGCTCTGGTCGTCGGCCTCGGTGCTTACGTCTTCACCAAGGTTGCCTGCTGGCTGTTGAGGTGAATCATGCGAAGCGAGATTCCAGTCGTGCAGTTCAACTGCCGCAAACTCACCCCTGAGCAAGAGGCGGAACTCCTGGCTGCTCTAAAGCAACACAGGAGCGAACAGTTCATCCTTGTGCCCGAGCCTCCGGTCTTCATACCGCCGACTCGCTGGACTCAGGTTATCGTGGTGAGCGCCATCTCTGCATTCGCGGTCAGTGCCATCACGTCGGCACTGGCCTGCTGGCTGTTGAGGTGATACAAAAACGGGGCGCGACGAGCAGCCTTGATGCCCGCCGGCCCCTGATGACCCCACAGGAAAGGACTGCGAAGTCATGTCTCAGCATCCTACGGAAAACCCCGAAGAGCGTGAAGATCAGCGTTTCGGCGGCGTCTTTACCACGCCCCTTGATGGTAGTTTCAGCGTGGGTGATCTGGTTGGCCTGAATGAGCAAGGGCAGGCCACGGTCATGCCTCTCACCGTGACGAATTCAGAAACTGTTCCACCTATCATCAACACCGGCTCGTCGCAACCTCTGCCTATCACCTTCAGCCCTGAAATGTGGAAGGCGGTCGAGGAGGTCGTCGATCGCCGGCTGTCGGTTCTGATCGACCTGTTCCACGTCGATCAGGAAGAACTGCCCCTCATCCGCGCCGTCTTGCAGGGCGATGTGACGGCGCGTCTTGCGCTAGCGGATCTGTGTGAGGAAAGAGGCCAACAACAGCGAGCCGACCGCATCCGGCATCCTCTGGTGGAGGTGAAGTCGTGACGGATCTGATTACCTTCTTCGTCATCCTGGCGGTCGTCGCGGTCTTGCAGGCTGGTGGCTTTTGGATCGAGAGTGTCCTGTTCATCATCGGGGCCATTGTTGCCCGTCTCTTCATCCTGTGGAGATCCCGATGACCACCCGCCTAAAAGCCTTCGTCGTCACCCTGAACGCTGACATCCGCGAGGACGACGCCGAGAGCATCCGCACGGCGCTGCTCATGGTCAAGCACGTCGCCTCGGTCGAGCCGTTGTCGGCCAACCTCGAAGACCACACCGCCCGCATGCGCGTCCGCGCCGAGTTGGCGAAGAAACTCTGGAAACTGTGCGACGAGATCCTGAAGGGAGAGTGACGTGGGCGACTGGTATGAAGAGAATGTCGAGAAGGGTGTCCGTGACGTGGTCAAACATCTGCGTGACAATGGCGTCAACACGGTTTGTTCTTGTCACCACGACATGACTATCGAGTGTGCCTTTACCGTCGATGGCGAAATCCAGCGAATTCATGATTTGCTCTTCAATTATCTACACGGGCACGGCGAGTCTATCGACTACGTGCTGAAGATAGAACACTGCGTTCATGGCGGTTATCACGTCTACACGACGCTTTGTATAGAGTTGAAAAGACCAAAGGTGCCATACCCACCCTCGTTAGTTGATCAGCAGAATCAGGGCCGCTCTTTAGGAGGCTGACGTGAACGACCTCGACTCGCTGACCGCTTCTCTCAAAGAGAACCCCACCGATCCCGTCACCATCCAGGCTCTTGCTGAGTGGCTCGAGGAACGCGGTGGAAACCCTGTGCAACTGCGCGCCTTGATGATCGACGCGCCGACCATGCTGGTGTTGTCCTACCCGGCCGACCGTGACCCTGCTTCTCGCGTTGCGTACAAGCGGAACCTCGAGGATCTCGGCGCGAGGATTGCTCAGTTCTTCTTCGAGCATACCGGCCACCCCGTCGAATTCGCGGTGGTTCCTTCCGACGTCGGCATCCGCCAGATCAGGGTCAGTTTGGAGATCGAGAAGGCTATCCTCGGTAAGTCGCCTCCAAGCCCCATCGAGCAAGATGGTTGACCCCAACCGCCTGACTCGCCACAATAGTCCGCATGACGCCTGCGGCCAACGACCCCTGGGCCTTCCGGGTGGACACGACGCAACCCCTCGTCGTGCAACCCTACGACAACTCGTCGAACCCCCACCGCACCTCCACCTCCGACGATCTGCCCCAGCGCGACGATCCCCGCGAGCGGCGCGAGAAGGTTCGCTCTGGCCCCTTCGGCGTCCAGCTCCCCTGGTTCCTACCCTATTTCGATGACCAGCAGACCATCTCCGAAAACGCCGCGATGCGCCTGGCGTATCGCAAGATGCTCAATGATCCGAACGTGAAGGCAGCACTGTACGGCAAGATCGGAGCCGTCCAGGGACTCGACCTGAAGATCATCCCCTCCAACCGCAAGGACAAGCACGCGCAGGAGCTGGCCGAGTTGGTGCAGTGGAACCTCACGCAGGCCGTCAAGGACGGCTGGCCGGGCATCGTCTGGACGATCCTCGTCCACGGCCTCATCGACGGCTACTCGATCAGCGAGAAGGTCTGGAGCAGGCGTGAGGGCGGCAAGTTCAGCGGCGCGTACTTCATGCGCGCCCTGAAGCCCAAGGATACCGGCCACGACGTCGTTCCCGTGACCGACGAGTTCCGCAACGTCACGGCTATCCGCACGCTGCGCTACAACCCCGGCCTCGACTTCCATCCAAGCAACTTCATCATCTATCGCCACCTGCCGCTGTTCGACACCGCGACGGGGCAGAGCGACTTCCGTGGTGCATACAGCACGTACTGGATGCTGGACGTCGCCCGTAAACTCCGCGCCATGGGTATCGAGAAGCGGGCGATGCCGGTCATCATCGGGCACTACCAGAATGCCCAGGACCGCCCCGCCGTCGAGGATGCTCTCAGCCTCATCAAGACGCAGAACTGGATCGCTCTGCCCGAGCAGGTCCGCACGGAAGTCCTGAACCTCGCCGGGGCTGGCGACAGCATCCTCACCAGCGCCATGCGCGACCTCGCGGAGGACATATTCCTGGCGATCGCCGGTGCGACGTTGCAGGCCCGCCAGGGCGACGTGAACAACGCCCGTGGTTCCAGCGCCGAGCATCGCAACACGGCGGATCTGTTCATCCGGTATCTTGCTCAGCGCCTCGAAAGCCTGCTCAACGACGAGGAAGAAGGCTTCATCAAGGAACTGTGCGATCTCAACGCTCCCGGCGTGCAGGAGTATCCGAAAGCTGCCTTGCAGGCCGTGGACGAGAAGGATCACCAGGCGCGCATCAAGACGTACTACACCGGCTGGGAGATGGGCATGAACTTCAGCCGGCAGGCGATGAACGACGAGTTCGGCTTCCAGCCTCCCGACGTGGACGATCCCGACGACACGCTGGGCAGCAAGGCCGATCAGGAAGCGCAGGTGGCCGCCGCCACGCTAGCCGCGCCCAAGGGCCACGTGGGCGACGTGGGCGGACCTGCCGATCCCGAGCAGGAGGTGCCGCCTGGACCGCCGGATCAGCCGCCTCCTTCGGGGCCGGGGGGAGCGCAGGAGATGGCGGAAGACTACGTCCCACAGGAAGGCGACCGTGTTACCATTCATCACCCTGGCGGCACCTACCACGGTCGATCCGGTACGGTCGCAGGAAGCGCTTCACAGGGTACGCTTGCGTCATGGCATTACGTTGACGTGGACCGCGATCCGAAAATGAGCGGCCATCAGAACACGCTTGGGATGCGCGTCCCGGTTAGAACTGACCGCCTTCGCCGCATGGCCGAAGACGACCAGACCGGCAAGGCACCATCGGCGTCGTCGCAGAGGCAGCCTGAACCGGAACAGACGGCTTCGCCTGCGCCGATACAGCGACCGACTCAATCACCGAAGTACGCGATGCGGACGCCGAGTTACGACCCGCACGGCGATCCGAAAACTTCCGCATGGGCGGCTCAACCACCGACGCGAGCCGATTACGAACAGGACGTGGAGGAGATTACCCGGTCGCTTGCCGAGCGATATCGGGAATCGGCCTATGATCATATGCTTCATCAGGGTGAAGTTCCTGATCTGGATGAGGATGACCATGACGGGTTGGAAGAAGTGTCGAACAGTGTTGATGCGTTGGCGAGGGAGTGGGCAGAGGGTGACGTGCGTGATCGACATTACGACGAACACGTCTTCGGTCATCTGCCTGTTCACTACCTGAACCGCGATCCCGACTTCACGCATCTCTATCAGTCGCTGAAGGAAGATCCGACCGACACAGACTCTCAGGCGGCGATGAACGACTGGCTCGAGGAACATGGCCTCGACCGCTTCAAGTTCTACTTCGACGACGACGAGGATCATCCCCGCGCCCGGCCCTTCGGTGAATTCCTCCACCCCAAAGAAGACCTGCGCCAGGCTCCCATCCACACCGGCAGCGGCGTCGATCGTCGGGGCCAGCGCTACGAGACGGCGCTAGGTAAGCGTACCAGCGTGCCGCCGTGGGCGAAGCCTGCCCCGTCAGAATCTCGCTTTCCTCCGGTGCGCTCGGACACACCGTTCGAGTTGATGCTCGAGGAAGACGAGTTCGCGGAGGGCAATCCGCCCGAAACTGTCTCCACCCTGCAACCTCGCCCCCAGACTCCGCCTCTGCGCGGCAGTCTGCCCCTCATCCACCCCGAGTTGCTGGCCCTCACACGCGCCGCCTCCTCCCATAGCCAAAAGAACCTCCGCGACCGCCACGTCGCCCAGCACGCCCTTGCCGACTGGTACGAGGATCACGGCCAAGGGCACCTGCTCGAGGACCGGCACAACCATCCATCTCAGGCCACTCCCCGGCATCTAATGGCCGCCAATCACGCGCACACCCAATCGGCGTGGGAGCGCGAGCGATTGATGCACGAAGTGCTGGGCCTGCATCCCGACACGCTTCACGATCACCTGGCCGACGCCTTCGAGAATGGCCGTCCTCTGCACGCCACCCTCGACCCGGAGCAACCCGAAGAGCATCGTCTCGGCGAGTACCTCCAGACGCATTACCCCGACCTGGGCGTCGAGTGGCGTGAAGGCGGGCACCCGCGCAACTGGAGGTTCGGGCGCTACCCGGAGGGTGACGACTACTTCCAGAACTACTACCCGACGTTCCCGCCGAGTCTCAGGCGCGGCACGGGAACGAAGGGCGATCCTGTCGAGGAGTTCGGCGAGGAAGCCACCGTGAGCATCCTCACAGCGCGGCCGAAGCGGTTCACTTACGAGGGCTGAGACTGGACAAATACTCCTTGTTTCGATAAGGTGCGCGACATGAGCGAGTCATCCGACTATCAGCTTTCCAACGTCGAAATATTCGCGACCGGTGTGGAGCGTCAGAAGAACTACACCGATGCCGACCTCCGCGACGTCGTGCGCAACTTCGATCTCTTCTCCTCTCCTGATGCGCCGAAGGTCTACCTTCACGTCCCCGTCGTCATCGGGCACGACGAGGAGCAGGAAGGCCACCTCGAAGAGTACCTCAAGCGCACCGACCTGCCAGCGGCTGGATGGGTCTGCGCCCTGCGGACGAAGCCAGGAAAACTTCTGGCGGATTTCGACTACGTCGCGCCCGAGATGGCCGAGTTGTTCCGCACGAAAAAATTTCGGATGTTCTCAGCTGAGGTGTACGACGCGGTCCCTGCCGGTTTGCCCGGTGGCTACGGCAAGATGCTGCGCCGGGTCGCTGCTCTGGGCGCGGAGATCCCGCAGGTCAAGGGTCTCGCCGAAGCTCCCATGCCCGAGCGCATGAGCGAGGGTGCCGTGCGTCTGGTGGTGCCGGTGCGGTACGTCGGGCGGATGCGGTTGCCGGGGGGCGTGTGGGCGGCGTTCAGCGAGGTGGCGTGCATGGCGGAGCGGAGGGTGCCACAAGCCGGCGAGAGGGTGAACGTTGGGGTCAACGCGCGTCCTGGGAGGATCGTTGGCCCGCCTGAAGTACAAGAGGAAGAGCATGGAAGTTCTCTCATCAGTGGTTTGGGAGGACGTCCAGACGCGGTTCGTGGTTCACGCAACGACCGTATCAAGGACGATAGCGGCCAGCGCTACGGGGATTACGCGGAGCAACCGCTGCGCGTCGGTTATCAGGCTGTCGTCCACAATCCTGAGTCAGTACACCACGGACGGCAGGGTGAAGTGGTTGGTCTTTCACAAGGGCACATTCAACTCGACATGCCGGCCACCAATGATCGTGGTCCGATGACGACGTGGATAGGCAGGAGGTTCGTCCGCCGCGTCAAGGCTGCACCGATGGCCGAAGGCGATGGCGGCCCCGGCGAGGGTGCGTCGAGCAACGAGGCGAGGCACCGACAGCGGAACAGGGCAAGGTGGCAGGAGGATGGGCCATATCCCATTCACGAAGAAGGTAACAGACAGCGAACCGATGCCGAAGATGATTCGATGCTGCAACAGCAGGGGCGTGTTCGTAATCCGCCTTTACCCGGCCAGTGGCGACAAGGTCCGGGCGAGGACGAGCAGTACGCGGAGCAACCCTACGTCCCCCAGGTCGGTCACCGCGTCACGCTGCACGCGCCAGGGATGCCCTATCATGGCCGTGGCGGCACGGTGCGGCAGGCGGGACAGGAGAACTCCTTCGTCCACTTCCACGGCGATTCGTCCAGCGGGGCGCGCGAACACGAAGCGGTCATCCCCAACGAGAGCCTTCGCCGCGCTGCCGTGCCCAACGCCGAAGACGAGCCACCGAAGAAGCAACCTCCCAAGGACAAGGCCGATCGCCGTCTCCGCAGCCCTCGACCTGACACCCGAGCCACGAGCATCAACGAGCAGTCACAAACGACGGACGCCGAGCAGGACTTCGAGTCCATGCAAGGGATTCATCCCGGCCACTGGCGCGGTCACGTCGAAGGCAAAAAACCACAGCGCAAGCAACCGCCAGCGACCCCCGAAGAGCGACGGCAGCGAAGTCCCAGGCTACGACCGGCCCCAGGTGAGAACAGGACGCGCACCGATGCCGAGAACGATGGTGTCCTTGATCTGCTCCGGCCTGTTGCTGATCATCCCGGCCACTGGCGCGACGGTCCTCCCTACGAGGGTTACGCTGAAGTTCCCCTCTCCGAAGAAGCGCGCGGCCTGTTGCAAGAGATCCTCGACAACCCCGAAGCCGCTGGTGAACTGACGCCCTTGCTCGTGGAGTTGTTCCAGCACGAAGGCCAGCACGAAGCAGCCGAGGCGCTGGAAGACGCCCCCCCTGAGACGGTGGTTGCGATCGCGAAGCGATTGCTGGGTGAGCAGATGGCCGAGTGCCCCGGTCCCGATGGCAAGAAGCGCCCCAAGCGGCGGCCACGCAAGCACGGTGAGGATGAGATGGCCGAGCGTCATCCTGACGTGGGCCAGACGGTTAGCGACGAAGAGGGCGATGCAGTCATAGAGCGCCGAGGCCATCTCGGCGGTGAGCCAGCCTCCCTCGTCCGAAGGCCACAGACTGGCATGGGCGACGTGTTGCAGGATCGGCAGGTGCGCGACGAGAAAGGTAAACGCTTCGGCCAGTACGCCGAGGATGACCCCGATCCGCGCGACGACCGCCGCAAGCGCCATCCCAGCCCCAGCGGGCCGTTCTGGGCGCGGGAGTTCGACGAGGCTTGCGTACCGAAGGAAAGCGTAATGGCCGAGGATAGACGCCCCAGAGCAGGTGATCGCGTTACCATCGATCTGCCCGGTCATCAGCACCACGGCCGAAGCGGCACGATCTTTGCTTCTGGGCCATTCGAAGAGACTCACGGGCATGCCTTCATCTCTCTGGATGCAGACCCAAAAAGAGATCCCACTGGCGTGAGGCGTGGTGGCAGGGCAATCGTGCCGGAAGACAGGCTGATCTATCATGGTCCCCCCAACTCCGAGATGGCTGAAGGCAAGACTCCCTCCTCGAGCGACGAGTTCGAGTCGCGCCTGTCCGCCGCCTCGGCCGCTCCCGAACAGCACCCCGAGGCCATCCCCTATCAGACGAAGCCTCTGCATCCCGAGATCGAAGGACTCCTGGGCGACGTGATCGACAACCAGCACGACCACGAGGCGGTCGGCGATCTTCGTCGCGTCCTGCACGACGCCATGCTCGACCACGGCCGCACGGATCTGGCGCAGCACCTGCGAAGCACGGGCCGGCGCGGCACGGTGGCGATGGCGCATCATCTGCTGGGCGTCGGGGAGATGGGCGAGGACGATGAGCCACCGAAGAAGCAGCCACCGGCCACCCCTGAAGAGAGGAGACGCCGAAGCCAACAGCCGTCTCCAACGTGGGAAGAAGCGCCTCGCCCTTTGACGGATGCGGAGCAGGATTGGGGTGACGTGACCGACCCGGCGGCACATCCCGGCCACTGGCGTCACCATGCCGAAGACGAACCTGAAGGCGAGCCGACTCCGCCCCAGAGACTCCAGCGCGGCGCTCGCGTCGTGACCCAGCAGGGCGACAAGGGCCGCATCACGCGCACGCGCCCCGGCCACGTACAGATGCGTCCCGAGGGCAGCGTGCGGGGCAGGCAGCGCATCGACCAGCCTGAGACGCTGGTGGACGAGAAGAACCGCCAGGGCTTCGAGTTCGCCGAAGAGGAACCCACCAACAACGTCCGCCGTCCTGCCCCCGGCGCTGGTCTTGGTGGCTACCTGATTCCACAGCGCCTACCGAGCGAGATGGCGGGAGGACACAGAAGTTCGCTCCCCGAACGTGAGGTTCCCGGCGGCGGCGTCCTCGACCTGCACGATGCGCCGCCGCTTCCGCCGGCCAAACCACGACCATCGTATGCCGCAAGCGCCCAGATTCCGTGGAACCACCTGATCGATGAGCGGACGCCACGAGGCCAGCAGCAGATCGCGGCGTTCCAGCATGGTTTGGATGAGTTGCACGGCGACGACGAGACGCAGGCCATACTCGACGAGATGGAGTGGGGCCATCGGCCGCACCGGCAGATCAACGTCGCTCCGGGGCAGGAGATGGCGGAGGTGCCGCTGAAGGTCGGCGATAGGGCGGTCTATCACCGTCCAGGGCACGGCTGGCATGGGCGCGGCGGAACCATCGAGCGCATCGTTCCCCGAGAGGATGGTGACTATGCCCACTTCCGGTTCGAGCAAGACCCCGAACAAGGTCCGGCCGGTGAAGCCGGTGAAGAACCGCCTCGTCTGTTTCGCACCGACAGTCTTCGCCGCGCTCCCGTTTCTAAGCACACCGAGCGCCCCTTCGCCAACGTCTCTGCCGACAAGGCTCGTCGCATGCTCCACGACGGCACGGCACAGGGGCACGCGCTGACGGAGAAGCAGAGAGGGGCGCTGGGGGCGAGAGCGAGTGGGTACGCCGAAGGCGATCCCACGGCCGAAGATCCTGGTGCTGGCCGCATCCGTAGGAGGCTTCGACTTGGCGACTACGTGCAAACTCCATCAGGCGACACGGGCATCGTGACGGGGCGAGGAGGCACTGAGTCGCGCGTCGATAAG
>Ga0210400_10000259_pt1 | contig 63253 bp, 47 predicted proteins | sample IncBWH26MmetaG_FD_155456 | JGI IMG/M metagenome (GOLD analysis project Ga0210400, IMG submission 155456) | Forest soil microbial communities from Barre Woods Harvard Forest LTER site, Petersham, Massachusetts, United States - Inc-BW-H-26-M | ecosystem: Environmental > Terrestrial > Soil >...
CTGTGCAGAAGATGAGGATCGTGATGATCATCGTAATCAGCCGGATGAAGGCATCGCCGAGCGGCTTCATGGCGACGGCGCGCGCGGGACTGAAATATCCGAGCACGAGCGCAATCGCCATGGCGGCCAGTACCTGCACCCAGAGGGAGGTGTAGAGCGGCTTGCGACGCGGTACCTGGGATGCGGAGTCGGATTCTGGGGTTACGATTGGATCGTTCATGGCTGACTGAGAACGGCTGCTACTGAAAGTCGGGTTTTGATTCGTATCAGGGCATCGCTTCAGCGATGCCGTACATGTCACTCCAATTCAATCGCGCCTTCAGGCGCCGGCTTGGGCTTCGATCCGAAACTTCAGCGCCTAAAGGCGGCCGGGCTAACCGCGGACTCTACGGCATGCCTGAAGGCATGCCCTGATATGAATCTTCCTGATGCGAGCTTCCGAGAACGAATCTCGTCGGTTCTGTGACCGGTTACTTTGATTACGGATCACTGGCCACTGATCACCGACCCCTGACCCCTGACCCCTGACCCCTGACCCCTGACCCCTGACTTACTGCGCTTGCAGCGTTTTCACCAGCCACGGAATAATCACCTGTTTAAAGATCAGCGGGTCGGGCCAGACGCCGACTTGACGGCCAAGATGCCCGCCGCGGGGATTGATCCAGGCTTCTTTCGGGACATCGCCCTCGTTCAGGAGCAGATATTCGTCCTCGATGGGAACCTGGGTGTCGAGAACTCCGGCGATGATCAACATGGGCGCCATTGGCTTGCCCAGCAATCCCTGCTGCACGAGCGACATCTTGGGCATGAAATCGGCCATCTCGTCCAGCGTGTGGACGTTGTCGAGGATGCTCATGAGCGCAGGCACCTGATCGAACAAATACTCGCGATTGCCCAGCAGCTTGTTGGTGAGAAAGTCTTTTTGAAAAAACTTATCCACCGGCGGAGACTGCGCGCTGCAGCCGCGCAGGCGCGCACGCTCGACGATTGCCATCTTGGCGGCCCAGTACGCTCCCCAGCTCACGCCGTGCATTGCGATGCGGTTCTTGTCGACCTCTGGCCGCGACTGTGCGTAGTCGAGCACGCGCGAGAGCATGCGGTCGGCGGCCGGGCTCGCCTTGATTGGATTCTGCCCGGTGCCCGGGCCGTCGACCGCGAGATAGCCAATGCCGAACGGAAGAATCGCACTGAAGCTTTCGGTGAGATCCTCTTTGCGGCTGTCCAGGCCATTCACTGCGATTACCAGCGGCACCGGACCCTTGGCGTTTTTCGGCAGCCGTAAGTAGCCCGTGATCTCTTTGCCTTCGAAAGGAATCTTCACAATCTCAAGCGGCGGATCGAAGAAGCGCGCGTGAGCCAAAAACGCTTCCAGCGCTCTTTCGTACGAGCGCTGTTTGCCCGGTGAGGCTGGGATGGGCCAGCGTCCGAACGAATAGATCCTCCAAGCGCGAATGTAATCGGCATTCGCTTTCGTGGGATCGGATTTTTCCAGGGATTTGGCTTCGTTGAAGTAACGATCAGCGACGTGCATGAATCCGGCTGCCCACTCGTCCTTGTCGCTGGTGTGGATGGTTTCGAACGCTTCTTTTACATCGGCTGGGTCGAGCCCGATCAGCGGGTATTGCCCCACTTCCGCGCGATGAATGGCTTCCACGCGGATTTCGTCGATGGTGCGCTCTCGCCGCTCTTCTTTCTGCGCAACGGCGTTGATAGAGTTGATGGAGATGATTGCTAACGATGCCAACAGAAAAGTTGCGGGATAAAATTCTTTTCTATTTTTCATGCCCTTAATCTTCCTAACCTGAATTCTCATCACCTGGCCCATGTTCTTTCCGCTCGCGTGGTGCGAGCATTTATGAAAAAAGGCCGGACGGAAATCAGCGTCCGGCCTCTCCCCACTACTCAAGTTAATCTGACAATTAGAACGTAAACTTCAAACCCAACTGAACCGCGCGGCTTCCGCCCGATCCGATGACCGGGTTGGCGGCGGCGACATCAGGCGTGGCGCAACCGCAACCGAATGGTTGGACGGAAGGATCATTTAGACCGAATCCATTCTGACCTCCGTATGGATTGGCGAAGTTCGGATGATTGAAAACATTGAAGAACTCCGCCCGGAACTGCGCATGGATTCGCTCGCCGAGATGCCAGTTCTTGGCCACCGAGAAATCGAAGTTGCGAAATCCTGAATCGCGAAAAGTATTGCGGCCCATGTTGCCGAATTGGCCCTGCGGAGGCGGGATCATGATCGACTTGCCCTTCGCATAGCACCCGAAGGAGTTCAGCGATGCTGTGGACGGCCCCGGTGTTCCTCCGTCTACGGCCAGAGCCTGGGCGGCGCATGCCGCGTTGGTGGCGCTGGGGAAGAAAGGAATGCCCTTCGGGCCAGATGTGAAGTCGGAAGGGTTGCCGTAGAAGCTCCATCGGATTGGCTCATTGGCCGGCGGGCTTACCGGCAAGGGTCCGGTTCCTGCGGCATCCGTGCCAAGGTCAATGGGTCCCCAGGGTTGCCCGCTCTCAAGGGTTACGATCGAATTCAATTCCCAACCTTCCATCATTTGCGCGTATCCCTTCTTGCCCGGAAGCGCATATGTGAGAGAGAGCGTTAAGCGATGCCGAATATCGAAGTCGCTGCTGGCATATTCCCGGCCAACGTGGGTGGAGTCTTGCGGAAGTCCGGCGCCATAGCCGAAATCCCAGTTCGCGCCTACGTCGTCAAGGGAATGAGAGTAGGTATAACCCGCGACCATGCTTAGACCGTGATAGTTGCGGGAGTTCAGCGTGGCCTGAAGGCCGTTGTAGTTTGACTTATAAACGTTGCCCATCCGGAAAATGTTGCTGAAATAAGGGAATTTCGCGTTATATGGCCGGCAATTCTGGTCCGGCGAATTGGCTATGGCGCTGGCGCAGGAAGCAATGAAGTCGCTTCCCACAGGTGGCTGGTTCGCATCGCGAATGCCCGTCAGATTCGATCCGTGATTGCCGACGTAGGAAACCTCCATGGAAAGATTCGGAGTGAAGGAGTGCTGCACGCCGAGGGTCCAATTCCATACGTAGGGAGTGGTGAGGTTGCGATCTACACTCATGATAGGGCAAGGATTGGAAACTGAGCAGTTCAGCGGGCTGGTGCTGACATTCGCGCCAAACAGGGGTGTGCCGCTATCCCATTGCGGAAGAATCGGCGGGATCGCCAGATTGCCGGCGGAAATTGTGCCGCCGGGGAGGATGCCCTGGGTGGGAACGTTGTTCAATCCGAAAGCGTTGTTGAAGGCGAGCAGCGACTCCCAATTGACAGTTTCATAGATCAGGCCGCCGCCGCCGCGAATGACGGTGTTGCCCTTGCCGGTTACGTCCCAGGCGAAGCCGAGGCGCGGCGCGAAGTTCGTGTGATCAGGGTTGTAGGGACCGCTGACGCCGTTCACACCTGCCTGAATCAACCCGGTCGGAGCGTTGGGATCGAAATTGCCCAGCAGGTTATGTTCTTCCTTGATCACAGTGTTGTACTCATAGCGCAGTCCGTAATTGATCGTCAGGGTCTGGGAAACGCGCCAATCGTCCTGTACGAAAAGACCGTAAGCCCAGTTGTGAATGTTCCGCGTAGGATCGCCCACTTGCACCGATGCTTTGAAGGGGTCGCCGGCGAAGAAATCCTCTAACGCCGTGGACCCCGCTCCGGTTCCAATGGCTACACCGCCGAGAAATGTGATACTCCCTCGCGCGTTACCGAACGCGCCGCCGGTGAATTTGTCGTAGTGCAAGTCACCGCCAAACTTGAAAACGTGTTTTCCAACGGTGTATGAAACATGATCGATGAATTGAGTGATGGAATCAGGGCCCTGGAACTTTGGCCATTTGAAACCGCCAAGGCCGGGAACGAAAGCTCCGGCAAAGCCGATGCGGGGCAGCCCTCCCGTGAAAGGTCCGCTCACGCCGGTGTTGATGCCATAAGCGGAGGCTGGTGTGTTCAAGTCTCCGGGAAACGTCGGTTGATAAAGACGGTTATAACCGAAGCGGGCTTCGTTCACCCATTGCGCGTTGGGAGTGAAAATCCAATTTCCTCCGCCAACCTGAGCGCGGGTGTGAATCTTGGAACGCCACTGTGGTTGCAGTTCGGGAAAATCTTCGACCGTCCCATTGTTATTGCCGTAAAAGTAAAAGCCGCTAATGTTATTGCGTTGATTTAGGTTGTAGTCCACCTTACCGATCACATTGTCAACGCCGACATCGTTTGGAAATCCCTGCACTACATTAATGCTCTGGGTGTTATTCGTTGGGAAGCCTGTACCGGCGCAAGCGACCGCTGCCGTAGCTCCGGCCCCTTTGACAGTGCAGCCAGAAATCATCAGACTGGCGGGACTGATCGCAACGCCATTCGCCAGCAAGTCATCAATGGCGTTCGGAATGCTCCCGCCACAGTCGCCATTGACGAGAGGAGAAATACAATTCCCGGCCCCAGGCAATGAGGCCATCGAGGGAGTGGTCACGCTATACGAATTTCCCACATCGTAGCGCTGGCCTTCATAGGCGCCAAAGAAGAAAGCTTTATCTTTGATGATTGCGCCACCGAAGCTGCCACCGAACTGTTCGAGCGTGCGCGAGGTCTTCGCCGCGGGAGCGGCATTGAAGTAGTTGCGCGCGTCCAATGCACCATCGCGGCCGAAAGCGAACGCGCTGCCATGAATCGTATTTGTACCGGATTTCAGTCCAACGTTGACGACGGCTCCCGGTTTCCATCCGTATTCGGCTGCCGCATTCTCCTGCACGTTGAACTCCTGAATCGCATCGATAGGGAGGATCGTCGCGGAATCGCCCGCGATTCCGGCTCCGTTGATGATGCCCTGCCCGGAGAAGGGCTCGCTGTTGAATAAGCCCTCGACGAAGTAAGCATTGTCCTCAGCGCGAAGTCCATTGGTGCTCGTGGTTGAAAAACCGCCGCCGGGATAGCGCATCACACCGGGGCGAAGCTGAAGCAGATTTTCGTAGTTGCGGCCGTTCAGCGGGAGGTCGTTGATTTCCTGATTGCTCAGAGTTCCGCCCAACGTCGCCGATGTTGTGTTGAGCAAAGGAATATCTTCCGTGACGGTCACAACCTCGGAAACATTTCCCGGTTGCAGACTGAAATCGGCGCGAACGTCGGTGGCGACTTCCACCGTAATGGTGGGGCGCTCCACCGACTTGAAGCCCTTGGCCTCGACATGGATCTTGTAGGTTCCCGGAGCCAGGTCGGGAACGGCGTAATCACCGGCCGCATCGGAAGTCAGGCTCCGCGAAGTTCCGCGCTGCGTGTCCGTGACGACGACCGTTGCTCCGGCGACAGCGGCGCCGCTCTGGTCGGTGACGTTGCCCAACACGCGACCAGCGGTAGACTGAGCCGGCGCAGGCGCACACATCAGGCTAAGAATGAGACCAATTACTGCGAGCCGCGCGGCCAATATCGTTGGTTGACCCGTAAACAGAGCGGTGCTTCGGGATGTCATTGAAACGTCCTCCGTTAATCTGGTCCGACAGCCATACCATTGTCTAACGAATGAAGTCAAGCAAATTTTCAGATTTGGGTCGCAGGAGTAGCCAGATGAATCAACTTCGGGCACCTTCTTTCTCAATCGAATTGACTGTAAAGAAGCTGGTTCCGAGATAGCTTGCAATCTGAGTAAGACAGGTGTATCGTCTAGCTGTCATACCACCATACCTAAAGACCGATCATGCAACGAGTGTTCTTCATCGCCGCAGAAACGCCGCCCAAAGCTTTGGACGTGCGGTATAGTAGCCAGACCAACGCCAGTTCCCCAAGACTGGAGCGTGCGGGAGAAACCTCTGTGTACAAAGTGGTCCGGACTTCGCGTTTGTACGAGCAGATCGTCCAACAGATTGAAGACTCAGTTCTCAACGGGACACTGAAACCCGGCGACCAGCTTCCCGCTGAACGGGAACTGGCGCAACGTCTGGGCGTAAGCCGAACGGCGGTGCGCGAGGCGGTGAAGGCGCTCCGCGAAAAAGGCCTGGTGGAAGCGTACTCCGGTCGCGGAACCTTTATCACCGACGGAACTTCGCAAGCTGCGCGGCAGTCATTCGACCTGATGGTAAAGATCGGCCAGCAAGAAGGCGCGCCGCATCTTGCGGAACTGCGTTTGATTTTGGAGCCTGGTATCGCTGCGCTGGCTGCCACTCGGATTGAGGAAGAACATCTTGGAGCCATGCGGGAAGCGGTCGCGGTCATGGAGCGTTCGCAAAAAGATCCTGCAGCCTATATCGAAGCCGATCTTGATTTCCATCTCGCCTTAGCAGAAGCCGCCGGCAATCCGCTGATTCTTTCGCTGATCGATTCCATTGTGGGCCTGCTGCGCGAGCAACGCATGAAGATTTTCAATGTCGAAGGCGGGCCGGAGCGCGGGCAGATTCACCACAAGCTTATCCTCGAGGCCATGGAACGGCGCGATCCCGCCAGGGCCCGCGATGCCATGCGTTCGCATCTGGAGCAAGTGCGTGAGGATTCGAAAGCGCTTCCCGACACTCAGCCTTTGACACCGGGGAAGCCAGTGCCGGTGAGTTCCAAAGCTACATAGACCGGACGTACGAATTAAGTTTCAGTCGTAGAAAACTTCGGAGGTTGCGGGCGGATGGCAAAACTCGGATTCATCGGTTTGGGTGTGATGGGCAGCCAGATGGTGAACCGACTGCTGAGCAAGGGGCATACCGTGACCGGTTACAACCGCACGCGCTCCAAGGCAGAGTGGTTGGTGGAAAAAGGAATGAAGTGGGTGGATTCGCCGCGTGCCGTGGCGGAGGCCTCCGATTTCACTTTTGCGATGGTGACGAACGCCGTCGCAATCGCGGCCATCACCGAAGGCCCGGATGGGATGTTGGCAGGATTGACCGCGGGTAAGATCTATATCGACATGAGCACCATCAGCCCCACGGTGAGTCGCGCGCTTGCCGCCAAGGTGCGGGAGAAGGGCGCGGACATGGTGGACTCGCCGGTTTCCGGCAGTGTGATTACGCTGCAGGAAGGGAAGCTATCGGTGATGGTTGGCGGGCGCAGGGAGACATTCGAGAAAGTTAAGCCTTTGCTACTTGATATCGGACCCAAGGTGACACACGTTGGCGATAACGGGCTGGCACTGTCGATGAAGATCGCAGTGAACCTGAGTCTGGCGGTGCAGATGATGGCATTTTCCGAAGGCGTGCTGCTCGCCGAAAAGAGTGGTATCTCGCGCGAAACGGCGGTCGATGTGTTGGTTCATAGCGCGATCGCTTCACCCATGATTCAGTACCGTGGGCCGTTCGTCCTACAACAACCGGAAGAAGCGTGGTTCGATGTGAATATGATGCAGAAAGACATGGTGCTGGCAATGGATTTGGGGCGGCAACTTGACGTGCCGCTGCCTACCACTGCGGCCAGCAACGAATTTTTGACCGCTGCCCGCGGCATGGGCTGGACGAAATATGACTTTGCCTGCATGTTCGACGTGCTGGCCGCTATGTCGGGCGTGAGCACGCCGGTCACGAAGGGCGGCAAGAAAATATGACGACCGCAACGGACAAGCCAGTTGCGACGCAGGGGAGCGCGACTGAGAAAGAAAAGTGGCTGCACGCTTACCGCCAGATGGTGAGCATTCGCCTGTTTGAAGAGCAAGTCAACGAAGTCTACACTCGCGCGTTGATGCCTGGCCTTGCCCACTTATATAGCGGCGAAGAGGCGATCGCAGTGGGGATTTGCGAAGCGCTGCGGGTCGAAGACTACATCACCAGCACTCACCGCGGTCATGGACACTGCCTTGCGAAGGGCGCGTCGCCGGATCGCATGTTCGCCGAATTGTTGGGGAAAGAGGCGGGGTACTGCCGTGGCAAGGGCGGGTCGATGCACATCGCCGATCCCGCGACTGGAAATCTCGGTGCGAACGCGATTGTGGGCGGCAGCCTGGGCATCGCCACGGGCGCGGCGTTTGCGGCCAAGACTTTGGGAACGGATCGTGTTGCGGTTTGCTTTTTCGGCGAAGGGGCGCTGGGGCAGGGATCGCTTTACGAGGTCATGAATCTGGCGCAGTTGTGGACGCTGCCCGTTATCTACGTTTGTGAAAACAATCAATACACCGAGTACACGCACTTCCAGGAAACGACTGCAGGCACGATTCTTGGCCGAGCCACGGCTTTCGGAATTGAGGCGGTCAGAGTGGACGGACAAGATGTCCGGGTTGTGAACGAAGTCGCGACGCGGCTGGTAACTCGTGCCCGTTCGGGCGGCGGACCTGCATTTCTGCAGTGCGATACTTACCGTTACAGCGGACATCACGTAGGTGACATCAATCGCGAGTATTACCGCTCTAAGCAGGAAGAGCATCTCTGGAAGACGGAACGCGACCCGATTCTGGTTCTGGCGAAATGGTTGATCGAACGAAATTACGCGGATGCGGCCGCGCTGGAACGAGTCAAATCCGAAGTGCGCTCCATCATGGAAGCAGCCGTGAAGTTTGCTATCGACGCTGCTTACCCAAGCGTTGACGAAGTGGGAAAGCATGTCTATGCCTGAGCGCGAACTCACATTTGCTCAAGCTGTACGGGAAGCCCTCGCCGAAGAGATGCGCCGCGACTCACGGGTCTGCATTTTGGGGGAAGATGTTGCGGAGGCGGGCACGCCTTTTAAGGTTCTCTCCGGACTGGTCGAGGAATTCGGCGCCAAGCGCGTCGTGGATACTCCCATCTCCGAAGCCGGATTTACGGGAGTGGCTGTCGGCGCGGCGATGACGGGCCTGCGTCCGGTTGTCGACATTATGTTCGGCGACTTTATCACGCTCACCATGGACCAGATGGTGAACCAGGCGGCGAAGGCGCACTACATGTCGGGCGGGCATTGGCGAGTTCCTATGGTCATGCGCACCACGCTGGGAGCAACCCGGCGTTCGGCGGCGCAGCACTCGCAATCGCTGCATGCGTGGTTCAGCCACGTGCCGGGGCTGAAAGTTGTGCTTCCGTCGACACCTTATGACGCGAAAGGCCTTCTGAAAGCGGCAATCCGCGACGAGAATCCGGTGGTCTTCTTCGAAGACAAAATGATGTACAAGCTGAAGGGGCCCGTTCCCGAAGACGATTACACGATTCCGCTGGGCGTCGCCGATGTGAAGCGCCCAGGCGATGATATTACGCTGGTTGCCACCAGCAGCATGGTGCAAGTTGCGCTGGGCGCGGCGATTTTATTAGAGAAGGAAGGCATTCACGCCGAAGTTGTCGATCCACGGACGACCTGGCCTCTCGATGAAAAAACCTTGATTGATTCGGCGAAGAAAACATCGCGAGTGATCGTTCTCGATGAAGGCTACGGCCGTTACGGCGTGACCGCGGAGCTGGCCGCCGTGATCGCCGAAGGCGCATTCTACGATTTGGACGCTCCGGTGAAGCGCATGGGAGCGATGCATGTTCCGATCCCGTTTTCGCCGCCGTTAGAGGATGCGACGGTGCCGACGGAGCAGACGGTCTTTGAAGCGGCAAGGTCGATGTGCAGCAAATCGTAGTCGTGGAGCAGCTGGCGTGAATTTATTTTGGTGATACGTTTTCTTTATCGCGGGTTCTCTAGCTACTGGAGTCGCACTGTTTGTTCTCAGTTTTGTCGTACTCGATTTTGTGTGGACGCACGTGATCGTGACTGATCCAAGGCAGATCGGCTTGGGCGATGGTGTAATTGTGGTTGGCGGCGGCTTTTTGATTGGCTGCACTCTCGGATTAGGTGCGCTGGTTGTCATTCTTTATCGATTCTGGCCCAGGCGGGCTTCGAAATAGTGCTGGAACGCGGGAGGCTTGTTATGGCACTCAAAACTCATGGAACCATGGCAGTCGATTGGGAGCAGCGAATCGATTTCGATCGCTTGCGGCGCGAGCGTCTGCAAAGAGCGAAAGATTTGCTGAAGAAGTCGGAGATGGGCGCGCTGCTTTGTTTCGACATGAACAATGTGCGCTACCTGACCTCGACGCACATCGGCACATGGGCGCAAGATAAAGCCAACCGCTTTACGCTGCTGCCGCAGAACGACGAACCGATCCTGTGGGATTTCGGTTCGGCCGCCAAGCATCATCAACTGAATTGTCCCTGGCTCGGCGATCGCTCGCGTCCTGGCATTTCGATGCTGCGCGGCACCATGTCGCCGGAGCATGGGCGTGCTGAAGACGTTGCCAAAAAGATCCGCATCGAGCTCGAAATGCGCGGCCTCCACAAAGAGCCCGTCGGCATCGACATCATCGAGCTTCCCGTGCTTTTTGCTCTGCAACGCGAAGGCATAACAGTGGTCGATGGCCAGGAACTCATGTCCAACGCCCGGGTCATTAAGACGCAGGACGAAATTTCACTGCTCAATACGTCTGCAATGATGGTCGATGCAGCCTACGACGAACTTTATCGCGCCATGAAGCCGGGCATGCGCGAGAACGAGGCGGTTGGGCTCGTCAGCAAAGTGCTCTACGATCTCGGCTCGGAATATGTAGAAGCAGTCAATGCAATTTCCGGCGAACGCTGCAACCCGCATCCGCATGTGTTCTCCGATCGTGTGCTGCGCCCTGGAGATCCCGTCTACTACGACATTCTGCATTCCTACATGGGATATCGCACCTGCTACTACCGCTGCTTTACCATCGGCTACGGTTCGCACGCCATGGTGGACGCCTACAAGCGCTGCCGCGATTATCTCGATGCCGCTATCGAACTGATTCGCCCGGGACGCAACACCGCCGAAATCGCAGCCGTGTGGCCCAAGGCGCAGGACTTTGGCTTCCCCAATGAAGAAGCCGCATTCGCCCTGCAATACGGTCACGGAATAGGGCTTGCGATCTGGGAAAAGCCGGTGATCTCGCGCCTGGTTTCGCTCGACCATCCGCAGACGCTGGAACCCGGTATGGTTTTCGCGCTCGAAACTTTCTGGCCTTCGACCGATGGCTGGAGCGCGGCGCGCATTGAAGAAGAAATCGTGGTCACGCCGACGGGACATGAAGTGATCACACGCTTCCCGGCGGATGAACTGTTGGTGGCGGGCGCACACTACGTCACTGTAAACGGACCGCTGCCAACCACTCGCGAAACGGAAGCTCCGCCCAGCGCGCGTGTGCTGGATATGATCGAAGCCAGCGCCAAGACTGAGCGGGTAGGAGTTTCGGGCTGAAGATTGATTGAACTAAGGTGGATTAAATAATAGAAACGTAGCCTTCCCCACTAAAATCTATGGCTTTCAGTGTTGTTATGCCCGCCCTCGAGATGGCGCAGGAAACCGGCAAGCTTATCGCCTGGCGAAAGAACGAAGGCGACCGAGTCGTCAAGGGCGAGCCGCTTCTTGAAATCGAAACCGACAAAGCGGTGATGGAAGTAGAAGCGACCGCCGATGGCATTCTTGCCGGAATCACCGGCGTGGTTGGATCGGATATTCCGGTTGGCCAAACGATCGCCTGGATCGTTGCCCCCGGCGAAAAGCCACCGGTAGGAAATCAGGCTTCGCCTGCGCCCGCTGCGAGAGGAAAAACTGAAACCCATGCAGCGCCAGTTGCGGCGAGCGTTTCCGAAGCGCCTGCCACTCAATCTGCGAGAATCTCTCCGAAGGCGCGGCGCCTGGCAAAAGAACTTGGCGTGGATATTGCGACGCTGCGCGGCACCGGTCCCGGCGGCGAAATTCTTGCCTCCGATGTTCAAGCAGCGAGTGTTCAGGCTGCGAGCGCGCCTGCAAGCAAATCGAGCGCTGCTGCCCATCCAGCAAAATCAGCCGATGTCGAGATCCCGACGACTCTCGGCCGCCTGATGGCCGAGCGCACCGCGCAAAGTTGGACGACCGTTCCGCACTTTTTCGTTACGCGCGAGATCGAAGCCACAGCGCTGAACGAATATCGGGCACGAGTCGCTCCGGAGATTGAGCGCGTGCACAGTATCCGCATTACGCATACAGATGTGTTGGTCGCGCTGGTTGCTCGCGCACTGCTAAAGCATCCACGCCTGAACGCGAGTTGGACCGCAGAGGGCATTCGCCTCCACGGTCACGTGAATATGGGTGTGGCCATTGCGGTGAACGATGGCGTAGTCGCGGCTGTTATTCACAACGCGCATACGGCGAGCTTGCCGGAAATTGCCAGGCAACGCCACGATGTCGCCGAACGTGCGAGAGCAGGAAAGTTGCGTCCCGCAGACATTGCCGATGCCACCTTCACCATCAGCAACCTGGGAATGTACAAAGTCGATCAGTTCACCGCGATCATTACTCCGCCACAATCGGCGATTCTCGCCGTGGGCAGCATCTCTGACCGAGTCGTTGCCATCGAAGGTAAGCCTGCGGTTCGAGCGATGATTGCGCTGACTGTTTCCTGCGATCATCGGGTGGCCGATGGGGCGCGTGCGGCGATGTTCCTGAACGATTTGGCGGCAGCGATCGGCGAGCCTGGAAAATCACTTCTGTAATTCTAAATTGCCATCGACGCGCTCGTACTTCCCGTTAAGTCGTTTTACAATCCTGCATCATGCGCAAAATCATTCTCAGCCTTGGCATCAGCCTCGATGGTTACATTGCTCGTCCCGACGGCGCGGTCGACTTCTTATTCATACCGAAAGATTATTCGATGGGTTCATTCTTCAAGACCGTCGACACTGCGATCATGGGACGCAAGACACTTGATGTTGGCCTGAAACTGAGCGGCGGTACGCTGCCCGACCACGGATGGGCGACCTATGTTTTTTCCCGTTCCAAGTCGAAGGCCGAACATGGCGTCACATTTGTTAATCAATCCCCCGCCAGCTTTGTAAGCAAACTCCGCAAATCCCGCGGCAAAGATATATGGCTGATGGGCGGCGGCGAACTTGCGCGCGAATTCCTCAATGCCGACTTGGTCGACGAAATCCATCTGGGAATCATTCCGCGGTTATTGGGAGAGGGAATTCCGCTCTTCCCGAGCGGATTTCCTCAACGCGATTTCGAACTGATCGAGAACAAGAGCTATTCCCAAGGCTTGGTCAGTCTCAAATACAAGCGTATTCGCGCGAAGGCGAAGGCCCGGTCTTGAGCAACTCGGTCTGGGTTTGTTTGTGGCCAACATCTGCGCTCACATCGGCAACTAAGTTTCCGGGTCGAGGAACTTAGTATTTGCGTGTAACCGACGGGCAGAATCGGCACGATCGTATCGTGAAAGTCTTAAGGAAGTAAGGAGGCAGTATGCTTTGGACGCTTTTCGTGGTGCTTCTGGTTCTGTGGCTGCTCGGATTTAGCCTGCATGTGGCGGGCGGCTTGATTCATCTCCTGCTGATCGTAGCGTTGGTCGTTTTAGTGATCAACTTGTTCAGCGGAAGATCGACAGCAGTTTGAAGAAGTTCTGAGCGGCAAGAATTCGGCCTGCGCGCCTTGACGGGATGCGCAGGCCTTTTCGTTTTTCACGCGTGAAGTTTAGTGAATGGTTTGCTCGCCCTTACGAATGGCAGGGGAGCTGGCTGATCCTTCAAATTTGGGTTCGCCAAGTTTAGTGATCCACAAGCCGGAGTGAATGTCGTTGAAATAAATCAGGCTATTGAGAAGTGGGCTGTCGCACTTTACTGAGCACGGTTGCCCTCCCCATGTGAAGGGTAGATTGACGCGGAATCCTTTCGTATCTCCGGTCCAGAAGCGGGCGATCTCGCGGCCTTGGCGATAGAGGTCGCCGCGCAGTTCGCCGGAGATGTCGAGAATTCGTGCTCCGCCGCTGTAGTATCCCTCATACAACTTATCGTCGGCGGCCCAGAAGTTGTGTGATCCGCCCTCCGGGACTTCATACTTTGCAACTTCACGCGGATGCTTGATGTCGGAGATATCCATCACGTGGCAGATGGCACGCACCGGAATGCGATCGCGATCCTCGATTTCAAAGATCGCAGGAAAAACTTCATCGCCTACGAATAAATAATTCTTGTAGCGGAATACGCTGTGAGTGCCAGCCAACCAGCCATCGCCATAAAGTTCGTAGTGATTGAAGCGATATTGGCTGACCAGTTTGGGATTTTCCGGGCTGCCGCCGCTCATGCCGTTACCCACGTCGAGAATGATCAAACCATCGCGCCAGTAAGCCAAATAAGCCAAGCCATCTTTTACCTGCAGGTCGTGCAGATAACGTCCGCTGGTCATCGATCCCATTTTTGTGTTCAGGGTGACGACGGTCGGATTCTCGGTCTGCCAGCGTGCAACTTCTTTGGGATGTTTGGCGTCTTGAAAATCAATGATGCGCAAAGAGCCGGTGGCGTCGTCGGTGAGATATACGTAGTGCCCGTCGATGTACGCGCTGTGCACGCCGCCGCTGACGGTGGCCGTGTATTCGGAGAGAACTTTCAGATGGGAAGCGTCGGAGGTGTCAAGGAAAACAATTCCATTCTTCCGGTTGGACGCGCCTTCGCGGGTGAAGACTCCGATACGCTCGTCCGGCGTGGTGCTGATGTCATTGATCAGGCGCGCATCTACTTTGAGGGTGTCGAGGAGCTTGGGATTTGCGGGATCGGCAATGTCGTAGACAAAAAGCTTGTCGGCAATTGTAGAAAGGTAGGCGTGATGACCGACGATCCATTCCTCCGACATCTGCAAGTCGGGCATGGGAACTCGCGAGACGACCTCGAGATCGCGCTCCACGTTGCGCGGACGAACTACCACGGAGGCGGTTGCGCTGTGCTGGCCGCTGCTGGCGATGACGACGTAGGTGCCGGCTCTTTCCGCTACAAACGCGCCGTCAGGATAAACGGAAGCGCCCTCGCCGCTGATCGACCAGCGCACCAGCGGAGACTTCATATGCGCTCCGCCGGTGTCCGCTGCGCTTGCGCTGAAACGGACGACGTCGCCAGTACGTGCCTCGGCGGTTGCAGGTTGCACCGTGAGCTTGTGAACGGAATCACGGCTCACTTCCAAAGTAATTTTTCCGCTCACTGTATCTGAAGTGGCCTTGATGGTGACGCTCCCCGGCGCCACGCCAGTTACAACTCCAGCCGCATCGACGGTTGCAATCGACGGCTTTTCCGATGACCAGTTGATCGTTGCATCACTGCGCGGAGTGTCATTGTCCGTGCGCGCAACGGCGTTGAGTTTTTCCGCGCTTCCGACTACGACCGTCGAGGATGGCGGCCCTTCGATTTCAAGCTTCGCAATTTTCGAGTTGCCTACGTTGACCGTAGCATATCCGGTTTTTCCCGCGATTACGGCGCCCACGGTCACGATTCCAGGAGCATGAAACGTTACTTCTCCGTTGTCATCGGCGCCGGCGAGGTCGAATGGAGCGGCAAACCATGCGGATGGTTTTTCGTCGATTGCGTTTCCAGCCGCGTCTTTTGCGGCGGCGCTGAATTTCACTTTTTCCCCGACGTGTGCTTCCAGCGTGGCGGGAGTAATTTCCACGGTCGCTGGAGCCACAGACGTGGACGGTGGTTCCTGTTTCGAGGCGTCGTCTGGTTTGGCGGCGTCCTGTTTCGGAGTTGCCGCATCCTGCTTGGCGGCGGGCGCATCCTGCTTGGGCATAATTTGGCAAGAAAATGTCATGACCGCAACTGCCACTACCAGAAACCTGGGTTTGAACATAGGCCCTCCGGGCTCGGTGCAAAGATTACGTCAACAATCTCTCACGGCTTACTCGGTTCGACCTTCCAGAAGTCAATTCCGGCAGCTTGCGAGCCGACATCGACGGTCGCGACTGTTTTCAAACTAGCTAAGTCGATCACTTCCACGGTACCGGGTTCGGAGCCAACGCCCTCGACGCTGATGAATGCGTATCGGTCGTCCGGCGAAACTACAGCGCCATGAACGATCTTTCTTTGCGTTGGAATCTTTGCCAACTCGCGACCGTTAACCGGATCGAAGATGGAGACCGACTGGCCGCGCTTGTTGGTCGCGATCAGGCGCCCATCTTTGGTCATCGCGAGATTGTACACGCCATTGCCGGCTGGAAACCGGCGCGCGAGAGTCCACGTATCGGTCTTGACCGCGACGATGTCGTTCGATTGATTGCAGGCCACGTAAACGATCGACCCGTCGTTCGAAGGCTGCGCCCATGTTGGCGTGCATATGGGCTTATGGTCCATCGACATGTGGCCCGGCATTTTGTCGTCCATGGAATGCGCGGCGGGCGTACCGGTCATACCCATTTCTTTGCCCGGCGCCAGCGTGAAATAACGGTCGACGGCCAACTTGCGAGTGTCGATCTCGACCAGCATATCGTCCATCATGCACGCCGAATAATGTTTCGTGCCGTCGTGGTTGAGACGCGATCCGTGCGGCATAGTGCAGGTGGGAATGCGTTTTACCTCAATCATCTGATCGGTCGCGACCACCGAGATGGAGGATGGCACCATGTCGCCATGAAAGTTAGCATTGGCCACATAGATGAAGTTGCCATCGGGCGTGATGTCGGTGGTGGCAGGGAACAGGCCGAGGCCGGTGTATTTGATGAGGGTGTCACTGCCTGTGCGGTATTTCCAGACGGAGCCGTCGGGCCGGCCGTGGCCTTCGGAAACGTAGAAATATTGCTTATCGGGAGAGATCGCGATTCCGTGCGGCCCGTTGATATCCGTGGGCATAAGGCCGGTCCGCGTTTGGCTTTCGATGTGTGCGCCGCTCGGACCGAAACGGATGAGAACAATCTTGTCGGCGGATTCGCAAACGACGTAGACGAGATAATCCTGCGTGGGACGATCTGAGGAAGCTGGCGGGGTCGCCGATGTTTGCGAGTTGCCGTCGAAGCCGAAAGCCAGGAAAACCGGCAGACAGGCCAATAGAAAGTATCGGAGAACGAAATCCGAGTAGGGCCTGCGAAGAGAAACGGCGAAGACCTTCATCATTTGCAATTTGTATTGATTCGCCCGCGATTTCGACGCGCGAGAGAGCGAAACTCGGACGGCAAGAAGTATATCAACTAACGTCAGAGCTAAGCCTTAACAGCAAAGAAAATTCCGATCCGGTAGCGACGGGGCAAAATCGTTTTCACAATTCTTAACGAGCCGGTTTCTCGGGAACTTGCTGCTGCCGACCCGAATTGTCCTGCAGTCGTTGGAACTCCTGCATTTCGCGCTTCGCCTCTGCAATTTTTCCTTGCTTGCGATAAATGCCCGCCAAACCGAAGTGAGCCTGCGCTGCAAGCGGACTTTCCTTTTCCAGCGTGAGGAGTTTCGCCCAAGATTTCTCGGCCGCGGCTGGGTCGCTTTCGAGCGAGGCGGCTTTGCCGAGCGCGTAAAGCGTCTCCGGCATGTCTGGCGCGAGGCGATCGGCTCGCGCCAGTTCTGTTCGCGCTTCATGTGTTTTTCCCTGCTCGAGCAGGGCTTGGCCGAGTCGATAGGCGGCTTCCGCATTTCCCGGCTGAAGCTTGGTCTGAGTGCGAAATTCTTCTTCCGCCTTCGGCCATTGAAAGGCTCCGGCATAGACTTCGCCGAGAGCGAGGTGAGCTTCTGGCAACCCCGGCCGGAGACGCAAAGCCTCACGGTACTCTTTTTCAGCGTCGGGCATGCGCCTAAGCACAAAATAATTTTCGGCCATTGCCTGATGCGCGCGGGGAGAGTCCGGATAGGTGGCCAGCAGAGTATCAACCGATTGTTTTGCCAGAAGGCCGCTGGCACGGCTGAGGTAATAAAGAAGATCGGGATCGTTTGGGTGAGCAGCAAGAGCGGCCTGCAAATGTGCGACTGCCTCCAACAATTGTCCAGTTTGAATTTCCGCAATACCTAAAGCCGTTTTGTCGGATGAGCGTTGCAAGTGCGGAATCGCTTCGGCGGCATAACCTTGTGCGAGCAGCGCATAGCCCAGCAACTGATGACCCGGTGGTGAGTCCGGGCTAAGTTCCAGAGCATGCTTAAGGGGCGGAAGTGCGGATCCGTAGTCGCCGCTCTCCATGTAAGCCTGGCCAAGGCTCACGAATCCATCGGGGTAAGCGCCATCGAGTTCGGTAACCTTCTTAAACTCGGCAATGGCTACGTCAAACTTTCGTTCTTTGTCGGCTGCGATTCCAGCTTGCATGTGCTCAGCGGCCTGGGGTGACGCGCCCTGCCACGCAAACAACAAAAGTAGGATTGCTCGGATCACGGTTTCTCCGGTTCACGCACTTCCAAGAACTGGTCCGCATGAAGGTCTTTCAGGGTCTGGTGAATTCCGGAGGGCCATACGATTTCGACAGTCGCTTTTTCGGCGGTGCCCAAACCGAAATGCAGGCGCTTGTCGCTGGACGAAAGATAGCTGCCAGCGGAGGTGGCGAATCGTGTCTGGCCGTTAACTTGCACCCGTGCTCCGAATCCATCGCGGTTGCTACGCGTGCCGCGAAGAGTGATGACGAGCCAGTGCATTTTACCGCCGCGATTGAGCAGAACCTGAGGATGGCCTCCCAGGGTGGTGACCACGGCGTCCTGCCAGCCATCATTGTTCAAGTCGCCGAAGGCGACACCGCGGGCAGCCGCCGGGACGGTGCTTCCTGAATCGGTGCGCTCGAATCGGCCATTGTGATTCAGCGCCAGCAGCGGCAGCTCTAAATAATGAAGAGAGGGATCGATCTGCTCGACGTTGTCCAGTACATGGCCTTGCGCCACAAACAAATCCTTCCAGCCGTCATTGTCGAAATCCTCCAGCCCAACGCCCCATCCGGAACTGCCGCTTGAGAGTGTACCGAGACCGGTTTCAAGACTGCGATAGCTGAACGAGCCGTCACCATCGTTGTGGTAGACGCCATAAATTTCCCGCGGTAACTGGGTTACGATCACATCGGGCCGACCGTCATTGTCGTAGTCCTGAAAGACCACCCCCATGCCCGAGAGTCGGCGTCCATCCTCAGAAAGAGCGGTCCCGGCTTCGAGACCGAGCTCGGTAAAAGTTCCGTTACCGTTGTTGCGAAACAAATATTGTTGCATGCCATCGTTGGCGACAAAAATGTCGGTGAAACCGTCGCCGTCGTAGTCGGCGAACGCAACGCCCAAAGCGCGGCCTTTTCTTGCTGCGATCCCCGAGCGCTGGCTCACGTCAGTAAACGTGCCGTCGCCGTTGTTGTGATAGAGAATGCTGGTCGTGGAAGGGAATTCTTCCGGCGGACAATAGGTGTGGTAGTTGCCGCCGCAATTCTTGCTGTGCTTCGTGTCCCACTCCATGTAGCGGGTAACAAAAAGATCGAGCTTGCCATCGTTATCGTAGTCGAAGAATCCGGCCGAGACGGACCAGCCCCCCGCCGCGACCCCGGCCTTGGCCGTAACATCTGTAAACGTGCCATCGCCGTTGTTGTGATAGAGGATATTTTTCCCGTAACTCGTGACATATAGATCGGGATGGCCGTCATTGTCGTAATCGCCAACGGCCACTCCCATGCCGTAGTTGCCGTCGCCAGCTTTGGCCAGCCCTGCTTGCTCGGTTACATCGGTGAAGCTGCCGCCCTTATTTTGACGGTAGAGCCGGTTCCAGTAGCGTGGATTGCTGCGGTCAAAATCCTCGGGCGTCTTCATCGGGCTCGTCACGTGCCCACCGTTCACGAAGAAGATGTCGAGCAAGCCGTCATTGTTGTAATCCAGAAGGGCCACGCCGCCTGGCATGGTTTCTATCAGATATTTCTGAGGAGTCGGCGAGTTCTGCAAAGTGAAATCCAAACCTGGCGGCAACCTGAGCTCGAGGATCGGGCCGCTGGTCGCCGTTGCAGAGACGATCAGAGCCGAAACACAGATGATTCTAGACAGGCTGCTCAGCATCCAGGTTTTCTCGCATCGTTGTACCGCAATACTAGAACGGAAACTTCACCGCGAACTGAATCAGGCGGGGATTCGTTCCCGGTGCGGTTGCAGTTACTACACCAAAATTGGCATTGTTCGCAGTGCAGCAGGTCGTGTTAGGCGGAGCAAATTGCGTCCGGTTGAAAAGATTAAAAACTTCCATTCGGAACTCAAGACCGTAGCGTTCGTACGAGCCGAAAAGAACTCTCTTGAACACTGCAAAGTCGAAGTTGTTGACTCCATTCGAGCGTAGTATCGAATCGACTCGCGGCTCACTACCAAAAGTAAAGTCGGCCGGTGCATCGAAACACGCGGTATTGAACCACTGAGTCAACCTCGTGATGCTGCCGCCGGAGGTCGATCTCTGACAGCCAGGCAGCAGGTTTGGCCGCGAGCCCGTTCCAAACAACGTGGCATCGTTGGCCTGGCCGTTCCGAAAAACCAAAGGAAACCCTCGTTGCAGGGTTATAACGCCGTCGATCCCCCATCCGCCTACGATCTTGTTCCACTTCTCACCGACATCGCCCAGATATTTTCTCCCTTGACCAAAAGGTAAGTCGAGAACGTAGCTGATTACCAGACGTTGCGGAACGTCCTGCGACGAGAGTGAGCGTTCCGCTCGAAGGTTGTTATTGTCCTGGATGGCGCCCACTCCGGTTTCCAGCCACGAAGTGAGAGTGTCTGTGTTGCTAATGAGTTTGGAGTTGGTATACGCCACGAGGAGGGATCCGGCACCTGCGAACCGTCTTTGCGCAGTCACCTGCAAAGAGTGATAGATGCTGGCAAACGATCCCTGCCCGGCAAGTTCCACGCTGGTGTATTGAGGGTACGGACGCAGCAGTTGTCCTTCCGTTGTCGTCGGGGCGGCAAGTGCAAGAGCCTGTCCATTGATAAAAAAAGGATTCGGTGTGGATTGCAAGAGTGTTACCGCCGATCTTCCGCCGGCGGCGAACTGAGCGGCGGCTTGAGCCAGCAGGCTGTCGGAGATTTGGTTGACCTGCTGGGAATACTGCTCTAAATGCGTACCCTTGGAGCCGACGTAGGCCGCGGACAAGAGAACTCCCCCCGGAATCGCGGTCTCCACATTGAAATTCCATTGCTGCATGTAAGCGGAGGGATGATTGTCGCGATCTACCTCGGTAATCGATTGCACTACTTGAGTAAGGAATTCCTGGGTTCCTAAGTTCCCCAGACTGCGGCCGGGGGGTGGCGATATTCCCTGGGGAAATGGCAGAGAGATCGAACTGAAGGGATGTGTGCCGTCCACCGTGCCGGTATAAGTGGTACCGGCCGCGTTCACCATATCATTAGCAGGGTTGAGAGCGAAGGAGGCATAGTTTGGCACCCAGAAGATTCCGTACCCGCTGCGGATCACGATGTCGCGATTCACGCTATATGCGAGACCGACCCGAGGGGCCAGATTGTTTTTGTCCAGCGGAATGTTGTTGTGCTCGCCCGCAGGTATTAGAAATGCATCGCCTTTCAAAGTCGGCGAACCGGACGGGAGAAACTGATTAAGATAGCTGGGAGCGTTTGGGTCGAAATAAGAGAGCCGGTTGTGCCGCTCCGACCACGGGCCCTGAAGCTCATATCGAAGGCCGAGGTTCAAGGTGAGTTTGTTGGTAGTGTGCCAGGTATCATCGAAGTAGAAAGCTCTGTACACTTGCTTGCCAGCGGTCAAAGCTGGATCGACAGCTTGCGCGAAGAAGTGATTCTCGAAGTTGCTGAAGTTGTCGGCATATCCCAATAAAAAGTCAGCAAACGAGAAGCCGGTAAAGCAAGCTTGCGTCGAAGCGCAGAAATCAAAGGCTCCGCTGGCCACATTCGTCTGGCCGTAATTCTCATACCCAACTTCGAATTGAAGACCAAGGTGATAGCGATGGTGGCCTCGTATGTGAGTGAGACTGGGGGAGAGATTGTATTGAGTATTGCGATCCTGGATGAAGCTTTGCCCCTGCGTACACATGATGTTATCGGTAATGTTGGCTATGCAGGGCGTGGGTGGCGTGCGCATGATAGAAGGAACGGAAGCGTTGTAGCTCGCAGGCCAACCGATCGCAGTCAGATTGAATCCAGCATTTTTGGGATCGCGGTTGTATTTGAACCGGCTGACACTTGCATAGAAATCGAAAACAGTCTTGGGTCCAATGTTGTAGTTGTACCCCGCCGCCGCAGCATTGGTGGAGTATTTCTCAGAGCAGCGATCGGCACATAAGCCATTTGCCAGCGGGTCAATGGGAAGATCAAGCACATCCCAATGACTGAACCGGACAAAAAGCCTCTGCTTATTCGTGATGTCCTGATCGATCCGCGTCACGACCTGGTTTTGATTTCCCCCAGTTCTCGCGACGGTGTTGAAGTTATTGATTGCTCCGGAGGGAGTCACGACACCGGGAGCGTTGGGCCCGGGCCAAAGATAGAGTAAAGCCTGGGACGTCGGGTTAATGCGGTCGAACGGGATCAAGTTGTGGGCGAATGGTACTGGTTGAGCTCTGCTGCCGGGGCAGACTCCCTGGGCGTTTACGACGCCCGCGCAAGGGTCCATGATGGGAATGCCTATGGCTGAAAAATCCCCCATTTTCTCGGCGGGAGAAGGAACCGTGGTCGTGAATGGCTCTCCGGTGCGAAGCCTGAAACCTTCCCAGCTCGCGAACCAAAAAGTACGATTCCGGCCTTCATGACGAAGGAGGAGCAGTGGGCCACCAGCTTCGACCCCAAATTGATTTTGGACCCAGGGTGGTCTTGGTTTTCCGGCTCGATTGAGGAAAAAATCATTCGCATTGAATATGCGATTCCGCACATATTCGTAGACTTCCCCGTGTAGCGAATTTGTTCCGCCCTTCGTACTCAGGTTCGTGACTCCACCGGCGAACTTGCCCCATTCTGCCGGCAGATTGCTGGTTTGGACCTTGAACTCCTGAATTGAATCCTGAGTTGGAATCAGGATGGGCAAGTTGATGTAGCCGATATTGAGCGGCTGTCCGTCGAGATACTCGGCGCTTTGGTTTCCGAATGCGCCGCTGACTTGATAGTTATTCCAACCGAACGGGTTCACTCCGACAGGTGTACCTGTGGAGCCGCCCTGTGGAATAACGGATGGCGCCAGAACGATCAAGTTGAAAACATTGCGTCCATTGAGGGGCAATTCGTTGGCCTTGCGCTGCTCCACGACAGTACCGACGGTGGAAGATTCGGTGTCGAGAGGCGGCGTCCCACCCTCAACGGTAACGCTTTCTGATGCTGACCCTAACACCATTTCAAAATTTACTTCCAAAGCATCCTGCACATGCAGGGTGAGACCGGATTGAATCACCGCTTTGAACCCAAGTTTTTCGACCTCGATTCGATACCGTCCAGGAGGCAGGTTTGAGACGTAGTAAGTTCCCGTCTCGTTGGTCAGACCCTGGTAGTGAATTCCAGTGCCGGTATTAATGACTGTAACCGTCGCGTCGCCGATTACCGCCTTGTTGGGGTCGGTGATTCGACCGGTTAAGGATGCATCGGTGGACTGGGCGCAGAGGGCTCCGCAAAGCGACGCGCTGACCAGTATCAATCGAGCCGCTTTGCGCATAGAAATCCTAATGTATACTGTCGCGCAAGCTCTTAGTGCTCTTTAACTCGGCAGGAGCTTCGGACAGACGGATACGGCAGTTGAGACAGATCTGTACCAGGCCAGGCGATTTTTCTCAGCTTTTTCTTGACTCGCTTTTATCTGGAAAGATGATCGGTCACTGATGTATGTTTCGCAATACTATAATGAGTTCTCCCCCAAACGGACGCGCTCTGGCACTTCCCTTGGTTTGGACCCGGAACCGAGGCTACGCGGTTGCAATACCTGACGCAAGCGCGGTTCGGTCTCCCAGCGACGAAGAATTGATGGCGGGTTTGTGGGAGAAGGATTCGAACGCCCTGGAGGCATTGTTTGGGCGTTACTCCCGCCTGGTGATGGGCATCGCATTTCGGATCTTGCGTGACCATAGCGAGGCCGAGGAAGTGGTTCAAGAAGTCTTTCTATATCTGTATCAAAAAGCGGCCCTATTTGACCCTGCAAAAGGGATGGCCAAAGCTTGGATCGTACAGATCGCCTTTAGCCGGGCGTTGGATCGGAAGGCGCATCTGTCACGCCGGGGCTTCTATGTTGGTACAGAAATCGAGTCTGTGACCGATACTCTAATGGGAAACATCGATTTTGAAAAAGAGATCGGCGCGAAACTTGACATTGAGCACTTACAGGGAGCATTTGAGGATTTGACGCATATGCAGCGCCGGACCATTGAACTTTTCTATTTTGAGGGGATGGAGCTAAGGGAAATTGGCGAAAAACTTCACGAGCCTTTTGCCAATGTTCGCCACCACTTTTATCGTGGGTTGGAACGGTTGCGCAAAAGCCCTTCGGTCCTGCGGTTGAGGGGAAACAATCGATGATGGATCGAGACCGGAACCTGGATGGCCATGAGAAGTTCAAAGAACTCGCGGCTTGGGCAAACTCCGGCACGCTCACTTCAGAGGAGCGGCTGGAATTGAAGAAACATCTCCGTATCTGTCCAGATTGCGTTCGGGTTTACCGGCAGTATCGAATTTTGGGAAAGGCGGGGATGCCGTTGCTTGCGGCCGCATCCTGTCATCCTCAAGAGCTTGAAAACTGGGATGATACGGAGGTGCGTGAGAAGCTGCTGGCCAGCGTCGCAGAGTCAGAACAGCCGATGGACGCATCGTCGAGGAGTGCCGCTTCTCGCTCAATTATTCCATTTCCGCCGTTCAGGCTTGCAGCCAACGCGCCGGCGAAAATCGCGCTCGTTGCCTGCTTAGTGATTGCGGCCGTGCTCGCCTCCTACCACGTGGTTACTTGGTTGCACTCCACGGAGAAATCAGCGTCGCTTTCGTTCCCGGAACGCGCGCCGGATCTTGCCGCTGAGAAAGAAGCGACGGCGAGCCTGATGCAATCGCAGTCGGCGAAAATCTCGCAGATGCAGGAACAATACGCAGGACAACAGCGGGAAATCGGCCGCCTGCGGGCGGCTCTGCTTTCTTCCGAGGAACGTTTACGCGAGGCGGCCGCTGCCGGAACCAACTCGGAGAAACAAGCGCAAGCCGTGGCGGAGGAGCGCGATGGCCTCATGGCTCAGTTGCGAGAGGCGGAACGGTCTTATCAAAACGCGGAAGCCGAACTGGTAAGCCTTCGCGGCGAGCACGAGCGTACGCTGTTGCATACCACGGCCTTGCAAACAAAGGTCGACGAGTTTGCCGCTGCCAACCGGGACCAGGAACGAAAACTTGGTGACGACGAGCGCTTTCTCGCTTCCGATCGGGATATCCGCGAACTGATGGGCGCGCGCAAGCTTTATATCGCCGATGTTTTCGATGTCGACAGCGGCAGCCGAACCCGCAAGCCCTTCGGCAGGGTTTTCTACACGCAAAACAAGTCTCTCATCTTCTACGCTTTTGACCTTGATCGTCAGGCCGGAGTGAAGAACGCCAGCATCTTCCAGGTGTGGGGCAGCAAAGACGCCGAGCCAAGCGAGGCCCACGCCATGAAGCTCGGCATTCTATATCTCGATAGCGAATCCAATCGCCGTTGGGCTTTACGACTGGATGACCCGAAGCAGCTCGCCGAAATTGACGCTGTCTTCGTAACTGTGGAACCCCATGTTGGAAGCCCCAAGCCAACTGGCAAGCCCTTCCTCTATGCGCTGCTGCGCAAAGAAGCGAACCACCCTTAGCAGAGTCGGTACTCACTCGCGCTGTCCTCTCGCCCCGCATAGTAACCGCGAAGATTCTTTCGCGCGCAATTCTGGTACACATGCCACGGCGCCCTCGTACTAGTTGAAAGAGACTAGAGAAATATTCGCACGCGCCGCTCAGGCTCCGCGTCCGAATTTTCCGAAGCGCATCTCACTTGGGGAAAAACATGAATCTTCGTCGGCTGTGCATGCTCGCCTTGTCGCTGAGTATTGTTGTCGCGGGTTCCGGTTTAACATCTTTCGCGCAATCCACTTACGGATCGGTCGCCGGATCGGTCGCAGATAGTTCGGGAGCTGCGATCACCGACGCCGCTGTCACCCTGACCAATTTGGGTACGGCGGAGAAGCGCACACAGCCCAGCGGCGCCGACGGACTGTTCACATTTGTGAACCTATTCCCCGGTCAGTATCGACTTGACGTAGAAAAGCAGGGATTCAAGCACTTTGTGCGCACTCCGGTGACGGTTCAAGTGCAACAGGATACGCACATCGATGCCAAGCTGCAGGTTGGCGAAGTGAGCCAGATCGTCGAAGTTACCGCGGAAACGCCACTGCTGCAGGCCGAGACTTCTTCGCTGGGGCAGGTGGTCGACCAGCGTAAGGCCGATGAATTGCCCTTAAACGGCCGCAACATTTTCAATCTGATTACTGTCTCTCCTGCGGCGGTCGCGCAGGGCGGCTCCGGAGCTTCGCCTGTGGGCCAGAACCCATTTAGTTGGGGCAACTACCAAATTGGCGGCTCTTTTGCGAATCAGGGTGCAGAGTACCTCGACGGTCAACCGCTGAATATCGGCTACATCAACCTGCCAATCATCATTCCGTCCCAGGATTCAGTGGGCGAATTTAAAGTTCAGTACAGCAACCTGGGCGCCGAGTGGGGGAAATTCTCGGGTGGTGTCACGAACCTCAGCACAAAGTCTGGCACTAACAGCTGGCATGGCTCAGGGTATGAGTATTTTCGCAACAAGGTTCTGAACGCAAATGAATATTTCAACAAGCAGACCGAGTTGTTGAACGGCAATAAAAATGTTGCTCCACCGTGGACGCAGAACCAGTACGGATTCCAGGTGGGCGGGCCGGTTATCAAGGACAAGACATTTTTTTATGTGAACTGGGAGCAATACCGGCAGCGCACAGGATCTCCTTTCACGACAACCGTGCCGGCGGCCGGGGAGTTGACTGGGGATTTCTCGTCGCTTTGCACCCAAGCCGGGGGTACGTTCAACGGCGCCGGGATTTGCAGCGTGGCCTCCGGACAGCTTTACGATCCTTATGGAGCGACCGCAACAGGGGATCGGACTGGGCACCCCTACCTGAACAATCAGATCCCGGCCTCAGAGTTCAGCACGGCTACACAGGTGCTATGGAAGAAATATTTTCCGGCACCAAACCTTGCCGGGGATGTGAACAATTTTCTGAGCGCAGCACCGTCTGGCGGCAATACCAATGAGTTTGTCGCGCGTGGCGACCAGAACCTAGGCAGCAATACGCATCTATTTGGTAGGTTCGCCTACTTTGGGTTAACGGACTTGCCGTCGAATCCACTAGGAACTGGTCTCTGCCTCGACCGCTGCGCGGAAAAATATCACTCAAAATTGATCGCAGTGGGCGTGAACCACGTTTTTAATCCGACGACGATTCTCGACGTTAACTTTGCGGCGAGCCGGTTCGTCTACGGACGCCAGCCGCTTCTCTCGGGCTTTGATCTCACGACTTTAGGCTGGCCCTCAACTTACAACTCCCCGCCTACCACGATGCGAACTCCCCCGACTCCGGCGTTCCCGTTTCCCAACGATGTCGGCAAGTCGCAGGGTAACAGCGCCATCGGTGATCACAACACGCAATACAATGTGACCCCCGCCTTTACCCTCATCCGGGGGAAGCACACCATTCAAACCGGTGCTCAGATTGAATGGGGATTGGATAACTACTTCCAGACGAACATTGCCAGCGGCGCTTTCGCCTTCCAGGGCAACTGGACAACAGCTTCTGGCGGCGCTGGTCTCATCACCAATCCCAATTTCGCATTCGCCGACTTTCTCCTGGGCCTCTCGATCAATGAAGGTAACTTTGTCAACCAAACCGAAGGCGTTGCTCAAGTTCCCGCTCAGACAAAGGGCTCGCAAGTATACCGTGCCCTATATGTGGATGATACATGGCACCTAACTCCGAAGTTGACTGTCAATCTGGGGCTTCGTTATGAGCTGCAGGGGACTTGGTCCGACGCTTACGGGCGGCTGTCCTACTGGGACCCCTCAGCAACGAACGCGACGGCTACTGGCTGTGGCGGGACCGTAGGATCCCCATGTCCTGGCGATGCGTTTCTCGTAGGGACAGGCCGGAATCACAGCAGCAATAACATTCCGATGGATAAGAAAGCCTTCTCTCCACGGCTTGGCTTCGCCTACGCCCTGGATCAGAAAACCGTTATCCGCGGCGGGTACGGCATCTTCTACATTCCTAACTACGTCTCGTTCGGTCTCAACCCCGACAATGACTTTGTGAATCTTGCCAGCACGCCCTTGCATGCCACGAACGACTCGTTTATTACTCCGGCCGGCATGTTGGACGGAGACGGTTGCTCTTTCGGCGCCGCTGCATCCGTGTTTCCGGTGAGAGGTCCAAATGCCTTTGGATGCGCCCAGTCGGGCCCGTTCGGGAATTCTGGAATTCTCCCTCCACCGGGACGTAATTTTTCCCCGTTGGCTTCTACTCTGGCTCCGTCTCCCGCCGACGTCTCGAGTTTCGCACTCTTTACTGCAAGCCCGAACTTGGCTCCATATTACGGGGCTAGTGGTCATGGCAATCCACAGTGGGGCTACGTCCAACAATGGAACTTCGACATCCAGCGCCAGCTTCCCGCTGGTTTCTTCGCCGATGTGGCTTACGCGGGCTCGCATGGTGTTCATTTGGAGCAGTATCAGACCCAGGCTAACCAGCTTCCCGATACCTTGTGGTCTCAGGGTGCTGCGCTCACGGTCCAAGTTCCAAACCCGATGGGCCCCTCGACCCTTAATCCTAATGGCACAAATCCAAATCCCTCGCTGAACGGCGCAACCGTCGCGGCTGGCCAGTTGGAGCGCCCCTATCCGGAATACAACCAGGTACAGTTGGCCGGCTTCGGCTGTTGCAGCAGCAGCTACAATTCGCTGCAAGCCACAGTAACCCGCCGCTTCCGGGGCGGTGGCACAATGCTGGTAGCCTACACAAACGCAAAGCTGATGAGCAACACCGACACTCTGACTAGTTGGCTCGAAGGACCTACCGGCGGAGTCGGCGCGGTGCAGGATTGGAACAACCTCAAAGGTGAAAGATCACTTTCCTCGCAGGACGTTTCGCAACGGCTCGTGATCAGTTATGTACTCGATCTTCCCTTTGGTCGGGGAAAGCGGTTTGCAAACGGCCTGAACGGATTTGCGAACGGTGCGGTTTCCGGATGGGGGGTCGATGGTATCACCACCTTCCAACGTGGCTTCCCACTGAAGATCACATACTCTGGTTCTACACCGTTGGAAGGGGCAAACCTTGGAGTCTCAAACATCCGGCCCGACGTTGTTGCGGGATGCGACAGGAATGCTGGCGGTGGCCATATCACGAATTGGTTTAATACTACTTGCTTCGCAAACCCGCCAGATTTCGGACCGGGCACAGAAGCGCGCGTGGATCCCGTGCTGCGCGGACCCGGAATCAATAACTTTGATTTTGCCGTATTCAAGAGAACACAGATTTCGGAGCGGCTAGGCATTGAGTTCCGTACTGAGTTTTTCAATCTGTTCAACCACCCCTACTTCTCCATGCCGGCCACTGGCTTTGGCGCAGCCGGATTCGGTGTCATCAACTCAACTGTTCAGGGCGGCGTTGCCTCGCCGGAACGCTTGATTCAATTTGCTCTGAAAGTCGTCTTCTAAGAAGCGTCGGGCCGGAGCATCGCTCCCGGCCCGAATACAACTTACGTTTCGCAGTCTCACGATGCTGGTCAGGGATGGCCAGCATTCGTTTTTCGATTCTTCTTCAAGGATGCGAACCTTCCACATGCTCGACTACGGCGAGTCCCGCCGCGCCGGCGAACTGATTATTGATAAAGCCTCTCAGATGCAAAAGGCCGCTGCGGTCGCCATCGCCGATTCCCACGGCGACCTTATCTATTTTGCGCGCATGGATGGCGCTCCTGTTTCATCCATTCAAATCGCAATCAACAAAGCCTGGACTGCGGCGCGTGAGCGCAAGCCTACGAAAGAGATTGGCGAAAAAGTGCGGCATCCGGAAAAAGGCCACGATATCTCTTACTACAGTGACCCGAAATATGTGGGTTGGGGTGGCGGCCTGCCCATCTGGAAGAATGGAGAGGTCATTGGTGCGGTCGGGGTCAGCGGGCTCTCCTCGATTGAAGATATCGCTTTGGCCACGCTGGGCGTAGAGTCGATCGCGGGTTCTTAATCTTTTCCGTCGAAGAACCCTTCCTTAAGCGGAGGTGCGAAATGTCCTGCAAGCTGAAGATCCCCTGTCTCTTAGTTCTGTTGTGCTCGTTGTCTGCAGTCAGCCAGATCGCGCCGCCCATGTCTCAGACCGCCGTCGAGGCGCGCGCAGATTCCATGCTCAAGCAGTTAAGCCTGGAGGAAAAAATCGACCTGATCGGCGGAGTCGACGATTTCGACATTCGCCCCATTCCACACATTGGTCTGCCGCGACTGAAGATGGCAGACGGTCCTGTCGGCGTACGGAACTATGGGCCCTCCACCGTTTTTGGCGGCATCGGGCTCGCCGCTACATGGGACCCGGAGCTGGCAAGAAGAATCGGAGCTGTGATTGGAGAGGATGCACGTGCGCGCGGCGTACACTTCATGCTCGGTCCCGGCGTGAATATTTATCGCGCCCCCATGAACGGCAGGAACTTCGAATACTTCGGTGAAGACCCCTTCCTGGCCTCGAGAATCGCAGGTTCCTATATCAATGGAATGCAAAGTAAAGGCGTGAGCGCCACCATCAAGCATTTCATCGGTAACAACCAGGAATATGACCGGCACGATGGAGACTCAGTCATCGATGAACGCACCATGCGCGAGATTTACTTGCCGGTGTTTGAGGCCGCAGTGAAAGAGGCGCACGTCGGCGCCATCATGGATTCATACAATCTCACCAATGGTATCCACATGAGCCAGAACGGCTACCTAAATAACGAAATCGCCAAAAAAGAGTGGCGATTCACGGGAATCATGATGTCGGATTGGGATTCGGTCTATGACGGCGTAGCTGCGGCCAACGGAGGTCTTGATCTGGAGATGCCTTCGGGAAAATTCATGAATCGGGCAGCGCTTCTGCCGGCAGTGCAGGCGGGAAAAGTAAGCGAGGCCACGATCGACGACAAGATCCGCCGAATTCTCCGTATCGCAATCCAATTTGGATGGCTCGATCGCGACCAGACCGACGTATCGACCTCGAAGCTCAATCTTGAAGGCAAACAGACGGCTCTGGAGGCGGCACGAGCGGGTATGGTTCTGCTCAAGAATGAGGGCAACATTCTGCCGTTGGACAAGGGAAGGATTCACTCGATCGCAGTGATCGGTCCGGATGCTTACCCGGCACAGCCCGGCGGTGGGGGCAGCGCTGAGGCTAAGCCCTTTACCGCAGTGAGTTATCTGGAAGGGCTGTCGAATTACGTGGCCGGCGACGTCAAAGTTTACTACGATAGCGGGATACCTTCACTGGAAGAAATCGCAAAACACACTGAATTCTTCACGGAAGCCTCCGGCGGACAACCGGGCCTGAAGACCGAGCTCTTTGCGAATCCTGACCTGACGGGGACGCCAGCTATAACCCGTATCGACAAGCATGTGCACTTCGAACCGCCGCACGGAGCCGACCGAAGCTTTGCGGATATCTCCGTGCGTTGGTCGGGTTTCTTTACCGCGAATGCTGCGGGTAAATACCTTGTCGTTGCACAAGGCCCCGGTGAAAACGGCGGCTACAGGTTGTATATCGATAAGAAGATGGTCTTTGATAACTGGAAGACGTGGTATGCGTTCGTGAGTGACACCACGATGACGCTTTCAGCGGGGCCGCATGAAGTTGAGATGGAATACTACGCACACAAAGGCTGGGGCAAGACAACCGCGAATCTTGGTATTGTGCTCCCCGAAAGCCTGACCAGCACTGAGGCCAAGGACCTGGCCTCCCATGCGGATGCCGTGGTTCTCGCCGTTGGCTTCGATGCTTCCAGCGAGGGCGAAAGTGGCGATCGTACGTTCAGTCTGCCTCCGGGGCAGAATGAACTTATAGACCAGATTACGGCCGCGAATAAAAACACGATTGTCGTCGTAACGTCGGGCGGCGGCGTGGATATGGTTCCGTGGATCGATCGCGTTCCAGCTCTGGTGCAGGCCTGGTACCCCGGCCAGGAGGGCGGCACGGCCCTGGCACAAATATTGTTTGGCGAATTTGATCCCTCAGGAAGACTGCCGATTTCGATCGAGCGCCGTTGGGAAGATAACGCGGTTCACGACAGCTACTACCCGAAGGCCGGCGAGAAGAGAGTTGAATATGCTGAAGGCGTGTTTGTCGGCTATCGCCATTTCGACAAATCGGGCATCAAGCCGTTGTTCCCCTTCGGCTTCGGGCTGTCCTATACCAACTTTGCCTACAAGAATCTGACCATTTCTCCGGCGTCGTTCGCGGGCGATCAACCTGTCATGGTGGCGTTCGATGTGACCAACACCGGCACTCGATCCGGGACGGAGATCGCGCAGGTCTATGTTGGTGATCCTCATGCTCCCGTGCCCCGTCCCGCAAAGGAATTGAAGAATTTCGCAAAAGTAAACCTCGCACCGGGCGAAACCAAACACCTGCAAGTGGCGCTTGATCGGCGTGCGTTCTCGTACTACGACGTGAAGGCGCGCCAATGGATGGTTGCTCCTGGCGATTTCGATATTCATGTCGCCAGATCCGCGGCTCAGATAACACTGACGGGGAAGGTGACCGGCAGATAGCCCTTTTTGGGGATCACAGTGAGCCTGACATGTCGGCTCCCCGTGCCTGTGCGTCGAGGAGATGCTGAAACTGCGTAAGGACTTGACTGGCATTCTCCGGAACGGACATTGAAAATTTGGTCGGGGCGATAGGATTTGAACCTACGACCCCCTGCGCCCAAGGCAGGTGCGCTACCAGGCTGCGCTACGCCCCGACAGTGCCGAAGACTCAAGGGAATCAACGACGCTTCCGATTATAAACGACAGAACGCGCTATAATTTTTTAACCGGATATGCCGAGCCTTCGGTATGCGTTGGTCGCGTACATAAAGAATCCAGTGGGAGAGTTCGTCGAGAACCTCCGCCGGGAACTTCATCCCGACTCGCCTCATCTGGCGGCCCATATCACTCTCTTGCCGCCGCGTCCTGTACAAGGTACCGAGGGCGAAGCCTTGCAGATGCTGGCAAGAATCTGCGGACAGGCTGAGCCCTTCGAAGTGATCCTGGACGACATGCAAACCTTCATACCCACGACTCCCACGGTATACATTCGGGTTGCGTATGGCGCGTCGCGCCTTCAGGAGTTGCATGACAGCTTGAACCAGCAAACGCTCGCGTTCGCGGAAGAGTGGGCTTACATTCCTCATCTCACAATCGCGAAAATGGCGACGGAAGAGGCGGCAGAACAAGCGGTAGGCATCGCGCGCGCGCGCTGGCGTGAGTATTCGGGCAGCCGCCGCATCCTGCTTGACCGTCTGACGTTTGTGCGCGAGGACGCGCCGAATTGCTGGGTGGATCTGGCTCCGGTTTCGCTCGGGGGCAGTCTCGTTTCTCCGTAGGTTCATTTCTCCGCAAGTGGTTACTCCGCAGGTTACCTGTTCATTACGTTACTCGCCGCCGCGACTGCATGGCCTCTGGTACATTTCCCTCCCGTGCGTTGCGAAGGCAAGCGCCGCACTGTAAACAAATGACAGGGAATGGCTTGAAACCCGCGCCGGAAGCCACTTCAGACGCGGCGGCAACCATGCCGGAGGGGCAACGCATGCAGATCGGGGTTTACGGTTCGGGTTATCTGGGAACGGTGATTTCGGCTTGTCTGGCGGATTTTGGAACTCCTGTTTCGTGTTGCCATCCGGACCGCACGCGCATGGTCGAGATGGCTCAGGGCAACATCCCCTTTTTCGAGAAGAATCTGAAAGAGATCATCCGGCGCAACGTGCGCGCAGGCCGTCTGGCCTATTCCACGGATATCGAATCCTTTGCCCGCAAGACGCAGGTAATTTTTCTGGCCGAAGACGGAGCCGAAAACCTTTCCGACGTGGCGATGCGGATTGCACGTCTGGCGGCCAAGCCTCCGATTCTAATCGTGGTCACACCCGTATCGGTCGGTACGGCGAAGGCGCTCGAGAAATCCTTGAAAGATGCTGGATTGCAAGGCACGATTGTTTCGCAGCCCATGTTTTTCACTGACGGTTGTGCAGTCGAAGATTTTAACTGGCCCGACCGGCTCATTCTTGGGTCGACTTCGAACGAAGCGGTACAAGTACTCAAACAGATCTTTCATCCGCTGGTGATGCGCGGCGTGCCCGTGATTGTGACGAATCAGGCTACAGCGGAACTGGTGCGGGAATCGGCGACGGCATTTGTCGCGACCAAGATTTCATTCATCAACGAGGTCGCGGCCTTGTGTGAGCGCGTTGGGGCGGATGCCGTGAGTCTGGCGCTCGCGCTCGGGCTTGACAAGAAGATTGCTCCGCGCTGCCTGCAGCCGGGAGCCGGCATGGGCGGCGTTTTCGCCGAGTCTGACATGGATTCTCTGGCTCAACTGGCGCAATCGAACGGCGTTCCCCTCAAAGTACTGGGTGCGGCTCGCGACGTAAACCATTCCCTGGCCGATCATCTCGTCGACAAGATTGCAGTGGCACTAAATTCGGTAGAGAACAAGGATGTAGGAATTCTCGGATTAGCCTTCAAGCCGAATACAAATTCGGTTGCCGGTTCCTCTGCGGTGCGACTGGCAGAGACGCTGGTGGCGAAAGGCGCCCGCGTGCGCGCCTACGATCCCGTGGCGCTTGCCGAAGCGAAGACACGACTGAACGGTTCGGTGCGTTATTGCGAGTCCGCTTACGCCGCCGCTGAAGGCATGGACGCTTTAGTTGTGGGCACCGGTTGGCCGGAGTTCCGCGCGCTGGATTTTGAGCGCATTAAGCACCTGCTCAAGAAGCCTGTGATTGTGGACACAAAAAACCTGCTCGACTCCGTGCGCCTGCGCGCTATGGGGTTCCAATATGTGGGCGTGGGACGGGGATGAACTAATTTCCTGTGGACGAAGGATTAGCCAGTTCCGCGCCGCCGTCCGACCATCCCACTCTGCTGGCGCGCTCCGTTGTGTTCTTTTCTGGACTTCTCGACAGCCTTTCGTTTCTTTTCTTCTGCCTCCCTTTTTCGGGATTGACCCACCTGTTGAGTTCATGGTGCAGCCGCCTGTTGCTTGAGGACTGATCGCCCGACCCAGTCGCTCAAGCTAAAATAACCGCAGTTTCGTGTGCGGCTGCCGCCCAGCATCGTCTGTTGCACTCATTCTGTCGCACATCTCATGAGGATGCGTCGTGGCTGAATCGGGAGAATTCGCGGCGCTCGGTTGTATAATCACCATGGCGGTGGGAATAGCTCAACTGGCAGAGCACCGGACTGTGGCTCCGACGGTTGCGGGTTCGATTCCCGTTTCCCACCCCAGATTTTCTTTTTCTTTTTCCCTTAAAAAGTGACGCGCACACCCAACTGCGCGGCAAATGGAATGCCTACCGTCGTACCCGGGCCAAAGAAATCTCCCAAGCCGCCGCCGGGTTGCCGCAATTGACTCAAGCTGGTGATGGGCTGTGTCGTGGTGCAGGCTGGATTTGTACAGATGGCGGTGACGTTTCCGGATTGCGCCTCGGCCGCCGGAACCATTGAGAGCGCGGCAACGTTGGCTACGTAGTTTGCACCAGGGTTGTTGCGATTCAAGAGATTGAAAAACTCGGCGAAGGGAAGGATCTCCCAGCGATCGCCAAACTTGATGGGGCGGCTAACCCGCAGGTCGGCTTGAATGTAAGGAGTGCCGCGGAAAGCATCGAGCGGAGTTCTGACTCCGTTCACGGAAATCCGATTGCTGTTATCGGCGGTCGTGATCGTAAACGGACGGGCGCCTTCTGCCTGAGTCAGCGTAGTTACGTCAAATCCGGCGGGCAAGTGAAGCGTTCCGGCCAATACGAAGCGGTGCCGAACATCTTCGCCGGAGGGGCCATAATCGCCCGCAGCAAAGGCATGTTGGGGGTCGCAGACACCGTTAACATAGTCGAAGAGTTCTCCCAGCACGCAGCCCCAGGTTTGTGCTTTCGCCAGAGTGTAATTTGCCGTCACGTTAAAGCGACGGGAAACATTTCCCTGCAAATGCAGCATGAGCGCGTTATAGCTGGAGCGATTATCCGATCGGAAGACAGTGGCAGTGGGGAACGGATAGGCGCGATAGGCATGATTGCCTTCTTCGTGAGTGTAGTCGGCGCTTACCGTCCAAATAGCATTGAACGCATGCTGAACTCCGCCGGTCGCGTGCAGCGCATAGGGAGTTTTGTAATTCGGATCGATCAGCGCCGCCGGAGGGTTGGGGCCTCCATTGACCGCTTCAAACGCCGTTGCCCATCCATTCTGAGCGAGATCATTGAAGAACAATCCGAAGCCCGCGCGAATTACGGTGTCGCCTTTGTTGCCCGGAGAATAGGCGATTCCCAAACGCGGTCCGAATTGCTTGTGGTCGTCATGCGGCGAGCTCAAAGGAAATCCGAGCGACGGTAGTAGAGAAAAAGAAGGATTCGCAGCCTGGCTTTGACCGGAGGCGGTGAACAAGCCGAACGTGGTCTGGTAACGGAGTCCGTAGTTAATCGTGAGGTGCCGGGCTACGCGCCAGGAATCCTCCGCGTAGAACGCGAGGCGCTGCACATTTTGCGAGAAACTGCCGTTGGTGGCCGGTGTCGGCGAAGCGCCCGCCGCCAGGTCCGCCAGAAATACCGATGCGGGCTGGTTCACGTAAAACGTCGGATCCTGGGGAAACGAGTAAAGCGTTTCTGCATTTCCCGGAAACGCACCGCTGAGCACGGGCTCGTGAATAAAGTTGACGCCGAACTTGAAAGCATGGTCGCCGCTTACGTGGCTCACATCGTAACGCAGTTGATATTTTTCCTGATTGCGCAGAGACGGAAACAACGTGATGGGAGTGGCGAACTGGTTGTCACCAAAAGTTTCAAAACCGGAAACCGTCAGTGACGTGGAACTGAAGGGGAACGCAAGCGCAAAGCCGAGAGTCGAGTTACGGGCTTGGGTGAGATGCAGTTCGCTGGCATCGAACACAAAAGTGCCGAGCCATCTCGAATTGAATGCATAGGTATTGCTGAGAACCGTATTCCAATAATTGTTGTGCGTGGTCAGGCCAGTGGAGGGGAGTGTAGCTTGCTGTACCAGGGCATTGTGGGTGATGTAGTTGTCTTCCGAGGTCCGCAGAAACCACTCCGATTTTGAAGATTGTGCCCAATCGAAACGCAAAGACCCGAAATGATCGCGAAATGGAACGGGAACATTGTTCGGCACGGCTATCGAATTCACGTTGGGGATCAACCCTTGTGACGCCAATTGTGAAAGCGCATCGAACTGGGTCGTGCTGTTAGGACTGTAAGCAATGCTGGCGTTTTCGTGTACATATTCAAGGGAAGAAAAGAACCAGAGCTTGTCGGTCTTGATAGGGCCGCCCAGCGTGGCGACGTAGTTCTGGCGCGAGAAGGGCTGTTTGGGATTGGGAGATGGATTCTCGATGGGGAAGCGGGCGTTCAAGGACGCGGAACGCTCGTAAAACGCGCCGCCACCATGCCATTCGTTGCTTCCGCGCCGTGTCGTGATCACGACCGATCCGGCGGTAGTGCCGCCGCTATCCGCGTCTTCGTTCGCGGTGCGTACGGCGAATTCCTGAATCATATCCGGAGAAAAATTCTGCAGGAAACCGCCGATCCAGTCGTCGGAGTTATCGCCGCCATCGACGGAGGCTTCATTGTTCAGACCCGAACTTCCTCCGGTGGAGACCGCCGTGATGCGGGCCTTGGTGGGATCCGAGGGTTCCACTGGTTCGGTCCCCGGTACGAGATAGGCGATGTTGGCGAAGCTGCGCGCCGCAAGTGGGAGAGTTTCAAGATCGTGGCTGGAGACTACGCCTTGATGCACGGCGCTGGCCAGGTCGATCGACTCGGTCGTGATGGAAGTCGCCTGCGCGTGAACGTTTACTTCCTGCACTACTGAAACTCTCATGGTGACCGAAATATCGCGCACAGTGGCGACGCTGACTACCACATCTGCGTACGCTGGGGCGAAGCCTGCCGCACTGATCGTGATGCGGTAATTGCCGGGCATGAGATCGTCGAGGCGAAACTCGCCCCGGTCCTCGCTGGTGGCTTCGCGTTGCAAACTGGAGCCCGACAACTGGGCAACAATGCGGGCCGAAGAGACACGAGCGCCGCTGGCGTCTTGTACTGTGCCGCGCAGCGACCCCCGCGGATTCTGCGCGTTTAGACCTACCACGAACAGGAACGCGAGTGTCAGCGCGGACACTGCCTGGATCGGAGCCCTTTTCATGTTTCTCGCGAGCAGGGGGAAGAGTTAAGGAACCATCGTAAGTATACAAGTCGCTGCAATCCCCCGGCTAGGCGAGGCGGGATGGCTCTAATCGGGCCATCTGATCGGACTATTTAATCCGACCAGCCCTGAGGTTTGCGATCCCATCGATGCTTTTTCAATCCGGTGAGCAAGCCCGAATCCAGAGAGCCTGCGTCACTGGCGGCCACGTTCTGGCGGACATGTTCCGCGCTGCGCATCCCGACGATGGTCGTACTTACGGCGGGATGCGACAGAACAAACCGCAAAGACATTTCTGGCAGAGTCATGCCCGCGGGCAAAACCTTCTTTAGCTCTTCCACACGATGAACGGTGTTCGCCAGGTTCTCCGGTCCGAAATAGCCGGATCGCCAATCGTCCTTGGGGAAGCGGGTTTCGAGGGTCATCTTGCCGCCGAGGCTGCCTTCGTCCAGAGGCACGCGCGCGATGATGCCCACGTTGAGCTCCTGGCAAAGCGGAAATAACTTATCCTCGGGCGACTGATCAAAAATGTTGTAGATCACCTGCACCACGTCGACTAAACCGGTGTGCAAGGCCTTGATGCCGTTTTCCGGCTCCCATCGGTTCAGGCTCAGGCCGAAGAATCGAATCCAGCCGCCGTCCTTCAACTTTTCAACCGTTGTTCGGAACTCCGGTTCGTCGGTCCAACTGTCGTCCCATACATGAAATTGCAGCAGATCGATCGAGTCGACCCGGAGTTTCTTGCGGATTTGGTCGGCGTACTGGATCACATGGTCGGCGGAGAAGACGTCGCGGTATTTGTACTTCGGAAGAGCAGGCCACTGGCCGTTGGCGGGGGGGATTTTCGAGGCGGCATACAGGCGCTTGCCGGAATTCTTGGCCATGGTCTCGCCTAGAAGTCCGTCGCTTTTGCCACCTCCATAGGCCCATGCGCTATCGAAGAAGTTGCAGCCGGAGTCGACTGCAAGTTGCAGCGATGCGAGCGATTGTTGGTCGTCGGAGCCGCTCCACCCGCTCATTCCCCAGAGTCCATAAGCAATGTCGCTGACATCGAATCCGGTTCGGCCCAGCTTGCGGTATTTCATGAAGATTTTTCCTTCGAGGATGAATTTATAGATTTTCAGCGGAATATCACGACCTGACATCGTAGCAGTTTTGGGGGGAGGCTCGAAATCTCGGCAGAGCGGACAAGTTTTATGTCTGCTGATTTTTTGATCCAGGAGATCAGGATTTTGCGGACCACACCTCGCCCCTCTGGTGTTCCAATAGTCTTAGAGGATTCACCCTGTGGAGGTACCAATGAACTCGAACTATTCTTCTTCTACCACCCCGTCTCACGCAGACCAGGAAGTCCATGCTGACGCAAACCATGAAGTCCATGGGTCCTCGTCCCGATTGCTGGACGAGAAAGTCTCCGACGACTCCGGCACGGAAGCGAAGGCGAAAAACACCGCTTTGGCGCCGGCTGGATTGAAGAATCCGTTCTGGAGCCGGGCGTCTTAAGACCTGAACGATACGATTGATCTAACGCAGGATCGGAAGACAAAGGCACGGACGTAGCGCAAAAGGCAAAACGGACATCTCGTGAAGTGCCGGCTGCAATTGCGCATCGCGGCAGGGCTCGAGCGTGATGACAAAAGGAAGCGTGTTCTTGTCGAAGCCCGGTTTTTGCAGGACGGCATCGATGTTTAGTTGATGTGCGGAAAGAATTGCCGCCAGGCTGGCGATAATTCCCGGCTGGTCCTTGACCCAGAACCGCAGATACCAGGGCGTTTCGAAGTCGCAGCTTACCTTCGGCGCGGCCAGTGGCATGGGAAGCCGCGGCCGCGCGCCGGTCGCCAGGCTTTCCGCCACAAACATCAGATCTGAGACGACCGCGACGGCGGTGGGATCTCCACCGGCGCCTGCGCCCAGAAACGCAATATCGCCCGCGTATTCCCCGGACGTCAAAACCAGATTTAGATTCCGCTGCACGCGGCCGAAGGGCGACGACGCCGGGACCATGCTCGGGCCAACCTCGGCAAACAGAGTATTTTCTTTCAAATCAGCCCGCGAGATTTGCCGGATCGTGCAGCCGAGTTCGGCGGCGTAATCGAAATCAACCGCATCAATACTACGGATCGTGCGGGCGCGAATGTCTCCAGGGGCAACGCGCACATGCAACCCCGCGAGCGCCAGTACGGCGAGCTTGGCGCGCGCATCACCTCCGTCAAGATCTTCGCTGGCGTCGGCTTCGGCGTAGCCGCGGGCTTGCGCTTCTTCGAGAGCCTCAATGAACGGAATGCGATCCGATTCGATACGGCTGAGAATGTAGTTGCACGTACCGTTCAGAATGCCGGCGATACCGTGCAGGCGATCTCCAGACAAGCCGGTGCGCAACGCGGGAAGAACGGGCACTCCTCCGGCGACAGAGGCTCCAAACTCGATGTGGCAGCCATTCGCGCTGGCCAGTTGCAGCAGGTCGGGTCCATGCCGGGCAATGAGCTGCTTGTTTGCCGTTACAACTGACTTTCCGGCTTTCAAGGCGCTCCGCACCCATTCTTCCGCCGGAACCAAGCCGCCGATTAGCTCGACGACAATATCAACGTCGGCATTGAGTACGTCGCGGAAGTTCTCGGTCCAGACAACACTGTCGCCTACCCACGGCTGTTTTTTACTTTGGACATTGCGATTACAGATTTGAGTGAGGCGAAGCAACCCGTCCATGTGCTGGCCGAGAATCCTGGCGACGCTTCGGCCGACGGTGCCAAAGCCAACCAGCGCAACCCGGCTGGGCGCGGTGCGGCCCGGTGAATTTTGTTGGGCACGGAGATCCAGCGATTGTTTTTTGGGAGTCTTGTGCAAAGTTCGCTCGCAAGAATAAAACTCATTCTTATCATACTGTCAGTGGCAATTCGATGAACTGGAAGGCGATGCGACAAGTTCAATGATCACAACTGCTGGCTACGGGCGACTCGTCCGGCAAAGTTCGCATCAAAGTTGGTAATATGATGCGATCCCTGCGCCAGTAAGGCCAACGCCTTTCGCGGGGGATTTCCAAGCGGAACCATTTACCAGAGGCGCCTTTCCATGCCGAGCGCTACGGTCCGCCACGCCCGGTTATGGAGGAGAATGGATGATGGGAAACTTCGCGACTGCGGGAATCTCCGCGCTGGTTCTGACATTTCTTTTGGGATCCCGGGGATTTTCCCAGACAACTCCTCCGGCGCAAACGCCGCCCGTTCCGGCTCCGGCAGAACAAACTCCGGCTACACAAGCTCCAGCTACACAGACTCCTGCCGCACAACAGCCCGGCAGCGGCCAGGAACCCGCGGACGAAGAGTCTACGTCGCGGCGCAAAGCAAAGCCGCACCTTTACAAAAACTGGACCTTCAATGTCGGTGCGGGAGCCAACGTGGACGGCGGCACTACCAAGACGTTTGTGCGCGGCGGAGGCGTGGACGGTACGATTGGCGTGGCGCGAAATGCCAATCGATTTTTAGGACTGCGTGCAGATTTTATGTTTGCGAACCTTCCTCTGCGCGCCTCGACCCTGGAACTTGCGCAGGCAACCGGCGCCACCAGTTACGCGCTCGCTTTCACGCTCGACCCCATCATCAACATTCCCGTGACCAAGCTTTACGGAGGGTATGTACTCGTCGGACCCAACTACATCCATCGTTCCGGAAGTTTGAATTCGGACACTGCGGTTCCAGGTTCGGCCTGCAATCCGTTCTGGTCGTGGTGGGGCTCATGCGCAAATGTGAGCATTCCTCTCAGCGGCAGCTTCGTCAATTCCAGCCAAAACGAATTCGGATATAACTTCGCTGGAGGAGTCTGGCGCAAGACGCCGAGCGGCGTCGAACTTTATCTGGAATACCGCTTTATGCACGGATCGAATAGCGGCGTCACGACGGATATTCGACCCATCACCGTTGGCGTGCGCTGGTAACCTTACTCACTATTCAGGATTTGTCCGGTAGCTCCACAGCTCTCCCGCGAGCTGCTGCAACTGCACAAAGGACGAAGCCGCTACGGGTTGCGAAATCGCATCGCCGGAATTGGCTTCGACCAGCGCCGCTTCGATGATGTGGTGAGCGGGCGCCAGTGAGCACGCCGGATCAGTAGCGCTGGCGTCGCCCGTCAAGAGCAACGCCTGGCACCGGCAACCGCCAAAGTCAACTGCACGCTGATCGCAGCTGCGGCACGGTTCCGGCATCCATTCTTCTCCACGGAAGCGCTGGAATGAAGAGGACTCCTGCCAGATGAACTCGAGCGTTTGCTCGCGAGCATTCTCAAAGGTCAATCCGGGAATTACTTCCGCGGCATGGCACGGGAGGACCTTTCCCGCAGGATTGATCAACATCAATCGCCGGCCCCATCCGCCCATGCAAGCTTTCGGGAAACGCGCGTAGTAGTCAGGGACAACCGAATCGATCCGGATGCGTCCGGCGAGACGCTTTTCGGCGGCGGCTACGCTCTCGACTGCTTTATCAAGCTGCGCTCGCGTGGGCAGCAGCGCCGCGCGGTTCTGCAATGCCCATCCATAATATTGGGTGTGGGCGATTTCCATACGCTCGGGAGCGAGTTGTTCGATGAAGGCGATCATCTCGTCAAGGTGATCGATGTTCTGCCGGTGCACGACAAGATTCACCGTGAACGCGATTTTGTGTTGGCGGATCAGGCGCGATAATTCGATCTTGTGCGCATGGGCTTTGGCTCCGGCGATCCAGTTGGCCGCACCCTCGCGCGAATCCTGAAAACTGATCTGGATGTGATCGAGCCCGGCCTCGACCAGTGCTCGAAGCCGTGTTTCACCGAGCCCGAGGCCGGATGTGATGAGATTCGTGTAAAGGCCCGCCGCGTGTGCTCCCGCCATCAGTTCGGTTAGGTCGGGCCGCGCCAGCGGTTCGCCGCCGGTGAAGTGGGCATGCAGCATGCCTAGTTTTCCGGCCTGCCGGAAGACGTCGATCCACTCTTGGGTGGAAAGCTCCGAACTCACCGCAGCCATCTCTAACGGATTGGAACAGTACACGCAATGCAGCGGGCAGCGGTGAGTGATCTCGGCGATGAGGGCTAGCGGATTGGGAATCATCTGTAGTACCGCTGAATCATGAACAATCAGTAATCGACAATCCGCTTGTGCTGAAGCTGTTCGAGAAACTTGCTGATATCGTCACGAATCTTAGCAGGATCGGCGACGCTGAATTCGGCTTGCAGCTCTTTGATGAGATCGCCGAAGGTGCGCTGGCCATCGCAGCGTTCGAGGATTTGCCGGCCCGTGCCTTGCAGTTTGATCGCGCCTTCGGGAAATAAAATGATGCGCTCTTCACCGCTACCTGTCTTGTTTTCGGCAGCCCAGCGGCAACCGGGTGCCAGGCGCGGCTGGCTGGAATCTTCGGGAGCGGGCATGCTAGTGTCCTGCCCCCTGAGTGCAAAGCGCCGCCAGCCAAAGCAGGTTTCTCCACTCCGCATTGCGATTGATGAAGCCAATTGCAATGCTTCGGTCGGAATGACAGGGCTTTATAGAGGGCGTCTGATTCATCTAAGCGCCCTCAATGCGGAAGGCTCCCGGCGGAGGCCATCCGGGCTGGACGTAGGCGAAGTAAAGAGCGTCGAGCTGCGCCCACAGAATATCGCATTTGTCGCGCAGGGCTTGCATCGCCAGTTCCTGTTCGGCGCGTGTTTTGGCATGATCGAAGACATAGTTCACGGCGAACTGCGAATCCTCGGGCGCCTGATAGAGGCGCGCCTCGAAATAATCCAGACCACCCGCGAGCCAGGGATAATGCTGGCGCAGCTTTTCTACGCGCAAGGTGATCAGCTTCGTCGAAAATAACTCCGTGAGTGAGGAGGCGACCGCCTCCAGCAACGAGCGGCTGCGAACAATATTCAAATATTCATTGACCGCGAAGCGGGTCGCCGGAAGAATTCCCTGGCCGGCGCGAACTTGTGAGGCATCCAGGCCCGTGGCTTCCGCCAATTTTATCCAGCGCTTGATGCCGCCCTCACTGGTGGCATCGCCGTCGTGGTCGACTACGCGCTTTCGCCAGGCGCGTCGAAAAACGGGGTCGGGCCCGCGCGAGAGGATAATCGAATCCTTGATCGGGATGATGCTTTGATAGTAGTAGCGATTCAGCGCCCATGCCTGCAATTGTCCGCGGCTGAGCTTGCCCTCGTGCATCAGCAAATGAAATGGATGTTTGTGGTGGTACCGTTCCTCGCCAATGCTCTGGAATTGCGCGCGCAACTCTTCCAGCGATAAGAGGGGGGCGGACTGTGCTGTTGGTTGGGCGTCTACAGATCGAACTGCCATCCATCCTCCGCAACTTCCCAGCCCGCCTCCCTCACCCGGCGATGTTGAGGGCCCGCTTCGTCCAGCATGGGATTGGTGTTGTTGATATGAAGAAATATTTTACGCGGGCGGCGGACTCCCGCCAAATTACTCAGAACATTTTCGACCGGGATGTGGCTCATCTGAAGCGCGGTTTGTCCGGTGCCCTGAACCCGAATCAGTTCATCGTTGCTCCAGAACGTACCATCGAAGAGGAGGACGTCGCAGGTATTGAAGTTCTCGATGAGTGCATCGCTTAGTTGTGGGACCGCAGGCATGTAGGCCATTCGCGCGCCTGAAGGCGTTTGGAGGATGAAGCCGAGGGATGCTTCTCCGGGAGCGAGTTGCTCTTGACGCTCAGCTGTGACGTAGGCGGGATAGTGCGGACTCAACGAGAAAGCCTGGCAGCTTAAGTTCGAGTCGTCCCCTTGAGCATTGCAAAGGTGGAAGACATCTCCGGGCTTGAAGTCGGCCCACGCCGTTTGATTCGGGATTCGCCGCAACATGCCGAACATCGAGTTGTCTTCGGACAGGATCCGGTGGACAGAAGCAGTCGCATGAATGCGCAGGGGCTGGAGTTCGCGCAGGAGGAGTAGTCCAAGAACGTGATCGAGATCGGCGTTGGCTAATACGACCCCTGCGATGGGAGACTGGCGCAAGCCTTGGCGCGGATGCAATTCTGGTGTGGCCTCGATTTGTGCCCGGAGATCAGGCGACGCTCCCAGCAGAAACCATGAACGGCCGTCTTCCGTGATCGCAACCTGCGTTTGGCTGCGCGGCCGGCCATGGAATGTTCCGGCTCTCACCTCGCGGCAATTTGAACAAGCGCAATTCCATTGCGGAAATGCGCCTCCGGCCGCCGATCCAAGAATCTTTACTCGCATCACTGTGAGTTTACAGCCTGAAGTTGACAGCGAGTTGAAGAACGTAGGTTTGCAAACATTATTCGCCGCGCGCAGCCCAGATTAGCTTTGGGGAATGGCGCGATTGGAAGAGTCGGTTCTCATCTGCTGGCAGACTGGTTGCCGGCTCACACAGGGTTTGGGAGTGCGATACTGAACCGCAAAGAAAACCAATCCTAGCAGCAGCAAACAAGCACCTAGGCATACCAGCAGAATCCGTCTTTGCCCAGTAGAGGTCCCGGTCAGTTGACGCTTAAGATCGGCGCCGACCTCTGGCAGTGAAGAGGTGAAGCTTGGAATCGTCTTTTTGTATACGCCCCAAAGGATCCACGCGAAGGCGAGCACGACGAGCATGTACACGAGACTGCCGGTAATGAAAGGCGTTACTCTGGATCGCAGAGGGATGTGGCCATCGTTGTGAACATTCAAGTTGCTCACGCCAAAGATGTAGATCCCCATTATTAGCCAGGAAATCAGCGTGGAAGCGCTGCGATACATCTTCACGAAAGCTCTGATTTTCTCGGCATCGCCGTCCGAGGTGACGTAATAGCCTTTCCCTCGGACGCCAAAAGGAAGAAAAACCAGCCGCCCAGCAGGATCTTTCCTGAGCTGAAATTCAACTCCGTAGTCGATTAATTTGGAGAATGGCGAGATCATTCGTTATTTCGCACGACATTCGTGTGCTATCCCTGTCCTACTGCCGCCGAACAGCGTAGCGGATCGATATCCCACAACTTCTTGTCGGTGGAAAGATTTTCGATTCCAACCTCTCCGGCAACTTCGGTTCCGGGTTTGCCGCACCATACGATACGGAACTGGGCCTTGGTTCCCTGGTAGAGAACATCGATCACTTCTCCCGGCTTCAAATGAGCATCCACGCACTGCAGAGTGGCCCCGCTGCCGCTGATGCTACGCAGGCTGGCGGGCTGAGTAAAAGGCCGGGAAAAACAGTCCATGCCCCAGATGTGGACGGGGAGGTCAACGAAGACTCGCGATTGGCGGCGTCGATCCATGCGATGCTCCTTGGCTTCCGGGCCGTGGATTCAGGCCGGCGTCAAAGCATGGTAGGGGGATCGACTCCGCAAACCAAGGTAACTCTGGTCACAGGCGAGTGCGTGCCGAAAGTTTGGTGACCTTCGGTGGGTAGACAGTGACGTTACGAGTGTGGCGTTAAGACTGGAATGCTAATCGAGATCGCCTAGGGAGCAAGCGCCCGGACCTCTGGCGTCGCCGCATGACCCGCATGCGCCCGTGGGAGCCGGCGCGCCTGACGATCCTTTGCTGGACATGCCTTTGGTGGACACGGCGAAGACACTCAACTGAGGGCTCAACTTCCTGCTTTGACATTTAGGACATGCGGCCTTATCGCGGCCGAAAACAAGAGCTTCAAACTCGTGCTGACAATCCTTGCAAACGTATTCGAAAATCGGCATGACGCTCACTCCCCTTCAAACTGCGTGCTCCTATTAGAATCATTTTGTGCGAACTTCGCAAACTGGGGCGTTGAATTCGGAGCTCGGGGATTCGCAACCCACGTCCTCGTTCGTCCCTGCAGTTTTTCAACCACATCGCTGGTTGCGGGGTGGGCATATACAAACGTTGGCTGCGTTCTTTCTTTCCCGCCGAATCCATCTCCCCGTCGCCGAGAAACGCTCGATCGAAGTAGAGCCTGGCGTTCCGGTCCTTTGCCACTGTCACTGGCAGGAGGATCGGCGCGGGCTGACCCTGATTGTGGTTCACGGGCTGGAGGGATCGAGCGAATCGCAATATATGCTGGGCCTTGCTCGCAGCGGGTTCGCCGCTGGTATGAATGTCGTGCGCATGAACCAGCGCAATTGCGGAGGCATGGATCATTGTGCGCCCACGCTCTACAACTCGAGCCGGTCCGCGGACGTTGCGGCGGTGGCGCGTAACCTGGTCGAGCGCGATCGGATTTCCGGATTTATTCTGGCTGGGTTCTCCATGGGTGGGAATCTGGTGTTGAAACTGGCGGGCGAGTGGGGAGGCGCTGGTCCGGAGCAGTTCCGCGGAGTGGCGGCCGTTTGCCCAGCAGTGAATCTTGCGGCGGGAGCCGATGCTTTGCATGAACCTGCAAACCGGATCTACGAATATTATTTTCTGATGCAGTTGTTTCGGCGGTTTCGCCGGAAAGCACGGTTGTTTCCGGGCAGCTTCGATGCTTCGCGCTTACGCGGTATAAGAACGCTGCGTGCATTCGACGACCGCGTTACGGCTTATTACTGTGGCTTCACCGGAGCCGATGACTATTACGCCCGGGCAGCCGCCAGCAACGTAATCGACCGAATTGCCCGTCCTACGCTGATCATCCACGCCGCAAACGATCCTTTCGTGCGCATCTTGCCGGAGACGCGGCAGCAGATTGGTTCCAATCCCAACATCACTTATGTCGAAACTGAGGACGGCGGTCACTGCGCTTTTGTTGGCGAACTGGATGGTGACCCAGCTTACGATGGGCGCTGGGCGGAGCGGGAAGTTGTGAAGTTTGCGGCTCGGTTTCAGTAGCCTACGTAGATCTGACATTCGCAGGCCTTCAGTGAATTCCGCTCTAGCAGTGTTGTGCGCCACTCACAGTCCTGGTACTCAAAGAGCACTGGTCTGCAGGGCGCACCAAAGACCGTAGATCGCGCTTTTCCTAAATATCTGGCGAACCAATTGCACAAGCACGCTGGTATCTGATGCGAGTCGCAGCCTCCCGAGGGCCCAGTGGAGTGGTTCAATCGTCAAAAAATAACTACTAAGACTTTTCTTACCGCCTTGGCGGTCATCGCAACTTACGCGGCTGTCGCGTTGTACAGCTGGCAGCGATATTCATTTGTACATCAGCGTGAGCACGAAATCGGCCTGAGGCAGATGCCTCCCCTGCAGGCTCTTGCCGACTTGCGATCCGGTCTGAACGCTCACCAGCGCTCCCAATTCGAATATCTGCTAGCCGGTAACGACACGCAGCGGCAGGAATTCGAGAAGCGCTTACGCACTGCTGCCGCCGGCATCCAAGCGGCGCAAGCGAAGTATGACTTACTCATCTCGAAGCAAGAGCAAGAGGAGAGGGATCGCTTCGAGGAACTGACCAGTAATCTTGCCGAATATCTGGCGGTCAGCCAGGAAGCGATGGACTTGGCGCGTGGGGGCCACCCCTCCCTTCGACATGGAAATAGGAGGAGAAAACGAAAACCGGAAAAGCTAGCCACGGACGTATTGTTTGGTCCGGAAAGAAATGCACTGAACCAAACCTTCGCCGCTCTCCAAATTGTTGCGGCTGCGAATTCCAGGGCCGCTGAGGCCGCAAGTCACGCCAGCAATGAACTCTTTGCCTCGACGCAGCGAGCCGTGGAGACTGCGTTTGCCATTGGCAGTTTCTTGAGTCTCGTTATCGCTTTGCTGATGGGGCGCATGATTGTCCGGTCGCTTCGCGAAGTGATCACTGCCACAAATGCCAAGGACACCGGCGATTTGATGTTAGAAACGATTGCGGAAAATCGTCGAGATGAAGTGGGCGAACTTGCTCTCCGCATCGGCGAATTGCGAACGAAGCAGCGAGAGATGATTCAGACAGTAGCCTTCGACGTAAGGCGATTTGCCGAGGGGATCGAACCGGTGTCGCTCGTGATCCAGCAACAAAGCGAGGAAATCCTTTCGCAACTAGAACAGGCTCTACAAGCGTCGGAGGCGGCACGACAGGTAGCGAGCAGGGTGAAAGAGATTTCCGACCTATCGAATCAGGCGAGGGAGACCGCGAGACAATCCGCGGAGACAGCGGGGAAGGGCGATGAGATGGTCGAAACCATGCAGTCTCGACTGCGATCCATTGTCTGTGCACTTGGCGGGATCTCAAAGCCCATCCAGGATTTGGGGAAAGCCAGTGAACAGATCGCTCAGTTTGTGTCTGTAATTGACGACATCGCCAGCCAAACGAATCTTCTGGCATTGAATTCGGCCATTGAGGCCGCCCGCGCCGGTGAACACGGACGCGGATTTTCGGTGGTCGCCGGTGAAGTAATGAAGCTGGCCGAGCGCACCACGCGGGCCACAAAGGAGATCGGGCTCACCATCACCAGGATTCAAACCGAAACCAAGAATGCAGTCGTGGCGGTGAATGAGGGAACGAGCCTTGGGGAGAATGCCGTCAACTCGACTCGTCAAGCGGCGGAGTTGCTGCGCAACAGTATCGTTGTGTCGAAAGCGCTGAGCGACAGTGTATTTCACATCGCGAACGTCGCCGCGGGACAAACAGTTTCCCATGATCAGATCGCTGTAAGCCTGGAGCACATGTCAAATACCACGAAGAATTCCGCGGCGAGAGTGGACGGGTCCGCCAGCGCGTTAAAAAATCTTGCAGGAATCGCTGGAGAGTTACAGCTCATGATAAGCCGCTTCTGCGCAGCGCCCATCGAAAGCACAGGACTCGAAGCAATAGAGCCATGGTTGCCGGTGGAACGAAAGCGACTGATCGAGCCAGACACTGGCGATGGGGGGAGGGGGCATGCCGCTAAGGGGCTGGCCTTGGCGGCTCCGGCTGGGCCTCGCCCAGGTGTGGCGCGGATCCACGCGCGCCTGCTGACCCCGGAAACCGACTCAGAATTTCAGCGCCCCGTCCCTTCCACCGCGTCCGCAGGAAGGCCAGCATGAGCATGGCGAGAAAGATGGTGAGCAATCCCAACGATGCCGTGCGAATACCAACGTTGTGCTTGGGCAAAATGGAGGCGCGTCCATAAACGAACTCGAGGTGTACCCAGTAGACCAACAGGGAAGCCTGGCCCAGTTGAATGAATGGACTAAAGCCCCAATTTCCTGCGCCCCAGCGGCACCACGCGTAACTCGCCATCATGATGACGAGCAGCATGCCCACACGGATCAAAAAGAAATCTGGACTGGTATGCCAGTAATCGTAGGTCGCATAAAGCTGATTTGGAAGGGAATCGAGAGCGCGTGACGCTGCGATGAAAACGAGCCCGGCACCTCCCGCCAGTAAAAAAATGAAAGGTTCGTGCTTACGAGCCCAGTCACTCTGCAAGATCAATCCGACAGCCAGGCCGGCGAAAGCAAAGCCGGTCCACGGAAACACCGGAAAGAGCCAGGCCTGCGGCGTGCCCAGATTATGCACGCCATTGATATAGGATTCGATGGGCCACGGAAGCCAATCCGGCCGCCAGTTGGTCCACAATGGCGGGGTCAGAAGTGAAATCAGCGCTGCCGTTGCGGTTGACGCCGCGATGATCGCGAACCGCGTCCGCTCTCCGCGATGGATCGTTAAGACTAGCCAGCACAGCAGGCCCATCATCATCATCGAGAGGCCGATAGTGTTGAGCACGTCCACTCGCAGCAGGTCGCTCAGCGGTGCCCAGCCGAGCGCGATTACGAATTCCTGCAGTCGAAAAAGCAATGCGAAGCCAAAGATTTCCGCGCCCCGGCGAATCGTCGACCGCGCAATTTCCGCGGGCGGCAGATTTTTCTTCCATAGTTTTTCGGTTACCAGCGCGAAGGAAATGCCCGCCAGAAACAAAAACAATGGAGCCGGGAAAGTTCCTCCGAGCTGCGAATACATGAAAAACTTGCTCTGGCGCGCATGGGGGCTGAGCCAGGAATCGTAACAGTGGGTTTGAAACATCAGGACGCACGCCAGGCCACGCATCCAATCGATGTACGCCAGGCGGGATGGGAACGCGGAAGTCAAGGAAGCAGTCGGCATGATAATCCAGTTGGAGGTGACAATGCACGCTGCGCGAGCGCCGCAGTGGCGAAAAGAGTACCGATGCCAACGCGCCAGTGTAAAATAGCCGTGGATGGCGGCAGATAAACAACACGCGCACGAACTGATCGAACAGCTGGCTCCCAGCCAGGTCCCGGCAGCCATCGGCATGTTGAGGAGCCTGCTTGACCCCGTCGCCAGCGCAATTGCGAATGCTCCCGTTGATGACGAGTCACTCACAGCGGCAGACGAGAAGGCTCTCGCGGAAGCTCGCGAATGGTCGAAGCATAACAAAAGCACTCCTCACGAGGAGTTCTTAGCCGAACTCGGCATCGCTCAAGAGGAGATCGACAACTATCGAGAACCGAAGTGAAGCGGATTGTTTGGACCGATCCTGCCAAAGTGATGTCCGCAGCTTGAGCAAGCCCGTCGCGATGCATGTCTTCTCAGTACTTCACCGTTTTGCACAATCGGGCGTCGGAGATGTGAAAGCCCTGCGCGGAGGCGACGAACTGCGGCTACGCGTTGGCGACTATCGCCTCTTCTTCATCTGCCCAGATGCAGACACTATCGAGATTCGCCGAGTCCGGCATCGGGGAGAAGCGTATCGATGAGATGGTCTGAGGCTCCCGCCAGTGACGCGAAAGAAGGGGACATGAGCTAGTCTACCTAGCTACCGGATTTGCCCAATGTGGAGTTGGCTCGAACCACTGACTTCCAGGCGGCCCGAGAACCGCGATAAGCGGTAACCCTCTTCGGTTGAGTTGTCGAACAGGATGATGTGGTCGGCGCGCTCTGTCGCCATCGGAAGACTCCTGAAACTTCGCCCGCCAGCAAGAGTCGGGGCAATGAAAACCCCTCGCTACTTAATCGACACCAGCCTGGGCTCATTCGGCACTATTTTTCTTTGACTCTTTCAGCCAATTCGCGAAATTCCTTGGCTTGCCGGTGGCTCGCCTTTATTTGCACTTGTGCGAGGTGGCGAGAGTTCTCAGTCGTCAGGATCGGCACCAAGGCCTCCAGTTCCGTCGCAACTTCGCGTGCGTGATCGGCCTCTTTCAACATCAAATGTTCAAATTTCCGGACTGCCTCGTGGTGATCCATAGACCTCGCCTTGGGGGAAATTCCAGTGTCTGTCCTATTTCAGTGAAACCAGCCGCTCCACCAACTCCGAGTAATCCTTCTTCTCGATGCCATGCACCTGCTTGTTGTACTCGTCCACCTTCGACGAATAATTCATCGAGCAGAATTTCGGGCCGCACATGGAGCAGAAGGCTGCCTCTTTGTAGAAGTCGTCGGGCAGGGTTTCGTCGTGCATTGAGCGCGCCGTCTCGGGATCCAAAGACAAAGCGAATTGTCTTTCCCAATCGAACTTGTACCGCGCATAGCTCAACGCATCGTCGCGGTCACGCGCGCCGGGGCGTCCGCGGGCGATGTCCGCGGCGTGGGCGGAAATCTTGTAGGCAATGATGCCGTCTTTCACGTCTTTTTCATTCGGTAACCCTAAATGCTCTTTGGGCGTGACGTAGCAGAGCATCGCCGCGCCGTACCATCCGATCATGGCAGCGCCGATAGCTGACGTGATGTGGTCATAGCCGGGAGCTATGTCGGTGACCAGCGGTCCCAGCGTATAGAAGGGGGCTTCGTAGCAGAGTTCGACTTCTTTTTCGACCTGCTCCTTGATCTTGTCCATGGAGACATGGCCGGGGCCTTCGATCATCACCTGTACATCGTGTTGCCAGGCGATCTTCGTGAGTTCGCCCAGAGTTTTCAGTTCAGCGAACTGGGCTTCGTCGCTGGCATCGGCGACGCAGCCGGGGCGGAGGCCATCGCCCAGAGAAAAGCTGACGTCATACTTCTTGAAAATCTTGACGATGTCTTCGAAGCGGTCATACAGGAAATTTTGTTTGTGGTTGTACGCCATCCACTGCGCTAGGATCGCGCCGCCGCGGCTCACGATCCCGGTAATGCGCTTCGAAATCAGCGGCAAATACTGGATGAGCACACCGGCGTGAATCGTCATGTAATCGACGCCCTGCGCGGCTTGCTCTTCAATGACTTCTAGCATGACCTCGGCGTTCAGGTCTTCGACGCGCTTGACCCGAGCGATGGCTTCGTAAATCGGCACCGTGCCGATGGGCACCGGCGAATGCCGCAGGATAGCTTCGCGAATCTCATGAATATTGCCACCGGTGGAAAGATCCATCACCGTGTCGGCGCCGTAGTGCACGGCGGTATGCAGCTTCTTCAGCTCTTCTTTAATTTCGGATGTGACTGCCGAGTTGCCGATGTTGGCGTTAATCTTGCACAGCGAGGCTACGCCGATCGCCATCGGTTCGAGTTCCGGATGGTTGATGTTGGCGGGAATGATCATGCGACCGCGCGCGACCTCATCGCGGACGAGTTCCGGTGTGAGTTTTTCTTTATGGGCGATATATCCCATTTCTTCGGTGATCACACCCCGGCGGGCGTAGTGCATCTGCGAGAAATTGCCGTCTGAGTTCTCTTGTTTGCGCTTGGCGAGCCAGTCTGCGCGGGGCTTGGGGACGTACGCGCCGTTGCTGCCGTTTCCGTTTGCACCATGGGTCGAGGTCATATCAGAGCCAGCTTTCGTATGGGATGAACCGGGATTCTATAAGCACCGATTATACGCGGATGGGGTGTGTGAGTGGTGCGTTTAGCGGCTTCGACTCTTGTTCTTAGCGACGCGGAGGGCATAAAATCGCCGTTTTAACGTCTAAGAGTTTCGAGGAGTTCCAACCATGCGTTCTTTGCGTCTACCGTTTCTTCTCTGGATTTGGTTCGTCATTGGCGTCGTAGTCGCGGGGCGCGCGCAAACATCGTCGTCCAACAAGGCGGATGCCGGTTTTAGTCTCGACAACATCGACAAGACCGTCGATCCCTGCGTGGACTTTTACCAATACGCCTGCGGCAACTGGTTGAAGAAGACGGAGATTCCGGCCGATCGGTCGTCCTGGGTGAGCTTCACCGAGCTGGATGAGCGAAACCTCGGTATCGAGCGCGGCATTCTGGAAAAGGCCGCGTCTGGCGGAACGAGCCGGGATGGCATCGATCAAAGAATTGGCGACCTCTACGGCTCCTGCATGGATGAAAAGGCGGTCAACGAAAAAGGGATCGCGCCGATCAAGCCCGAACTCGATCGCGTGGCCGCGGTGAAGGACAAGCAATCGCTGATCGAAGAGATCGCCCACGTACAACTCATCGGCCCGAGCCCGCTTTTCAATTTTTACTCGAGCCCCGATCTGCACAACGCCGATATGGTGATCGCCTACATTGATCAAGGCGGACTCTCGTTGCCCGACCGCGATTACTACATCAAAGACGACGCGCGCATGGTCGATATGCGCAAACACCTCATCGACTATACGACTGAGATGTTCACATTGGCGGGGCAAACTCCCGAGCAGGCCGCGGAGTCTGCGAAAACCGTACTCCGCATCGAGACTTCGCTTGCCAAAGCATCCATGGATCGCACCATGCGCCGGGACCCGAAAAACCGCGACCACAAGATGACCCGCGAAGAGGCCGTGGCACTTGCGCCCGACTTTTCTTTGAATCGTTTTTTCACCGCAGTGGGTTCCCCCAGCTTCAGTGAGTTGAATGTGGGCAATCCCGAGTTTTTTAAGCAAGTCAATGAAGTGGTCGCCTCCGAATCGTTAGACAGCCTCAAGACTTATGTAAGTTGGTGGGTGCTTCGTGCAGCCGCCCCGTGGCTTTCTCAGCCCTATGTCGAAGCGAACTTCAAGATGCGCCAGGCCCTCGGCGGCCAAAAGCAGATTGAGGATCGCTGGAAACGCTGCGTGAACCTGGTGGATGGTTCTCTCGGCGAAGCTTTGGGGCAGCGCTATGTAGAGCTTACATTCGGAGCCGACGGTAAGCAGCGAATGCTGAAAATGGTCGACGCACTGGAAGGGTCGCTGGATAGCGACATCCAAGGCCTCTCGTGGATGAGCGACGACACGAAGAAGCAAGCCAAGGTAAAACTGCAGGCCATCCGCAACAAAATCGGCTACCCCGATACTTACCGCGACTACAGTTCCATCGTGATAAAACGCGGCGACCTGTTAGGCAATGTGGAGCGCACGACTGAATTCGAATCGAAGCGAGAGATCGCGAAAATTGGAAAGCCCCTCGACCGCAAGGAGTGGGGCATGACGCCGCCAACGGTCAATGCTTATTACAGCGGCTCGCTGAATGAAATCGTATTTCCCGCCGGCATTCTGCAGCCGCCGTTTTTCGACAAGAGCATGGACGACGCCATCAACTTCGGAGGCATCGGCCTGGTGATTGGCCACGAACTTACGCATGGATTCGACGATCAGGGGCGCAAATACGATCCCAAGGGCAACCTGCGCGATTGGTGGACTGACGAGGATGGAAAAGAGTTCGAAAAACGCGTCAGCTGCGTTGCCGATGAATATTCAAACTTCATTGCGGTCGACGATCTTCACCTGAACGGCCGTTTGACTCTGGGTGAGAACACGGCGGACAACGGCGGCGCCCGGATCGCGCTGATGGCGCTTGAACGCATGATCGCCGAAGACAAGACCGGCAAAGAAGGACAGAGCATCGACGGCTATACGCCCGAGCAGCGCTTCTTTTTAGGATTTGGCCGGGTCTGGTGCGAGAAGCGGCGTCCGGAGTATTTGCGAACACAAGTCACCACCAATCCGCACTCGCCGGGGAAATACCGCGTCAATGGCGTGGTGCAGAACATGCCGGAGTTCCAGAAGGCATGGGGATGCAAAGCCGGACAGCCCATGGTGGCCGAAAACGCTTGCCACGTGTGGTGAGTAGAAACGCAGTGTATATGCAGGCCCGACTAAGAGCTAGGGACAGCCGCCCCTTGGAGTGTGCTGGGCACGCTTCCGGCTGTCCCCATAGCTGCTCTATCTCGTTTCTGTACGCGGCCGCCGACCCAACTCCATTTCAATACCTTCCGGGGACACTTCCCCTCCAGCTTGCGCGGTCGTCGGGTGAGTCGTCAGCAGGGTCACACCCGCGATACCGGCTGTATGCGCCGCGTCCAAAACCTTCACCACCGACGCGTAAGGCGCCCTGGCGTCGGCCTTGATGTAGAGATTCTGAGTGCTAGACGTGCGACTCTTGAGTTTTTCCGCCAGCGAGCCGGGCGTGACTGGGTCGATTCCGAAATAGAGTTTGCCCGTGTTGGTCACAGCGACAATCAACGCTTCTGGTTTGTCCGCATCGGGGACCGCCACAGCGCTGCTAGTGGGCGCCAACTCCACGCTGATCCCTTTTTGCATCGCTTGTGCAGTGCTCCGGTGAGCAACCAACAATGACACAACTGCCAGAAGTGCAGTGCTCCAAACCCGGTTGTTCATTCTTGCCAGATTACTTTGCTTAAACCAATTCATAGGTTTCTCCTTTGCTAGCCGTTTTACGTATTTGTGAGCTTCCATTCATTGGCTACCGAGCCTTCGCTCCACCCAGTGACGCGGTTGCCAGCGTTCCGCCCAGCCCCATCGTCTCCACAGCGGACGAAGGCACAATCACCATTGAGCCGCGTTCTTTGATCGCTTCATACAGCATGTTCATGGCGCGTAAGTGCAGAGCTACGGGGTTTTCTGCATAAGACGCTGCGGCCTGCACAAAGCTGTTGGAGATTTCGGTTTCCGCCTGGCCCAAAATGATGCGTGCCTGACGTTCGCGCTCGGCCTGCGCTTGCCGCGACATCGCATCCTCCAGCCCTTGCGGAATCCTGACATCGCGAATCTCAACGGACTGCACGGTAATTCCCCATGGATTTGTTTTCTCATCGAGAATTCGCTGCAGCTCCCGGCCCAGGGTTTCGCGCTCGGTGATCATCTGCGCCAGTTCGTGGCGTCCAATTGACTCCCGCAACGCCGTCTGCGCGCTCATGTTGATCGCTTCGATAAAGTTCTCGACTTCCAGAATGCACTTCTCCGCGTTCCAGACCATCCAGAACACGATGGCATCCACGTTTACTGGAACCGTGTCGCGGGTCAGGGTGGATTCAGCTGACACATTGGCGACGCGCACGCGCTGGTCGACGTATGGGCCCAATGTCTCCATGATCGGCACAATGTGGAAGACTCCCGGCCCGCGCAGGCCGACGTAGCGGCCCAGGCGCAAAACCGCGACCTTTTCCCACTGCTGCACCACTCTGATGGCAAACAGAAGGTAGATGCCCAGCACAACGCCCACGATGATCCCAGCCGGATGGTGCGTGGCGGCGCTGAGAATCGTGCCTGCCAACAGGCAGATGACAAACAGCGCTCTTCCAATCCCGCTGATCTGACCAATTTCTAGTTTTGTCATGGCTTGTATCTCCTTGGCTTCGACTGAGGGGCAAGTTCGTGCAACCCTTCGAGGAGTTCTTCGATAGTGAATCCAGCGGCCCCGGCGCGGGCCGCGAATTCGCCGACCAACTGGGTGAGTTGCCGCTCCCGCTCCCCGCTGCTCTTGACGATCTTCTTGTTGCTGATAAAGGTGCCCGTTCCCTGGTGGGTTTCGAGCATGCCACCGAGTTCCAGTTCGCGGTATGCCCGCAGGACGGTATTCGGATTGATGGCCAGATCCACCGCAAGCTGCCGCACGGTGGGAAGTTGATCGCCCGCCGTCAGCGTTCCCGCCGCGACCCCGCCCAGAACCTGGTCGATGATCTGGCGATAGACGGGAACTCCGGACCGCAAGTCCAGTTTGAGCTGGGAACCTCGGCCGTTAGCGGCAGTGCGCTCCATGCGTGTCAGTGTACTATACTACTAGTACAATAAGTCAAGGAAAAAACTTTGACACACCCGTTCCTCAAAGCGCTCGCAATCAAATCCAGGAAAAAGCGCGAAGGTGATGGTCCATGCGCTGCAGAGTCGCGATATTTGAGCAGCGAAAAAGCCCGGCAAAAATGCCGGGCTTTTTTCTGAGATTCGTCGTGCCGAAGCGTCAAAAGCAGAAGTTCTAGTAGTTGGATGCCTGCATGATCAGGTGATCGACGATGTGATGGGCTTCGTCGATGTGGTGGAGAGCGCGATTTCGCAGTCCGCGCACCGAGGGATCGTCTTCTTCACGGGCGATATCGTTGTGCGCTTTGCCCAGCAATTCCATGGCGCGTTGAAAGCGTCCGGCGCGGCCCATGCGGGCATCCACCGGAGGATGATCGTTCACATTCTTGCCGTCATCGATTGCGGCTCGCTTGATCTCCTCAATGGCTTTGTCAATTTCTTCGATGGCGCGCTCTTCTTCCTTGTCCATCTTGTAGGTTGCAGCCGGGTTCTCCAGATGAGCCCTGGCATGGCGCAGATCGGTGAGCGCGTGCAGGTACGCCGGATGTCTTCCTGGTTCGTCGGCGAAACTCAGCGCGGAGCAGAGGGCGATTAGGAAAGCGATGGTTGCGCAATGTCGGATGGTTTTCATGGTCTCCTCTTTTTTCGTAACTGCGAAGGCCTTTCGGCCGATGAACTCCACGGGTGTCCACCCGGGAGCTTAAGTTTGGATTGGTCGAATTCTATCCGGGGTCTTTGAGGCGAAGGAAGTTACCGAGGTACAAGGCAGTGCTGCTTTCTAAGTCTAAGTCTCTCAGGCACTTGGGGTCGCGAGGCAGGGATAGATCCCCGTTTGTTGGGCAGTCTTCCGGCTCCTGTCACGTACGTCTTAAGACTTCGCTGGATGAAACCCCTTGCGGCGCTGTTCGCTGTATCGGAGCAGAGAGTCCAGGATGATGGGATAGGCTTTCGCGGCGGGTTGGATCTCGTCAACTTCGACAGCCTTGCCTTCAAGCTGCTTGTAATCCTGAAAAAACCGCCGGAGCATGATCAGTCGATGCGGCGGCATCTCGGCGGCTTCGTGGTAGGAGTTGAACTCGGGATCCTGCGTCGCGATGGCGATGATTTTATGATCCTGCTTCCCGGCGTCGATCATGGTCATCAGGCCAATGGTGCGTGCGTGGATGATGGTAAGCGGCACGACCATCTCCTGGCACAACACCAGCACGTCGAGAGGATCATCGTCCTCTGCCAGCGTCTGCGGGATGAAGCCGTAATTCGCGGGATAATAAACCGCGGAATAGAGAACGCGATCCAGCCGGATCAGTCCGCTCGTCTTATCCAGTTCATACTTCACGCTTGATCCGAAGGGAATCTCGATCACGCAATCGAATTCCTTCGGAAGTTTGTCGCCGGGAGTCACGTCGTGCCAGGGATGGATCACGGCTTCATTGTAGCGGAAGGAGTAGCGGTCTAGGCCAGCCCACTCACTGTGTTTGGCTTAGCAGGTAAAAGTCGGCTTCGCCGCCGGGGCGGGAGTACACGATGGAGGACAGGTCATGGGAATAATCGAAGGCGTTGCCGCCATAGTAGAGGCGAAAACTGAAAGGTAGTTTCAAGGCGACTTCGGGTTTGCCGATGAGTTGTCCGTCATGCCATTTTTGGCGGTAGAAGACAACGCCGCCTTGTTCCGCGACGGCATAGACAAACGATTTGAAGTCTGGCGCAAACCAGAGGCTATAGGTAACGACTCCGGGAAGTAAGGGAATGCATTTTTTATCGCGGACTGAAATCTCGTAGATGCCCACTTTGTCGCCCAGGGAGGCAAAGCCAAGCAAATAATTTCCGTCCTGGGAAGCGTCAAGCGTGTTGGAGCAACCCAGAACAAAGGGTTGCGGGTTGGAACCGTCACTGTTGGTTTTCCATACGGACAGACCGTGCTCGGCGGTTAGGGTGGAGAGGTAGATGGCCTGTCCGTCGGGCGACCAATGCATAAAACCGTCTAAGCCCTCTACCTTCGCTATTTCGTGAAGGTCACGGCCGTCGGCTCCAACGACAAATCCTCTCTCCTCCTTACCGGATTTATCGAAAAAAGCCACTTTCGAGCCGTCACGCATCCATTCCCCGGTGTCGAAATCTCCCGCCGCTGCGAGCCTGATCTTGTTGTTGCCGTCCATGTCGGAAACCCAGACTTCGTTTTGGTTCGAAGCCAGAAGCTTGAGATACATGACACGCTTGCCATCCGGTGAAATCGCGGGCTGACTGGCGTTTTCGGCAGCGATGTCTACTGACTGCCGGGTTTGGGGATGGTAGAGGGTTAGAAAGCCGGATCGCTTTCCGTTTACATAATAGAGGCCCTTGCCTGCGGGATCCGGCAGGGGAGAATAATCGGGACCAGGTCCGAAAGTTACCTGGGTCAAGTATTGATTGGCCAGGTCAAACTTCCAGAGGTTGGTGAGGCCGTTGACATTGCGGCTGAAGAGCAAAGACTTTCCCGGCTCTGCCCATACGGCATCCAAAGAAGAGAGGGTAGAAGAAGAAGTGAGGGTCAACGTTCCCAGGTCGCTCGCCTGATGGCCGGCTAGGTTCAAACGATGAAGGTGAAATTCGCTTGAAGTGTAATTCTGGCGCGAAAAGATAAGCAGGTTTTCTCCATCGGGATAGGGAAGGATATCGACGACAATGAGAGGAGGATTATCGAAGCTGAAAAGTTTTTCTTCGGTGAGACCAGATTTTCCGGCGCGGAAGACGGCTTGTGGAGAATCCGTTTTCAGGTAGTACAGCCAATTACCGTCCGGCGAAGTCGCCAGAAACGCGCCTGGGACCACGCGGTGTGGAGCTCCGCCGAGGGTGGGAACGGCCCAGATTTCATCGCGACCGAGATTGCGTCGATAGTAGATTTCGCTTCCGTCGGCGGAAAAATTGTCTACGATCTTGTCGCCCTCATCGTGAGTCAGTTGGAGCGGTTCACCGCCGGAAGTGAGCATGAGAAAAACTTGTTCGACTCCGCCGGCGGCTGAGCCTAAGGCAATCGCGTGTCCGTCGGGTGAGAGGCGGGCTGAGTTGATGAGTCTGTTCCAGTGGCTGATTTGAGTGATTTTGCCTGGTGCCGCGGATTTAGTGGCGGAGCTTGTGGTGTTGTGTCCGCGGTAGAGGAGGAACCCGAAGCTGGCGAGAGCGATGACGGCGATCGTTAGTGCGGCAGCGAGGGCCGTTTTGTCGCGGGAGGCAAGACCGGCGATTTGCTGCGAGTCGCTGATAGAAGTGGCTGAGCTTTGTTCGCGCGCGGACTGCCCGGAAGTGAGCGAAGCGGGCATTGTTTTGCCGGTCGAGGTTTTGCCAGCGGGGGATGTTTCTGCGACTGTATGTTGATCGGAAACCGCAGCCACCGTCGAGGTCCGGTTCGATTCGGTGTCGCGCTTCAGACGCTTCAATTCGCTACGTAGGTCGGCCGCGCTTTGGTAGCGCAGGTCGCGGTCTTTTTCCAGCAGGCGATGGGTGATGTCCTCCAGCTTCGGCGGGATATCGGGATTCAAGCGGATCGCGGGAGCGGGCGCTCGATTCAGAATGGCTTCGAAGAGAACGCCGCTGGTTTCGCCGCGAAACGGCAACGTGCCGGTGCTCATCTCGTAGAGTACCGCGCCGAAAGAGAAAAGGTCAGTGCGCGCGTCCAGGTCTTTGCCCCGCACCTGCTCGGGCGACATGTAAGCGATGGTGCCGAGCGCAGTTCCAGGGCTGGTGAGCTGTTTTTCGTCAAGCGTAACCATGGCAGTGCCTTGGCTGGCAGAGCTTGGTGAGGACAACACTTTGGCGAGTCCGAAATCCAAAATCTTGGCGTGCTCGTGCCTGGTAATAAAGATGTTGGCGGGCTTGATGTCGCGATGAATAATGCCCTGGCTATGCGCCGCCTCCAGCCCTTCGGCAATTTCGATCGATAGCGTCAGCAGACTCTCAATATCCATGGGGCGGCCGGAAATGCGATGCTTCAGGGTCACGCCGTCCAGGAATTCCATGGCAATGAACGATTGCTCGCCGTGCTTGCCGATTTCGTAGATGGTGCAGATGTTGGGGTGATTGAGGGCCGAGGCGGCACGCGCCTCGCGGCGGAAGCGCTCCAGGGCCTGCAGGTCGCGCGACATTTCATCCGGCAGAAACTTGAGGGCGACGAAGCGGCCCAGGTCAGTGTCTTCGGCCTTGTAGACGACGCCCATACCGCCGCCACCAAGCTTTTCAACGATGCGATAGTGCGAGATGGTCTGGCCGATCATTCGTTCGGATGGATCATTCGCGAAGGGGCATTCGAATTGTCTCATCTTACGGACGGGGGCATCTTTCCGTCAACGAATGGCTAGCGTGGAAAGGAAGAAGCGGGCGGCTTGGCTGGCAGTATGCTCATAAGGAGTTCAGCGTCGACCTAAAATCTAATCATTCGAATGGACGGGGGAATTCCACCTCCTGCGCTCTTAGCTCAGAGGGGACACTTCTAATGAGTTAAGCATGGGGACATTTCTAACGAGCTTTGACGCGAACGCATCGCGAATGATTGACTGACTTCCGCCGCATCCTTAAGATGGAACGTCTCAGAAAAAACTGCCACTCCTTCTTGATCGGTTCAACATGATCGGCCAAATCATTTCGCACTATCGCATCGTCGAAAAGCTGGGCGGCGGCGGTATGGGTGTGGTTTACAAGGCCGAGGACACCAAACTCGATCGCTTTGTCGCCTTGAAGTTCCTCCCTGACGAAGTGGCCAAAGATGCGCAGGCTTTGATGCGCTTTCGCCGCGAGGCGAAGGCGGCCTCTGCGCTGAACCATCCCAACATTTGTACCATCCACGAGATCGACGAGCAGGATGGCCAGACCTTCCTCGTGATGGAGTTTCTCGACGGTGTCACGCTGAAACACCGCATCGCAGGACGGCCATTAGAGATTGAGAGTCTTTTGGAGTTGGCCATTGAAGTCGCCGATGCGCTCGACGCTGCGCACGCCGGGGGCATTGTTCACCGCGACATCAAGCCCGCGAACATTTTTATCACCAAGCGCGGGCACGCCAAGATTTTGGACTTCGGATTGGCCAAGGTTGCATCGGCGCCGAAGGAGTTCTCGGGTGGGCCCACTGCCGCCACGATCGCCGACAGCCAGGAATTTCTGACCAGCCCAGGCACGGCTGTGGGCACGATCGCTTACATGTCCCCGGAGCAGGCGAAGGGCAAAGATCTCGATGCCCGCACCGATCTGTTTTCCTTTGGCACGGTGCTCTACGAAATGGCGACCGGAGCATTGCCTTTTCCTGGCGAAACCTCCGCCACCATCTTCGACGGAATCCTCAATCGAGCTCCGATCCCTGCCATCCGCATGAATCCGGCAATCCCACCAAAGCTGGAAGACATCATCAACAAGCTGCTGGAGAAGGACCGCGACCTTCGATATCAATCTGCGGCGGAACTGCGCAGCGACCTGAAGCGGCTGAAGCGTGACACCGAGTCGGATCGGCTCCCGGCCCAGGATTCGGGAGCGATTGCGAT
>Ga0210400_10000260_pt1 | contig 63195 bp, 44 predicted proteins | sample IncBWH26MmetaG_FD_155456 | JGI IMG/M metagenome (GOLD analysis project Ga0210400, IMG submission 155456) | Forest soil microbial communities from Barre Woods Harvard Forest LTER site, Petersham, Massachusetts, United States - Inc-BW-H-26-M | ecosystem: Environmental > Terrestrial > Soil >...
TATTGCCTGTGAATTGATTTTTATGGCGGCGGTAATTTTTATGATTTTCAGAATTCGCTTAACCCAATTGCAAAAAGAACAAAAACGCGAGAGTCGCACACAGATAGAAATTGCCAAAAACGAATTAAAAGCCCTGCGCGCGCAAATGAACCCGCATTTTTTGTTTAACTCGCTTAACTCTATCCAGCAATTTATCATAAATAATAAAGATGAAGAAGCGGTTTTTTACCTCAACAAATTTGCGCGGTTAATGCGAATGATTTTAAACAACTCGGAAAAACAAAGCGTAACCTTAAGTGAAGAAATAAACGCTCTTAAAATTTATATTGAACTGGAAAGAATGCGCTTCAGCGGGAAATTTGACTTTGAAATAAAACTGGAAGAAAATATTGATGCCGATTATGAGCAGATTCCAACTATGTTATTGCAACCATACGTAGAAAATGCCATTTTGCACGGATTAAGACCTGCCGAAGGAAAAGGTTTGCTGAAGATTTATTTCTTTAGGAAAGACCATTTTATTCACGTGGTTATTGAAGACAGCGGTATTGGCCGTAAAAAATCAGCAGAAATGAATAGGGAATCGCGCAGAAGTCACGCTTCGATGGGAATGAAAATTACCCGCGACCGGCTTAAACTACTGGGAGATACCCAACAAACGACTTATACCTCAACCATTACCGACCTTACAGATGCGCAAGGGAATATTACCGGTACAAGAGTAGAAATTACCTGGCCCGTTTTATAAGACTATTTAAATTATTTTTGTATTTTAACCGCTGAAAACAAAACATGATTAAAGCTGTTATAGTTGAAGACGAAGCGAAGAGCAGGGAATTACTCCAGGCACTGGTAACCAAACATTGTACAGGTGTTGAAGTAATTGCCGCTGCCGGAAATGTGAAAGAGGGTGTTGAGGCGATAGGCAAGCACCATCCTGACTTAATTTTCCTCGATATAAGCATGCCCGACGGAACGGGCTTTGATTTACTCGAAAAAATTTCGCCGGTAAAATCGGATATTATTTTTACAACCGCCACCGACAAATACGCTATTAAGGCCATTAAATATTCTGCCCTTGATTATTTATTAAAACCCATTGATACCGAAGAACTGAAAAATGCGGTAAATAAATTACTTGATAAAAAATCAACAGGAAACACGGTTGAAAACCTGGCGCACCTTTTACAAAATTTAAAACAAGGCAACGATTCGTACCAAAAAATAACCTTGCCCACCACCAACGCTTACGAGATTGTGTACATAAAAGACATTATCCGTTGCGAAGCTGATGGCAGTTATACCGCTTTTCATCTTACTGAAAAAAGAAAATTATTAGCTTCGGCAAGCCTTAAACATTATGAGGATTTATTACCAACCAGCCAGTTTTTACGCATACACCATCACCACCTTATCAATATCAGTCACGTTATTCGCTACCTTAAAACTGATGGCGGCTACGCGGTTATGAGCGATGGCTCTCAGTTGGAAATATCCAGGCGTAAAAAAGACGATTTCCTGGCTATGCTCAATAAAATCTGACTTTGGCTTTGCCAGATATCGGCCAAATAACGCCAGATACCAAACCACCCTTACCACTTATTAGCTACCTCTTTTTAAAAGTTCTCTTGTAATGTAACTTTATGTCAGTTCTTTGTTGTAAACATGTTTTTGTTTGGTTGCAAACACAAAATAAAACCCCCACCATGCAGGGACGTGTGGGGGTTTTTGCATTAATCAACCAAACAGCTTTTAGTTTATGACAATTCTTTGCGTTTTCGTAAAAGACTCTGTTCCTGTTCTTAAAATATAAATTCCTTTGGCCAAACCTTCGGTAGAGAAAGACTGTATAAACATGGCAGGCACTGCTTTTTTATCGGCAAATGTTTTTACCAATTTTCCGTCTAAAGAAAACAGTTGAATATTTACATTATCTTCTTTAACCAGATGAAGCCTTACTGTAATTAAATCGCCGGCGGGATTCGGGAAAACATCCATTAAAATATTATCCGTGTTTACATTGGCAATTCCCGTGCCGTTAAATACGCTTAGTTGAAGCGTTTTTGAGTACACATTATCCATTGCATTTGCCAAACCATCACCGTTTGCAGCGTTACCCGCAGCATATAAATTAACTGTGCCGCTTGCAGGTGCCTGCCAATCAAAATTAAAAGAAGCACTATTGGCAAAAGCTCCGCCGTTTGTTTGATGGGTAACATTCCATCTTCCAAAAACAGGTTGGCCGCTTACAATGTGTGCGGGTTGGCCTTTGCGTGTATGTGTGGCATCGGTAATTGTCAGGGTGCCAACGCTGTTGTTGGTAAAAGGATCTGTATTTCCACTATTATCTAATGCTTCAAAATCAAAACCGAAAAGACTTTTACCGGCCTCGCTGACTTTTATAGTCATATGATACACCGTATTCGGCACATATTGATTACCGCCGTTAAAAGCGGGATTTGAAGTAATGATCAAACTTCCGGGACCGCCGTTATCAGGCAAACCACCCGTACTTCCCTGTCCGTTACCTGCACCGTGACAATTGGCTTGAGAACAGGTATACTCACCCGGGCTACCGGAATTAATTAATTTTCCACTCGAATCAAGAGTGCTCGATGTAAATAAAGCTATTGCAGGAATTACCACAAGGCTTGTTAATAATAGTTTTTTAGTTTTCATACGCTTGTTTTTTATAAAGACCATTTGAAAAGCCTAATGGTTGCCTGAATTCTCTTAATTTTTAAATATATTTTTATAAGGCAACCTTTTAACCGAAATTTACATCTTTAGCAAAGGTGGGAACTGAAGAGCAAATAGTAAGAGGTTGCATAGCCGGGAAAAGGGAGTTTCAGAAGAAACTGTACGATACCTATTCGGGTAAAATGCTGTTTGTATGCATGAGGTATACCAAAAACCGCGAAGAAGCCGAGGACGTGATGCAGGATGCTTTTATTAAAGTCTTTAAAAACATTCACACATTTAAATTTCTGGGTTCTTTTGAGGGCTGGGTACGACGTATTATGGTGCACACGGCTATTGAACATATTCGCCGCAAAAAACAAACTACGGTTTTTGATGATATTGAAAATATATTGCATCATCCCGAAAGCGAAACCGATGCAAGCGGTAAACTGAGCGAAAAAGAATTATTACGTATGCTTACGTTACTGCCCGACGGATACCGCACTGTATTTAATTTGTACGTGATAGAAGGATACGCGCACAAAGAAATTGCAACGATGCTGAACATTAACGAAGGCACTTCAAAAAGCCAGTTATCAAAAGCGAAAGACCTTTTAAAAACATTACTGCATAAATATTTAGACACCGACATAGAATTAAAAAACGAGTAATCATGACTGATTTAAAGTCAAATAACGAATTCGACAGCCTGGAGGCCTTCTTTCACGAGAGGCTGAAAGATGCTTCGTTTGCGCCGCCTCAGGGGCCTTGGGCACAAATTGAGGAAGAGCTGGACCTGCTTGAAAAGCAAAAACGCAAACGCCGCTTTTTGTGGTTTTTTATGAGTGGATTGGTTCTGCTTTGCGGACTGGCTTCGCTTTGGTTTTTTGTGCTCAGCGATAAATTTACACCCGGCTCCCTCGCGGAAAAAAATAAACAAGCTTTACCTGTTGAGGAGAAAAAATTAAATGAAGAAAAAAATACCACTAACACATCAAATAAAAATACAACAACCGAAACACCGGGTACGATAAAAGAAGAAAAAACAGAAACGCCAAATGCTTTGGCAGAAAGTAAAGCAACCGAAAAAACTGTTTTATCGGAAAATACCCCTGCAACTGTAATTTCTCAAAGCAATAAAATACAATTGGCGGCCTGCACTAAAAAAGCGAACCCGGCTATATTTAATAAAATACCCTATAAAGTAATTGAAGTACAGGGTAACGACGGTTACATACGTTATTTCGCAGAAACCTCAGGCAATAAAGAGGTGGCTTTAAACATAATTCATAATTCAGGCTTTGTAAAGGCATTTGTGAAAAAGAATTTCAATTCAAATGATGAAAGCTCGGTTGTAAAAAATGAAGGGGTAATTGAAAAAGAGTCCGGCATTTATACTGCAACAACCGCTTCTTTACCAAAGATAAAACCGGTTTCGGCTCCTGAGCAAAACAGTACAAATGTTGCCTCTGTAAAGAATATTGCAGAAACAAAAACAACAAATGCCAAGACCGAAAAAAATACTACAAAAACTACTCAACCCGCAAACGAGGCAGTTGTTACAAATTCTGCACCCGTAAAAACAGAAAATAACAACTCTACCCCACCTGTAAATTTAAATAACGGAAGTAATAACAATAGCGCAAATAACAATGCTCTGAGTGCACCTTCCCAAAATCAAAATACTAACAACACTACTCCGCCGGTAGCGAAAACAGAAGAAGTAAAAACAGTTCCCTCAGAAAATACCACAAAAACAGATTCTGTTCCAACGCAAGTAGTTGCTAATGAAACTAAAGCCGACAGCACTCCTGTAAAAACAAATCCGGTTGACTCCGTAGCAAAACCTGCAAGTAATTATCAAACGCCGGATGCCTTTACACCTGAGTGGGCCATTTTACTTTTAGCGGGGCCAAATATTTTTGCGCAGAATTCGCAGAGCAATTTGTTTGTTGCTACTAACGAACAGCAAACCCCATCTGTAAACGCTGAAGCAAAAATTCAGTTTAAACCTTTTAAAAAATTCTCTTTTTCGGCAGGAGTAAATTATAACCAGCTTATTGCAAACCAGGGCAACCCGGTTCATTTTGTTTTTAATAAAAATCAAAAGGACGATTATATTTTTTATTCGTCGCATGGCCCTATCGCTGCGCCTATGAGCGTGCTGCTGGAGGGTTATAATATGGGCGTACCCTTCGATACTTTTTTTGCCAAATACACTTACACCTCAAAACTTAATGTGATAAGCATTCCGCTTGAGGCTAATTTTCATTTTTTAAATAAATCCAAATTCAGTTTGTTTGCAGGAGTGGGTGTCAATACCTCATTTGTTTTATCGCAGCGAACAAAACTTACCATTGTAAAAGAGAATTTCAACAATGATATAAGCTACAACAACATTACCGTAAACAAATTTAATATAAGCATGTTGTTCAGTCTGGGTTGCGATATCCGCCTTGGAAAACGCCTGTACTTAACACTTGTGCCTTCGTATCGTTACGGGATAACAAATATGTCGGCAACAAGCGGAACAACTTTCAGTCCCGCTTATTTTTCGGGTAATGCAGGTCTGAAATTTAAGTTCTGAAAATTTATTGCGGCTTTAAAAATTGCGCGGTCTTTTCGTTGAGCCAACTGATTGCTTTTTCTTTCGTTTCGAACATATTTGTTTCGGCGGCAATATTGCTGTTTTTTATATAGTGCGACGTTTCGAGTGATGAACTCAGGCTTTGCGTAACAATTGCACGGGCAATGATGTTTGAATTGTTATAATTTCTTACACTTGAAAATTTTCTGGCAATTTCAGAAATAAGAATATTGCACTTATTAAAATCGTACAAAAGCGCATACGGTTTTTCTTCGGATAAAACATGAATGGCATTCAGAATTTCTATACTTATCTTTTCACTGATCTCTACATCTGTATTAAAACAAAATTCAATGATATGTTCATTAATCTTATTTACGGTACCCGCTGAGAAGTTCATGTATTTTTAGATTGCTGAAGGTAAATTTATACAGAATTTTACGAATAAAGAAAACAAAACCCCGTTAAACCAACACCCCTGAAACCTAAAGCGTTTTAAACCCTGAAATTATTTTATCGATAACACCTTTGTACTGACTAAGCATAGCGGGTTTGGCCCAAAAATATACCGTGTAATAGGTTTTATCCTTGTGCGTTTGATATATCCATGCTATGTTGTCCTTAAAACGATGCTCGCCCGTGTAAACAAGTTTACCTGTATAATGTATCCATTTTAAATTTGCGGTTTTTACCGAATCACCCTGCTCGCCGTGCGTAATTTTATATTGCCAAACACTTTCACGCTGCGGGTCTGCGGCTCCTTTTTTATCACTGGGATAAACCACCATGTGCAAATAATCAAAATCGCCGGCATTATTCGGTACTTTTAAAATATTTATGGATAAAGCGCAATGACAAATACTGCTTCCGGCAGATTTATCCCAATTGTCTTTAAAATATTTCTCTACTTTCCAATCAGCCGGGACCTCGTATTCCGCTTTTAATTCGGGCTGTGATACCTTTTGCTGGGCATTACCTTTAAGGCAGAGAATTATTGAAAAAGCCAAAAGTAAGGGTTTAATCATAGGGTAAAAGTATTAAAAATTTTACTTGCAAATAATATGCCCTAAAAAACTATATTTGAGCCTGAAATCAAATGGATAATCTTAAAATTACTATAGTACAGAGTCCTTTGGCCTGGGAAAACCCCGATGCCAACCTTAAAAACTTTGATTCTTTACTCACGAAAAAAAATACAGGAGATACAGATCTTATTGTGCTTCCCGAAATGTTTACAACAGGCTTTACGATGAAACCCGAAAAAAACGCAGAGAAGCATGAAGGAAAGGGTTTGCAGTGGATGAAACAAAAAGCCGAAGAATTAAATACACGTATTACCGGAAGCATTTGTGTGGAAGAAAATAACAAACATTATAACCGTTTATATTTTGTTGAGGGTGACGGAAAATATCAAAGCTATAACAAGCGCCATCTTTTCAGAATGGGAAATGAGCAAAATCATTACGAGTACGGCAAAGAAAAATTTGTTGCAAATATAAAGGGTTGGAAAATTTTGCCGCTGGTTTGTTACGATTTACGTTTCCCGGTTTGGAGCAGAAACAGTTGGCAGAAAGCAGTGGGCAGTGAACAGCTGATTGCAGAGTATGATGTTTTAATTTACGTTGCCAATTGGCCCGAAGCGAGAAATCATGCATGGAAAAGTTTATTAATTGCTCGCGCTATAGAAAATCAGTGCTACGTTATCGGCGTTAACCGCATTGGTGCAGACGGGAGCATTGCCATGCATTCGGGCGACAGCGTAGTAATAAATCCGTTAGGAGAAATCATCAGCAAAACAAAAGCGCACCAGGAAAATGTGGAAACGATAAATTTGGATTATGAATTTTTACAAGGCTTGAGAAAAAAATTTCCGGTGGGATTAGATACTGACAGTTTTCAGTTAGAGAGTTAGTGAATTATTGATTAGAATAAAGATAAAATCAATAACCATATAACTGCGCAATTCTATAATTAATAATATTAAAATCAAAAATTCTATAACTATATAATTCAACAAATGACTTTACACATAGGTTGCGATCACGCAGGATTTGAATTAAAAGAACAACTGAAAAAATATCTTTCGGAAAAAGGCCACAAAATTACTGATCACGGTTGTTACAGTTCAGAGCGTGCCGATTATCCCGACCACGCGCATAAAGTTGCAAATGCAGTTTCAGCCGATGAAAAATCGTTGGGAATTTTAATATGCGGCAGCGGAAACGGAATTAACATAACAGCCAATAAACATAAAGGAATTCGCTCTGCCCTTTGCTGGATGCCCGAAATCGCCTCTCTGGCAAGGCAACATAATAATGCCAATATCATTGCGCTGCCGGCGCGTTTTATCGACTTAAAAACCGCTTCAGCTTGTGTGGATGCGTTTTTATCGGCAGTTTTTGAGGGGGGAAGACACGCCTACAGAGTAAACAAGATAGAAGCATGTTAAAAACCTTTCAATAACTTCGCACTAAAAGGGTTTTAATACCGTTATATTCGCTGCATCAAAATTATACACAAATGCTTACTATGACACTGCAAAACATATTGACCGAAGTAGAAGACAAGGTTTTAATTATTACCATTAACCGCCCCGAAAAATTAAACGCGCTTAATGCCAAAACCATCGAAGAACTGCATGAAACTTTGATGGAAGTAGAAAATCATCCCGAAATACGCAGCGTAATTATTACCGGTTCGGGTAATAAATCGTTTGTGGCGGGTGCTGATATTGCTGAATTTGCAAACTTCAGTGTTGCGCAAGGAAAACAATTGGCTGCTACCGGCCATTTTAAAATATTTAATTTCATTGAAAATTATTCTAAACCCGTAATTGCAGCTATCAACGGTTTTGCTTTAGGCGGAGGATTGGAATTAGCCATGTGTTGCCATATACGTGTTGCGAGCGATAACGCCAAAATGGGTTTACCCGAAACTTCTTTGGGAGTTATTCCCGGTTACGGTGGAACACAACGTTTGGCACAATTAGTTGGAAAAGGGAAAGCGTTTGAAATGATTGTTACAGCGGATATGCTAAACGCGCAAGACGCTTACAAATGGGGACTGGTAAATTACGTGGTAACACAGGAAGAACTTTTAGCCAAGTGTAAAGAAATTTCAGGCAAGGTTGCATTGCGTTCGCCTGTTGCTGTTAAAACCGCCATTAAAGTAATTAACGCGGGTTATAACGCGCACGTAAACGGCTTTGATGTGGAGATTGAAGAATTCGGAAAAATGTTCGGCACTAAAGATTTTAAAGAAGGCGTCAAAGCATTTTTAGAAAAACGTAAACCACTATTCAATGGGAATTAAAAATTCGGAATTCAGAATTCAGAATTGGAAATTGATTCTGCTATTTCTGATTCTGAATTCTTCATTCTTCATTTTTCAATCCTGCGCTCCCAAAAACGAAAACCCACCACCACCTGATTTAATTGACGAAAAAGAAATGGCTTCGGTTATTAGTGACCTTACTCTTTCTGAAGTTGTACTTAGTGGCCAACCTCTTGCCGAGTTTAACGATACTTTGCGAAAAATAAATGTACTTAAAGAGCATCATCTTAACAACGAGCGTTTTTTAAGTAGTTTTAAATATTATACAGAAAATCCTAAGAAACTGAAAGCTATTTATATCGAGGTGGATACTCTGATTAAGCAAAAAAAGCTCCGCTAAAACATTCGCTTTATTTTAATTTTTATTTCACAAAAGACTTATTGCTGTTTAAGTTTCTTTCTTGTTATACATTAATGGAAAAGTGACGCTCTGTGTTGTACTTTTGAGTAACAATTTCACTCAAAATACAAGTCAGACTGAGCTTGTCGATTCCGTGAAATGGTATAAGGACTTCGATAAAGTTCAGTATGACAACATCAAGTAAAACAAAAGTATGAAAACAAAAAACATAGAAAAAGTAATACCGCCCCCGCCCCATCACTTTGTGGGTGATGGTTTCAGAGTACATAATTTTATTCCCGGCGCTTACGGGCTGAGCATGCCGCGAATGAGCCCCTTTATCATGATGGATTACGGCGCCAAATTTTATTTTCCGCCAACTGATAAACCACGCGGCGTGGGCGTGCACCCGCACAGAGGTTTTGAAACGGTTACGATTTCTTACAAAGGAAAAGTAGCGCACCATGACAGCGCCGGCAACAGCGGTGTTATCAGCGAAGGAGATGTGCAATGGATGACTGCCGCCAGTGGTATTTTACATAAAGAATATCACGAAGAAGAATTCAGTAAAAAAGGCGGAGATTTTCAGATGGTGCAGTTGTGGGTGAATTTGCCTGCTAAATTTAAAATGAGCAAGCCCAAGTACCAGGAAATTCCCAATGAAAAAATTACTAAATATGCTTTGCCTGGTAACGGCGGGGTTATTGAAGTCATTTCCGGGCAATACAAAGATGTAAAAGGTGCGGCTACAACTTTTACTCCGGTAAATTTGTTGAACGCGAAATTACATAAAGGAGCAAAAGTGGATTTTAATTTTCCGGCAAACTACAATACAGCCTTAGTAATTATTGAAGGAAGTGTAAAAGTGAACGGAACCGAAAATGTTGCCTACAACAATTTTGTTTTGTTTAAAAACGACGGAGAAGATTTTACAATTGAGGCAAATGAAGACGCCATAATTTTAGTTTTAAGCGGCGAGCCTATTAACGAACCCATTGCCTCGCACGGCCCTTTTGTAATGAACACCCGCGAGGAAATTATACAAGCCTTTAATGATTACGAAGCAGGAAAGTTTGGTGTATTAAATGACTAAACACAATTCCCGTCAGACTGAACTCGTCGAAGTCCTTGTAATACTTCACGCATCTCGACTCTGCTCGATTTGACAGCAATTTATAAAATGTGGGCAATTACAAAAATTGTAAATTTGGTAGCGATAAAATTAACATAGAATTACTCAAAATTCAAAACAATATTGTCAAACCGAGCGGAGTCGAAGTCTTTGAAAAAACATTATAGCTACTGATACTTCTCAAACAAAAAAAATAATTAAAATAAAAATGACTACAGAATATTTTGACGACGGCAAAAAAGGTTACTACCGGGCAATGGAAAACGAAAACGAAGCCGGCCGCATGACCTACACCCGGGCAGGAGAAACCAAATTAATAATTGACCACACCGAAGTAAACCCCGCCTTTAAAGGAAAAAACATTGGCAAACAATTATTAATGGAGGTTGTAAATCTCGCTCGCACCAAAAACCTAAAAATTCTCCCTCTCTGCCCTTTTGCAAAAGCCATGTTTGATAAAATGGAGGAGATCAGGGATGTGTTGTTTTAAGGGAAGTCATGTTTTGACTAATAAAAATTACGGTTTTATATTTTGGTAAAATAATATCGGGCTTACCAGGTAATTTTGCATCATGCAATCAAAAACGAAATCCTTCAGAGAAAAGAAATTTCCTAACTAGTATTTCAGACTTTATGTTCTTGCCCTTAATACGGCTCATGTTATAGCTTCGCGTTTTCTTATTGTGTACATCTGCCATCACACAAATGTAAAATAAAAAAAGCTTCCCCTTTTCAGGAGAAGCCTTTTAACTCATTACAAAAAACACTTTCTAAAAAAGATAAGCGTACAAGGGCTTCGACAAGCTCAGCCTGACCGAAATTATTCTTATTCCGCCACAGAAACTGCCACAGGGCCGGCACCGGCTAAATTTTCTTTTATGCGGTATTCTATTTCTCCGGCTAACTCGGGGTTATCGGCAAATAATTGTTTCACACTATCACGGCCTTGTCCCAATTTGGTGTCTTCATAACTAAACCACGAACCGCTTTTCTTAATTACATTCAACTCCACGCCCAAATCAACCATCTCTCCGTTCTTGCTGATGCCTTCTCCGAAAATAATATCAAACTCCGCCATACGGAAAGGAGGCGCCACTTTATTTTTAATAACCTTAACGCGCGCGCGGTTACCCACTACGTTGTCTCCGTCTTTAATTTGGCCAATACGGCGTATATCCAAACGCACCGAAGCATAAAACTTCAAAGCGTTACCACCTGTTGTCGTTTCGGGGTTACCAAACATAACGCCAATTTTTTCGCGCAACTGGTTTATAAATACACAGCAGCATCCTGTGCGGTTAATCGTGCCCGTAAGTTTACGCAATGCCTGGCTCATTAAACGCGCCTGTAATCCCATTTTGCTGTCGCCCATCTCTCCTTCAATCTCCGCCTTAGGCGTAAGTGCAGCAACCGAGTCAATTACTATTAAATCAATAGCGCCCGAGCTGATCAGGTTATCGGCAATTTCTAAAGCCTGCTCACCATTATCCGGCTGAGATATTAAAAGACTCTGTGTATCCACACCCAACTTTTCAGCATAGAAACGATCAAAGGCGTGCTCCGCGTCAATAAAGGCGGCAATTCCGCCGGTTTTTTGCACGTTGGCAATACAATGTATAGCAAGCGTTGTTTTACCCGATGACTCCGGTCCGTAAATTTCTACCACGCGCCCTTTAGGTAATCCGCCCACACCAAGTGCAATGTCTAATCCTATAGAACCGGTGCTTATCACTTCAATGGGTTCAATTACGCTGTCGCCTAATTTCATTACGGTACCTTTTCCGTAGGTTTTTTCTAACTTATCTAAAGTAAGTTGTAACGCTTTTAATTTTTCGTTGCTGACTTTATTTTCGGCAGCTTCTGTGTTTTTCTTTGCCATGATTATATATTTTAATTTTTATTATTTACTAAAACAAAGTTACGGCAAACATAAGTCTTTTTTACCAAGCGATAAAAAACTTATCAACATATTTTTTATTTTGCTAAATATATTAGCAAATATAGTTTGTCAAATATACATTTAAAATATTGGTTATTAAACAATTAATGTGGTTTTAAGAGCTTATTTCAAAATAGCGGGCTCACCCTCTTATCCCTCTCTACCGGTAGAGAGGGACGATTAATTTTTACAAAACGATGTATTTATAACGATGTATTTATTCTGTTTATTTTTTTCCACGCTTTGCTGTTCCCCTCTATGTTTTTCCCCCTCTCTACTGGTAGAGAGGGGGTGGATTCTCCGAAGGAGAAGACGGGGGTGAGTCCTTTTGTATTATTAGAGTAACCCTTATGTATTTCCGAAAAATATTATTTTTGTCACCCTATGTTCGATAAATCTATAAAAACTCTTTGTCGCGATTTGCGCAAAAACCAAACCGAGGAAGAAGATATTCTCTGGCAAAATATCAGGAACAGAAAATTAAACGGCTTAAAATTTTTACGGCAACATCCGATTGTTTACGATCGTTTTAAAAAAAACACAAAATTCTTTATCGCCGACTTTTATTGCGCCGAAAAAAATCTAATTGTGGAGCTCGACGGAAAAATTCACAACTTCCAAAAAGAATACGATGAGAACAGGGATTTAATTATTCAATCAAAAGGAATAAAAGTTCTTCGTTTTAAAAACGAAGAAGTAAAGGATATTGTTCTCTTGCTGAATAAAATCCGGAAAGAAATTCTTTAGCTGAGTCATCTTCGCTCCAAAAGCTGACTCACCCCTGTTCCCGGTATCGCATGGAACGGTCCCCTCTCTACCGTTAGAGAGGAGAAAACAGCCGTAACTAAAATTATTTTTCACACGCTTTAATCACACTCTTACTTTTACCCCCTCTCTGCTGGCAGAGAGGGGGTGTCACGCTACAGCGTGACGGGGGTGAGTCCCCAAAAAAGCCCCTCCTCTTTAAAGGAAGGGCTTCAATTTATTTTAAAAAAATTTACTTAACCAACGTTAAACTTCCCTGCGAATTATGGGGCTTGCCATCGTAACTGCTTGCAACTACTACATAGAAATAAGTTCCCTCTGTAGCTGCATGACCGTTATCTAATTTACCATCCCATTTATCAGTAGGACTGCTGAGTGTTTTAATTTTTTGCCCCCAGCGGTTATAGATATCGCAGTTTAAAGAATTAATACCGGATGTAATAAAACTAAACTCATCATTTATATTATCACCGTTTGGCGAGAAGACATTTGGTATTATAATACTTATTGACTGCTCAACATGTATAGTAAGGGTATCTGTGCCATGACACGTTCCGTTGCTTGCTGTAAGTATCACTGTGTAATTACCACCGTTCTGATATATCGTGTTCGGATTTTGCACTGTTGGATTTGAACCGTTACCCAAATTCCAATTGTAAGTAGTGGCACCAACCGAGTTATTGGTAAATGTCACGTTTAACGGCGCAGTGCCACTTGTCGGATTCGCAGTAAACGAAGCAATAACAGCAGGAGTACCACCAATTGCATAAGGCCCGGCAGTAGCTGTACACATATTAGCATCGGTTACAACTAAACTGTAAGTACCAACCGGCATATTATTTAAGTTCAGCGTTGTGCCCGCCGAACCCGGTACGATAACACTTCCTGTATACCATTGGTAAGTATAATTTGGCGTACCACCTGAAACAGTCAGGTTTTTAATATCGCCGCTTGGAATACCGCAACGCGCACTGTCAATTAACGGCGGGCCTGTAACAACCGGTTTCGGATTAATTACAATAGTAAATGTTTGCGAAGCACCTACACAACCCGTTAAAGGATCGGCAGGTGTTGCAGTAATAACACCAACTTGCTGCGTAGCAACAACCGGTGCAAGGTAACCCGCAATGTTTGTAGTTCCGCTGGCAGCAACACCAATGTTTGTATTGGTATTTGTCCAACCTACTGCCGCACCTCCGGCATTAAAGTTTATTGAACTTACATTACTTCCGCTGCAAACAGTTTGGCTTGTTACAGCTGCTAAAGTCGGAATCGGATTTACGGTTACAGTAACCGATTTTACGGTTGTACAACCTGAATTATCTCCAGTAACATTATACACCGTTGTAATTGCCGGAGTAACCGCTACAGTTGGCGTCGATGCACCACCTGCATTTGCACTCCATGTATAAGTTGTTGCTCCGGATACAGTAAGTGTAGAGCTTTGTCCCGCACAAAGTGCCGAAGGATTTGCGTTTACAGTTATAGTAGGCGTCGGGGTAATCGCCACACTTACGGTTGCTGTACCCGTACATGTTCCGTTAGCTCCGGTTACAGTATATGTTGTATTGGCAATCGGAGATACTGTTGCTGTAGTACCCGAGCCTCCGCCTGCGTTTGCGCTCCAAGTATATGTTGTTGCTCCACCCGCGGTAAGAATAGAGTTTTGTCCTGTACAGATTGTTGTCGGAGAAGAAACCGCAGTTACTGTTGGCGTTGGTGTTACAGTAACCGTTACTGTTTGCGTAGAACTACATCCCAGACTCGCACCAGTCACAGTATATGTAGTTGTGTTGTTCGGCGAAACTGTTGTTGTAGCTGCAACAGCACCACCCGCATTCGCACTCCAGGTATAAGTTGTTGCACCACTTACTGTAAGCGTTGAGGTTTGTCCCGAACAAATCGTTGTCGGACTTGCAACCCCAGTTACTGTTGGTGTTGGATTAACATTTAAAGTAATGGTTGTTGTAGCAGAGCATCCTCCGTTATCACCGATTAACGTATAAGTTGTTGTTGTATTTGGAGAAACAGTAATCGGGTTTGTTGTTCCACCAGGGCTCCAGGTATAGTTTGTTGCACCGCTTGCTGTGAGCGTCGCACTTTGCGAAGAGCAAATTGTGGTGGCAGAAGAAACTGCTGAAACAGTTGGTTGAGTGCCTACATTAACTGTGATCACTGTTGAATTAGAGCATCCGCTTTGGGTACCGGATAAAGTATAAGAAGTTGTAGAGCCCGGAGAAACAGAAATCGGGTTTGCATTTCCTCCGCCTGAATTCGCACTCCATGTATACGTTGTTGCACCGCTCGCAGTTAATGTGGTTGTACCCCCTGCGCAAATACTTGCCGGCGTTGCATTAACGGTTAAAGTTGGTAAAGGTATAACCGTAACAACTACAGAGCCTGTTGAAATACACCCTGAAGTATTTCCGGTAACATTATACGTTGTTGTAATTGCAGGAGTAACGTTTACAGAAGGGTTTGTTGAACTTCCCGCATTCGCACTCCAGGTATACGTTGTAGCACCACTGACAGAAACAGTTGCTGTTTGGCCCGCGCAAATACTTGGAGGGGTTGAAGTAACAGTAAGTGTCGGGGGAGTTGTCACGGCAACAGCAACAGTTTGTGTTGAAGTACATCCTGAAGAACTTCCGGTAACTGTATAAGTAGTATTTGATACAGGCGCAACCGTTTCAGTGCTTGCCGTCACTCCCGAGTTCCATGTATACGATGTTGCTCCGCTCGCTGTAAGTGTGGCGGTTTGTCCGGCACAAATACTTGTGGGTGATGCAGTAGTTGTTATTACAGGTGTTGGATTTACTGTTACAGAAACAGTTCCCGAATTCGAACAACCCGAAGATGTACCCGTTACCGTATAAACTGTAGTTCCTACTGGAGGAGTTACATTAGCTGTAGTTCCTGTACCACCACCCGCGTTTGCACTCCATGTATAGGTAGTGGCGCCGCTTGCAGTAAGTACTGTACTTTGTCCCTGGCAAAGCGGATTCGTCGCGGGTGTAGCCGTAACAGTTGGTATCGGATTAACAGTGATTACCTGATTGGATGAAGTAGTCTGTCCGCATGCATCTGTAACAATGCAGTATAACGTGTAAGTTCCCGCCGAAGGAAAATTAATAACAGCGCTGTTACCGCTTCCCACCGAAGGAACTCCGCTTGAATTAAAACTCCAGTTTACGTTACGCACAGGAACTCCGTATTGTGTTGTAGTTGTCGCAGTAACTGTTTGTCCGAAACAAATAGTATTTGTCGTAACAGAAAAAGGCGAACCTAAATTCGAAAATTCAACTGTATGTCCTTCAACAGTCATTACCCAGTTTGCGGCAGCACCGATAAAAGTATTAGAACAGGCGGCACCAAACGCGTCGTAAAAACGCATGGTAAAGTTCATATTATAAGAGGCGCATTGAGGAGCAGGAATACAAGAAACATAATCCGAATAAATAGAAACATTTGTGCCTATACAATTTCCCGGAAGTCCGTCCTGGCAAGTCCAATATAATGTAGCGTTACCCGGGCTTCGGCAAGCGCCATAAAGAATATCAATAGCACCGTCATTTTTTATAGCCCCGTTTTGTGCAACGTAAGTAAAACTCCATTTAACATCGGTAATCGTTGCGTTGGCAGGCGATGCGACAACAAGTGTATACGGGCACGCATTGGCAGCCGACCATGTTCCGCTACCGTTACCACCCGAACCTGTAATCGAACCTTGCAAATAAGTATTTGAGCTGCTTACAAGAGGGTCAATCGTTAATGGGAAAATCAATCCTTGTGTGGTAAACCAGTTTGCAGGAACCACAATCGAAAGATTGTTTCCGTTTAATTGATAGGAGAATTTCTTTGCGGGGTTTTTGCGGTGATTTGATTGATCATAACCTACTACTTCTCCGATTTCATAAAGTGATGCGTCAGAACCTGTATTGTTTACGGTAATCATTCCTTCATAACCCAAATCGCTTTTTGTTGCGCGGCGTGTAGAGAAAGAAGTTCCCGCCGGAAGTTTCATTTCATCTTCAATTAATAAATTACCTGCTGTATAAGCAGGCTTGACCGTCATAATATAATTTGTTTTTAAAGCGCCGTTGATTGCGTACACTTCCAGATCAATACCCGGGAAAATATTTTTTACGTATGCGCCATCTGTACCTACAGTTGTATTACTCCAATTGGCAGAAGCGATAAGTTTCTTTCCTTCGTCTGATTGGTAATATAATTTTAAATTGCGATTAAACGATAATTCATATCCGCCGTTAAATACAGAAACTTCTTTTTTATTTAAATCAATTTTTGTAGGCGACGGTTGGTTTGCTGCTACAAATATATTCGAAGTATTTTCTAAAGGAAATATACGCGGGTCTATAGCGCGCCAGTTACCTGCAGCATCTTTGTAATTTATTTCGTTAAAACCGGATTGGTTATAAAACACGCTTCCGTTTGTTCCGTTTTTAAGATAACGGCGTGTAGTGGCGGTTCGGTCTTCCAAAACCTCATAACAATCTTCGCATTGCACATTGTACGGAAGAATTCCGTACTCGGGATGGTTCTTTAAATTTCCGGGAGTTTTCTTTGCAAGTTCCTCACTTACTTCTTTTTTTGCCGGCGCTGCAAATGAAGTATAATTATGTTCTTTGCTCACCATTTGTGATGACCCCGGGCTCAAATTTTTTTTCGCCCCTGTTTCATTTTGCCCGAAAGCAACAAAACTTAAAACTCCGACAAAAAACGATAATACTGATTTATTCATTTTTTTTTATTTTTTAACAAATTAGCAAGATTTGAATCCGTAACAATTTTTTATTACTAAAAATTCAATTTAGTAACAGACTAAGTTACAAAATTTTTATTTGCCGATAAAATTTTTTTATTGCCGCCTGTAAACAAAAAGCCCCGTTATTTTATAAAATAACAGGGCTTTCATATTTCTAAAAGGTTTACTTAACCAGGGTAACGCTTCCTTGCTGAGAATAAGTTTTACCGTCAACTCCCACCGCGGACATAATGTAATAGTAAGTTCCGTCTGAAGCTCTTTCTCCGTTAGGTGTTTTGCCATCCCACACCTGCTGCGGCGCATTTATGGTAAACATCCTCTGGCCCCAACGATTAAATATATCGCAGGTTAAAGTACTTAAGCCGGTATTTATAATAAAGAAGTCATCATTAATTCCGTCACCATTAGGTGAGAATACGTTTGGTATTACAATGGTGGTAGGCTGATCTATAATTACAATAGCTGAAGCAGTATCCTTGCATCCGCCGTTGCTTGCAATCATTGTTACAGTATAAGTGCCAGCCGCGGAATAAGTTACCGCCGGAGGGGCTTGCACAGTAGAAGAATTACCGTTACCAAAATTCCATCCGTAAGTAGTCGCTCCGGTTGTAGTGTTACCGAAAGTTACGTTAAGCGGGGCTTGTCCTTGTGATAAAACCGGAGTAATAATGGCCTCCACCGCCGCTGAACCCGGAACTGTAAATACGGGAGAAGCTCCGTTAGCTACACAACCATTGGCATCTGTAATTAATACACTATAGGTTCCGGCGGCAACATTAGTTAATGTAGACGTTGTAGCACCGGATATCGGAGTTGAACCGTTATACCATTGATAAGTATACGCAGGAGTACCACCTGTAACAGTAACACCCGTTACTCCACCCGTTGGCATGCCGCATTTCGCGCTGTCAAGAGTTGAATTGTTCGCTAAAGCAGGGGTTGGATGTACAACTATAGCAACTGTTTGCGACGCGGTACATCCGCCATTTGCTCCTGTTACTGTATAAGTTGTATTTACAACAGGGCTTACACTTGTATTCGCAGTTGTTGCCCCACCCGGCATCCATGTGTAATTAGTTGCGCCGGAGCCGTTAAGCGTGGTGCTTTGTCCGACACATATAGTTCCCGAAGTTGCACTGATTGCAAGAGTTGGTGTGGGATTAACCGTTACAGAAACCTGCGCGGAATTAGCACAACCGTTTGTGGTACCGGTTACAGTATAAGTTGTAGTTGTATTTGGTGTTACAGAAGCCGTACTTGTATTTACACTTCCCGCATTGGCACTCCATGTATAAGTTGTCGCACCGCTTCCTGTCAATACGGCACTTGATCCCGAACAAATTACTCCACCCGAAGAAGCGGTAGCATTCACGTTTGGTAATGCGGTTACACCTACACTCACTGTTTGCGTAGATACACATGCTCCATTAGCACCCGTTAAAGTATAAGTTGTATTTGCTCCCGGACTAACACTGGTACTTGCTGTATTTGCTCCGCCCGGCATCCACGTATAAGTAGTTGCACCTCCACCATTCAATGTTACGTTTTGCCCCGCACACACTGTAGCAGTAGAAGCACTTGCAGTAACTGTAGGTGTTGCCGTTACGTTAATTGTAACTACGGCGTTATTTGTATTTGTACATCCTCCCGATTGACCGATTAAAGTATATGTTGTGGATGTACCCGGAGTAACAGAAAGTGTTGTGGTATTTGCACCCCCGGGCATCCATGTATAACTTGTTGCACCGGATGCAGTAAGTACTGTACTTTGTCCTGAACAAATAGAAGGGGCCGAGGCGGTAGGTGTTACAGTAGGCGTTGCTGTTACACCAACTGAAATTGTTTGTGTTCCCATACAACCTCCGCTATTACCTGTTAAAGTATATACTGTTGATGTATTTGGTGTAACTGTAATAGTGCCTGTGTTTTGTCCGCCGGGTGTCCAGGTATAATTTGTCGCACCACTACCATTAAGTGTAATGCTTTGGCCTGAACAAACTGTATTTGACGTAGCGGTGATACCAATTGTTGCGCCTGCACCCACGTTTACCGTAACTGTATTTGAATTTATACAACCATTATTATCTGTACCGGTAACTGTATAAGTGGCCGTTGAGCCCGGAGTAACTGAAACTGTTGTTGTATTAACTCCGCCGGCATTAGCACTCCATGTATAAGTATTTGCACCGCTCGCAGTAATAGTCGTAGTTTGACCTGTGCACAATGAAGGAGGCGCCGCATTTATTCCGATTGTTGGCAAAGGGTTTACATTAACCGAAACCGTTTTCGTAGCTGTACAACCTCCATTATTTCCGGTAACAGTATAAATCGTAGTACTTCCTGGGGTAACTGATAATGGATTTGTAGTAGAGCCACCCGGCATCCAGGTATAGCTTGGGGCACCGCCCGCAGTAATTGTTGTACTTTGTCCGGCACATAAAGTTGGTGAGTTTGCAATTGCCGTAACCGTTGGTGTAGGTGTTACGTTAACTGTAATAACCTGTGTTGAGGTACAACCCGATGATTCGCCTGTTACGGTATAGGTAGTATTTGAAGAAGGAGATACCGTTGCAGTAGTTGAATTACCACCTCCGGCATTAGGACTCCAGGTATAATTGGTAGCACCGCTTGCTGTTAATGTTGTAGTTTGTCCGGAGCAAATAGTTGCACCGGCCGAAGAAGCAATGGCCACTGTTGGGCTTGGTGTTACGTTTACCAAAGCTGTGGCAGTTGCAGTACAAGTTCCGTTTGCACCTGTCAGAGTATAAGTTGTGCTTCCCGCAGGTGTAACCGTAGCTGTGCTTGCATTACCGCCACTCGGACTCCAGGTATAACCTGAAGCTGTTCCCCCTGTTAAAACAATACTTCCTCCTGCACAAACAGGGGCTGCACCGCTGATACTCATAGTTGGAGTTGCGGTTACGTTAACCGTTGCCATAGTCGTTCCCGTACAGGCTCCGTTAGCACCTGTCAAAGTATAAGTTGTATTGCTACCCGGACTCACTGTTGCTGAAGATGCACTTCCGCCACTCGGGCTCCAGGTATAGCTGCCCGCTACACTTCCGGTATTGGTCAATACAATATTCTGGCCGGAACAAATGTTCCCGCCTGCAACAGCTAAAGTCGGCGTTGCGGTTACGTTTACAGCAGCTGTAGTATTTGCAGAGCAGACACCGTTCGCACCAGTTAACGTGTAAGTTGTATTTGTTGTTGGGCTCACTGTTGCAGAGCTTGCACTTCCGCCACTCGGACTCCAGGTATAACTTCCGGCCGCTGACCCGGTATTGGTTAATACGATACTTTGGCCGGAGCAAATATTACCTCCGGTAACTGCAAGTGTTGGTGTTGCGGTAACAGCAATATTATTTATTTGAGAAGCACTGCATGTTGCTGAAATACCTACCGAATAAGTTACAGGCCATGATCCTGCCCCCGAAGTGGAAGGGCAAAAAGTTGTTCCCGCCACACCTGTACCACTCCATGTTCCACCTGCAGTACCGCTTACTTGCGGTGGTAAATTTACACAAGCCCCGTTAGAACATAAATTGGCCGGTGCACTCCACGTGGCAGTATAAGGATTAGTAATGGTAAAGACAAACTGGCTTGTAGTACCGCCACAAGTAGAACTTGAAAAATAATACGTCATAGTATAAGTACCTGCAGGTAAAAGTCTTGGCCTTACATAAACATAACCCATACTCAAATCAGTTATAGCACCTGCAACAGCGGGGGTTAATGAATAACTACAGGTACCGAGATTGGTATTGGCCGGTATGGTACAGGTAAATGAAGTTGTAGCATTATTCCAAACAGTTGGCGTAGCAATTACAGAGGGCAATGTGGCACTATTCCAGCAATCTTCTAAAGTAATTGTGGGGGGGCCACTCCATCCACCGGCTGCTTTGCTAAAAACCACAGCATGGTTTTGATTTGGATTCATATAACTCCAATAAAGATCCCAAACGGCTAAACCTGAAAGAGGTGGAACACCGCCACCAACAGGGAACGAACATCCGACACCCGGACCTATGCAACCAAGATAGGTGCCTCCTTCGTAAGTAGCCTCTGTTGCCAGATTACGTTCACTTGTCCAATACAAATTATAGTCAGTTTTAATACAGGGAGTAAAAATATCATTAATGGGATTATTTAAAGTCGTCGGTTCATTTGCCCAGATATAAAACGGTTCCGCATTACACGCATAAGAAACTCCACTGTTAAACGTAGTTCCCACGCCATGATAAACATAATTTGTATCGCCGGCAATTAAAGGCATCGCGGCAGGGCACTGGGCTTTAACAAACGTGCTAAAACCCAATAAAAAAACAACTGTAAGTGTTGATGTAATTTTTTTCATGGCTATCTATTTTTGCTCGTTTGCAGACTCTTTATTAATTAAAGCGGGGTTTGCCGTATACCATTTATTCATCAGAATGGTATATTGCTCATTTGAATATTCATTTTTATAAATCGGAAAATCCGTCGGAATTTCACCAGTATTCAGCTTTGCAAGAATTTCTGCTTCGCGATTATTATACTTGTTTGTTTGAACGGCGATGGATTGGCTTTTAGCACGCTGCTCCATTTTGCGGGCCTGCATACCCTTTTGAAATTTTTCTCTCAGCTCTTGTTTTTCTTTTTCTTCGGCTGATTGTTGTTTATCCGTTTGTGCATTAAGGTTTGTTGTTAATCCAAAAAATAGGAATAACAAAACAATGAATGTTGCTTGTTTCATGTGTTGGAAGGTTTAAACAAATATAATCATAAATTTAAAAAAAACAAGGGCTAAACGCGGGTTTTTAAGGCAAAATAAGGACAAAAAAAGCCTTTCCATTGCTGGAAAGGCTTTTGAATAAGTTGGTCAGGTTTTAATTACCTCCGGGAGCGTCAGGAATTTTTTCTGAATCTTCCTCACCACTCACTTTAGGGTGATATTTAGGAATATCTGTTTTCGGCGCTTTAGGATCTACATAATCCCAGCTAAGGATTTTGAATACTGTACGACGGTTAATAGCGTGTAAAGCTTCTTTTTCCTGTTTAGTTTTAGCTTTCGCGATTTGAGCATCAGTAATTTTTAATTTGTTTTTGCCATACCCTTTAGCGATCATGCGTTCTTTAGGAATTCCTTTAGATATCAACCAATCAACACAAGTTTGAGCACGTGCCTGAGAAAGGTCCTGATTATGTTTTGCACTACCACGACTATCCGTATGCGCGCTAAGTTCAATAATAATGCTTGGGTTATCATTCAAAGTTTTCAATAAGAAAGCCAACGAGTCTTCAGAGTTTAAAGGCTTATGAGTATCATTCTCCTTTGCAGTTCCGTCCAAGTCCTTTAAAAGAGTTGCTTTATCTAAAGCGTAAAGTACGGCAGGGAATTTAATCTCGGCAGTTACAGGAGTGAGCTGAAAATCTTTTTTGAATTTAGTAGACTCTGTTAAACCAACCGTGCTGAATTTACCGCGATCTTCAGAGGCTAAGAAGCCCAAGGGAGCAGTTGGTGTTTTAAGGTCTTTATTGGTTTGGGTATAATCTTCATAAGAAACCTCAGGTTTCAAAATGATTTCATAATTACCATCTTTATCCGTTGTTGTCTGGATTAATGTGCCGTCAGATCCTTTCAGAATAACAGGACAATTAGGAATAATTGTTTTATCAGTAGCATTGGTAACTTGTCCGCTTACACTGAATACCAAAGGTGGTAAATAGAACGACCAGATATCATCACTTCCTTTGCCGCCTTCACGGTTAGAAGAGAAATACCCGCGGTCTTTGTTTCCATCATAAATAATTCCGAAGTCATCCCAGGGAGAGTTCATAGGGAATTTTAAGTTTTCAGCCTCGCCACGGAAGCTATTGCTTTTATCGGCAACAATTTTATAAATATCAAGTCCGCCCATACCTAAATGCCCGTCAGACGAGAAATACAATGTTTTTCCATCATTATGGATATAAGGATACCCTTCGTTGAAAGGAGTGTTAACTGAACTTCCTAAGTTGGTAGGCTGGCCCCAGTTTTTGGTTTTTTTATCGAATTCGCTTTTCCAAATGTCGTATTTACCTAAACCACCCGGCATGTTTGAAGAAAAGTAAAGTATACTTCCGTCAGGAGACATAGAAGGGTGACGGAACTGGAAACTGTCAATATCAAAAGGAACCAACTCAGGTGCGCCCCAGTTAGGCCCATTTTTCTTAATGGTATAAAGTTGACATTTCAGTTGTTTCTTTTTCTCATCACCACAACGTGTAATGATCATAAAATCAAATTTACGGCCTACATCCACTGATCCTTCGTTGGCAGGAGAGTTAACCGGTTCGCCCAAAGGAATTGGCGTGCTCCATTTTCCGTTTTTATCCAATTTTGTTTCAAATATGTCAGAATATGTTTCGCCGGTAGTACCGTCGGTTTTGCCACCCATTGCGCCTTCGCGCGTTGAAGTGAAATATAAAGATGTGTTCTTTTTATCCGCAAAAGTCGGAGAGAAATCTTCGGCCTTTGAGTTAATAAGGGCCATGTTCTCAATTTTGTGACGGGTAGGATTATCAACCCATTTTTGTGCCAGCTCGCAGGATTTAATCTCATCTTCGGCTCGTTTATCAGAAGGCACTTCCTTTTTGTATTTTTCAAACTCGGCAATGGCCTCGTTATAAAGTTTCTGTTCTTTTTTAATATCACCTATCCAGTAGTAAGACATAGGATCGGGGTATTTAGCGGCAATAGCTTTTGAATAGAATGTAACTGCCTCATTTAACTGGTTAATATGTCTGTAGCATTCGGCCGTACGATAAAGGATTTTTGCCTTTTTTTCAGCTTTTTTCTCACGGGCATAAGCTTTTTTATACCAGTCAATCGCTGTATAAAATTCCTTTGCGCCAAAGGCTCTTTCTGCTTCTTTATACGGGTTTTTTTGAGCAAAACCAGTTGTAAAAACAAAGGCTGCCATCAACAAAACGAAGGTAATTTTCTTCATCATAATTATTATTTGTTAGAATAAACGACTGCTAAAATAATAAAAATGTTAAACCTACAAAAAAAATAAAAAATTATCTATTGGAAATCTGACAGTTCGCTTTAAAATTTAAATGTTAGGGGAGTTTTTATATATGGAACAAGCTGCGTACTTTTGGCGCCTAAACCGCAAAGCATGAGAGTTAAAACATTAGGGCAATTTATTATTGAAAAACAAAGTGATTTTCCCTTCGCAAAGGGCGAGTTATCAAGGCTTTTGAGGGATATTGGTATAGCTTCTAAAATTGTAAACCGTGAGGTTAATAAGGCCGGCCTGGTTGAAATTTTGGGGGAAACGGGGGAAGTTAATGTGCAGGGAGAAAAAGTAAAAAAACTGGATATATTTGCTAATGAACAGTTTATAGCAGCTTTAAAAGCGGGGGGCGAGGTTTGCGCTATCGCATCTGAGGAAAATGAAGAAATAATCCCCGTTGACTCGGAAATATCAAAAAATGCCAAATATGTGGTAGCCATGGACCCTTTGGATGGCTCCTCCAATATTGATGTAAACGTGTCTGTGGGTACTATTTTCTCTATTTACCGTCGTACAACTCTTAGCGGGCCCGGGACCTTAGAAGACTTTATGCAAAGGGGAAGCGAGCAAGTAGCCGCGGGATATGTTATTTACGGGTCTTCCTGTATGATGGTATATACCACCGGAAAAGGCGTAAACGGCTTTACCCTTGACCCAAGCATCGGCGAGTTTTGCTTATCGCATCCGAACATGCAAACCCCTAAAACAGGCAATGTTTATTCGGTAAACGAGGGGAATTATCTGCATTTCCCTGACGGAGTCAAGAAATATATCAAGTATTGCCAGGAAGAAGATAAAGTAACAAGCCGTCCTTATTCTTCACGTTATATTGGCAGCGGAGTAGCAGATATTCATCGTAATTTAATTACAGGCGGTATTTATATTTATCCCACAACCACTAAATCGCCGAAAGGTAAATTGCGTTTGTTATACGAGTGCAACCCGCTTGCTTACATTATTGAACAAGCCGGTGGAAAAGCAACTGATGGCAAAATGCGTATTATGGAAAAAGACCTTAAAGAATTACATCAACGTACTCCTTTATTTTTAGGTTCATCCGAAATGGTTGACAAGGCCATGGAGTTTATGCTGAAGTTTGAATCGGTAGAAAGTAAGTAAAGTTTAAAGCATCGCGGCACGCTTAACCAGATACGCGTGCAAAATTTTATCAAAACCTTCAGAGATATCCGCTTCAATAAAATCAACTTTATATTGTCCGCACTTGGTTTTTAAATCGCCGATGTACGAGTTGAGTTTTTCGAGATAATGTTGTTTGGCCTCAACAGGATTTAATTTTATTTCTTCTCCGCTTTCCATATCGATAAAGTGATACGGGCGATTTTCAAAATCAAAATCCAGTTCGCTTTTTTTATCGTTTACGTGAAATAAAAGTACTTCGTGTTTCTTGTGCTTTAAATGTTGCAGCGCCGAAAATAATTTTTCTTCGCCCGCTTTATCGTCAAACATATCACTGAAAACAATAACCAAAGAACGCTTGTGTGTAATTTCCGCAACCTGATCTAACATGGAACCTGCAAGAGTGCCCGTTTTTGTTTCGGGTTTGTATTGTTTCATTAACTGCTCGAGCTGATCGAACAGAATTTTTTTGTGCGTATGACTGGAGCGCGCCCGTATATGAAAATTTATTTTGTCGGAAAAAATACTCATGCCCACCGCATCTCGCTGTTTTAATAACAATTCGGTAATTGCAGCGGCACTTTTAATCGAGAAATTAATTTTGTTGCTTTGTTCTTCCGCAGATTTTTTTTCATCCACCGGATAATACATGGAAGAAGAACAATCAATTACCAGCCGGCAACGCAAATTAGTTTCTTCTTCGTATTTTTTTATGAAAAGTTTATCGCTGCGGCCGTACAATTTCCAATCAATATGGCGTGTACTTTCGCCCGGGTTGTAGATACGATGCTCGGCAAACTCAACCGAAAAACCGTGAAAGGGACTTTTATGTAAACCGGTTATAAAACCTTCAACAACCTGCTTTGCCAGAAGCTCGAGAGCAGAATATTTTTGGATATACTGTGGGTGAAGTATTGGCATTTTTCATTTGCAGGAGGCAGGAAGCAGTCGCTTATTCACTGTAAACTGCTTTCTGCAAACCGCCTATTGAATTACAATTGTGCATTAAGCTTTGCGGCAAGTTGCGCCTTGGGAACTGCGCCTACTTGTTTGTCAACTACCTGTCCGTTTTTAAAAAACAAAATAGTTGGAATATTGCGGATACCAAATTCCATAGAGATATTCGGGTTGTGATCAACGTTTACTTTTCCGATAACTACTTTTCCCTCGTATTCTTTCGAAAGTTCTTCTACAATGGGTCCTACCATGCGGCAAGGTCCACACCATTCTGCCCAAAAATCTACTAATACGGGTTTGTCAGATTTTTTTACCAACTCCTCAAAGTTGGCGTCGTTAATTTCTAATGCCATGATTTCTTTTTTTGAATATTAAAATTACTAATTTCTTCTGTTCTTTTATCAATTATTCGTCCAATGTTATTTTTCTGCCAATCTGGCTTATTTATTAACCAAATGATTATGAAGTTTTCGGTCTTTTCATCATACTGATTGTAAAAACTCCCAAATGAACCACTCCGAGAGTCAGGAAAACCCAAGGCATCGAAGGTTCCGGATTTTTGGCAGCATCTTCCATAAATGCCTGTTTCTTAAGATAAAAATCAAGCACGCTTAAGGTCAGTAAAAATAACGAGCATATAACACCGGCTACTGAAGCAGATTTTCTTCCAAGGAATTCATGATGAGCTTCTTCATTTCTTGAAAGAATACTGTTTCTGAACCCGTAAAGGAAATAAACGTCAAGGCCAAGGAGCATCCAAGTTAGAGCACTTAGTTGCGTAAGACTATCTAAAGAAATAATCATCGCAGTACACACCAATACGCCAAGAATTGGAACTAAAGGCACAAACGGAGTTTTAAAAGGTCGCACCGCATCAGGGGCATTTCGGCGCAATATCCAAATTCCCGCACTTACAATTACGAAAGCAAACAGAGTTCCGAAAGAGGTTAAATCGCCGGCAATACTTCCGGGGACAAATGCCGCAAACAACCCTACAAAAACAAAAAGTATCATATTGGATTTATAGGGAGTACTGAATTTGGGATGTAAGTCGGAGAAAATTTTTGGCAGTAACCCATCGTTTGCCATAGAATAAAATACACGCGACTGACCCATTAACATAACAAGGATAACAGAAGAGAACCCGGCCAGAATTGCAACAGTAACTGCTGTACCTAACCAACCGTAACCTAACATATGCGTTTTTATTGCATAGGTAACAGACGCTTCTTTACCAACCAATTCAAACTCTTTCCAATTGGCAACACCTGTTAATACGTATGAAAACAACACATATAAAATGGTACAAACCGCTAAGGAACCGAGAATTCCTATCGGCATATCGCGCTTAGGATTTTTTGCTTCCTGAGCAGCCGTTGATACAGCATCAAATCCTATGAAAGCGAAAAACACAATACCTGCTCCTCTTAAAATACCTCCCCATCCGTGTTTAAAAAAACTCTCATGGCCGGCAACTCCTTCAGGAATAATATAGGGTGAGTGATTGGAGGGATTAATAAAACCCCAACCAATACAGATAAAGACTAATACGATAGCAACTTTTATAAAAACAATAATTGCGTTTACAAACGCTGATTCTTTAGTACCTTTTATCAGTAATAAAGAAAGTGCGAGTAAAATAAACAAAGCCGGAATATTCATGATGCCATTTACTCCGGAAATTGATGTTTCAAACGGGGAATGACACCACTGAAAAGGTATTGAACCGCCTAATAAATTATTTAAATATTCGCTCCATGCAATCGACACAGTTGCCGCGCCTAATGCATATTCCATAATTAAAGCCCATCCTATAATCCAGGCTATCAATTCTCCCATGGTCGCGTATGCGTATGTATATGCGCTGCCCGCGATGGGTATCATAGCTGCGAATTCTGCGTAACATAAACCCGCAAAAAGACAACCGATAGCCGCTACAACAAACGAAATAGTTACAGCAGGGCCGGCAGCCTCTGCCGAAGCAGCAGCAGTACGTACAAAAAGGCCTGCACCGATAATAGCACCAATACCTAAAGCAATTAATGAGCCTGCGCCAAGGGTTTTTTTAAGACCTTTCTCACTTGCAGCAGCTAATAAATTTTCTAAAGATTTTTTTCTTAATAACGACATACCTTACTTTTTGATTTGTTCAAAGATAGAAAGTTTTTCATTTTAACATAGTCCGCCTTTTAAAATCACTTCTTAAGGGTGATTTGTTAGTAAGTTAGAAGATTTTATGCCCTAACAAGTTTTATTTTTAAACCCGATGTACAAGAGAATTAACCCGACCATAATTGATGCTCTTAAAAAAATTGTTGGAGCGGAATTTGTTTTTACCGATGAAGAAAAATTAAAACATTACGGCCACGACGAAACGGAAGATTTACTTTTTTTACCGGAAGTTGTTGTTAAACCGAAAAGTCCGCAGGAAATTTCTGAAATATTAAAACTGGCCAACAAAGAATTAATTACTGTTACTCCGCGCGCTGCCGGAACGGGATTGAGCGGAGGAGCACTTCCTGTTTTTGGAGGAATAATTTTATCGGTTGAGCGTTTCAATAAAATTTTACAAATAGACGAACGTAATTTACAAGCTACTGTTGAGCCTGGAGTGATAAATGAAATTTTTCAGAATGCGGTTATTGAAAAAGGTTTATTCTATCCGCCCGACCCCGCAAGTAAGGGAAGTTGTTTTATGGGAGGAAATGTTGCAGAGAACAGCGGCGGGCCGAAATGTGTGAAATACGGAGTAACGAAAGATTATATTTTAAATTTAGAAGTGGTATTGCCTACCGGCGAAATCATTTTTACCGGAGCGAATACTTTGAAAAATTCTACGGGATATAATTTAACTCAGTTGATGATTGGAAGTGAAGGAACGCTTGGTGTTGTCACAAAAATTATCGTTAAACTGCTTTCCTACCCCAAACATAATTTATTAATGCTTGTTCCTTTCAGAAAAACGGAAGAGGCTTGCGCGGCTGTTAGTGAAATTTTCAGAGCGGGATTTACGCCAAGTGCCTTAGAGTTTATGGAACGTGATGCATTGGATTGGGTAATTAAGTTTGTTGAAAATTCCACCGTAAAATTAGAAGACGATATACAAGCTCATTTATTAATTGAAGTTGACGGAAATGACATTGAAGTTTTAATGCGTGATATGGAAGCTATCGGAAATGTAGTAAACAAATTTGATATTTCCGAAATTTTATTTGCCGAAAGTGCCGCGCAAAAAGCCGAGCTCTGGAAACTACGGCGTAAAATAAACGAAGCCGTAAAAGCAACCGCCATCAGCAAAGAACAGGATACTGTTGTACAACGCGCTGAACTTCCTGCTTTAATTAAAGGTATAAAAGAAATCGGCGCACGCTACAATTTTAAAAGTGTTTGTTACGGCCACGCCGGCGACGGTAACCTGCATACACGTATGATAAAAGGCGATATGTCCGACGAATTATGGAACGGCGAACACATAAAAAAAGCCATTGCTGAAATTTTTACACTTTGCAAAAAATTAGGCGGCACCATCAGCGGCGAACACGGAATCGGCTTAGTACAAAAAGAATATACACCGATAGTCTTCGACCCGAAAACAACCGAGATACAAAAAGCAATTAAAAAAACTTTTGACCCTAATTTAATTTTAAATCCCGGAAAGATTTTTGTTTAAATCCGCAAAGTGAGAGCCACAGATTACACTGATGCCCCAGATATCATCTGTTTAAATCCGCGAAATCTGTGGCTAAAACAAATTTTCTACTTTTATTGATAATGTCGAACTTCCTCGAAACGAAAATAGAATTTTTAAAAGGCATAGGCCCGCTGCGAGGCGATTTGCTGAAAAAAGAATTCGGCATTTATACGTATTATGATTTGCTTACCCTCTACCCTTTTCGTTATGTTGACCGCAGTAAATTTTATAAAATAAAAGATATTACCGAAGACTTGCCTTATGTACAACTGAAAGGAAAAATTATTAAAACAGAATTGCTTGGCGATAAATTTCAGAAACGTTTTTTGGCATATTTAAAAGATGAAACGGGCGTTATTGAATTAATCTGGTTTCAGGGCGCAAAATGGCTGGAGGGAAAATTTAAACCGGGTACAGAGTATGTGGTACTCGGAAAACCCGCCGAATACAGAGGGAAATTTAATATTCCGCACCCCGATGTGGATTTAGTCAGCGACGATAGTATAAAATTAAATTCCGCCTTGCAACCTGTTTATCCGAGTACTGAAAAATTAAAGAGCAAAGGACTCGATACCAAAGGCCTGATGAAATTGCAGGAAACTTTGGTTGCGCAACTACAAAATAAAATTCCTGAAACACTTCCCACCCATTTAATTTCTAAAAATAATTTAATCAGCAAAGAGCGGGCTGTAAAACAAATTCATTTCCCGGAGAATACAGCGACTCTTAAACAAGCACAGTACAGATTAAAATTTGAAGAGCTTTTTTATATACAACTGAGACTTTTAAAAAGCAAAAACTTCCGCAAACAAAGCACACAGAGTTTTGTGTTTGAAAAAGTAGGAGAATATTTCAATTCTTTTTTCAACGAACATTTGCCATTTGAATTGACCGGCGCACAGAAACGTGTATTGAAAGAAATTCGTGCCGATGTGCGAACCGGAAAACAAATGAACCGATTATTGCAGGGAGATGTTGGAAGCGGAAAAACCATTGTGGCTTTTATGAGTATGCTCATGGCGCTCGACAATGGTTTTCAGGCTGCGCTGCTTGCGCCCACCGAAATTTTATCGCAACAACATTTTAAAACGATATCATTACTCAGTGAAAAATTAGGAATTAATTGTGTGCTACTAACCGGTTCAACAAAAGCAAAAGCACGCAAAGAAATTTTACAAAACTTAGTTGAAGGAAAAACTCACATCATTATCGGTACACATGCTTTGTTGGAAGAGCCTGTGCAATTTAAAAATTTAGGTTTTGTGGTTATTGACGAACAACATCGCTTTGGAGTAGCACAACGCGCAACGATGCACAAAAAAAACACGAGTCCGCCGCACGTTTTGGTAATGAGCGCCACTCCTATTCCACGCACTTTAGCGATGACACTTTACGGAGATTTGGATACTTCTGTCATTGACGAATTACCTCCCGGACGGAAACCTATACAAACCTTACATTATACCGACGCCAGGCGTTTGCGTTTGTACGGATTTATAAAAGAGCAAATAAAATTAGGCCGACAAGTTTACGTAGTGTATCCTTTAATTGAAGAATCAGAAAAATTAGATTTAAAAAATTTGATGGAAGGATATGATTCCTTATCGGTTGAATTTCCTTTGCCGCAATACAACATCAGTATTTTGCATGGCCGCATGCCCAGTGATAAAAAAGATTTTGAGATGCAGCGCTTTGTAAAAGGGCAAACGCAAATTTTAGTTTCTACTACTGTAATTGAAGTTGGTGTTGATGTTCCTAACGCAAGCGTGATGGTAGTTGAAAATGCTGAGCGTTTTGGTTTATCGCAATTGCACCAATTACGCGGAAGAGTCGGGCGCGGTGCTGAGCAGAGTTATTGTATTTTAATGACTTCGCATAAACTCGGACACGAAGGCCGCATACGAATGGAAACTATGGTACGTACCAACGATGGTTTTGAAGTTGCCGAAGTTGATTTGCAATTACGTGGCCCGGGAGATATTGAAGGGACACAGCAAAGCGGTGTTTTAAATTTGCGCATTGCCGATTTGGCTAAAGATCAACAAATTTTGCAATTAGCAAGACAAATTGCCACTGAGATTCTGGATACTGACCCGCTTTTACAAAAACCGGAAAACCGGATTTTGAATTCTCAGTTGATTAACGAAAGTAAAATGAAAATTAACTGGAGTAAAGTGGCATAATTTAGGGAATAAACGTTTAATTTATTTCAAAATCATAAACAAACTCTATTCGATAAAGACTTTCTGCTTTGTTAAAATAAAAAACAGCATATTGGCAAGAGTTATTAAAATTGGTATTATCTATTCTTATTGCTGATTTTTCAGTTCTCCAGGAAATAGCATTGTTATCCCGGCAGGCATATGACTTAGGATATCTTTTTTTAAAATCTCCCAAATCAAATCCGGGCTCAAAAAATTTTTCGCCGCTGATTGAAAAACCGAATACACTACTTTTATCAAGATCAATTGCTTTAATAGCGCGTATATTTTTATTAATTATTAACTCAAAGTCCGTATTGTCTATTCTGAAATAATCAATGGTGTCGTATTTTGCATCAAATCTGATTTGTTCATTAAACTGAAACTTCAATGAATCTGCATTAACAAAAAGTTTAAATGATTTTTTGTAATATGAAATGGTGATATTCTGCAAATCCAGTTTGTTAAATTCGCAACGGCCTTCTTCCAATTTTTCTTTTCGTTCTTTCTCCTCGGCTCTTTTTTGATCAATCTTATAAGAGCAATAATAAACCAAGCCAAAGAAAAGTGATATGGACAAAAGAAAAAAGAAAATTTTTCTTAAAACATATTTAAAATCCATACCTGAAAATTCTTTTTTACCAAATTTAAGAAAAATTTTAATGAATTGGATTTGAGTGAGGATTGAGTAACGGTGGTTGGAATTTTTTCAATTAAAGATTCAAATCCATTCTCTTGTAGTAAATTAAAAACATGATGGTAAACCACCCTTCGGCAAGCTCAGGATGACAATCTCTCTACAGATTAAGATCCATTCTACGATAATAAATTAAGAAAGTAATAGTAAACCATACTGAGAAAAGAATGCCGATAATGCTGCTCCATCCGAAAGTTTGTGTTAAAACAAAAAATAAAATTTTTGAACAAAAAGAAATTACATACAGCTCGGTACCCCAGCGTTTCATGTGCCACACGCCGATGAAAGAAATAAATGTCGCAGCAACTATCAAACCGTAAATAGCCGGCATAAACACCCCCAATTTTTTTATCGAAGGAGAAAATACTCCCGGAAAAGTAAACAACACCCAGCAAAATCCGAATATGCAAACTACCGAAAGTATGGTTGGACGTTTTGTATTACGCATTTTTGTACTTCTTATTTCCTATTCACCTTCCCTAATTACTTCTTATCGCTTCCACCGGATCTAATTGAGACGCACCATACGCCGGTATAAATCCCGAAATAATTCCGATTAAAAAAGAAATAGTTAAACCTAAAACCACATTGGAAATGGAAAGTGTAATCTCCATCCCGAAAGAATCGCCGGCAAAAAGTGTAATTATCCAAATCAATAATAATCCGATTGCTCCGCCTGTTATTGAAAGAAAAACCGCTTCACTTAAAAATTGCAGAAGTACAAAATAATTTTTTGCCCCTAAAGATTTTTGTATACCTATTAAATTAGTGCGCTCTTTTACCGATACAAACATGATATTTGCAATCCCAAAACCACCAACCAGAATAGAGAAACCACCAATAATCCAACCTATCGTTCCAATCACATCAAACAAACCATCAAAGCCTTTGCTGAGTACGCTTGTTTCGTTAAGCGCAAAATTATCTTCAATGCCCGGCGCTAATCTTCTTTCTCCACGTAAAATCCCTGCCAATTCATCTTTCATTTGCAAATTACTTACACCCGGTTTTGCTTTAATTGCCAATCGCGGCTGATTATTTTCTTGACGCACATCGATAATATTGCGGATAAAATTCACAGGTATCATCACCTGGTCGTCCTTGCTGTCGCCCAACATGCTTTCTCCCTCCTTTTTTACCACACCAATCACTAAAAATTTCCTTCCGAATATTTTTATTTCTTTTCCAACCGGGTTTTCGCCCGAAGTAAATAATCCGTCTTTAATTGTTCTTCCGATTACAGCTACATTTTTTCCGTTATCCGATTCTATCTGAGTAAAAAATCTTCCGTTTTCTATTTCAAATTTTGAAACGTTTTCATAACCGCCGGATACGCCGCATACGTGAGCGTTCTCGACCGAGCTCGAAAAACGCTGAATGGTTTTACGCACATCTACCTTAAAAGTAGCAGCTTCAACTGTTTTGGCATGTTTTAAAATAGCGTTCAGATCGTTTATCTGCGCGTTGGGCCTCAACATATATCGCCACCAGGGGTAATTGGGCCCGAAATCCCATGGCCATTTTTCTACAATCACTACGTTGTTGCCTAAAGACTCAATGCTCCCGCGAATATTTTTTTCAAGACTGTCAACTACCGTAAACACAGTTATAATAGCGAAAATACCAATAGTAATACCAAGGAGTGATAAAAAAGTGCGCAGTTTATTTGCTAGGAGCGAGTGCCAAGCAAACAAAATACTTTCTTTTATGAGGCGGAGGAATAAATGCACTTTTTGTAAAACATAACAAAGGTACAGATAATGGCTTCAATCGTACTACCGTTTACACCTGTTTTTTATACATTTATGGAAAATTAACCCTTGCTGCATCTCCCATATAAAGAATCCCTTTTATGAAAAAGCACTTCCTTACTCTTATAACCCTTGCCGGCTTTGTTTTTATGACCGCCGCTGCATTCATTAATCATAAAAACTACAATTATTTGGGCGACACCAACCAACCTTACGATAAACTCTGGAAGCGGGTTGACTCATGTCAGAGCAAAGGACTTACCGAAAGTGCATTGAAAGTGGTTGATATTATTTATCAAAAAGCGAAAAGCGAAAAAAATGCGCCGCAACTTGTAAAAGCCCTTCTTAACCGTTCAAAATTTGAAAATTATAAAGAAGAAAACGCGCTGCAAAAAACCATCGAGCGATTAGAAGAAGAGGCGAACGAGAATTCATTTCCTGTAAAACCTGTTATTAGAAGTATCATTGCTGAAGCCTACTGGAATTATTACCAAAACAACCGCTGGCAAATACAACAGCGCAGCAAACTTGAAGTAAAGGGAAGTGATTTGGCAACATGGGATCTTTCCGCTATCTCAATAGCTTGTATAAAAAATTACCTGGCTTCTTTAAGCGCGCCTGATAGCCTGCAAGGAGTTAAAGCAGGTTTTTATGAGCCCATTATTACAGCGGGGAATTTAGATTCGCGCAAATTGCGGCCGACACTATATGATTTTTTATTGCACCGCGCTACCGATTTCTTCAAAAATACGGAAGCCAATGTAAATCGCCCTGCAATAACGTTCAGCATGAATAACAAAAATTATTTAGCGTGGCACAAAGATTTTTTAGGATTGCGATTGCCGCTGAACACAGATAGTTTTAATTTAAATTATTTTGCTTTAAAACTTTTTCAGGATGCGGAAATATTTCACAGCAAAGACACGAATCCCGAAGCGCTTATTGATTTAGAATTAGAACGCCTTGAATGGGTTTCGCAAAATTACAATCTTACCGATAAAGACTCGCTTTACCTGAAAGCACTCAGCAATCTCGAGGAAAAATATACCGCCAATCCTGTCTGCGCAGAAATACATTATGATAAAGCCGTATGGTACAATGCCAAAGGCACCGGATACAAACCCTTGCAGGGCGATAGTTTAAAATGGTATAACAAAACGGCTTATCAGATTGCAAATGATGTTATAAAAAAATATCCCGACAGTTACGGGGCTTCTCTGTGCAAACAGTTAATTGCCCAATTAAATATAAAAACACTTAGCTGTCAAACAGAACAGGTTAATGAGCCAAAAACCGCTTCGCGCGCATTGGTAAAATTCAAAAACATCAGCGAAGTATATTTTAAAGTTTTTAAAACTACTCAAAAACACAACGAAGATCTCACACGACAATATTACAATGAAAAATTAATTTCCAAATACCTGGCCATGCCATTGGTGCAAACTTTTTCGTACACCCTTCCTAACGATGATGATTTTAATGAACACAGCGTGGAAGTAAAAATACCAGCGTTGGATTTTGGTTATTATGTAGTACTTGCTTCAACCTCTCCGGATTTTAATATAAGTAAAAACATCATAAGTTATTTTAATTTCCAGATAAGTAATATTGCGTGGCAAAACCAGCGTTTGCCCAATGGCGATTTTGAATTTTTTGTTTCGCACCGCATGACGGGCAAACCTTTACTTAAGGCGAAAGGAACACTATGGTTTGACAGATACGATTATTTAACCCGCAGTTATAAAAAAGACAAAGGTCCGGAGTATTTTACAAATGAAAATGGCATGTTCACGGTTAAAGCAACCGATTTTGATAATTCTAAAAACTTCACCGTTGATTTTACATACGAGAATGATGTGTTGAACAGTATGCAGAGTTTTTACCTTTACAAATACAATGAATCGGATTACGCTACCTTCCGCACATTTTTCTTTACCGATCGTTCTATTTATCGTCCCGGGCAAATCGTACAGTTTAAATTATTACACATTTCAGTAAATGGAAAAGATTGTAAAATTCTGCCTAACAAAGAATTAACGGTAACATTTAAAAATGCGAATTACGAAAACGTTTCAACGCTTACTCTTACAACGAATGAGTATGGAACTGCAAGCGGTTCATTCACTGCTCCTCAAGGTGTACTAAACGGACAAATGAGTTTGGTTGAAACTTACGGCAATACTTATTTCAGAGTGGAAGATTACAAACGCCCCACTTTTGAAGTAAGCGCAAATCCTATTGAAGGGACATACAAACCGAATGACGAAGTTACCTTCAGTGGAAAAGCCCTGGCTTACGCCGGACAAGCAACCGATGGAGCGAATGTAAAATATCGTGTTACACGCAATGCTCAATTACCTTACTGGTACTGGTGGTATCGTCCGTGGTATAATACAGGCGGACAGGCGGAAATTATAAACGGAACAACAACGACAAATGATACAGGTGCGTTTTTTGTAAAATTTAAAGCGATTCCGGATGAACAATATTCCGCAAAAAACAATGTCATTTTTAATTACACCATTTACGCGGATATAACAGACATAAGTGGAGAGACACACAGCTTGCAGCAAACTGTAAACGTAGGTTATCAAAGCATTTATTTAAACATCACTGCCGATGATAAAATAAATAAAGCCGAAACAAATAAAATTCATATTAGCGCGAATAATGCAAATTATAACCCCGAAAAAACACAGGGCACTTTAAAAATATTTGCCTTAAAGAAACCGGAACGGATTTTCCGCGAACGCTTATGGCTGCAACCCGATAAGCAATTATACTCTAAGGAGGAATATTATAAATTATTTCCGAATGATTTATACGAAGATGAATTGAACCAATACAAATGGGTACGTGGAGAAAAAGTACTTGAAATTGTTTTCAATGCCAATGATACTGCGGGAATAAATATTTCTGTACTCAACAAATTAGCCAATGGCATTTATTTAATGGAAGCCACCTGCAAAGACAAATCAGGAATAGAAGTAAAAGACATTAAATATACAACTCTTTACGCCGCAGGAGAAAATGAAATTACACCGGTAAATGTTCCCGATTGGTATGAGCCGGTAAAAGTAACTGTTGAGCCGGGAGAAAAAACTTCTTTCATTATGTCATCGGCACATAAAGATGTAAGTTACTTTTTGCAAGTTGAAAGAGATAAAAAAATTATGTCGCGTAATTTTATTCCTGCCAACATGAAATCTTTTGAAATACCCGTTACCGAAGATATGCGCGGAAATTTTGTTTGCCACATCAGCTTTATTAAAAACAACCGCTATTATTATCACCAGCAGGTAATTACTATTCCGTACACCAATAAAGATTTGGAAGTTTATACAGAAACTTTCCGTAACAAATTATTGCCCGGGCAAAATGAGGAGTGGAAAGTTGTTATCAAAAACAAAAAGGGAGAAAGAGAAAATGCCGAATTACTGGCGTCTATGTATGATGCTTCTCTCGACGCATTTGTGCCGCATTATTGGGGTGCTTACTTCTACCCTACTTACTATGCACAAATTTACCAGCAGACTAATACGGAAAGTGTTTCGAATTCTTACTCATATGAATATAACCTGAACAACTATATTTATCCGGTAATACGTACTTATGACGATTTAAATGATTTCGGCGCGCTTAACAATTATTACGGACGCTATCGTTACAAAGGTGGATATGGAAAACGAAAAATGCGTATCACACAACACGAAACAGAACCTGACACAGAGGTAGATGAGAAGAAAGCCGAAGAACAACCGGCTGTTGCTACGGGAGGTGTGCCCGCACAATTCGCAGATGTTACTACCGATGCAACCACAAAAGAAAGTGCAGGTGAGAAAAGCAAAAATTCGGATAAAAGCGGAGGCAAAGACGGGTATCTTGAAAATGAAGTTACAACTATAAATGCAAATGCACAAACAACACCTGCTAAAGATGCACCCGTTCAAATGCGTAAAAATTTCTCGGAGACCGCTTTCTTTTATCCACAATTACAAAGCAATGAAAAAGGCGAGGTTATTATAAAATTCACAATTCCCGATGCAGTTACACGATGGAAATTTATGACTTATGCCCATACCAAAGATTTAAAGAGTGGGCAGATGACCAAAGAGGTTGTTACACAAAAGAAAATTATGATTCAGTGTAATGCTCCGCGCTTTTTCCGCGAAGGAGATAAAATTTCTTTGCCGGTAAAAATTTCTAACACAAGTACGGAGAATTATACAGGAACTGCCGAACTGACTTTACTCGATGCCATTAGCAATGAAAATATTACCGCTAAATTAATGAATAGTTCGTCTGCTATGAGTTTTTCGGTAGATAAAAGTAAAAGTACTTCGCTTAGTTGGGATTTAACAATTCCTGAGGGTGTCGGTGCTATTACTTACAAAGTTGTGGCAAAAGCAAACAACGCTTCCGACGGAGAAGAAAACACAGCACCTGTATTAACCAATCGCATGTTAGTTACCGAAAGTATGCCATTACCAATTCGCGGCAATCAAACCAAAACTTTCTCGTTCGAAAAATTAATTAATCAGAATAATTTTTCAACCACTTTGCGCAATCATAAGCTTACTTTAGAGTTTACTTCCAACCCGGCATGGTACGCGGTGCAAAGCCTGCCTTACTTAATGGAATATCCTTACGAATGCGCCGAGCAAACTTTCAGTCGCTTTTACGCAAACTCATTGGCAAGCTATATCGCGAATTCAAAACCCGTTATTAAAAAAGTTTTTGATTCGTGGAAAAACTCAACTCCCGAAGCATTTTATTCTAACCTGCAAAAAAATCAGGAATTAAAATCCGTAATGCTTGAGGAAACTCCATGGGTACTCGACTCAAAAGATGAAAGCGAAAGTAAACGCCGCGTTGCACTATTATTCGACTTAAATAAAATGAGCAATGAATTGGGCTCTGCACAAAAGAAACTCTTACAAATGCAATGCAGCAACGGCGGATGGCCCTGGTTTACCGGTATGCCCGACGATGAATACATTACTATGCATATTGTTTGTGGTTTTGGTCATTTGGATAAATTAGGTTCTATTAAAATCCGTACTGATTATCAATGGTGGAATGCATTGAGTCGCGGAATACGCTATTGCGATAACCGAATTGATGAGGAGTTTGATCAAATTAAAAAATATTACAAAAACTACAAGAACGAAGACCATCTTTCTTACAGTGCCATGCAATACTTATACGCACGCAGCTTTTATGCCGACGTAAACATAAGCGGAGGAAACAAAGACGCTTACAATTATTTTATGCAACAGGCAAAGAAATATTGGGTTGGCAAAGGCCGCTATATGCAATCTATGTTATGCCTGGCATTGTATCGTAGCGGAGATAAAACAACTGCTAATGACATTATCAAATCTTTAAAAGAAAACGCGATACAAAGCGAAGAAATGGGAGTGTATTACAAAGAAAATTACGAGGGCTGGTATTGGTACGAAGCGCCCGTTGAAGCACAGAGTTTAATCATTGAAGCATTCACTGAAGTTGCTGCCGACACAAAACTTGCTGATGAATTACGCATCTGGTTATTAAAAAGTAAACAAACTCAAAATTGGAAAAGCACCAAAGCAACTTGTGAAGCTGTTTACGCACTTTTATTACAAGGAACCGAATGGTTAGCTACTGAACCAAATGTTGAAATTACTATGGGTAATGTTGTAATCAATCCCGCAAAAGAACCTGATATGAAAGTAGAAGCAGGAACCGGATATTTCAAAAAATCTTGGAGCGGCTCCGAAATAAAACCCGAGATGGGGAAAGTAAAAGTAGTTAAAACAGGAAAAGGAATCAGCTGGGGCGCAGTGTACTGGCAATATTTTGAAAACCTGGATAAAATAACTTCGCACGAAACAAATCTGAAACTCACCAAAAAATTGTACCTGCAAAAAAATACTTCTTCAGGGCCTGTACTACAAGAAATAAAACCCGGAGAAGCATTAAGCATTGGCGATAAAATAAAAGTGCGAATTGAGTTGCGCGTTGACCGCGATATGCAATATGTGCATATGAAAGACATGCGCGCCAGCGGCTTTGAACCTGTAAATGTTTTAAGTGGTTATAAATGGCAGGATGGCTTGGGTTATTATCAAAGTACACGCGATGCAGCCACAAACTTTTTCTTCAGTTATCTCAACAAAGGCACTTATGTTTTTGAGTACTCATTAAATGTAAGTCACGCGGGTAATTTCAGTAATGGGGTAACTACCATTCAATGTATGTACGCATCGGAATTTACCAGTCACAGCGAGGGAGTAAGAGTTGCGGTGAAGAAGTAAATTATTTATTTACTATGAATTTCTTTGTTGAAATTTCATTATTGAATTTGACCCTGAAAAAATAAATTCCGTTTGAAAAATCGGATATGTTTATGGTTCCGGATTGAGCTTTACCGATGTCCTGAAAGAAAACTTTTCCGTAAGCGTTGGTGATGTTGATCTCTATATTTTCGCAAAGCACTTCTTCAATTGAAAATTTTATTTCTTCGGTTGCAGGGATCGGAGAAATATTCAGAGAAATATTCTTTTGAATATGATTTCCGATTGCGTTTATATTTCCTGCTTTCCAGGTTTCTGTTAACCTGTTATTTGTTCCGTCAATTCCCGCGGTAATATACATCGCGTTATTAAAAGCAAAAGCCATACAGCCTTTTCTTCCGAAAGAAGGCAAAGGATTTTGGTTAATCCACTGATGTGCGCTAATGTCATAAATATGGCAATCGTTATAAACTGAATTCGCACTGTCTATTCCCAAGGCAGTAACAAGTAAATTATTTACTGCACACATGCTCGTATAAGTTCTCCCCTGTCCCGGAAAAGAATCAATTAAAGTCCACACATCAAGGCCTGCATCATATTCAAATAATTTGTTGGAGAATTTCCCTGAAGCATCGGCACCAAAAATCAAATAACCTTTATTATTTATTACAGCGGCGCTTGCTCGCCATCTCCCTCCATCAGGCATATTATTTTTTTTCAGCCAGCTATTGTTTATTACATCATATTCCCAAACATTTTTTGTGCATTGATTAGCCTGATTTCTTCCGCCGCATATATACGTTTTGTTATTAATAAAAAAACAGGCTGCGCCCTGCACACTATCAGGCATAGAAGTTTTTTGCTGCCAGTTATTCGTTGTCGTATCGTATCTCCAAACCTGGTTGGTAGCATTCCAATTAGCGTCTACTCCGCTTACTACATATCCGAAATTATTGTATGCAAATGAACAACAATACTGCCTTCCCAATGCCGGCAAAGAAGAAACCGTGTATGTTGTCCACGTATCATTAACCGGATTAAATCTGTAAAAATCTGTTGAAGGGCCAATTCCAAAAGCGTTACCCAAACCACAGTAAACGTTATTGCCAATAATAAATACCGAACCGTCATCCCTTCCTGCTGCAGGAAAACCTGGCAACTGCTGCCAGTTTTGCGAAAAAGAAAAAAATACAAAAAGAAAAAGGACAAAACTTAAAAAATTCTTTTTGTTTTTCATAATACACAAACGCAACAAGCCGGGTTTTATTTCAGGTTACAAAAAAAACAGCTCCTGTCTTAAGAGCTGTTTTGGTATATTGTAATAAGGGGTTATTATTATTTAACCACGGAAACAGTACCCTTGTATTCGTGTTTTTTCCCGGTAAAATCCTGGAACTTCACTTTCCAGACATAGACATCTTCCTGGACAATATCCCCGTTCTTGCCCTGCACGCGGCCATCCCATACCTTTTCCATATCACCGGTATAGAAAATCATGTTGCCCCAGCGGTCAAACACCCAAAGATTGTAAGTTGTGTTATCGATACCGATACCGGTTCCCTTAAAGCCTTCATTAACACCATCGCCGTTCGGAGAGAAAGCGTTGGGGATATAAAACGTCCAGTTCGGTTTAATTTCAACAGGCTTGGTAATGGAATCTTTGCAACCGTAGCTGTTCTGTACCCACTGTGTTACATAATATACATACGGGTCGCTGTACTCATAAGTATGTACCGGGTTTTGAACACCGGTATAATTGTTGGCCTGGTTTTGTAAGAACACATCACCCAGGTACCAGGTTAACCCGTTTTGCCCGCTTGCACCCTGGCTCTGGTCAAAGAAATAAACCGTAGGATTCATGATATCCGGTTCAGGATCCTGTGGCCCCCAGGAGAAGCCCGGTAAGGGATGCGGATAAACTGTAACACAGGGTGAGGAGTGAGCAGTGGATACACAGCCGCTGTCGGTTGATACAACCAGGCTCACCGCGTATACCGCATTTTGTACAGCAGAGGAGTTACCGTAAGTTACAGTACCCGGTGTCTGACTGTTTGATGTTGCCGTGTTGCCGAAGTTCCAGCTCCAGCTGTTAATGTGTGCGGGAGCAGTAACACTTGAGGCATCCGCAAAATTAGTTACCGTTAAGACAGGACAACCCTGACCTCCTCCGGTGTAATTAGCAACAGGAATATAGTTGATATAAACCGGCTCTGTAACAGTTGCAACGCAACCTTTATCGGAAGTTACTGTTTCTGTTATACTATGCGTTCCTGCAGGCTGAATTATATACTGAGGATTTTGCGCGTTTGAGAAAGGTGCAACTACGGCATCCAGGTTCCATGCCCACTGTGCAATAAATCCGCTGCCAACACCTGAATGGTCGGTAAAGCTCATGGGAGAACCAACACAAATTAAATGTGACGCGCTGAAAGCGGCAACCGGGTTGGGATCAACAGTAATTGTAAACGGAATCGGAATCGCAGGACAACCGTTTAAGCTGGCTGATACTGTAATCGTTCCTGTTTGCGAAGTTGTGCCGGCGTTTACCGAAGTAAAGGCAGGAAGGGGGCTACCCACACCTCCATTGGTTAAACCAATGGAAGGATTGGAGTTTGACCAACCGAAAGACGGGTTACCGCCACCGGGCAATACGCTGAAGTTAATAGCCGCGATGTTTACATTCGGACATTTCTCAACATTTGCTACCGGGTTGATTACAGGTGTGGGATAAATGGCAAGGGTATAAGTACCGGGAGGCCCCACGCAACCGTTTAATGTCGGGGTAACTGTTACCACACTTGTAATATTTGCAAGAGTGCTGTTGGACGAAGCCGTAAATGAGGGGGGTATACCTGTTCCGTTGGCACCCAAACCAACTGCTGTGTTACTGTTTACCCAGTTAAAGGTCATGGCAGGATCGTTAGGGTTCATTGTATAAGTGGGAGCGGGCACGTTTTGTCCGGGGCAGGTAAGAGGAGGCGATGTTAAGGTAACGCTTGGTTGCGGGGCAACGGTAAGTGTAAATGTAACAGCAGGGCCAACGCAACCGTTTAATGTTGGTACAGCTGTAACAACTCCTTGTATGGATACAGGAGAGCCTCCGCTGGTCGCAGTGAAAGGAGTAATGTTTCCTGCTCCGTTAGCGCCTAAGCCGATAGCCGTATTATTGTTTGTCCAACCCACCGTAGCGCCGGCCGGTACGGATACAAAAGGCTGTACCACCATTTGTGCCTGGTCGCAAACTCCTACGTTGGCAACAGGGTTTAAGACAGGAACAGGTTTAACGGTTGTATTATTGGTAACTGTAGCCACACAGCCGTTGGTTGTGGTAACAGTGAGGGTTACTGCATAAGTGCCGGCGGCGGAATATGTATTGGCAGGCGAAGCGCTTGTGGAGGTATTGCCGTCACCGAATGACCAGTTATAAGTTGAACCCGCGGGGGTTGATGTATTTGTAAATGAGGTGGGTGTACCAAAACATACCGGCGAAGAAGTAAATGCCGGTACAGGCAGCGGGTTAACGGTTAGTACTCCCGTTGTCGTTGCGGTACAAGTACCGATGGTTCCAATAACTGTATAAGTACTGGTTGCGCCGGGATTAGCTGTTACCAATGAACCCGTCGTTGCACCAACTATGCTCGAACCCGTCCATGTATATGTCGTGGCTCCGCTTACCGTCAACGTCCCCGTTGAACCAACACATATACTCGTCGGGGTTATTGAAACAGTGGGATTATTTATTACGTTAATGGTAGTAGTTGCAGTATTTACACATCCGTTGGCATCTGTTCCTGTAACTGTATAATTAGTTGTCGCTCCGGGGTTTTGGCTAAGAGTTGCCCCTGTTGATCCGGTGTTCCAGGTATAGGTAGACGCACCCCCGGCTGTAATATTTACCGGGCCTGCACCATTACAAATGGTATTCCCTGTTGCTGTAACAGTTGGTAGCGGATTTACCACAATAGTATTAGTAATTGTTCCCGTACAACCACTGCCCGAAGTAACTGATAAAGTTACCGCATAAGGGCCCGCAGCGGTATAAGTAACTGCAGGAGTTGCAGAGTTTGAAGTTGTTCCGTTGCCAAGTGTCCATGTATATGTCGCGGCACCGGTTGTTGTGTTTGTAATGGTGGTAGGTGCACCTATGCAAACGGGTGGAGCAGTAAATGCCGGTACCGGCATCGGGTTAACAGTTAATACTCCCGTTGTTGTTGCAGTACAAGTACCCACAGTACCATTAACCGTATAAGTTGAAGTAGCACCGGGATTAGCAGTAACTACAGAACCTGTTGTTGCACCAACAATGCTCGGACCCGTCCATGTATAAGTTGTCGCACCACTAATGGTAAGAGTTCCTGTTGAACCCGCACAAATCGATGTAGGGACAACCGTAATTGTAGGATTCGATATCACATTTATAGTGGTTGTTGCAGTATTTACACAGCCGTTGGCATTTGTTCCGGTAACCGTATAATTAGTTGTCACTGCCGGATTCTGGCTAAGTGTTGCACCGGTTGCACCGGTATTCCATGTATAAGTAGTTGCGCCGGCGGCAGTAATATTTACCGGGCCTGCGCCATTACAAATAGTATTACCTGTTGCTGTAACAGTTGGAGGTGGATTTACCACAACCGTATTAGTAACTGTTCCTGTACAACCACCACCGGTAGTAACAGATAAAGTTACCGCATAAGAGCCCGCAGCAGTATAAGTAACTGCAGGAGTTGCAGAATTTGAAGTTGTTCCGTTACCAAGTGTCCAAGTATAAGTGGCTGCACCGGCTGTTGTGTTTGTAATAGTAGTAGGAGCACCTAAACAAACGGGAGGCCCTGTAAAACTGGGCACTACACCGGCTGTGACGGTGACGGCAGCCGTATAGGTACTTACACAACCTCCGTTAGTAGAAGTTAATGTTACTGTATAAGTTCCGGCGGCGGCATAAGTATGATTCGGATTTTGAACAGTGGACGTACCTCCGTCACCAAAATTCCAACTCCATCCGGTAACAGGCCCGCCTCCATTCGGATTGGTTTGATCAGTAAAAGGTACAGGTACACTGAAGCAACCCGGTGCATCCGTAAAATTTGCAATCGGGCCTGTAGGTCCGCCGGGAATAATCGTATCAATTACTAAAGTACAACCTGAACCGAACGAACCAAGAGTAACCTGATAGTGGCCGGCAGATCCGATTGTAACCGTTTGATTAGTTGTAGAACCAATAATTGTTCCCGAACCACCTACAGTTGCCCAACTATAAGAAGAAGCACCGGGAGGGGCAGTAAGTACGGCTGTTGAACCACCACAAACCATCGGGGTAGAACTCAATAATTGTAATGGTGAACAAGTAAAGTCAACATACATGTAACCACGATGTGCGCCTCCGTTACAATCGGAAGTAATTAAATTAACCTGAACATTATGGCCAACATAGGCTAACAGCGGTATATATACCTGGCTCCATGGTTTATAGTACATTAATGTATTAAGGGGGTCAGCAGCTAAATAACCATTAGCGCCACCGGCACCACCAGTCGCATCCATTGTATACGTGGCACAATTTATAGGAAGACCCGTAGTTAAGTCCTTCATTGAAATCATTACTTTAGGAGCATCAGTTGCAGGATGTCCGTCATACAAAATTACAGCATAAGAATACGTGAAGTTTGTATTATTGGCGTTAACTACAAATGAATATTGTAAATCTGCAGCGCCACAACCATCTAATACATCACCCAAGCGGCAAGAAACCGGTGCACCACCTGCGAAAGGAGAAACCGTAGGAAGTACAGCCGTTACGACAGAAGGATCAGCTCCCGCGCTACACAAACCATGTTGGTCGGTTGTAGTATTCATCGCCGTATAATTAAGGCTATTAATGTTTCTTGTATTAGGAGTTGGAGAGGTACAATTATAAGTTGTATAATGACCTGCCCAACCACCAAAATTACCATTGTTAAAATCCACGTTACCGCAGGCAGCGGATGTTACTACATTAGCACCCAACCTGGCAGAAAGCCAACTTTGCATTTCCGCATCACTAACAGGCGTAATTTTAGGGGCATTCTCCAATAAAGTTGATTTACCTTTCAGGTAAGCGCCTTCATAATAACTTGCGTACTCAGTAGGCTTAATATCTGATAAATATTTTTCAATATTTGATTGGCTGATTTCACCGCTATTGATTTTTGCAATAATCGTATACTTATCCTTTAAAGAATATTTCTCTTTCAGCATTTTGTAAAAAGGCTTCTGATCCTTCTCAGTAACATTGGCTTTTTTCAAAACTTCGATGAAGATTTTATTGAAAGCATCTGTACCAAGGTAAGTTCTCACTAGCCTATGCTGCTCTGCAATTAACTGATAATGCTGAGGACTGTTAAAGCCATCATCATGCAAGGCTTCTTTATTATTTTGTGAAAACGCTCCTGCTAAGAAAAGGAGGCTTAATGCTGATAAGAAATAAATCTTTTTCATCATGTTTTTATTTAATTAGGTTCAGATAACCATTTAACAGAGCTTTTGTTTTTTTACTTTAAAAAGAACATTCCTTAATTAGTTAGATAGCATTATTAAAAAAATGGTTGGGCGATTTATATAATTTATTTTAAAACCCGTAAAACCATTCACTTAATTATATCCGAAATACTGCTTTTTAAGGCATTTTTTTAAATTTCCGTTTACCAAATATAGTAAATCATTGAGGCGAAAGCAAGGAATTTGTCGGTAAATTTTCGATATTGTTGGAAGTCTGTTAAAGCAGGGAATTTCAGTAAAGAAACAGCTTAAATCGTGGTAAATGATTTAAAATATACTTTTGTAGTGGCCTAACGCAACAAGTGGCCATATTCTGCTCCAGGATATTCTCGGGTCATTTTTTAAGAAAGAGTTCCATAAATTATTGATTTCCATTTTATTAAAACCAAATTCTTCCAGATTAGAAAGATTCTTTTCGCAAAAGGGTTTCAATTCCCTCTTCATCCAAACAGGCCAGGGCAATACAAAACCCATTTTTTTACGGTCAATAATTTCGGCAGGTAATAAATCTCCCAACGAATCGGTTAAGAGTTTTTTGGGCGTAGCCGGAAACTTAAATTTATCGCGAACACCTAAAACATATTCAACTAATTTATAATCCAAAAATGGCACACGAACTTCTAAAGCAACCGCCATACTCATTTGATCGGTGTCGCGCAGCAAAGTATTTTGCATGTAGGTGTTTATTTCTGCAATAGAGTATTTAGTTAAACGATGATTTTTATCATTGAACTCCAGTAAACGCAAAAACCTGTATACTGAATTCATTGGTAAATCAGAACGGTTTAATAATTTTTCAATTAAATCATCCGTAAGAACTTTACGGGATACGGGATAGGAATAATTAAAATTAACTGCGGGCTTAGAAATAATTTCCGCGATTTTTTGGGAAGCTACACCGCGCTTAAATGTTTTTAAAGCATAACCTGCCGGAACACGGAATAAACGTGGCGCAAGATTTAACCACCATTGTTTTTCTAATTTATAACTACGCCTAAAAATATCGTAGCCGCAAAACAACTCATCACTTCCCAAACCTGAAAGAGCCATTGTTATTCCTGCTTTGCGTGTAGCTTTTGAAACAATGTATGTATTCGGCCCGTCGCCACTGGGGTGATCCATAGCACTCAGGGCTTCCGGAATTTGCTCAAGAAAATTTTGCGGGGTTAATTTTATTTCGTGGTGATCGGTATTAAATTTTTTAGCAATTAACCTTGAATACCGGGCTTCCGAAAATTCACTCTCGTCAAACACCACCGAAAAAGTTTTTATTTTTCGGGCCGAAACCTGCGACATGGCACCTACCACCGCACTTGAATCAATTCCTCCCGAAAGAAAAGCACCGAAAGGAACATCAGCCACCAGCCTTCGCTCAACGGCCGAGTAAAATAATTTTTTTATGTCGTCACAAATTTCTTTGTATGATTTATTTTCGCTTTCGTAATTAATGGAGCTTTCAATTTTCCACCAGGGCTTTACTGATAATTCGTTTTTTTCAAGCCATAAAAAATTTCCCGGCAACAACATATTTACATCCTGCATAATAGTTTGCGGGGCGTGAACAGTTTGGTATTGCAGATAATCCGGAAGCGCATCACGGTTAATTTTATTTTCAATCAATCCTGATTTTGCAATAGCACGAATCTCAGAAGCAAAAATCAGCGTGTGATTTTGAAACGAATAATAAAGCGGTTTTATTCCCAAACGGTCGCGCGCGATGAAAATAGTTTTATCCTGTTTGTCGTAAATCGAAAGAGCAAACATCCCGTTAAAATGTTGCAGGCAATCTTTTCCCCAACGCATATATGCCGCAAGAATTACTTCGGTATCGGTTTGCGTACGGAAAAAATATGGTTTCTCGCTTGTGCCTTGTACAGATCGCTGTAATTGCAAACGCAATTCTTTGTAATTATATAATTCGCCGTTGTAAACAATCACATAGCGGTTATCATACGAATGCATGGGTTGTTTTCCGGCATCCGACAAATCAATAATTGACAAACGGCGGTGGCCGAGGTAAGCGTATTCATCATTCCATACTCCTTCTGCATCAGGCCCGCGGTGAGCGATGGCTTTGTTCATGCGCTGAAGTGCAGGAATAATCTTATCGGGAGATAAAGCAGAAGAAACTATACCACTGACGCCACACATTACAGATTAACGGAAGATAAAAATTGTTTGCTGTTTAACATACGTTCAATACCTTCCTCCAACGAAATCAGAGAACGGTTAAGTAATTGGCGCATCTTTGTATTATCCGGCTGGCGACGGGTCATATCGCCCTCTTTAAGCGGATTGAAATGTATAATTTTTGATTGTGATTTGGTTTTTTTAATAATCAGTTTTGCCAAATCAAGCATGGAAATAGAAATGTCGTTACCGATATTTATCACGTCGTTCACCACTTCGTTTTTAAATAAGCAGGCAAGACTTGCGTCAATCGTATCATCTACATAAGTAAAAGTACGCGTCTGACTTCCGTCACCGTAAATAGTAATGTCTTTATTTTTTAAAGCAGCTTCTAAAAAACGCGGTAAAACAAAATCAGTACTTTGATTAGGTCCGTAGGTATTAAAATAACGGTAAATGGTATAATTCAAACCATATTCCTGATGATAGCTTTTACAAAAACATTCCCCTAAATTTTTTACCACTGCATACGGCACACGCGAATTAAGAGGGGTAGTATGTTCGTGCTGCGGAAGACTCACCGGCTCCCCGTATACCTCAGAAGAAGAAGCGTAAAAAACACGTTTTACAGAGGTGTTTTTAGAAAGTTCCAAAATATTTTTTATTCCGTCAATATCTCTCAGTACACTAATCGGGTTTTCCTGAGTGCGTTTTACGCCCACCACCGCTGCAAAATGAAAAACATAATCAAACTGATGGGCAAGCATAATCTGCGCTATGTCCTGATAAATATTTACATCGCTTTTTACAAAAGTCCAATTGCCTTTATTCTCTTTAGGAAGTTTATTTAAAAAACCCGTAGACAGGTTATCTGCAACAACCACAAAATTGGTTTTATCCGAAATCAGTTTTTCAACTGTTACACTTCCGATATTTCCCGCACCACCGGTTACCAATATTTTTGTTTTACTCATGTTTACACATTTTCATTAATCGTTCGGCCCATAAAACCGGAGTTATTTTAGCCGCCATTTTTGTACTGTACAGAGCCATATCGTTCAGTTCTTTTTGATTAAGGGTACTAAATTTATTCATTTTTTCTTTAAGCTGCTTATTATTTCCGGTTTCAAACAAAAATCCGTTAAGGCCTTGCTCGATAAACAAGCCCGCAGCCCCTACTTTATCGGCACTAAGTAAAGGGAATCCTGCCGTAGAATATTCGTGTATTACGACTCCCCAGGGCTCAAAAGTGCTTGGCAAAATAAAAACTCCCGTATCTTTAATTATTGAATCCATTTCATGGGATTGCAAAAAACCAAAATGCTTTATTTTCGAATGAGTAACCGGCTCAATATCTCCTTTACCGAGGCACCATAATTCCCATTCGTTGGGTTGTTCGTTTTGCCATTCAATAAAAGTATTCCATAAGTCTTCAACTGCTTTTTCTTTCGCATACCTGCCAACGTATAAAAAGCGTTTGGGAAAGTTCATTTCCTTTTCTTTTTTGTGTTTATCATAATAATTGCAGAACAAATTATATTCGCAACAATAAATTCCCTCTGATATTTCGGATTCGTCAAACCCAAGTTTTTTTGCAAAGAGATGCTGTTTTTTCCCGGGAACAAAAGCAAAGCGGATATACGGTTTTATAAAAACTTTAAAATATACAATTCCCAAGCGTTGCTTTAAACTTCCTGTCCACTGATTATCAAATCCGATAATCGTGTTTTTTAATTTTAATTTTTTAATCAGCTTAATATAGGGTTTATGCAGCCACCCTCCCACAAAAACGGCATCAGGCGAAAAACTTCTGACTACATTAAATATTTCCTGTTCGTTAAATTCATCGCGGTTTTTAATTTCAATATTAGAATGGATATTATCAAACTGAAACGGGGCGACAGCATTTACGCCTTTACAAAGAATAAAAATCCTGCAATTATATTTATCCGCAAATTCATTTACACAATTAATAAAGTACGGCGCCAGCTCTTCATATAAAACAAGTATCTTCATGTTTAAATCCTGAATTGCTCCCTTTTCTTTCTTTCAGCTTCTTCCGCTGCTAATCTTTTCAGTGCTTCATTTTCCATGTAAGCTGTTTTATTGTAATAATACAACCATACGAAAAAAGGAAATCCGTTCAAAAAATAATTTCCCTGCCGCAAAAGGTAAAGAAGAATAAGAACCAGTAGTGCGCCCGATATAATCCAATATTTATCGTCTTCATCGCCCGAATAACCTATAAAACCCCGGAAAATAAGAAATAAAATAAATAGAACACCCATCAATCCTGTTTCAGACATTAACCGCAACAATAAACTGTTTGCATCCGCCGTATTAAACTCAAAACCCTTCAGCCGGATTTTTCCTTCGTTGGTATAACTGAATTTTTTATACGCAACGGGATGGGAGCCAAGGCCCGTACCAAAAAGAGGATGTTCTTTCAAATTCTCCCACGCAATGTGCGAGTTATTATATAATACAAAGCTGGAAGTGTTTACGTTTTTCAAAGACAGGTCTCCCTCTACCCATAATCCCATTGAGCTATCTACCCGGTCATGAAACTCAGGAATCGTATTATATAAACCCCATGCGGCAAAATAACCTACAACAACAAATAATACTAAATAAAGAAAGTAACCAAAGTTTATGCCCATTACCAAAAATATTAAAAATAATCCTAAATAACCCGTTGAAGAACGGCTTAAATAAAGAGCTATTAGTATGACGATGTTTTGATATTGTGCATAGTGATAATGTTTGCGGCGAAGAATATTTAAAGCTGATACAAAGGCCGCAGGGCCCAGCATTATTCCAAGTTGCGACGGCTCGAGGTAAATAGAATTAACCCGTATACTACCTCCTCCTTCCGTTATTACGTGGCCACCTTTATTCAATAAAAAACCAAAATCATACCCGGGTTTAAAGTTTATCTTAAACGCGAGGTATTGAATAATGGCTATCACTGCCGTCCAATAAGTCCATGTTAAATAAAGTTTGAACATTTTTTCTACGTCCACCTCATAAAACTCATTTACGTAATAGTAAAACGAAACCGACAAAAGTACTCCTCCGAATATTTTAATAAATAAAAACGGCTCATTATTTCCCAATACAATTTGAAAAATGCCAACTAACAGCGGAAGTACTAATATCTGAAAAGGTGTTTTGGGCAGACCGTACCTGCTTACAAAAAAAGGAAGTAAAGTCAGGTAAATAGCATAGTGGAAATACCCCTCAAACGGCTCCTTAAAGAAAACAATGGAAGAGCCCATGAAAACAGAAAGATAAATCATAAAGCCGACAATCTTTTCCTGTTGAGAAGTTTCGTGTTGCGCTATTTCTCCCTCTAACTTCATTTTGTTTTATAGCTCAGTTTTGAACTTAGCTTTTTGGACGGTTTTTCAACCAGTAAATACATCAGATAACTACCAATGGCGGTAATTACCAATCCTCCCGAAACAAGCATAAATTTAGCAAAAACACCGCTTACATTATGCGAAAAAACATTTACAAAGGTAGCGCCCAAAACAGGGTGTATAAGATAAACCGAGTAAGAAAATTTTCCGAAAAAAGATAAAATCCTGTTTGTGTATGCAAACAAAAACATAATTACAAAACCTGCAGCCGCAGCAATTACCGAAGTAACCGGGCTGTTAAAAAACCAAAGATGCAATACAAAACAAAAAATTACCAGGCACAACTCAATCTCTTTAATTAATTCTGCTTTATACAAAAAAAGTACAATACCTACACCAAATAAAGGCAACCAGAATGGAAGAAAATCAGATGAACCGGGAATAAGAGGTGCCGCCATTAAAAGTAGATAGCCCGCCATACGCACATATACCAGAGGAGAAACAAATAAAAAATACAAAAGAGCAATAGCAAAATAATACTGAAACTCTATCGCCAGTGTCCAATACACATTATTCAACCATGTTACGTTTTCAAAGAAAGGAACCAGGTACCCCAAATGTAAAAACACTTGTTTTGCGGTAATTTCCCGGTCAATGCCATCGTAACTGGGACTGTATTTTCTGAGAAGAAGAACTGTCACAACAAGTACGATAGAAAAAAGATAGGGCGGCTCCAAACGAATAAGACGCTTAACCAAAAACCTGAAAATATTTTTTATTTGATAGCCGTTTTTATAGAGAGCCCACGGTATTACCATGCCCGAAATAATAAAAAACAAATGCACACCAAATTGCCCGAAATAAAAAGTTTTGTAAAGTAGTGTATCCCTGCCAATCAGGCCTGTTGTAGTACAAATAAAATGATACAGGCATACCGACCATGCCGCTATTGCGCGTAAATTATCCAAAATGGGTATTTCCCCGGGCTTGTTTTGCATGATTACACAACAAATCTACTATTTTATTCGGGAGGATTTCCGCATAGTTTTTATATGTATTTTTGTTTAAAATTTTTACAATGCCAAAAGGAATCTTTAAAGTGCCCGTACCGGTTAACGAAACAGTAAAAAATTACAACCCGGGCAGTGCCGAACGCAAAGAGTTGCAAGCGATGTTGAAAGAACTTCGCTCAAAACAATTGGATATACCTATGTATATCGGAGGAAAAGAAGTGCGTAGCGGAAATAAAACGCGCCTTGCTCCTCCGCACGACCATAAACATACTTTAGGTTTTTTTCATAAAAGCGATAAAAAACATGTTACGCAGGCCATCAACGCCGCTCTTGCAGCCAAGAAAAAATGGGCAGAGCTTTCCTGGGAGCACCGCGCGAGTATTTTTTTAAAAGCTGCCGATTTAATTGCCGGGCCTTACAGGGCAAAATTAAATGCCGCTACAATGCTCGGGCAAAGTAAAAACGCTTTCCAGGCCGAAATTGATTCTGCCTGCGAGATTACAGATTTCCTTCGTTTCAATGTTCAGTTCATGACGGAAATTTATGCCGAACAACCCGTTTCAGGTTCCGGTGTTTGGAACCGGATAGAGTGGAGGCCGCTGGAAGGATTTGTTTACGCATTGACTCCTTTTAATTTTACTGCCATCGCCGGAAATCTCCCTTCATCCTGCGCTATGATGGGTAACGTGGTTGTTTGGAAACCTTCAAACACACAAGTTTATTCCGCAAACGTGCTAATGGAAATTTTTCAGAAGGCAGGCGTGCCCGACGGGGTAATTAATTTAATTTACCCTTCAGGCCCCGATGCAGCGGAGGTAATTTTTAATCACAGAGATTTTGCAGGAATACATTTTACAGGTTCAACCGAAGTGTTTCAGAATATCTGGCAAACCATCGGTAACAACATTCACAAATACAAATCGTATCCACGCATTGTGGGAGAAACGGGCGGAAAAGATTTTATTTTAGCTCACCCGAGTGCTGATTCTAAAGTGGTTTCTACTGCTATTTCTCGCGGCGCTTTTGAATATCAGGGGCAAAAATGTTCAGCAGCATCGCGTGTATATATTCCTTCCAACCTTTGGAAAGAAGTAAAAGAGCAATTAATAACCGATTTGAAATCCATGAAAATGGGCCCGACGGAAAATTTCACCAATTTCATTAATGCGGTTATCGACGAGAAATCATTTGACAAACTGACAAGTTATATTGAGCGCGCTAAAAAAGACAAAGGCGTTTCGATTATTGCAGGAGGAAATTACAATAAATCGAAAGGATATTTTATCGAGCCCACCATTATACAGGCAAAAGATCCAAAGTACGTAACCATGTGCGAAGAATTATTCGGGCCTGTGTTAACGATACATGTTTACGACGAAAAAAAGTGGAACGAAATTTTAAAAATAGTTGACTCCACTTCCATTTATGCATTAACAGGTGCAATCATTGCAAACGACCGTTATGCAATTGAGCAGGCAACAAAAGCATTATCAAACTCTGCCGGTAATTTTTATATCAACGATAAATGTACAGGTGCGGTTGTAGGTCAACAGCCATTCGGTGGCGCACGCGGAAGCGGAACCAACGATAAAGCCGGAGCAAAAATTAATTTGTTACGCTGGGTTTCTCCACGTACAATTAAAGAAACTTTTGTTCCGCCGGTTGATTATAAATATCCGTTTTTGCAGGCAGATTAATTTGACGATGTGCTGATTTGATAATTTGAAAATGAAGGAAAAAATTGAACATATATTAGAAGAAGTAGAAAAGTTTAAAGCTCAAAGCAAAGAGCAGGTGGAAGAATACCGCATTAAATGGCTCAGCAAAAAAGGCGAGATCACACAACTCTTCGAAGATTTTAAAAATGTTGCGCCCGATGTAAAACGCGAAATGGGCCAGCGTTTAAACCAGTTAAAAGTTAAGGCGCAGGAAAAAATTAACGAGTTCAAAGAAAAATTCGAATCGCAAACAAATATTGTTTCTTCAGATATTGATTTGTCCTTACCTGCTGAACCAATTGCGGAATTAGGCTCACAACACCCGATAACCATTGTAAAAAATGAAATCACAAAAATTTTTGAAGACATCGGTTTTTCGATCAGCGAGGGAAGGGAAATTGAAGACGACTGGCATAATTTTACAGCGCTGAATACGCCAGAAGATCATCCCGCACGCGATATGCAGGATACTTTTTACATTCAAACCAATCCGGAAATTGTTTTACGCACACAAACTTCTTCGGTGCAGGTGCATTTAATGGAAAATAATAAACCTCCTATCCGCACCATTTCTCCCGGAAGAGTTTATCGCAACGAGACTGTTTCTGCGCGCAGTCATTGCCAGTTTCATCAGATTGAAGGATTGTATATTGACATCAATGTTTCTTTTGCCGATTTAAAGCAAACGCTTTTATATTTTGCTCAACGTTATTTCGGCGAAGAAACAAAAATACGCATGCGACCGAGTTTCTTTCCGTTTACCGAACCAAGTGCGGAAGTAGATATTTCCTGTACGCTTTGTAAAGGTGCAGGTTGCAACGTTTGCAAATACAGCGGGTGGTTAGAAATTTTAGGCTGCGGCATGGTTGACCCGCAAGTTCTTACCAATTGTAAAATTGACGCCAATAAATACACCGGCTATGCATTCGGCATGGGTATAGAGCGTATTGCCATGCTTAAATACAAAGTAACTGACATCCGCTTATTCTTCGAAAACGATGTGCGTTTTTTGAAGCAGTTTAAATCGGCTTAGATCATTTCTCCTTTTGTTTGTCATTCTGAGCCTTGCTGTTTTGCGAGGAATCTGTTATTTGCTTTGGCGTTTCCCCGAATTAAAATTCTCTTTCAATGTATATTTTCACGGGGCCGGGCTTTACACTGCAATCTTTTTGCAAGCAGCAGGCAAAAAGGATTTCCGTTACAATCCCTAACGCAAACAACATCTGCAATTAAAACCTAACTTTGCAATATGCCAACCCGTCTCAAACAACTCCAACAAATGTTAATGCAAGAACCTAATGATGAGTTTTTGCAATACGCCATCACGGTAGAATATTTTTCGGCAGGAGAAATACAAAAAGCTATTGAAGGTTTAGAAAAACTTTTAGGTAATAATAAAAATTACCTTGCCGCTTATTATCAATTGGGCAAATGCTACGAAGCAAAAACCGAAAATGAAAAAGCCATTGAAGTTTATAAAAAAGGTGTTGAAGTAGCCCTGCAGCAAAACAAAACAAAAACACTCGGCGAGTTAAGAGAAGCTCTGTTCCTATTGGAGGACTAGCATTTTGCTTTTGTATTAAGGCTCTAAGACTCAAAGTTTCACTATGTTTTCTTCACATATTTGTAGAGCCCCTTTTCAAAAAAATCTGTGAAAATCTGCGGAATCTGTGGTTAAAAAGGCCTACATTTGCCAAAATTTACAAAATGGGAATCGAAGAAAAATTAAACTCTGATATAAAAACAGCTATGTTAGCAAGAGACGCTAAAAAACTGGAAGCCTTACGCGCTATGAAAGCTGTAGTGCTTTTACTTAAAACTTCTCCCGAAGGTTTAACCGAAGACAGTGCCAACAAAGCGTTACAAAAAGAAGTAAAAAAACGCCGCGAAACAGCCGAGATTTATAAAACACAAAACCGCGCCGACTTAGCTGAAGTAGAAGTAACACAAGCCGATGTAATTGAAAGTTATTTACCCAAACAAATGGGCGCCGAGGAATTAAAAGCAGAAGTTGAAAAAATTATCGCGCAGGTTGGCGCCGCTTCTCCCGCCGATATGGGCAAAGTAATGGGTGTTGCTTCAAAAGCATTAGCAGGTAAAGCTGATGGAAAAGCAATTTCTGATTTGGTGAAACAATTATTAGCTAAATAAAACGTCATGCTGCCTCGATAGCTATCGGGATTGTTTCAGCATCTCCTATCCTATTCCAAAATAAGTACAGACTACAAATTAAAAGAAAAGAATGAGCACTTATAAAGCAGAGATTGAATTAATCAATCAGTTTACTCCCGCATTTTCAAAATTAGTCCCTGAACAACGCAGAAAAGTAGACGATTTAATGAACGCAGGTTTAATTGTTAGTTACGCACTCGCTATCGATCGCTCTAAATTATGGATTGTGTTTGAAGCAAAAAGTTTAGAAAATGTTTACGACATACTCCGCAGTTTTCCATTATACGATTTTATGAAGCCAGATGTTTTTGAATTGGCTTTTTACGACAGCATTCATGCCGGTTTTCCACAATTGTCCCTTAATTAATTTTCGTTGTCATTCCGAGCTCCGCTGCTCTCCGCGAGGAATCCGGCTGTTAATTCTTCACAACTTTCCTCACCCACTTATCACCCTTATCTGAAGTGATTCTTATGATATACATTCCTGCTGCCGCAGTATTGTAAGAAGGAACTGCCAAATAATTTTTGCCGCCGTAATTTGTAATTTGTGTTTGTTCGCTTGCCAATAAATTTCCCTGCACGTCAAACAACTCAACAGTAAGTTTACAATTTTCCATTCCCGAAACATAGAAACCTGATGCATCATACTGCAAAGAAGGATTACTGTAAATACCACTGCTGCCCTTTAAAATCTGGTCGGCCAGACAAAAATCCGGAATACCGTGCCCCATTAAAGAATCGGGTGTTGCATATTGTGTGGCGCTTTGTTTAATTGCCTGAATTACCTGCATATTTGTTTTAGTCGGATTTCCCTGCCACAAACAAGCAACCATGCCTGCTAAAACAGGAGTGGCAAAAGAGGTTCCACTACTAGTAATTACATTTCCGCTATTGGAAGAAATAACGGTTGAGTTTTGCCCCTGCGACATAACATCCGGTTTAACACGATGGTCGGCGCTATAACCTTGTGAACTGAATGAGGCATATGCACCCGTATTATCTACAGCCCCGACACACAAAATACTATCCGCGTCAGAAGGAATTGTAATTTTTCTCCAGGTATTACTTCCCTCATTACCTGCTGCAACACACACTATCATACCACGGCGTGCAGCCAAAGTTGCCGACCAACTAGCCACAGAAGTTTTTCCGTCTAAACTTGCCCATGTATGGTTTTGCGTTGCGTCATCAAAAAGTGTATAACCTAAAGAAGAGGTAGCAACATCCGCTCCCGCACTGTCCGCAAATTCAATAGCCGCAACCCAACTGTATTCTTCCATAATTTGTTCAGAACTGTCCACCTCGCTGCGCAGTAAATAATATTTTGCATAAGGCGCGGTTCCTATAAAACTTCCGCTCTTAAATGCCGACATACAGGAAAGTACCGAAGTGCCGTGGCCACCAATCATAAATAAATCCGTTGTGTCTCCGTTAAAAAAATTATGTTTTCCAAGCACCCTGTGCTGCATCCACAAACTATCAAAAATAGAAATGGTGTTGGCATTATTAAAGCCATCGTCAATTTCAGCGATCTGCATTCCTGTTCCATCATAAAACTGGTTATGCAAACATTCTCCGTTTAATAAATGAATTTGATTATACCCCGCGCCGTAATTAAAACGGCCATTGGCCTGAGTTGAAGATGCTGATCTGTGATTGGCAGAAACATTATTCGTTGACGAAACAACTTTAGGCAATTGCTTAATACGCGCAACTGATTTTGTACTTTGCACACACGACAAAGCATTGATAGCTGTTAGTTGAGAAGGATTTGTAATACGCACTGTTACTCCGTTATACCAACGAGAACGGCTTACCACAATAGCACCTGTTCCGCGAACCTGTGCCTCATAAGAAGGATTAACAGGTAAATCTTGAGCGTTTACTGTATAACTATGTAATGCACGGCGGTTAAGTGCGCGTTGTGATAAAAATTGGAGTGGGCTACTTACGCTGTACGGCGTGCCATTTTTATCTTTAAACGCTACCCAATAACGCGTATTACTGCTTTGCGCAAAAAAATTAACTGAACAAAAAATAAAAATAAATATTCCGATTGTCTTTTTCATGCAAGGTTTTTTTAATTCTTTTTTTGCTTCGGACTAATGATTCCTGATTTTTTACTTTAACTTCTGACTTCTTCTCTACTCCGTTCCGTACGAATTAATCGTCATCCGATAATAAGAGCCACTGTATATATGCCCCGGGTTTGCATTCCCGAATCCGTCCTGGTAATTATAATCTTCAATAATTCTGTAAATCATCCCTACACCCCTGGCATACTGTTCGTAATAGTTCTGATAACTGATAGCCGAAGGAAAGTATTTTTGCATGACTTTCAAAGTTTTGCTGAAGGAAATTCCACCAATGGTAGCAGGGCTGTCATATACGGTATATTTATAGTCCCATTCGCCAATTATGTTTTGCGCGTTGCCATTCCAGGTTTCGTTTAATCTTGCCGGAAAAATAAGTTTGGTGAATCGTACGTTTTCTTCAACAACCTCAGCGGTGGTTTTTGTTATGTTAGCAGCCCATACATTCTGCAAAGCCCAGGTCATTTGGCTGTAAGGAACAGTTGCGCTGTATATTTTTTTATAGCGGATAATTTTAAGCATGGGCCTGTTTTGATTATCGGTAAAAATCGTATCTATCTTTTCTTTTATCTGGAATTTATAAGTGAATGTATCGATGGTTGGAAGTTTGGTATAGGAGATGGAATCCACATCATATACAATATAACTGCCTTTTTTTCCCGGATAATAGTCATAACCTAAATCGGGAGGCACTTCGTAATGATGTTTGCTGCAAGAGTTGATGGCAACTGAAAAAAGGCAAAGCAGTATAAATTTGTAAAACTTCATTCAGGTAAAGATACAAAAAACCTCAAAATATCTACCTTAGCGGAATATATTTAACAATTGCCTTCAAAAAAAAACATAGTTGTTCTTACGGATTGGTATCTGCCCGCGTATAAAGCAGGTGGCCCGGTTAAATCTGTGGCTGCTTTGGTTTACCATTTAAAGAACGATTACAATTTTTTTGTGATTACATCCGATAAAGATGCCTTTGATAAAAATCCTTTAAACGTTAAAACTAATGAATGGCTCACAGGCGATAACAATGAAAAAATAATTTACCTGCCGGGAAAAGTAACGCGCGCAAAACTTCTGGAAATAATGGCCGGAATTGAATTTGATTGTTTATACATCAATTCTTTTTTCTCCAAGCCCTTTAGTATTTATCCTTTAATATTACAAAAGCAGGGGAAAATAAAACAACCCATTGTACTTGCTCCGCGCGGCATGTTGCGCAAAGGCGCTCTCTCCATAAAATACAAAAAGAAGAAAATATTTTTGGTTTTGTCTAAATTGGGCGGACTGCATGAAAATCTTACCTGGCATGCTACCTCGCAACAAGAGGTGGACGAGATAAAAAAAATATTCGGTAAAGATGCGCCTGTGGTTTTAGTTGCTAATTTAACTTTACCTCCTTTGCAAAAAAGGATTGAGTACACAAAAAAAAGCGGCGAGTTGAAAATTTGCTGCGTTGCCCGTTTAGTAAAAAATAAAAAAATCGATTTTGCACTTGAAGTTTTAAAAAATATCAAAGAAGGACAAATTATTTTTGATGTATTCGGCCCGCCCGAGGACGAAGTTTATTACAAACAATGCCTCGCGCTTGCCCAAACCCTTCCTTCAAACATTTCCGTTTCTTTTAAAGGAAATGTTTTGTCCGGAGAAGTTGAACAAATTATGAAACAATACCACGTTTTTTTATTACCCACTTTAACCGAAAATTTCGGGCACGCCATCATTGAATCCATGTTAAATGGCTGCATTCCGGTAATAAGTAATCAAACACCCTGGCAAAATCTTCAAAAAAACGGCCTCGGCTGGGATATAGCTTTAAACAATAAACAGTCATTTATTAGCGCCATAAAAGAGTGCCTTTTGTTAAATGAAGAGTCGTTTAAATCACAATCTATTAAAATTCAGTTATTTGCAGAAAAAAAGACAAGTGATTTGACCATCCTTAAAGCTTATCAACAGCTCTTTAAATAAGTTTTTGATTTTTTGCCGATTAATATATCTTTGCAACGAATTTTTAAAACCCTGAATAATGTCAGAAATTGCAAAAAAAGTAACATCTATTATTGTAGATAAACTTGGCGTTGAAGAAAAAGAAGTTACCCCAACTGCCAGCTTCACTAACGACTTAGGCGCTGATTCGCTTGATACCGTTGAGCTTATTATGGAATTCGAAAAGGAATTCAACATTGCAATACCCGATGACCAAGCCGAAAAAATCTCTACAGTAGGGGACGCTATCGCTTACATCGAGACTAACGCAAAATAATTTCACTTTTAAAACCATCTTGTAAACCGGGATAGTTTTATTATTTTTCCGCAACACAGCAGTATGCAGTTTAAACGCGTAGTAATAACAGGTTTGGGCGCCATTACGCCCCTCGGTAATTCGGTTGACGAGTACTGGAAAAATCTGATTGACGGAGTAAGCGGCGCAGCGCCCATTACGCGTTTTAATGCCGAAAAATTTAAAAGCCGTTTTGCCTGCGAAGTAAAAGGCTTTAACCCTGAAGAGTATTTTGATAAAAAAGAGGCGCGTAAGATTGATGCTTATTCACACTACGGTATTGCCGCTTCTGTACAAGCAGTTGCCGATTCGGGTATTACGGATGAAAATATTGATAAGAACGAAGTGGGTGTAATCTGGGGCTCGGGCATTGGCGGACTTGATACTTTCCAGCACGAAACTTTCGGTTTTGCTAAAGGAGACGGAACCCCGAGGTTCAATCCTTTCTTTATTCCTAAAATGATTGCCGATATTTGTTCGGGGCACATTTCTATGCGCTTCGGCTTTCGGGGTCCTAATTTTACTACAGTTTCTGCATGCGCATCTTCAACCAACGCTATAATCGACGCACTT
>Ga0210400_10000261_pt1 | contig 62978 bp, 43 predicted proteins | sample IncBWH26MmetaG_FD_155456 | JGI IMG/M metagenome (GOLD analysis project Ga0210400, IMG submission 155456) | Forest soil microbial communities from Barre Woods Harvard Forest LTER site, Petersham, Massachusetts, United States - Inc-BW-H-26-M | ecosystem: Environmental > Terrestrial > Soil >...
CAAAAGTTCGCCGCGCGCATGAACCGGAACATCGAGGTGATTCCGGATGAAGTCATGGAGGCCCTCCAAGCCTACGACTGGCCGGGCAACGTCCGGGAGTTGCAGAACCTCATCGAGCGCGCTGTGATTGTCTCCGAGGGTCCCGCACTTCGTCCGCCGCTAGGCGCCTTGCGGGCTGCGGGGAAGAGCCCTGAACCTGCCGCGTCCCGGACCATGGCGGAGGCCCAACGTGACCACATCGTCGAAGCGTTGCAGCAGAGTGGCGGCAGGATCAGCGGGCCCCACGGCGCCGCAGCGCGTCTCGGGATGAAGCGCACCACACTGGAGTATCGAATGCAAAAACTCGGAATCGAGCATAAGCGCGTCTTCGTAACCGCAAGCGCGTAATTCGAGGCGGACTGCGAAAGTCCGTGCGTGGATCACTGCATCACCAAAACAAGGTCGTGAGCTCGCAGGTGCGCATTAGATCTAGGAGGAGATCATGATCAAGGCGGCGCTACTTCGGGTCGAGACCGGCGATCTTCGGCTTTGGCTGCGACTTTGCCGGATCGCGCACAGGAATGTACCGCCCAGCCTTGAGCAGCACTCCCAGATACTCGCCGAGAGGAGTTGCGGCAATGTCGGGAACGTTCTGCTGAATACGGTCAGGTTCGATCGACATCTTAATGCGCACCGCGTTCCCTTCGACCGACACGAGGCCTGGGCCCGCAACCAACGTCGCGATCGCACTGCCGTCGGGCGGTTGGCTGAATTCGAAGACCGATTCGCTGGTGAGGCGGCTCCGCATCGAGGCGAAAACTGAAATTCTCTTCGCGCCCGCCTTGACAGCATCCGTCCCTGCGGCGCTGCCGCTTGAGGCAGCCCAAAGATCGCCATTCGCCTGGCGTCTTCCCGCGGAACGCGCCAGCTCCGGCGGAGGATCCTCCTTGCTGATCCTCTGGATTGCCAAATCGACCTGCGCGGCGGGTCCGATCACCATCGATGTGCCTGTCGGAACGGCTTTCCAGCCTGGTTCGACGGCGGGGACCAGGGCGTCCGGCGAGTAACCGCTTACCATCATCAGGACTTGATCGCCACGAATCGATAGCGCAACTTGCTGCACGCCAGAGAATGCCTGGATGATCTTCTCGATGTCCGTTTCCTTCAGACCCTGGCTCGCTCCGAAAGCGGACATGACGAACTGAGCCAGAGGAGAAGGCGCAAGATTGCTGAAGCTCATGGTCACCAGGGCATCGGCGGAGGGATCGGCAAAGCGCCAGTCGACCCCGCCTACCACGATCACCGAAGGGATCACGTCTTCATCGGGCTGCGTGAGCCCGCCCCAACCGTTGCTTCCCGTAGCACCGGCTCTTCCACCTTTCACGGGTTTGATCGCGAAATCGTGCCCCTGGCAATAGGGAAGGCCGGGGTTGTTAAAACATGCCGTCTGCCAGCTAAAGCGATGGCCGCGGTTGTACTGGCCGAACAGACCGGCCATGCACACGAACCCCAACACCATTACTTGGAGATTCACACCCTGATTCTGCGCCTATACCGGGATGGGTTGAAATCAGGCGGAACCCTCATTCGAGTTCGGGCGAACGCCTCATTTCGCAAGCCGCGGATGAACGCGACAAAGATCACCAGCATCCGCTGCGGACGAGTCGAAACCCGTCGGCACGCTAGCACGTCGAAGGAGTTAGCGTTCCTGGCACACAATGCCCGATCTCGCGTCGCCACAGTTCCCAGTCCAGATCGAGAACATCCGCAAGCATTATGATCGTTTATCAGTTCTCTACCATCTGTTTTGGGGTGAGCATCTTCATCATGGGTATTGGGACGGCAACGAATCGGTCTCGCGTGCCCAAATTCAATTGATGGAACGTTTGGCAGAGCTGGCCGGGGTACCCAGGGGCGCTCGCGTGCTCGACATCGGCTGCGGGCTCGGCGGATCGCTGCTCTGGCTTTGCGAAACGTTCGGATGCGAAGGCGTCGGGATGACGATCAGTCCCGTTCAAGCGCGAATAGCGGCGGGGAAGGCCGCGTCCCGTGGCTTGGGCCAGCGCGTCCGATTCGAGGTTAACGACGCCAATCAGTGGCAGCCGGAACCAGAAAGTTTCGATCTGATCTGGATCATGGAAAGCAGCGAGCATTTCCTTGCGAAACATCTTTTTTTTGAGCGCTGCGCACGCGCCTTAAAGCCCGGAGGTGCTGTCGCTTGCGCCGCATGGCTGCGACGCGATGGCCCCTTGGCCCCGGGCGACCAGGACCTGATAAATCGCATCGGGGAAGCGATGCTCAGCGCGAGCCTCGATGCCCTAAGCGACTACCGTGGATGGATGACCGCGGCAGGTCTGGACGTGACAGCAGCCGAGGATATCACGCGTCACGTCGAGCCGACCTGGGATCACTGCTCACGGATTGGCGAGAATTGGATGGTGAGATTTCTGATCCAATTCTGCGGCGCGGGCACGAGGAGATTCGTCCGGTCGTTTCCGCTAATGCAACAAGCCTACACGCAAGACGCGATGGCCTTTGGACTCTTCGTCGGGCGAAAGGCGCAGTAAGTCAGCCTTAGGTCCCACTGGAGCTGGTGTACGCTAATGGGCATTGCCGGAGTCTATTCCGGCCATCCGATCAGGTAAGGCACGCCCGGAGGCATGCGCGGAATCCCAATCAGCCCCGCCTCCCAACGGTACGCTGGCAACTGAAGATCCCGCGTGAACTCTTCCAGTTCTTGTACTGAATACGTGCGAAGCTGCGATACCAGGCCGTCCCAAAAAATCAGCAGAGGCAAAATCGGCACAAGATAGGTGAGCAGAATCTGCATCCAAGACAACGGCCGCACTAAAGGCGTCAGCAGAAGAACAAGGAACGGAATGAGCAACGCCGAGGCGATTGCAGCGGGTGTCCTCGATGTTCCCTCGAAAATGCAGATGGGGCGCCGCTGTTCGAAAGCGTCGCGCAAAATCTCCCGGGCCGCTTGTGGCCGGAAGTGGTGGAACGAAGCAAACATGGTGCGGATGCCGGACAACGCATCCGGTACTCTGGTGGCGTTCACAGGTTCCGGCCAGTATCGTATCGAACTCCCTGCCGCGATACACTCGATCCGGCTCACGTTCGGATACAAGTCTGTCAGGGTGACGGACGCCTTGAACCCGCCCTCCCCGAGCTCTTTGACCACGTGCGCGATCGGCCCGCCCGATCCGGAACCGAGGTCTACAATCTCCGTCGTCACATCCCGGCTCATCAGCTTCGAGACACAGTTGGCCCAACGCTTCGGGAAGGGGGTGATCCCGTAGGCCGCCGCCAAGTACTTCGTCATCGCCGACCTCAGAAAGTCCGGGAACCAGGGTTGATCCTCCCACTCAAACAGGTGCAGACGCATGCGAGCGAACCTCCACTGGATCCGGTTGGCCCGCATCGAGCCCTCTATTTTCGCGGATCGAAGCGCACTTCCACATCGGTGTTCACTCTGACGGCGTGGCCGCCCTTGACGGTGGGCTTGTAATGGAACTGAGACCACGGAATGGTCTCGCAGAGTTGCGCGCCGCTGTCGAGCTCCGCGATCTTGCCTTCCTCGTCGATGACGACTTTGCAGCGAGCCGTTCCACCCGCGGGTTCCCAAAGGGGCGCGGTCAGGACGGTGGGACCCTCCACCAGAAGAGCGCGTTGTTTGTCCGCTGGAACAGAAACTCTCGGCGCTTCGTTGTCCCCGGCCTCGGGCTCCTTCTTCTGTTTCGCGGAATCGGCGGTGCTGGTAACGGGCTGGACGCGGGTCACCAGGAATACGGGTCGAGCGGGAAAGCGTTTCACCTTGGCGCGCAGGCTCTTGGTGTGTAAATCCGTCACATCAAAGGCCAGCCCGGGCCAGGCCATCCTCACGACACGGTCACAGCTGGATTCAAGTGGATAACCGTTTTTTCCCTGATCGGGATCGCCGATCGCATCGATGGCCTTTTGCGCATAGACGCCCTCGGCAATGTACTCCTGCCCGGCGTTAACCTGAAAGGCCTGATTAAAGAAAAGGCGGTAGCGAGTCAAGCCATTCTCAAGGTAGACGGAAGGTCCACCCGCGTTCAGAGCGGCTTCTGATGCGGTCGATTCGGCGAGAACAACCAGGGCCTTCCCCTGGATTCTGTCTGGCGCGGCGGCGGCTGGCCTGGTGGACGGCTCGCTGGAACAGCCGGCCAATCCGGCAAGAACAAGCACAAGGGAACCAAAAAAGTACGCATTGCGGGTCATCGTTCGCGCCCTCGCTTTCAAATGTTCGTATGGATCTGAAGTTATCACGGGGCATGGGCCGTGACAACCGACGGCGGAGCCCCTTCACGGTGCATCCGGAAACGATCTTATCGGACGTTACGATTTCGAGCCTTGGCCACGAACGCCCAGCGTGAATCAACGAGTAGGCTCAGGTCACAGCGCCGTATACTGCGGAAATGAGCCCTGCCCAGGAAATCAGCGTGCGGCCAGCGACTGGGGACGATGCGCCAGCGATCGTGGCGCACCGGCGTGGCATGTTCCGCGACATGGGCTATCGTAACGAAAGCGCACTGGATTCGATGGCAGTGAAGTTTCTGCCGTGGCTTCAGGCGAAGATGACTTCGCGCGAGTACTTGACTTGGCTCGCGGTCACAAATAATCATTCGGTCGTCGCCGGTGCCGGATTGTGGTTGATGGATTGGCCTCCGCACATGGTTGGCGCAAGCGCCAGGCGCGGAAACATCCTTAATGTTTACACTGAACCCGAGTTTAGACGCAGAGGTTTGGCTCGCCATTTGACGAATGCCGCAATCGAATGGTGCCGATCGAACGGAATTGATTGCGTGATCCTCCACGCGAGCGATGAAGGGCGGGCCCTGTATGAGTCGCTCGGATTTCAGCCGACCAACGAAATGCGGATCAAATTGTGAGAAGTCCAGCTCAGCGCGCTTTGTGCCGTCTTTCGCCTTAAGCGCGTTTTCCCGATAGCAAAGCAGCGGTACCGTCGACGGTAAATTCAGTGATGGACTGCCAGGGCCACGGGCGACGTTGTGATCCCGCCGTAGCCCGCCTGCATCAGGTCGTTTCCATCGAGCGCTGTGGGGGGCGCCACGACGTTGAATTGAAACAGGCCAGGCGCGACCAGTCCCGCAAACGTTACCTGGGCTGGGGCCGAGCTGCCTTGAACGCCAATGATCGGCATCGTGGGCAGTGTTCCGGATTGCGACACCGACCCGAGCACTACCGTCACCGATGTGGGGCCAAAGCCGTTGCCGTAGAGAATCACCGTCTCGCCGGGCCTGGCGGGAGTACTCAGCCCGGGATACAGTGTGGTCGGGCCGAGCAGGCTGCCGTCGAGATGCGTGCCAGTGACGTTGACGCCGTCGAAGGTGAAGAAAGCCGGCGAGATCGGCTGCGCCTGGGCGTTGATTACATTGCTCGCCACGCCGCGCACTGTCACCTGCACCGGAACCGAGGCTGGGAGCGCGTCGGGCGGAGTGAGAATGTTGAGCTGCGTTGGACTGATATAGTACACGAACGCGTTCTTACCGTTCACCGTGACGCTGACGCCGTCGAGCGCGGTCGGCAACTGATTGTTAGTGAAATCGCCGTTGCCCCAAATGCGCGAGTCGCCGGGAGGCGCGAGATTGGTTCCCTTGACCGCGACCCAGGTGTTCGGAGCGATCGGCTTGGGCGAGTCGAAGGCATTGGTGGCGGACGCGACCGATGGCGCCGTACTCGAAACCGGAGCGAAAACCTCGCGGACGTGGTTGGTGTCGACGAAGTAGATGTTTCCGGCCCCGTCCACGGCCACGCCCTGTATGCTTTGTAATTGGGCGGCGATCGCCGGTCCGCCATCGCCGGAATATCCAATCGTGCCGTTGCCGGCGACCGTCGTCATGATGCCGCCGGTATCGACCTTGCGAACGCGCTTGTTGGTGGGATCGCAAAAGTACAGGTTGCCGGAACCGTCGATGGTTAGGGCAAGAGCGGCGAACAGTTGAGCGCTGATGGCGGGTCCGGTATCGCCGGAATATCCCCGGTTGCCGGTACCAGCAACGGTGTGGAGGATTCCGCTGGAGTCGATCTTATAGATTCGCGATCCGCCGGAGAAGTACACGATGCCGGCGCTATCCACCGCCACCGCCAGCGGATTCTCGATGGCAACGGTGGTGGCGGAACTGCCGTCGCCAGCGGGTTTGCCCAGTTGTAGAGAATTGCCGTTGCCGGCAATGGTCGTGATCACGCCGGTCGCATGATCTACTTTGCGAACTCGATTGTTGCCGAAGTCGGCGATATACAGATTTCCGGCACTGTCCGCGGCAACGCCATTGCCGGCGATCGCCGCGCTGGTGGCGGGACCGCCGTCCCCCGAGAAGACCAGTATGTTGCCGTTGCCTGCGACCGTGGTTATGATTCCAGACGTGTCCACCTTGCGGATGCGCCCCACGTCCGCGACATACAGATTCCCCGAACCGTCCACCGCGAGTCCCGCGGGCGCGGCTGTCGCGAATCCGGCGCTGAGGGCTGGACCGCCATCGCCCGAGTAGAGGCCAGTTCCGTCTCCGGCAACCGTGCTGATGATGCCAGAGGTATTGACCTTACGAATGCGGCCTCCCGCAGTCAGGTAATAGTTCCCGGCGCTGTCAAAGGCGATATCGTAAGCGCCATCGATTCCCGCGCTGATCGCCGGACCGCCGTCGCCGCCGTAGCTCGATGTCTGACCACCTGCGACGGTCTTGATCGTTCCGGGCTGCGCGTAGCAGATTCCCGGGATGGCCAGTATCGCGAGGGTAAAAAACTGTTTTGTCATGACTGCACCTCCTATTTCTCGCTGGTTTGCATGCTCGTCGAGGCGCTGTGGACAAATCGAGCCCAACTCACACCACGACAGGTCCAAACCGATCCTTGGTTGAAATACACGGCAGCTATTCTGCATTGCGTAGAGCGACGGCGAAAACCGTCATCCTCGGCGTGACGGTGGCAGCCTCGATCCCGAAGGCGGGTCGACAAAGTCTAATTGTGGAAATCCACCGCTATTTCACTCGGATTTCACGCCCGCCACGGCCGTCAACCCTGCAGCATCCGGCGAAGCTCTGATCGCCATCACTATGGGTCGTCGATCGCGGCCAGCCGTTCCCCATTTCCAGTTCAACTGACTGCCCTCGAAGGCGCTCGGCTTGCGCGGTACGCGATCCATCGGAGTACTGCTACGCGCCCTCATACAGGTACTCCGGCAAACACCGAAGGACAAATGGTACGTAAGGGTGATAGACCGAGAAGCGTTTGGCCGGTTCAATTGAGATGTGACTCGCTGCCAGTCTTGCGATGGAATCCTCACGAAGAATGAGGAAGTCTGCTATCTCTGTGGCGATCTAGTCCCAGGCCGCGGAACGTCCGCACTGAGTTTTTTCCCCCTGCTCGTTGCGGCGGGGTTGATCGCCTCGGTCGGATTCGCCGTCTACTCGTTCTTGTCGGGCGCCGTACCGTAGACGCCGTACTTTAGGAACGTTGTGCCGGACTCGAATTCGGTACTGTACTCTGGGCATGCGCAACTCGCCCCTCGAAGCTTTGGCCGTCGGCTCGCAAGAGAGTCGCTAAGTGCTCCTCATTCACGACAACGTACGATTGATCAACTGGCAGATTGGTGCGCACACTCAGTGCTCCCTCGCCGTTGGGCCGGGCGAGTGCTGCTCGAATCCTCGCAGAGGGTGTATTCATATCTCAGCCGGGACCGCCCCTCCGACTGCTCCAATGACCTGCTCTGAAGCGCCCTGGTTTGACCACCGGATCTACCCAAGAACACTTCTTGCAGGCTCTATCCTAATTTTGACTGTTGAGAAGAGTAACACCGATGGAGTTCGCGGACAATAGCTTAGGATTGTTTCTTGTGAGCCTTAACCGGTACCACTTCGCGGCGAGTACCGGATGACCGTGCGGCCGTGACTATAGAGACCGCTTAGTAACGTTTCAACCCTGAACGCGGAATAAACCGGTACCCCATCGAGTCGAAACGGTTACTGAGTGCTTTAGGGCGCACCGGCCCAAAGCATCTTCAGATCGGTATGAGGCAAACGCACAAGGTGAGTCGTAGGGCGACTGACTGGGTTACCGAGCGACGAGCGAACCATCGATATCCAATCGAGCTGGTCCTTCGATACCAGTCGCTTCAATCCGGCGGTCGTAGTGAGTCACGCTTCGGGATGACCGTAGATTTCAGCAGTCACGGCGTCCTCATCTCCGCGGCCCAATCTCAGATTCCGCCGCAGGGATCCAAGTTACACGTGGTCGTCGAATGGCCAGTGCCGTTGGACGGTAAGACGCCGCTTCAATTCGTTGTTCGCGGCAAGGTGCTGCGGGTTGGGCCTGGTACCTTCGCACTTCTGTTCGAACGTTACGAGTTCCACATCAGGAAACCACGTCCAGCTCTTCTGTAATTGGTGGAACGAGTAAAACACGACGGAGGCCAGCGTCTTCCCGGCTTCCGGTAACCCTGCGCCGCCTCAGCTCTCCCGCTTCCCGTGCAGCAGCATATCCAATGCGTGCTCCATGGATCCCGCCAGCGCGACTCCACCGGAATTGACAAAGTAAATCTGGTCCACGTTGTCAATGGTGTTCAGGCGGTGCGCGATGATCACCTTCGTGGTCTCCGGCGGCAGCTTGTTGAGGATCTCCTCCAAAAGCTGTTCTGTCACCGTGTCGATGTTGGCCGTCGCCTCGTCCAGAATCAGCAGCTCCGGCCGTCGCAAAGTCGCGCGCATGAATGCGATGAGTTGCTTCTGTCCCAGGCTGATACTATTGCCGCCGCTCGCAACCTTAGTGTCCAGTCCTTCGGAAAAACGCGCCAGCAGGCTCGAAAGGTTCGCCTGCTCCAAGACCTCCGCCAATTGGGAGCTTGAGTAATCCCGAAACTCTTCGTTTCCATAAACGATGTTTTCGCGCACGGTTCCGGTAAACAAAAACGGCTCCTGCGGAATAAAGCCCACCTTCCGCGAGCGATCGTCCGGCGCAACCGATCGGATATCTCGGCCGTCCAGAAACACCGATCCCTGCGTCGGGTCGTAGAGCCGCGCCATCAACGACGCCGTGGTGGTCTTACCGCCTCCGGTCGGGCCCACCAGCGCATACGCCTTCCCTTTCTCGAGCTCAAAGCTCACGTCGCGGAGCACTTGCTTGCCGCCGGGATATTGGAAGGACACGTTGCGGAACTCGAGCACCGCTGGCGATTCCGCCTGCCCGGCGCTCACCAGCGCCATGTCGGATTCGAGAGCGAGCACTTCCGAGATCCGGTCCAGCGCCGCCAGCGCAAGCTGGAATGACGACCACACCGTGGCAAGTTGCCGCATCGGGCCGTAGAAGCTGTTGACATACAGAAGGAACCCGATCAACTGGCCGGCAGTCGTTTGTCCCCCTCCGATGAGCACAATTCCGTAAGCCACCACCAAGAGCTGTGCCAGGTGGTGGGCCAGGCCGTACATCGGCATGAATAGGTTATTCGCGTAACCGGCCGAAACGGAGGCGGCGTAGTTGGCGTCGTTTGCATTCTCGAACTTCCGCTGGAAGTAGTCCATACGGTGAAAGGCGACGATCACCTTGAAGTTCTGCAAGCTCTCCTGAATCTCAGAACTCATCCCGCCAAGGCTCTGGAGGCTCCTCATGTTTCGGGCCTTGACCCAGGCCGAAGTCGCCTTGGTCACGGCAAGCACACCCACCGCGGGCAGAAGCGCCGCGATCCCCAGCCGGAAGTTGAGTGTGAGAGCGAACACTGCGGCGCCCGTCATCAGGAAGATGCTGGAAAGGAACTGCATGAGCGCCTGGGCCACGAACTGATTCAACTTGTCCGTGTCATTGTTGACGCGCGAAATCAGATCCCCGGCCTTGTTTTGATTGAAGAAGGCCACCGGCAGATCTTGCAGCTTCGTGAACAGAGCATTACGCAGGCTGTAGAGCACCCGGCGTCCCACGCCACCCATGGTTCGGATCTGCGTGTAACTTGAAACCACGCCCACCAGGTAACCTGCCATCAATACCAGGGACGCGAGCAACAAGCCGCGATTGTCCTTCAACCGTACGTAAGTATCGATGCCCCGTCCGATGATCACTGGCCCCACCAGTGCCGTGCCGGTACTGATCAGCATGGCCACCAGGGCCACAACCACCAATCCAGTCTCGGGCTTCATCAGTGGCAGGAATCGCTTGACGCCAGCTCCGAGCGTGCTCTTCTTGCCTACTGTCTTACCGGGCGCTTTGGAGGTCTCAAGAGTGTACGTCATAGAGATTTGTACTCCTCTGCGATTCGTAGATCTGGACGTATTCAGGCGACGTCTCCATAAGGCGTCGGTGCGTTCCCGTGGCCAGCACCTCGCCTTCCATCAGCAGGATGATCTGATCGTAATGCTCCACCGAAGAGATTTTCTGCGTCACCGAGATCAGAGTGATGCCGGGATAATTCCGATGAATGTTCTGGAGAATGGCCCGCTCGGTATTGGCATCCACTCGCGCCGTGAAATCGTCGAGCAGCAGCACCTTGGGATTGAGCGCCAGCGCTCGAGCCAGCATGACGCGTTGTTTCTGTCCACCGGAGAGGCTGGTTCCGCGCTCTGAAACCACCGTGTCCAGCCCCAAGGGCAGGTTGGTGACAAAGTCCTGAAGCTCGGCCGTCGCGATCGCTTTCTCCATGTCCTGCTGAGGAATGGCCGTGCTGAAGGCTATGTTCTCCCGCAACGTCAAATTGAACAGGATGCTGTCCTGAAATACGAACCCGACCTGCCGGTGCAATGCCTCCTTGTCGTAGACCTCCAGGGGTTCGCCATCGTAGGTTACCGTTCCGGAGCCGGGCTTAAGCAGTCCGATGAGGACATACAACATTTGGGTCTTGCCCGCTGCGGTAGGGCCAATAATGGCTGTAGTGCTGCCGGCTTTGGCAGAGATGGACACGTCTTTGAGTACTTCCTTATCTCCGAACTTGAGCGAAATACCGGTCATGGAAACGTCGCCCCGCAAAGCGGAACGAAGTTCCCCGGCTTTCGGCGGCGCCGGTGCAGCGAAAACCGCGCTCAGCCGCATGTACGATGCTCCGGCTTGCGCCATCACGGTGCTCATAAATCCCAAAAGGATGATTGGGAAAACCAGCAATGCAAGGTAAGTATTGAAGGCCGAGAAATCTCCCAGCGTCATTCTCCCGGCGATCACGAAGCGGCCGCCCACCAGCAGGATGATCACCGTGGCCGCGTTGGCCGCCAGCGTGATCGTGGGAATCAGTGCGGACATGACGCTCAGAATGCTGAGCCCTACGTTCTTCGCCTCCGCATTGGCGGAAACGAACTTCTGATACTCCACTTCCTGCGAGTTGAGCAGCCTTATCAAGGTGGCGCCCAGGATGCTTTCGTTGATCACCCTGTTCAGCCAGTCGATGGCCTCCTGGCCTTTCTTGAAAAGCTCCCGGACTTTTTTAAGCGCCAGGTAAAATACGATACCGATGAACGGCACGATGCCCAGGACGCTGAGCCCCAAACGCCAGTTGATGGAAAGCAGCAGGACGCTGGAGCCGAGGATAAGGAAAATGGAAGAGATGATTGTGGCGATCGCCATTGACACGAACAGCTTGACTCCATCCACGTCTGACGTGAGGTTGGTCAAAAGCTTGGCGGGTGTGAGCTGCTCGACGAAGCTATACGTCTGGGTGGCCAGCTTCGCGGCGAGGCGGCTGCGCAGGTCCTTCGCGACGCGTTCGGAAGCGTAGGTCTGCACCAGGCTCTGCAGATACGTGAGGAGGAAGGCAGACACGCACACCAGCAGGAACCCGGCGATCATGGGGCCGAGCGCGAAGTCTGGTTGCTGGTAGTTGTCGATCGCGCGCGCAATTAGTTTTGGCACGACCAGGTTGAGGGCGTTGGCCAGGATGGTCAGCGCCGCAAGCGTGACGACTAGACCCTTGTAGGGCTTGACGAGTTGAAAGAGCCCCGGCTGAGAAGGCCTGGGTGGTTGGTTTCCGCGCGTTGCTGCTTGAGTGGACATAGCGATTCACGGAGCCGTCGGAGTGATGGTTTCACCAGCTTAGAACAATTCGCCCGCCAAATACTACGTCTTGTTGCGGTCGCAGCCTTATCAGGATTCAAAGGCACACTGCATTTCAGCTGGTGGGATGGAGTCGCAATTTTCGGAACGACGGCCACTATTTTGGTGCCCGCCGTATTGCAAAACCGGTGTCGCCGAACCCACGCCTTCCCTATTCGATTAAAGTAAGTCTAAGCCAAAGCCAACCCATGCCGAGCTTATCCGCTGGCGATCAGATCGGACCCTTTCAGGTTCTCGCTTCTCTCGGCGCCGGCGGCATGGGTGAAGTGTATTTGGCAAAGGATACGAAGCTGGAGCGGGAGGTCGCGATCAAGGTCCTGCACGGGACCTTTGCAACCGACCCGGAACAACTGACGCGGTTTCGACGGGAAGCGCAGATGCTCGCAGCGCTGAACCATCCCAACATAGCCACCATCTACGGGCTGGTGGAATTGGATAACTTCATTGGCTTGGCCATGGAGTTGATCCCAGGGCCGACGCTCGCCGAGCGGGTCGCCGAGGGTCCGCTCACCGCAATCGAGACCATCCACATTGGCCGCCAGATGGCTGACGCCCTGGCGGCAGCCCATCTGAAGGGGATTACACACCGCGACATCAAGCCCGCGAACATCAAGGTCAGAGCCGACGGTACGGTCAAGGTTTTGGACTTTGGACTCGCCAAGCCATTAAGCAACCAAGTCGTCGATCAAGGCTCCATATCCACAAAGACTGCGTTAACGCGGGTCGGGGGTTTTGTCGGCACGCCCGCATACGCCAGTCCCGAGCAGCTTCGCGCTGAGCGTGTGGACCACCGCGCGGACATCTGGGCGTTCGGATGCGTCCTCTACGAAATGCTCACCGGGCAGCGGGCCTTTCCCGGGACCAGCATGGCCGAGATCATCGCTACGGTGCTCAAGACGGAACCCGACTGGGACGCTCTGCCGTCCAGCGTTCCCTTCCATCTTCGCAATTTGCTTCAGCACTGCCTGGAAAAAAACTTGGAGCGTCGTGTCCAGAGCATCGAGACTGTGCGCAGCGATCTTGACGCGACGCAAGTCGTCCCCTCCTCCCGGACGGAAACACGGCCGGCTGTGCCGGGGAAGGCAATCCGGTCTCTTGCCATCCTGCCATTCGTAAACATCAGCGGTGATCCCCAAATGGAATATCTCAGTGACGGCCTTACGGAAAGTCTGATATTCAGCCTCTCCCAGGTGCCGCAAATCCGCGTGGTGGCGCGCAGTGCCGTATTCCGTCATAAAGGCCGCGTGGAGGATTCGCAAGAGGCTGGCCGGGCGCTCGGAGTTGGCGCCGTGGTGGCCGGAAGAGTCATGCAGCGAGGTGAGACCCTGCGGATCAGCGCTGAATTGGTGGACGTCGAAACGGGCTGGCAATTGTGGGGAGCCCAATACACCAAAAGAGGCGGCGACATCTTCGAGATCGAAGACGAAATCGCGAAGGAGATCTCTGCAAATCTGAGAGTGCAGGTTTCATCCGAAGGCACGAACGTGAGACGCCGTACTGAGAACGTTGCCGCGTATCACCTGTATCTAAAGGGGCGTTTTTATTGGGGCAAAAGGACGGAGGAAGGATTGAGGATGGGCATCCAGTTCTTCCGCGAGGCGATTGAACTCGATCCCACCTATGCCCTCGCTTACGCGGGCTTGGGCGAGGGATACATCCCACTCGGCTTCTACTGTCATACGGCGCCGGAGGACGCGTTCCCCAAAGCGAAGGCTGCGGCTGAAAAGGCACTTGAGATCGATCCCGATCTGGCAGAAGCGCGCTCGGTCATCGCGTCCACGAAAGGGAGTTACGATTTCGATTTGCAAGGTGCAGAACGAGAAGCCCGCGCTGCCATCAAACAGAATCCCAACTACGCGAGAGCCCGGCAGGTCCTGGCCCAAAGTCTCATACTGTTGGGACGGTTCGATGAGGCCGTGGCGGAGGTCAGGCGCGCTCTCGACATCGATCCCCTGTCCTTTCACATGAACGCCGCCATGGTGATGACGTTGCACTTTGCGCACCGGCACGAAGAAGCGATCCAACATGGGGGGCCTGCGGTGAATATGGATCCCGGATTCTACCCCACGCGGTTTTATCTGGGGCTCGCCTACCAGCAGACAGCTCAGTTTGGAGAAGCGATCACCGAGCTCCAACATGCAAGATCGCTTTCGCACGAAAGCACGCTCATGATGGCTGCGTTGGGCGGGGCGCTCGCCGCTGCGGGAGAGCACCAGAAGGCGAGAATGATACTCCGCGAGCTTGAAGATCTGGGTCAACGGCGCTACGTGTCTCAGGTCTTCGTGGCAGCGATTCACGTTGGTATGGGGGACCACGCGAAGGCGCTCGACTGCCTGGAAAGCGCTTACCAGGCCCGGTGTTCGTGGCTGCCGCTCGGGCTTGCCGTTGACCCCAGGTTTAACAGGCTGAGAAAAGAGGCCCGTTTCAGGGATCTAGCTCTTCGCGTGGGAATTGACCCGATCAGCAACCTACCTTTCGAAAATTGATGGCCTATCTCTGAGGGCCTTGTAGCCCGTTGTGGATCATTAACGTCACGCCCTGATTAGCCGGAAGATTAGCCGCTCGACACTCGCGACTGGCCATTTGATAGAGCGCGGTAACCGCAGCGCGATGTGATAATTGAGTTTCCAACCACGCCAAAATGTTACGCCTGGAACGAGTTTGGGAAGAACAGAATCGGACCCGTGTCTTGTTCGCCAGCGGCTTCATCATGTTCGCCATCGCTGTGGCCGACTGGTGGACTAAACCCTACGTATCGCTGGGGTTTCTCTATCTGTTCCCAATCATGCTGGCAGCCGGATTCTTACCGCGATGGACCATCATGCTTGTGGGAGTTGGCGGGGCAATCCTAAGCGATCTATTCAGCTCCCTTGAGAAGTCCTTTGTTCGCTTCGGGTTTGAGACACTGGCTTTAGTTGGTTGCGGATTGTTCGTCGCCGAATTGGTTCGCAACCGCCGGCTGAGTCTCGAAGCGCAGGCGAAGCTGCGGGGATTGGTCGAAACCAGTCCAGCGGCAATTGTGACCGTGGACGAGCGTGGCTTTGTGGAAATCGCCAACCAGGCCGCCATTGAACTGATGAATCCTCGCGACGGAATCATGCTCGGGCAGCCGATCGCGGCATTTTTGCCCGAGCTGCATCATGCCTTGCGTCTGGAGGAGGCACCGCAGTTCCGGGCGTCGATGCAGTGCCAAGTGCATCGGGGGAGTGGCGAATCCTTCATGGCGGAAGTGTCCTTTTCCACCTTCAAGGAAGGATCGAAACCAAAACTCGCTGCGATCATTACGGTCATCGACGATTCCACTGGCGATGGAGCCTTGTTGTCCACAAGCGACCCTCATCGAGTTTCACTGAGCCCGCGGGAAAGCGAAGTGCTCCGCCTGCTGGTGCAAGGTCTGGCAAACAAGGAGATCGCATCCCGTCTGGAGATCTCCGAGAGCGGCGTCAAGAATACGCTTCAACAACTGTTCGCCAAGACCGGAGTCCGCGCCCGCAGCCAGTTGGTTCGTGTGGCTGTCGAGCATTACCGCGACCTTCTGTAATCCGGACCGTACCATCTCGTTGAAATTGCAGAACAATCAGACGATTATCCGAATGATTGTCCGGCCCACCGCAATCTGGCGAATCGAAAGACCGGGTCGACTGCCAATTCGACATCTGGGATCATCGCCGCCATCCCCTTAACATCTAGGCACGGGCGCTGCCGTTTTCTGGGCCGCGAACGCCCCGCACCGATGATCCGCCGTACTGTCGATTTTGCCCTCAATAACCGCTTGCTGGTACTTGCGGGCGCTGTATTACTGTCCATCTGGGGCGCGATCTCTTTCCGCAGTCTTCCGGTCGAGGCTTATCCGGACGTCGCCAATAACTACGTTCAGGTGATCACGCAATGGCCCGGAATCTCCGCCGAGCAGATCGAACAACAGGTCACGGTCCCGCTCGAGACTGTCATGAACGGAATTCCTCACCTGGAACACTTGAGGTCCGTATCGCTGTTCGGATTGTCGAGTGTGATGCTGATCTTCGACGATGAATCGGAGAATCAATGGAACCGTGAAAGCGTGCTGGAGCGGCTCTCACAAGCCACACTCCCGCCCAACGTGGTTCCACAGATGGGCACGGATTGGAGCCCGGTGGGCCAGATCTACTTCTTCACCCTTCACTCGACCAACCCGCAGTACGACGTGATGGATCTGAAGTCGATCGAGGACTGGGTGATCGAAAAGCAGTTCAAGTCCGTGCCCAATGTCGTCGATGTGGCAAGCTTCGGAGGGCCGACACGGGAGTATCAGGTTCGTGTCGATCCCAACAAGTTGATCGCGTATGGGCTGAGCATCGGCCAGGTGGAGCAGCAACTGGCCGGCAACAACGCGAATGGCGGGGGAAGCTTCATCGAAGCAGGGCTCCAACAGATCAACGTGCGCGCCGTCGGGCTCATCAAACAGATCCGCGATATCGCGCAGACGGTGATCACCACCAAGGCGGGAACCCCGCTGAGGATCGGGAATATCGCCGAGGTTCAGCAGGGGCCAAAAATCCGTTTGGGCCAATTCGCCAAAGCGATTCACCGGGCGGACGGACGCATTCTCGATAACGACGATGTGGTCGCCGGAATCGTTTTACTGCGCAAAGGCGCCGACTCCGATTCAACGCTGGCGGCGATTCACGCGAAGGTAGCCGCACTGAACGATCACGTCCTTCCTCGTGGCGTCAAAGTCGTTCCGTTTCTTGATCGTAGCGATCTGGTCCGCTTCACCACCACCACAGTCGAGCGTAATCTGGCGGAGGGAATGTTGTTGGTGACGGTCATCCTGTTTTTGTTTCTGGGCAATTTACGCGGCGCTTTAATTGTGGCTCTCACCATTCCGTTCTCCCTGATGTTCGCCTCCATCTGCCTGGACCTGCGCAAAATACCGGCGAACCTGTTGTCCTTGGGAGCGCTCGATTTCGGCATGGTGGTGGACGGCGCGGTGGTGATGATCGAGAACATCCTGCGTCACATGGGAAACGCGCAAGATCCGGCGCGGACTCCGACGGAGAAGATTTTCGAAGGCGCGCACGAAGTACAGCGTCCGGTGTTCTACGCGATCGGCATCATTATCACTGCTTACCTTCCCATCTTTACGCTTCAGCGCGTGGAAGGCCGCCTCTTCAAACCGATGGCCTGGACCGTGGCCTTCGCTCTGATGGGCGCCTTGTTGTTTTCGATGATCCTGGCTCCCGTGCTGGCTAGTTTCCTGTTCCGGAACGGAGCCAGGGAATGGCATAACCCGGTGATGACGTTACTGACGCGAGCCTATCGGGCGACGCTCGCCTGGGCGATCCAATGGCGCTGGATCACGGTCGGAGCAGCGGCCTTGAGCATAGCGGGGGCATATGGACTGGCGCAGATCATCGGATCGGAATTCCTGCCGCATCTGGATGAAGGTGCGATCTGGGTGCGCGGTACGCTGGCGCCCAGCACCGGTCCATCCGAGGGCATTCGCCTGGCGAATCAGGCGCGGGTTTTACTCGCTTCCTTTCCCGAAGCCACCGTGGTGACGAGCCAGGTGGGACGTCCCGACGACGGCACCGATACCACTGGATTCTTCAACACCGAGTACTTCGTCGACTTGAAACCGAAGGAACGGTGGCGGCCTGTATTCCACGAGAGCAAAGATGAGCTGATTGCCGCCATCAATCGCGAGCTCAGCCGGCTTCCCGGCGTGCTTTGGAATTTCTCGCAGCCGATCTCCGACAACATGGAAGAGGCCGTCAGCGGCGTCAAGGGAGAGCTCGCCATCAAAGTATACGGCGATGATCTGAAAACGCTTGAAGAAAAGGGCGATCAGATTGTCGGCGAGATGCGATCGGTACCCGGCATCCAGGACCTGGGATTGTTTCGCGTGCTGGGCCAGCCGAACCTGAACTTCACGGTGGACCGGACCGCCGCTGCGCGCTACCAGATCAACGTCGCTGACGTTCAAGACGCGATTCAAACCGCGGTCGGCGGCAACGCTCTCACCCAGGTCCTGCAAGGGGAACAACGCTACGACCTGGTCATGCGTTACCTGCCGGATTATCGAAGCTCGAAGGAAGCCATCCAGGACATTCGCCTGCTTTCGCCCTCGGGCGAACGCGTTTCCCTGGCTCAACTTTGCCATGTTGAGACCACGGACGGAGCTTCGCAGATCTCTCGCGAGGGCAATCAGCGCTTCATCGCGATCAAATACAGCGTCCGGGGCCGCGATCTCGGCGGCGCGGTTCAGGAGGCGATCAAAAAAGTCGATCAGCGCGTGAATCTGCCCCCTGGCTATCGCATCGATTGGGCCGGAGAATACGAAAGCCAGCAACGGGCGCAGCGGCGCCTGGCGATCATCGTACCGCTTACCCTGCTGCTCATCTTTTTAATTCTTTACTTGATGTTCGGCAGCGTGAAATGGGCCGTTCTCATCGCTGCGAACATGGCCATCGCGCCGATTGGAGGCATCCTGGCGTTGTACTCTACCGGCACCAACTTCAGTGTTTCCTCCGGCATTGGATTTCTGGCGCTGTTCGGAGTGTCCGTGCAGACCGGCGTGATCATGATCGAGTACATCAATCAGGCTCGTGCACGGGGGCACAGTATCGCCGACGCAGCGCTGGATGGCGCAGTGCTCCGGCTTCGTCCCATCATGATGACCATGCTGGTGGCAACGCTCGGTCTGCTGCCGGCGGCGATGTCGCACGGCATCGGCTCGGATTCCCAGCGTCCCTTCGCGATCGTCATCGTGGGCGGGTTGATGGTGACGCTGGTGATCAGCATTTATCTCCTGCCGACGCTCTACGTCTGGTGCGCAGGCGACAACGACCGGCTACCGCTCCCGCTTGGGGAGGACGCGAAAGAGAACTAATGCAATGGCTTTAAGGCTTGTAGTGAGTTTGCTGGCTGTAATGCTGGGAGCATTTGCCACTGCCTCGCCTGAACGGGCGGCAAGGATTTGGGGGTGGAAACGAATCGCGCAGTTGGGTCCGCGGACCAAGACCCTCTATCTCCGGTGCTACCGGGCGCTGGGCATTTTGCTGTGCCTGGCTGGTGCGCTGACTGCGATCGAGAGTGTCTGGTTTCCGAGCTGAGATTGAATGACCCTTGCGACTCTCAGCCAAGAATCAGTCTTGTATTTAAACCGCGGGTGGGGGTTGGCCCCGGAACTACACGAGCTTGCCCGTCGCCAGGTTCACCTTCACCGAATCGAACGACTTCCGTCCTGCCCCGGGGACACCGGCAGCACCAAGCACGAGGTGAAAATCGATCTGCAAATGCTGGGAGTCGATCGCAATGTCTAAATAGCCGTAGCCTCGCGTGGATTTCACGAACGTGTGATCACCGGTGGTTTGACCCGAGGCGACACCGACGGCTTGATCGTTATGGCCGCCACAGCCGGCTACGATGTAGGGTACCTGGGCCTGCTTTCCCGCGATGCTCACGAGGCGGGTGTAGCGCTGGTAGGTATGGGAGTGGCCCGCGATCAACGCGTCGGGGCCGATGCCAGCCGCCGTGCAGGCGTCATCAATCTGCTGGAGCATCAACGGGCTGCCACTATGGCCTCCCTGGCTGAAGGGCGGATGATGGACGCCGATGATGAGGGCCTTGCGTCCGCCGGCTTTACGCGATGCGGCTATGGTTTTGAGAGTGTTGTTGAGCCACACGATCTGCTGCTGATCGCCGCCCGCGCCCTCCAGGTCGCCCGGGCCTTCCGCGATGTTGGAATACAGCGCGATGATCTGCACGAACGGAGCGTCGAGCATCCAGTAGACGCCTGGTTGCGTCATCGTTTCGCGGAATACGCCTGCGGCGGAGGCCTGCGCCGGCACCACTGCCGTGGGTGCGCAGAAGTTAGCCAAGAAGGCCGCCAGCGGCTTGGGATCGGTTCCCGCGAAAGTCTCGCCGTCGTGATTGCCTGGGACGGCAATGATCTTGGCAGGATATTTGGTGTAAGGCCGATAGAACTCGTCGCGGTAGCTTACATCCTTATTAGGCCCATAGATGACGTCCCCTAAGTGGAAGAAGAACGCTGGATTCGCAACACTTTTGGTGATGTCGAAATCAAGGTCCATGGCCTCGGCAACGTCCTGCTGGGCGTTTCCGGCAAGGAGGCCCGTATCGCCGACAGAATGAAACCGCAGCGAACCCGCAGCTTCCATTTCCTTGACCGCGGGGACGCCGATAATATCGGCGAGAATCATGCTGGAATTACCCTTCGGCTTCGGAGGGAAAGGACCCAGACTAGCTTTGGCGAATGCCGCGCCACTGTTGCCCCCTGGGTGAGGAGGCCGGCGCGCGGGGGGCAATGCGCTATAGAAGGGATACGCATAGCGGTTCAGGGGGCCGGGTCGCATAGCCTTGGGCGTCGACCGTTTTGGTTGGCGTTTCGATGAGTTTGATTTAGCTCTTGGCATGAGCCTCCTTTCGTAGGGGCAAGCAGGAACGGTTACAGGTCAGGACCACAGTGAACGGGGCGTGCGCGCTACCACCAGGCTGGTCGCGGAAGCCAGCCGCGGCTGTGGTAGTCGCTGAGGAGAAACACCAGCAGGATCGCCATCCAAAAGAATCCAGCTCCTACGAACAACTTCGTCAGGGAACTCGAACGCCGCACGTCCATGAAAAACATGACCACCAGAAGTCCTTTGATCACCGCGATGGTCATCGCGCAGATGAAGTTATATTCGCCGAGATCGAGCTTCGATACCGCGACGGTCGTAACGGTGAGCGCGAGCAGCGCTCCGAACACGGCCGCGAAGGTCTTGACGGAAACAACCTTGTGAATCATGACGTGTGTCCGATCAGATAGAGAAGAGGAAAGAGAAAAATCCACACAATATCGACGAAGTGCCAGTACAGCCCGATCATCTCGACTGGTGTATACCATGCAGCGCTGAAACGGTTGCGGGCCGCCATCACGATCAGCGTGGTGAGCAGGCCCGCGCCTACCACCATGTGCATTGCGTGCATGCCCGTCATCGCGAAATACAGGAAGAACAGAATCTGGGCCTGGTGAACGTACCGCGCGTCTTCATAGCGAAATCCCGGTCCTGGAATATGATGGTCGACCCATTTTTCGTGATACTCAACATATTTAAGCCCCAGAAACACGCATCCTAGTATCAGGGTCAGGACGAGAAATGCGATGATCGCCTTCTTTTGTCCGAGTTGCGCCGCGCGTACCGCCAGTACCATGGTGAAGCTGCTGCAAATGAGCACGCCAGTGTTGATGGCGCCGATGGTCACGTTCATGAAATGGCTGGTGGAAGCGAAAGCATCCGGATACAGATTGCGATACACTGTGTAGCCGCCGAACATCCCGCCGAAAAACATGATTTCGGTGACCAGGAAGACCCACATCCCCAGGGTTGACGACTCCATCTGCTGCGCGGGATCGTCGAAATGATGCTTCAGTCCGACCGGGTGGGCGACCGAAGTCGAGTGAAGAGTGGCGTCGATGTCGCCCAACTCAGGCCTCCTCTCCGGAATAGTTGTAAGCCGACTCGGTCACAATCGGGGGCGTTTCAAAATTCAGTGTGGGCGGGGGCGTAGGCGATTGCTCCCACTCCAGTCCCTTCGCGTTCCACGGATTCTGAGGCGAAATCGGCCCTTTGCGCCACGCCCATGTGAGATAGATCATCGGAATCAGATACCCGACGCCCAGTATCGAGGCGCCCATTGTCGACATAACGTTGAGTACTTGAAACTCGTTGGCGTAGGTCGCGTAACGCCTCGGCATCCCCAGGTACCCGAGGATGAATTGCGGAAAGAATGTCAGATTGAAGCCGATGAAAACGATGGCAGCCGCGATCCTGGCCCAACTCTCGGGATACAGCCGCCCGGTGATTTTCGGAAACCAGAAGTGAATCCCGCCCAGATAGGCCATCACCATTCCACCCACCATCACGTAGTGAAAATGAGCGATGACGAAGTAGGTGTCGGTCAGGTGAACGTCAATGGCCATGGTCGCGAGAAAGAGGCCGGTGAGACCGCCGATAGTGAACAGGCCGATGAATCCGAACGCGTACAGCATCGGCGTCTCGAAAGAGATCGAACCTCGATACATGGTGGCGGTCCAGTTAAAAACCTTGATCGCGGAGGGAACCGCAACCAGAAAACTGATGAAGGAGAAGACCATGCTCGCGTACATGGACTGTCCGGCGACGAAGAGATGATGGCCCCACACCAGGAATCCGAGGACCGCGATCGCGATGCTGGAGAACGCGACGAACCCGTAGCCGAAAATCGACTTGCGCGAAAAACATGCGATGATTTCGCTGATGACGGCCATGCCAGGCAGAATCATGATGTACACGGCCGGGTGCGAGTAAAACCAGAAGAGGTGTTGAAACAGGACCGGGTCGCCGCCCAGGTTGGGATCGAAAATGCCGGCGCGAAGAATTCGCTCCAGGCCCAGCAGAACGATGGTGATCGCGATCACCGGCGTGCCCAGCACCTGGATCAAGCTGGTGGCATAGTGCCCCCAAACAAACAACGGAAGGCGCGACCAGGTCATACCGGGTGCACGCATCTTGTGAATGGTGACGATGAAATTGAGACCGGTGAGAATTGACGAGAATCCGGAAACGAAGACGCCGATCGCGGCCATGATGACGTGCGTGTTCGAATAAGTGGAGCTGAACGGCGCGTAGAACGTCCATCCGGTATCGACGCCGCCCTGCACGATCGCGGTGAGGGCGAAGATTCCGCCGACGATGTAGATGTACCAACTCAACAGATTTATGCGCGGGAAGGCGAGATCTCGCGCACCGATCATAATGGGAATCAGAAAATTTCCGAGTGTTGCCGGGATAGATGGGACCAGGAAAAAGAACACCATGATGATCCCGTGCATGGTGAACAGCTTGTTGTAGGTGTCATGTTGGAACACGCCTTCCGGGCGCAGTAGATTGAGACGCATCCCCACGGCGAAGGCGCCGCCCACGAAGAAAAACGCCGTGATCGAAAACAAGTATAGAAGCGCGATGCGCTTGTGATCCGTGGTGAACAGCCACGACTTCCATCCGTAATCGACGTTCAGATAGTTAGTCCGCTGCTCGATGTGAGGAAGCGGCAGTGTCGCGCTCATAATGATTTCCTCATTGTTTTTGCACCTGCTTTGCCGCGCCTTGTTTGGAACGATTCGCCTCAGGCGCCGCCGCTCCTGGAGTCTTTGGCGACAGACTCTTGATGAACGCGATCAGTTGCAGCAAGCCATCTTCGCCGATTTGCCCCTGAAACACCGGCATGATGTCGCGATGGTAGCCTTTCACGATTTTCGCGTTGGGGTTGAGAATCGATTCGCGGATGTAACCTTCGTCGGCCATCACTGTGCGCCCGTCGTCGAGCACCACCGGGTGTCCGAACACATACCGCAGCGTGGGGCAACGGCCCTGCGAATCGAGCACGTGGCACGTGATGCAGCCATACTGCTCGAACAGTTTCGCGCCTTGTTCCGCCATCGAACCGCCGGTCGAGCCCGCCAGCCAGTTCCCGTACGAAACCGGATCCATCACGGTAACCCATCCGGTCATCCGGGAATGATTCGTACCGCAATACTCGGCACAAAAAATGTGATAACGGCCGGGCTTAGTCGCTTCAAACCAATAGGTCTGATAGCTCCCCGGAACGACGTCGTGCTTTAGACGGAATGCCGGTATGAAAAAGCTATGGATAACGTCTTCGCTCGCCAGGATGAGTTTGACAGGGCGCCCGGCGGGCACATGAAGCTCATTGATCTCGCGCTGTCCATCGGGATACTGAACCTTCCACATCCACTGTTTGCCGGTGACATAAACGTCCAGCGTCTCCTTGGGCGGCGTGTAGTATTCGAAATACAGTTTGGTGCCCCAGGCAAACATGACCATCATGATCATGAGCGGGATCAGGCTCCAGATGAGTTCGAGTGGAGTGGATCCGTGGATTGGCCGCGGCGGCGGATCGCCTTTCTTACCACGGTACTTGAACGCGAAAAAGACAACAAAAAAGAAAATTAAAATTGTCATCACGCCCGATACTGCGAGTAAGAAGATGTACAGGGCGTCCACTTGTATGGAACTGGTGGCAGCACGCGGTGGGAACATGGAGAACACACTCATCTAGACGGTCCCCCTGTGCGGGCGCGTCTGGCGATGGGTATCGACGGCGCGGTAAGGATGCGCCGCGCGAAAATCGCGGCGGAACATGATCAGCATGAACGTCAACAGCGAACCGAGTGTCAGCAAGCCCGCGATGCGTAGGACATTCTGAATCACCAGGCCGTATTTCCCCCGCGCTGGATCCCAGTGATAGCAATACAGCATCACTTGGTCAATTGCCGATCCGATGCGATGGTGCGAAGCCTCTATTAACGCAAGCCGCAGATCGCGCGCGGGATACTCGATTCCGTAGAAGTATTGGGAGGTGCGGCCTTCCGGTGTCAGAACGATGATCGCGCTCGCGTGCGCGTACTGATTCGTAAGGGCGTCGTAGGAGTAGCGAAAACCCACCGTGTCCGCCAGCGTTCGACTGGAAGCCGCGGCGCCCGTGAGAAAGTGCCAGCCGTACTCGCTCTTCGGGCGTTCGTATTCCTTCATGTAGGAAGCTTTTTTTGCGGCGGCCATTTCCGGCGTTTCGTGCGGATCGAAACTGACCGCGACCACCTCGAACTCATTGCCTGCGGTCATCTTCAGACTCTTCGCACTGCGTACGATGCCGTTCAACACCATGTTGCAGAGCGAAGGGCATTGATAGTACACCAGCGCGAGAATCATCGGTTTCCCGGAGTATTGACGCAGCGTAACCGGACGGCCCAATTCATCGGCGAATGGAAGCTCTAGCGGAACCTGCACACCCATCCTTTGCTCGATGCCGACGTTTCGTAGCGCTGCCGGCTTCCACGCAGTTTGAGAATTTGTCATTTGCGCGAAAACGGGTACGGAAAACAGCACGAGCCACCAATGCACGCAAATGAGCCCAAATATTCTGATCACTTTCGATTGGAGGTCATGGGCAGGCACTATTGTTTACCTCCGGGCTTGGTCGGAAATCCCCGCTCAAGTCGCAGTTCCATCGCGCGATCGATCGGGATCCGCACCAGGCGTTTGCTCTTGTCCGTCCACCCATAGGTTGAAAGAATCTGGTCCTCCTGCGACCGCAGCTCATGCACTTCGATGGCAGGATGCTCTTCGAGTCGCGGAACGGGTGGAAACTGCTGCTGATTGGTTTCCGCCATCGGATTCGGCCGCGGCGTGCTGAGGGGGTGCTCGGCAAGATACCAATAAATTCCGTAGACCAGCGCGCACACGATGGCCAGGACCACAGCGAGGCTTGCGCCGGTCAACACGATTGGGCCGACGCTCGCGTCGGTCTCCTCATGGCCGCTCTCTATGGGGCTGTGCTTGGGCAATCCGTGATGTGGATCAGCTTCCATTTCGATATTTAGAATGCGACTGTTTCGCGTGGCGCGCCTTCCAGACGCGGATCTCTCAGAGGCACCAGCGGCCTCGATTTCAACTGCCAGAAAAACGCTGCGAGCCACAGGCCGCCCACGGCGAACAGCGTCGAGACATCCATCCAGTGAATCCTGATCCTCTGCCCGTAAAACGCCGGCGCGACGATCCAGTCCACGTCGATGATGCGGACCACCAGCATCATCAGGCACACTTTCAACAGCCGATCCGCTTGGCGCTTAACTCCTCGCATCAGCAGCAGCACAAACGGCGCCGCGAAGTGGAACATTACCAGAGTCAGCGCCACCCATCCCCATCCATTGCGCAGACGCCGCAGATACCACGGAATCTCTTCCGGCAGATTTCCCGCCCAGATGATCAAAAATTGCGAGAACGAAAGATACGCCCACAGAACCATGAACGCGAACATCAGATTTCCGAGATCGTGAAGATGCTGCTTGGTGACGAATTCCTGAAGCGGGCCTCGCCGCGAAAGGACGATCACCAGGGCAATGGTGAACGCGAACGCCTCGAGCACTTGGCCGATCAGGAACATCGCGCCGTAAATGGTCGAAAACCAATGTGGCTCGAGCGACATGATCCAATCGATGAACGCAAAGGTGGTGACGAACACGAATACCACCAGGCCTGGCGCACTCAGCGCATGCATCCGGCCGATGAGGCGATCGTCGCCACTCGAATCCTGCCGCGCCGAGAGTGCGCTCAAACGGTACGCGAAGAAGGTCCACACCAGGTAATAGAAAATCGCGCGGCCGATAAAACCCGGGATGTTCAGATACGCGGCCTTCGCCTGAATATTCGGATCGCGCGCAGCTTCGGGGCGGGCCCACTCATAGAGTGTGGGGATGCTCAGGAGAATGGGGATCATCAGTATGATCATCAGCGGCAGCGTGCGTGCGCCGGCTTCGCACATCCGGCGGATCACCATCCCCCACTTTCCGCCGACGGTATGGTGCAGCAGTAGAATGCCCAAGCACCCGATCCCCATTCCGGTCGAGAAAAGATACGCGAATAGGTACGACCGCAAGAACTGTTCGCGATCGAGCAGCACTCCGGCGATCGAAGCCAGCACGCCTGCGACACCCGCCAGCAGCGCATTTCGCTGCCATCGTCCTATCTGCGTGTTCACCGGATTCGCGGCTGTCATTTGGCGACTCCCGGCGCGTTTTCAACCGTCGCGCCCTGGGCCACCGTCGGCTTCGGCGTTTCGGGATTCTTGTCGAGCTCGCTCCGCATATCCGGCGGGACGGCGTCGAGTGGAGCAGCTTCGCTAAGCTGAAGCACGCGAATGTAGGCGGCGATGCGCCAGCGATCATCGGGCTCGACGCGCGACGCATAGCTCGGCATCGCCCCGAATCCGTTGGTGATCACGTCAAAAAAATGTCCGACGGGCGCTTTGAGCAGCTTTTCCGTGTGATACGACGCCGCCTGCCGGTATCCCCGGCGCACCACCATTCCGTTGCCGTCGCCAATGCGGCTGTGACACGGGGCGCAATAAATGTTGAAGCGCTGCTGCCCACGCTCCAAATCGGCGCGCATAATCGGGAACGGGAAATAATCGATGTCCTCGTCCTTGATCTTCCCGGTGTAGCGAGCCTGATCGACGCGCAGATAGGCTGGATCGGGCGCCCCTAGAGATGTGCGGCCGCGCGGCACGGTGCCTGCGATTTCCGGCCGGGCGGAGCGCCCGTCGCCGAAGAAATCCGTCGCTGCCAGCGGCTTGTAACGTGGCTGATCGTGCATATCCTGCCGGCAGCCAGCCACGACGAAAACCAAAAGCATCCACGAATACGCACGAATGGATACAGGTGTCTTATTCGCGCTCATTCGTGTGTATTCGTGGCTAATCCTAGGGCTCAACTTCCAGTACCTCTCGCGCCTTGAGCGATTCCAAGAACTCTCGGGTCGCGGATGGATCGAACTTCGGATCAGTCGATTCGATGCACAGGAAAAACCGGTCGCGCGACGCCCGCTCAAACTCTTTGACATTGAACACCGGATGATACGGCTGCGGCAGTCCATTCAATGCCAGCATTCCGACTACGGCCGTCAGACACGCGAGCAGCACCATCGATTCGAACGTGATTGGGACATATGCGGGCCAACTGTTCAGCGGCCTTCCGGCGACGATGTGCGGATAGGCGATCACCGACATCCACCAGCACAACGTGAATCCGCCGGTTGCGCCCAGAATCCCGGCCGCCAACACCAGGCGCTCGACCAGGGTTCGGCGAAATCCGATCGCTTCCGCTAGTCCCTCCACTGGCATGGGCGAATACGCATCCATGTTGCGATAGCCCGCGGTGTGCGCGGTCCGCGCCGCGATGAGCAGAACGTCCGAATCGTCGAACTCCGCCATCAGGCCGTAGATACGTTCGAGTTGTCCGGCGCTAGTCGCCGTGAGCATGCGAAGGATCTCCCGAGTGCTTTTCGTGATGCAGCACTTCACGCATTTCGAAAATCGAGATCGCGGGAATGCCGCGAATGAACAAGAACATCAGCGCGAGAAATACGCCGATGGTGCCTGCGTACGTACTCCAATCCCAAACCGTCGGATAATACATTCCCCATGACGACGGAACGAAATCGCGCGTAAGGCTAGTGACCACGATGACGAACCGCTCCAGCCACATCCCGACATTCACGACCAGAGAAACGGCAAATACGGCCCACACGTTCATGCGCACGCGCCGCGACCACAGCGTTTGCGGGATCAGGATGTTGCTCGCGATCAGCATCCAATAGGTCCACCAGTAGCCGCCCTTCCATGCACGATTGATCATCATGTAGCGTTCATATTGTTCGCCTGAATACCACGACATGAACGCCTCCATGCCGTATCCGTAGGCGACGATCAACCCGGTCCCCAGCATGACTTTCGCCATACACTCGATGTGGCGCATCGTAATCAGGTCTTCCAGGTGATACCAGCGGCGCACCGGAATCGCGAGCGTCAGCACCATCGCGAATCCCGAATAGATCGCTCCCGCGACGAAGTACGGCGGAAATATCGTGGTGTGCCAACCGGGCACGATGCTCACCGCAAAATCGAAGCTAACCACGGAGTGAACCGAAACCACCAGCGGCGTCGAAAGCCCGGCGAGCAGCAGATACGCTTTCTGATATCGCGCCCAGTGCCGCGCCGATCCACGCCAGCCCATGGCCAGCATCCCGAAGATTTTTCCGCCCACGGTCGTCGGGCGCTTGTCCCGCATCGTGGCGAAATCCGGAATCAATCCGGTGAACCAGAAGAGAAATGAGACGGTCGCGTAGGTGGAGACCGCGAACACGTCCCAGATCAGCGGCGATCGTGGCTGCGGCCACAACCACATCGTGTTGGGATACGGCAAAAGCCAATACGCCAGTTGCGGGCGCCCCAGATGCAGAATCGGAAACATGCCGGCACAGGCGACAGCGAACAACGTCATGGCCTCAGAAAACCGGTTGATCGACGTGCGCCAGTCCTGTTTCAGCAGGAGCAGAATCGCCGAGATCAGCGTCCCAGCGTGGCCGATTCCGATCCACCATACGAAGTTTACGATCGCGAAACCCCACGCTACCGGGATCACGATTCCCCAGATCCCGACGCCGCGGATAAATAGCCACGACACTGCGACCATAAACAAATTCACCAGCCCGAACGCCACTGCGAATCCAATCACCAACTGCCGCGGCGTTTGAAGCAGCGGCCGGTACACCACGCCGCCGATTTTGTCGGTGACCGTGCCGTAATCATGGCCGGCCCCGATGACTTTGTCGGGACCGGGATCGATGGTGGCCGTCGCGGTCGCGTTGCGATCTTCGGGTGTCACGATTTCTCCAGATCCGGATTCGGATTCCTCAGCCGCGCCAGATAGGTGGTGCGCGGGCGGGTGTTCAATTCTTCGAGAAGTCCGTAGTCGCGTTGTTGGGTCTTCAACTTAGCGATTCGGCTCCGGGGATCGTTCAGATCGCCGAAAATAATCGCCTGCGCCGGGCACGCCTGCTGGCACGCCGTGACGATTTCACCGTCTTGAATCGGGCGGTCGGCCTTTTCGGCGTCGATCTTCACGCGATTGATCCGCTGCACGCAATAGCTGCACTTCTCCATCACACCGCGGCTGCGCACGGTCACGTCGGGGTTGCGTACCCCGTACAGACTCTGCGTGTCCCAATCGGAATACAGGAAGAAGTTGAATCGCCGAACTTTGTACGGGCAGTTATTCGAACAGTAGCGGGTGCCAACGCAGCGGTTGTACACCATTTCATTCAGACCTTCGCCGCTGTGAACCGTCGCCGCCACCGGGCAGACCAGCTCGCACAGCGCATTCTCGCAGTGCATGCACGGCACCGGCTGAAAATACATTTGCGGATCTTCCGTCGGCCCGCTGTAGTAACGATCCACGCGAATCCAGTTCATGTGGCGGCCCTTGGCGGTCTCTTCCTTCCCGACCACCGGAATGTTGTTCTCCGCCTGGCACGCGATAGTACACGCGTTACATCCGACGCACGCCGTCAGGTCGATCGACATGCCCCACTTATGCTGGTTGTAATTCCACAACGGGAACATGGAATGACTGTCGGCTACGCGCTTCTCTTCGGGACGCGCGAATTCGGGATGGTTGTGATATTCGGCGAGCGTCGCCACGCGGAACGGATCGCGCTCCTCCATCGTCTGTGTGTGCTGTGTATTGGCGAAGTTATAGCCGCCGGATTTGCGCAGGACGCTCGCGTCCCAGCCGTGCCATGGCGCACTGCTCGTGCGCAGCGCATAAGCATTGAAACCGACCTTGTCGGCTATCTTCCCAGCGCGCGTGCGGCCGTATCCGAGCTGCACCGTAATCGATTCGTCGGCGTGACCCGGCAGGACCCAAATCGGTCCTTCGATGGTGCGCCCGCCGTAACGGATCTCGACGACATCACCAGTATTCAGATGCCGATCGTTGGCCGTTTTCGGCGAAATCCACACCGCGTTGTCCCACGTCATCTTGGTCTGCGGCTTTGGCATTTCCTGGAGCCATGCATTGTTCGAGAAGGCGCCATCACCGACGGCCGGATCGGGCCGAAAAACGATCTCCAGAGGGTGAACGTCCACCGCTGCCGATACGGGAACCTTCGCGGCGGGCGGAGTCTTTTCCGCGAACGCAGTGCCGGCGATCACGCCATCATGCAGCGATACCTGCCAGAAATCGTCGAAATCGGTTCCCTTGTGCTGCGACTGCCAATACCCGCGAACCGTGTCGAGTGGATGCTCGTCGCCGAGGTTCAGCAGCACGTTGATCACTTCATGCGCAGTCTTGCCGCCGTAGAGCGGGGCAATCAGAGGTTGGACGACCGATGCCGTTCCGTCATACGCTCGCGCGTCGCTCCACGACTCCAGATAGTGCGCCTGCGGGACGTGCCAATGGCACCACTCGGCGGTTTCATCTGAATACAAACCGAGATGCGCGCGGAACTTTACTTTCTTAAGCGCATCCAGAAAACCGAGATCCGCCGGCGCGTTGTAGACCGGATTGCCGCCGAGAATCAGCAGCGTGTCAACTGCGCCGCTGTTCATGTCCCTGACCAACTCGCTGAGGGATGCGATCTCATCGACCGGATTCGCTTCGACGGGATCGGTGTAGAGGACGGTCTTTCCGGCATTGCCGAACCTGGCGTTGAGATCGTGCGCGATCGCGTGCACGCGCGCCGGTTGGTGTTCGCCCGCGATGATGACGCTCGCGCCGCGATTCGCAGCCAGGTCCTTCGCGACAGGGTCCGGCAACTTCGCGGCGAACGCCTCCACCTCCGACGTCCTCATCCGGAAGCGATGATCCGCCATGCCGCCCGTGATCGACGGGGTTCCTTCGGCCACGTACAATCGCGGAGGTGTCGCGTTCGGATTCTCCGCGGCTGCGCGCCGCCGATCCGCGTAGTCGCGCGCGTAGCGCAATCCGCCGGGCATCCCGGCGCACAGAAAATCCGCATCCAGCGACACGATCACATTTGCGCGATCGAAACGGTACATCGTATTGAACGGCTTTCCGAACGCCGCCACCGATCCGGCGCGCGCCGAATGCCGTCCGCACGGCTCATACTGATGCCACTTCGCGTCTGGTAATGCCGCCAACAGATCCTGAATCTGGGCATGCAAAGTCGGCGACGTGACCGTCTCGGTGAGAATCCTGAGTCCTGCGCCGCGTTTCAACGCCGTTTTATCGCGCGCGCCGGTCACGGCCGCGATGAAGCCGCCCCAAGTCGCGATGTGGCCGTTGCGCGTCACCGTTTGCGAGCGATCTGGATCGTACAGCGTCAGCACGCTCGCCTGCATGAAGGTATCGGTCGCGCCGAGACTTGCAGGATGTTGCGGGTTACCTTCTATCTTCGTCGGACGGCCGAGATGGCTTTCCGCCAGTACCCCGGTGGCGATCCCGCCGGCGCCGGTCATCGCCGTGGCGTAAAACAGCGGCTTGCCTGGAACGAAATCCTCCGGCTGCCGTACGTATGGCACAATCGATTCGGCCGGCTGCACCGTGCATGCCGACGCCCCCGCGAACGCGATTGACGCCCCCATCAGCGTCAGGAATTTGCGCCGCGACCCCGCGTCGTTCCAGTCCGGTGTGCGATTCGGAAACTCGTCTTCAACAAACGCCCGGAACTCGGGTGTTTGCGACAACTCCTCGAAGCTGCGCCAGTATTTCATCGCCGGATTTTCCATGGCCGGTTTCATCGATGGCACGTAACGCAATCCGTAAGACTTTGGACCTTATACTCGGCAACAAGTTTCGGACCAATTTCATCCTGGTCGGGCGCCGGTGTGGTGTACGAAGGATTGAATACCTCGCTTCTCGGCCGAACGTGTTTCGCTGGATCGCGATGGCATTCCACGCACCACTGCATGTACAGCGTGTTGACCTTCCACATCAGCGGCATTTGGTCGACTCGGCCGTGGCACGTCGAACACCCGATTCCTTTGTTGACATGAATGCTGTGGTTGAAATAAACGAAGTCCGGTAAATCGTGCACACGGACCCAGGCGATCGACTGGCCCGAACGGTAACTCGCTCGGACCGGCTCAAGAATCTCCGCATTGCTCCAGATCTGCGAATGGCAGCTCATGCAGGTTTCGGTGGGCGGTAGTCCCGCGAAGTCCGAAGTTTCAACGGATTGGTGGCAGTAGCGGCAGTCGATGCCGTCGTCGCCAACATGATGTTTGTGACTAAATGGCACGGGCTGGTCGCGGGCCATGGAGACACCCGTCGTGAAGTAACCGGCGTTTAGCTTGTAGGCGGCCCAGACCGTGCCCCCCGCCAGAAGAGCCGCACTGACGATACTGACCTTCGCCAGGCTGTTCGAGCTGCGATGAAAGATCTGCGCCATCGCAAATCCACCGACCCTCACGCCGCCGGCGTACCGTTAGCGGCGATAGTCCTTAGCGTAATACTGCTGGGCGCGACAATATATAGTGTCGCGAGAGTATTTCTCGTTAGGCCGCAACTGCTGTTTTCAAGATTAGATCCATACCGTCATGTCGTCAAGAAAAAAGAAGAACCTTGCACATAATCTGTCCGGGAGGTACGGAGTTGTGCTGAGTATAGGGTGGGAACATGACTCGAAGAAAACGAGAACACGTGATCGCCCGCTCGGATTATCAATGAGTCAGTTCTTTCTGCCGCGTGCAAGATGCGTCGACGGGAGAACAGCCGATGATGCACGCATCAGGCGTGATTTCCACATTGCCGAAATCGCTTGGCTTTCGCGGATCGCGTACGGTTCGACCGCCTCAATAGACTTAGCGTATCCGCTCGAAAACTCTTGCGACGACTCGATCGCTACGGGCCGCATGGAAGGGTCGGACGGACGATAATGACCGATGACAGCTAGCCGTACATAGATGGAGTGTTGCGGCCGCCGCAGAGCTGGACAACACGTCGACGGCTGTCGTACCGATCCTGAATTGAGAGGTATCCTAAGTCAACGTGCCGCTCGATTCCGGCAAAATCCCGGGGGAAGTAACGCGTCTCCTGGGCGCCTGGACTGCAGGCGATCAGCAGGCTCTCAACGGTTTAATGCCGCTCGTGTATGCCGAACTGCATCGCATCGCGCGGCGTGCCTGGAGCAGCCAGAACTCCGGAAACACGCTTCAGCCGACCGCGCTGATCCATGAGGCCTACCTGAAGTTGATCCAAAGCGGAACTTCCAAATTCAATGGCCGCAGTCACTTTTTTGCGGTCGCCTCGATTGCTATGCGCCATATACTCGTAAATCACGCGATGGCGAATCTTTCCGCCAAGCGCGGCGACGGGAGAGTAAGTGTTCCGTTGGAGGAAGCCGATTCTGCGGTGACCCAGGAATCGGCCGAGGTGGTCGCGCTCCACGACGCGCTAGATGCGCTGCACACTATCGATCCGCGCAAGAGCCGTATCGTGGAGCTGCGCTATTTTGCGGGCCTCAGTATCGAAGAAACGGCGGAGGTGCTGGGCATTTCCACCATCACAGTGAATCGCGACTGGCGCCTGGCGCGCACATGGCTGGTACGAGAAATGAGACGGTTCGAGAAATGAACCGCAAATCATGAACTCTAACCAGTGGGACCGTAGCAATTGGGAAAAGCTCGAGGCGATATTTCACGACGCGATCGAACTTCCCGAATCGGAGCGGGGATTGTTTCTCGATCGCGTTTGCCCGCCCAGCGATCCTCTGCGCGCCGAACTCGATTCACTGCTCGAAGCCGAAGCGCCCGCGCGAGATCTCTTGGATACGCCGCCCGCGCGAGTCGCTGCGGATCTGCTGAATCGTCACGCCGGCGGACTATCGGCGGGACACCGCATCCACGATTACGAAATTCAATCGCTGATTACGATGGGCGGGATGGGGGAGGTCTATCTTGCTCGCGACGAACGCCTCGGCCGGCCTGCTGCGCTGAAAATCCTGCGGCGCCACCTTACTGCGAATGAACAAGCTGTCTATCGCTTCGAAACCGAAGCTCGCGCTGCGTCCGCGCTGTGTCATCCCAACATTGTCGCGATCCACGAATTTGGCGACTCGCCGGACGGACTCTTTATCGCCATGGAATGGGTTGAAGGCATCACCTGGCGCGAACTCCTCACTCGCGGAGTAGCCGCTGTTTCTGAAGCGGCAAACTGGGGATCGCAGGCCGCGGCTGCCCTGGACGCGGCGCACAGCGCCGGAATCCTGCATCGCGATATCAAGCCCGAAAACATTATGCTTCGGACTGACGGAGTCGTAAAGATTCTCGATTTTGGGCTCGCCCGCCTCACCAGGACCGCCCCCGTGTTCTCAGCCGGTTCCTTCACCGGAGCCTCCGGCACGATTTCGGGGACCCTTTCCGGAACACTGCTCTACATGTCGCCGGAAATTCTGCGGGGAGAAGCCGCTACCAGCGCTTCCGATGTTTTCGCTCTCGGGGCCGTGCTCTACGAACTCGCCGCGGGAGTTCACCCGTTCGCGGGCGAAACGCCGCTGGACGTATTCGAGGCGATCGAGTGCCGTCGCGTACGTCCGCCGTCGGCGGTGCGTCCGGAAATCCCCGATGCGCTCGACACTCTGATTCTCGCGACGCTCGAGCGCGATGCAGCGGGCCGTCCCCCCGCGGCTGAAGTGTTCGCCCAGCTTAGTAGAGTTTCAGCGAGACCATAGCCTCGGTGCCGGTGTGCCCGGCCCGATCGCGCGCCGCGCCGAAGCCGGCTGAGAGCGTCGATTTCGTATAGGTGAACAGCACCAGCCGTAAATCGATCTGAGCGCCGGCATCGACATACGCGCGAGCGTGATCCAGGTTCGTAGCGAGCGCCCCGCTGAACATCGCCAGCCGCGCCCAGTTGCAGTAGAATGCCGTGGTTCCAAGATCGCGGAATCGCACCGGCGGCAGATCCCATTCGACCATAGACCTCACAAAGTTATTCGCGCCTATCTGATCCAGATGCGCGCCCGGAAAACTGTAGTATTCGCGATAGCGGCTGACATCGCCTTTGTCCACCCAGTTGTTGCCGAACGCGCCGAAGTAGAAATTCGCGAACGGATCGTTCGAACCGCCGAAAGCTTTGCCCGCTGAAGAACGGACCCACACCGACGAATTCCGCCATGGCGTAAGGAATCCGCGATCGTACTCCGCCCACACGCGCGGAAATGTTTTGGGAAACGTCTGGTTCGTCTGTGCGTTCACCCGCCAGGCGACGCCGCGCTCATCCTCGATCGCGCCCAGCGATTTTTCCAGATCCGAATACTCCAGCGACACCCGCCCGCTGATGAATTGCGTGTGCGACGCGATCACATTTTGATAATCCGGCAGCCGGTCGAGCCCCGAATATCCGGCGAGGCTGAACTTCAGATCCAGCCTGCGGTCCGAATCGTACAGCAGATTCTTGCGCTTTTCGCCAACCAGTCCGACTCCGCGCCGCGCAACCTTCGTGGGTCCGAACAGGTCGTAGAAATCGGCCTTATTGAAATATCCGGAAAGCCGCCAGTCCCAATAGTTCGCTTCGAACGACGCATGCAGCCGGTCTCGCAGTGCGAGCGTCGAATCGGGCGAATAGGAAAACGACGTGGTGATGCGCGCGAGGCTCAGACTGTCGCCAAAATCCAACCGGACGCCACCTGCGGGCGAGCTATTGTAACCCTGCACGATCGGATAAATCGATTGCAGTTCGATGTTCCGCAGCGGTTTGTACAGGCCCGCGTACGTGCGCAGTTCCAGATCGTTGATGGATGTGCGCGGAGGTAGCTTCCACGATTTCAGCTCGGGATATTTTTCCACCACCGACTGCCCCAGGTACGAAATCGCATGCACATCCTCGATCGCTCTTACCGGCAGCCTGACCAACCGAAAGCCCTGCGCGGTATATTCGAAAACCGCGAGGTCTCCATCCGGGAGCGGAAGCGGCCTGAACAGGCCCGTTTCCGAATTACTCAGCGCTTCCAGTTTTTTGCTTTCGAGATCGAAACGAAAGAGATTCGAAACGCCGGTCTGATACGACGATCCAAGAAGGTAGCGGCCATCCGGCGAAAAGACGAAACCGCCGGGCGAGTTGAATTGAAAATCCTGGAGCAGTTCATACGGCGTTGTGCCCGCCAGAAGATCGGCCGTGCTGAACCGCACCAGCTTCTGGGTGCCGGTGTCATCGCTGAACGCGCCCGTGAGCTGCTCGCCGCCGGGTGAGAGATCGAGATCGAAGAAGTCCGATCCGTATGGCAGCGTGTACCAATTTTCGGCGCGCGAAAGGGAGCCTCCAGCCTCACGATGCTCGACAATCCATTGTTGTGAAGCATCCCCCACAGCGAACCGTCGTTGCGATTGAACACCAGATCGCCCGTGCGCAGGTGTTGCGCGACCACCGCCGCTTTGCGCGTTGAAAGATCGAAAACGTTCAGCGTCCTTAGCCCGTTGTTGTTGGTCGTGAAAAAGAGCCGCCTGCCGTCAGGATCAAAGGCGAGCGATGTGACGTAGTAGAGCGCTCCGCCACGAACGTCGGCGAGATGTTCCACGCGGCCGGTGTCCGGATGAATCGCCGCGAGATATGGCATGCGGCCGGTGTGCCGCACTGCCGCGTAAATCAGGCCGGTCTTCGAATCGAAGTAGGATCGTGAAACCGATCCCAGAATTTTCGGCGAGACCGCCTTCGTTTCCGTCACGGGATAGGCGCGGATCAACTCGAGATTCGCGCTCTGGCGGTTCCGCTCAGCGGCGATCCAGCGCTGCCATTCCTCCCGCAACCCGGCACCGTAGACGCGGCGGAACTCACTTTCGAAATATGCGCGGCTCGGATCGTTGCGCGCCATCCAGGTCACCAGTTTTTGCGGGCCGTGCTGCAGCGCCAGGTAATTCATGAATCGCGTGCCGTAGAGATAGGAATTCGCGCCGACCTGAAAATCCGCTGCCGTGCCTTCCGACTCCAGCCCGACGACGTCGTAGATCGACCGCTCCTCGCGCGCGAGCGAGCGGAAAACCATTTCGTCGTATCCGCCGAGCGCGCGTCCCAATCCTCCGCCCATCCAGGTCTCCATGAATGTCGCTGTCCCTTCGTGGAACCACCTCGGAGAATATTGTCGCGGGCTGGCCAGATAACTGAAGCCGATCGAAACGGGATCTTCTACATTGGGAAGGATTTTTCCGCCGAAAATCGAGCGAAACGCCCGGTCGCGGCGGCCCGGCTTATCCCCCACCACGATATGCGTCAACTCATGGCTCGACATCAAACCAATCCGCTCTGCCGAAGGGAGAGTTTCGAAAACCAGGTTGAACGGCGCGATACCAATTTGAATGAAATTCGCGGGAAGCGTGCCGGCCGACCCGTATCCGAAATCCTGAAAATCCTGAAGCAGCACGGTCACCTTGCCGCGCGGACGGTAACCAAAGGTTTTCTGGTCGAATCGCGCCGCGTTTTCAAGCGACCGGATCAGCAGGGGCGCAAGATATTCATGGGCGGGCGAGTAATAGACGACGCGAAACCTTTCCGTCTCCTGCGAATAAAGCCGCGGCTGCGCCCGCGCGGCCGACGCCAGAACCAACACCAAAACCAGCCGCTGAGCACCGCCCGTCAGCAAACGCGTTCCGCCAACAACCTGATCATCTCTCGGTCAGACCGCTCGAGAACTGCGCGATCATGTTTTGCGCAAGCGACGACGAGAATTGATTCGCCATCTTCGGAGCAAGCTCATTCGCCAGATTCGAGCTGAACTGTCTGACGAACCCGGCGGACATGTCGGCCTTCACGAATTCGACCTTGAACTGGTTGTAGAGGGCTGATGACAACTGCGACGTCACGTTGGACTGGAAGCCGGCCGCCGCTTCGCTCGCGATATGCTGCTGCATTGCGGCGGACATCTCGTATTTGAGCGATCCGGCCATGGCAGCTTGCATAAAATTGGCGCGAAGCGCGCTGACCAGCTGCTGCTGCATGGCTGCAATGAACTGATCTGAGAACTGCTGTGACAGGTCAGAGGCCATCTCGGCGCGAACCGCCGGCTGCATATCCGCATGTGCCAGCAATGCGATCAGTTGAGTTTGAAGATCGCTTCTGAAATCAGTCTTGACATTCGCGACGAATCCGGCGGCGAGTTTGGTCGAGGCCTCCTCGATCCGTTTTGTATCGGCCGCACTGATCGTGCTTGCCGCGACGGGAGCAGAGCCGGGCGTGACCGCGGCGTCATGCGCCTGAGGGTCGCGATAAACCTCGCGCTGCCCGATCGCTCCCTGGGCATCGCGGGTCGACGCCGGCGGATAAACGCCCAGAACATAAATCAACCCGCATGCGATCACCACCGCGCCTGCGCTGAACAACACCAGTTTCTTTTTCATCTTTCCCCTTTTCCCCTTTCCCAACAGTGAACGGCTGTCCTCCGCAGCAGCCGCTCAGTTTGAATAACAGGAACGGCAGCCGCTTTGTATCATCCATGTAACATTTTTCTAGATTATAGCCCCAAGTTGACGGCGGCAGGCGGATTGACCGATTCTGGATAGCGTGACGATTCAATCCCGTCAGGTTAAGGACCGCGTTGTTCTGCAAGTCGTCGGGCGCATGGATGCGGAAAACGCTCCCGTGTTCGAGAGTCAGTGCGAGTCCTGGATCTCTAAAGGAATCAATCAATTAGTAGTCGATGTGGGCGAACTGGCCTACGTCAGCAGCATGGGCCTGCGCTCATTCATGGTGATCGGCAAGCGCTTGCAAGACAAAGGGGGCAAACTCCGGATCTGCTGCCAGACCGGCCTGGTGAAGCAAGTCTTCGAGATCACACGGTTGAATAGCATCTTCCCGCCGCACGAATCGGTGGAGGCCGCGCTGGCCGACGCCTGAGAGCGGACCGACTTGCCTGATCTGGTCAAATCTTTGACGCTGGCCGCGCAACCTGCGTCGCTTTCACCGGCCTGGCCTTCGTCCGGGGAAGCCGCCAGCGAAGCGAATCTTCCCGACGATCGCGCCGGGCAACTCGAGCTCGTTATGGAGGAAATCCTGATGAACTTAAGCCGGCACGCGTTTCCCGAAGGCGCGCCCGGAAATGTGACCATCGCTTATTCGATTCCCGCGCCGGGAGAACTACGCCTTGAAGTCGCCGACCAGGGACGCGAGTTCGATCCGCTGGCGGCAACTCCGCCGGACCTGACGCTCGACCTCGCGGGCCGGCCTGTAGGCGGCCTCGGCATTTTCCTCATCCGGAGCTTCGCCGATTCGCTCGAATATCGCCGTGAGGAGGGCTGGAACCGCCTCACGTTCGCGATTTCGGCGGGTGGCTGACTCGATGCCACTCGAACAAGCCATCCGCCTCGCGATCGGTTTGCTTCCCGTCTTGTTGTTTCTTGCGGCCCTGTCGATTATGGATAGCTATAAGCTGGTCCCCAGGCGCAGGATTTATGCCGCGATCATTGCAGGAGCGCTGGCCGCGGTTCTCTGCTACCAATTCAACACGTTCATTTTTCAACGCGCCGCAACCAGTCAGGATCGCTACGCGTATTTAGGCGCGCCGATCGCCGAGGAGCTCGCAAAATCGGCATATTGGATCTTTCTCATCGCGACCGCGCGCGTGGCCTTTCTGGTCGATTCGGCCATCTGCGGATTCGCCACCGGAGCCGGATTCGCTTTGCTTGAGAATATTTTCTATCTCCATGTGCTGGATGGAAGAAGCCTGGGAGTATGGGTTCTCCGCGGCTTCGGAACGGCCGTGATGCATGGCGGGGTCGCGGCGCTCGGGGCCATGATTTCCGTGTATCTCGCGGAGACCCGGCAGTGGCGCGGCGTCCGGCAGTTCGCCCCCGGCGTTCTGTGCGCCATTGCGCTGCATTCGTTATTCAACCAGGGATTCCTGTCTCCTGTCGAATCGACGGCGATGGTCGTCGCCTTCCTGCCGCTCATCCTGGCGCTGGCCTTCCACTTCAGCGAGCGATCGTTACGGCAGTGGCTGGGCGGAAAGCTGGACCGCGATATCGAAATGCTGAACATGATCGCTCGCGGAGAGTTTCATCAGACACGTTCCGGCGCGTACCTGCTTTCGCTGCATGAGGCCTTTCCCGCGGAGATCCGCGCCGACATGCTGTGCCTTTTGCAGTTGACCATCGAGCTGAGCGTGCGCGCGAAAAGCGACATGCTGTTTCGCGAAGTCGGCCTGGAGCCCGAGGCGGACCCGGAGTTGGAAAATCGCTTCAAGGAATTGCGCTATTTGGAAAAAAGCATCGGGACCACGGGAATGCTGGCGCTGCGTCCCCTACTCTCGCAAACCCCGCGCGATTTGTGGGAAATGCACCGGCTAGCTCCGGAGTCGCGTTGACGCTGCCGTCGGCAACCTTGCTGATTGTTTAGAACACCGGATCTCGCATCGAACGCCTCGACGATTCGCCGCTCATGCTGACAGCGCAAGAACCATTGCGAATCAACGTTCGCAGCTGTGTTGCTTCTTCCTAGGACGAATAACCATCTTGATTAAAACTGCAGCTTCAGGGCCAGTTGCGCCGAGCGCGGGCCGCCGATTTGATACAGCGGATTGAGGCCGCCGTTCTGGCCGCCGCTTCCGAGGGATGCTCCCAGCATCTGCGTCGCTTGCCCGAAGAGAGGCGAACTCATGTAGTTGGTCGGGGGTCCGAAGTTGGGGTGGTTGAAGATGTTGAACAGGTCCGCTCGCGCCTGAAGAGCAAGCCGCTCCTGGAGTCGGAACTGCCTCCGCAGCGTCAAATCGATCTGCGTGGCGCCGAATCCGCTCAGGGCGTTGCGTCCCAGATTTCCTTGGACCGGTCCAGTGGGCGTAGCGAATGCCGCCTTGTTGATTCTCTTTCCGCCGGCGACGTTCGGATCGGCGATCCAGAGGGGGACTCCGGAAACAAGATTCGGACGCTGGACGCTGGAGGCTCCTGACAAGAAGCCGCCGAAGGGATTCAGTCCCGTGACCACATTCACCGGGGGCGCGGTGCGAGCGTAAACGATCGAGTCTGTCGACCAGTTTCCAAATATCGATTTCCAGATTCCGCTGCCCGGCTTGGGAATGTTATAGGAGACTGCGCCTGAGAAAGTGTGGCGGATGTCGTAGTCGGATGAACCACGTTCCGAAGGCGAAGCGCCAGCAGGCACATTCAGGTAATAGGCATCGGAGGAAGCGTCGTCGATTGAATGCGCCCAGGTATAAGAGAGCAGCGTCTGGAGACTGTGCGCAAGCCGATGGCGGAATTGGGCCTGCAAGGCCTGATAACTGGAATCAGCGCCGTTCCTCGTCAAATCAAACTCACCGGTAAAGTTGGCGTTCGGTGCAGTGTAAAGATCCTGCCGCATCAGTTTTCGCCCCGCCGCGCCCAGGTAGGTGGCCGTAAGGACGTCGGCCTTTCCAAGCGTTCTTTCCACCGCCGCGTTCCACTCATACGTTCTGGGTAATACGTGATTCGGATCTACCACGGCAAGGTACGAGACGGGGGGAGTTGTTGTAAAGGGAACCGGAGCCGCATTGGCAACGCTCAGTGGGAACGAGGTATTGAGAATGGTCCTGGTCTGAACGTATGGGAATGCGCCCATCGCATTCGCCACAGTGGAGTATCCAAGATCGTAAAAGATGCCGGCGCCCGCCCTGAGGACAAGATTCGGAAGGGGCTGCCAGGCCACACCGAGCCGTGGAGCGAAATCGTCTTTTTGCGGATGCCACAAGGGCGTGCCCTGCGGAGCCAGTGTCATAGTTGCGAAATTATTCACCTGCGTGACGGTAAACGGAAGAGTGCCATTAGGCGATGAAGGCGCAGCATTATATTCCCACCGCAGTCCATACGTGATGGTCAAGGTGGGTGTAGCCTTCCATGTATCCTGGGCGAACAGGCTCCAGTTTGAAAAGATTAGCTCACCGGGGGTTCTTGAACCTACGGCTGCCTGAGGCACTGTGTTAGCCAGGATGCTTGGCAAAGAACCGAAGACATATTGCACCTGATAGGGTACAAATTTGGTCTCCGGACTGAGGCGGCGATAGTCAAACCCGAACTTCATCTGGTGCGTCCCAACGATATGGGAAATGCTGTCGGCTACGTTGATCTGTTGCTGCAAGTTGTCTCCCTGCTTGCCAGTGATGAATTTAAGCCCATAGGGACTAAAATCCCCGAAAAAAGCAAAACTGGAGTTCTGCGGAAGAGCACTCGATGGGTATAGCGCTGACTCCGGAGGAGGCACTGCTCCCCCGAAGTTGTCGAGCGTCAAGGAAATCGCCGCTCGGTTCCGGCTGTAATTGAAGCGGAACTCGTTCGTCAGCCGGGGGCTAAGCGCTTGGCTGGTGCCGAGGGTCAGGCTCCGGGTGTGGTACTTCAAATCCGAAACGTTGCTATAGGTCGCTCTATAAGCACCGCCGGCACGCTGGTCTAGGGTCGACGGAGCTTCGCTGTACCTTCCGAAGATGGTCACTTTTCGCCATGGCAGATAATCGATGCGAATGCCGGAAGAGTTCAGCGTGGAGGGATCGGAGTAGCTCGCCGAAAATGCCGCCGTTCCATTGCCCAGGTCCGGTCCGTTGGGTAATGGGAAGGCGTTGAGCAGCGGCTGGACCGCCGCAGGCGCAGTCTGGCGCGAGGCAAGCGAAGGCACGTAAGTCTGCGCAACATGGGGCTGGCGTACCCTCAGCCCCTCGTACGATCCAAAGAAGAAGAGCTTGTCTTTGACGATCGGCCCTCCCAAAACGCCGCCGAAATCGTTCTGCCGGAGTTGCGGCCTTGACAGAGCGTTGCGGTTGGCGAACCAATCGTTGGCATCCAGCTTGTCGTTGCGGAAATACTCGAACGCAGTCCCGTGAAACGTGTTTGTGCCGGACTTGGTCACCACCGATATCTGAGCGCCTGGAGTTCGCCCATATTCCGGCGCAAACGTGGAGGTCTGAATACGGAACTCTTCGAGCGCATCCAGCGACACCAGGTTGCTAGTCCCTCCAAATGCGCTGGTTGCCGGAAGCTGGCCGGCCCCGCTCTGGCCCATATTGGTGCCACTTCCAGCATTCCCCAGGTTGACGCTGACTCCATCCACCAGAAAATAATTTGCGTCCGGCCGTTGGCCATTCACACTGAATTGCCCGCCCTCGTACTGATTGGCCGGCGTCAGCACCACTCCCGGCGTCAGATCGATTAGGGAGCTGAAACTGCGCCCGTTCAAGGGCAGGTTTTCCACGAACCGGTTGCCGATGACAGTGCTCACCGATGCATCTGAGGTGTTGAGCAGCGGCGGGCTCCCCTGTACCGTGATATTTTCTGCGTTGCTGCCGATGGTCAGCTCGAAATCCAGTTGCGCCCGCTGGTCTACTTCCACCACGATGCCGTTCTGGTGGACGGTTCTAAAGCCGTTGGCTTCGACTGTGATGTTGTAAGGGCCCGGCGGGAGGGCCGGGACGCTGTATTCACCTTGCTGGTTGGAGGAGACGGTGCGGGTTGCGGCGGTGCCGACGCTCTGCACAACCACCTTTGCATTGGGAACGGCGAGTTTGGAGGGATCGGTGATCAGGCCAGAGAGTTCGGCGTTCTGGGCGAGCAAAGTCGTCGCTCGCAACGCAAAGATTGCTAAGCTCAGTCGCATCCTTGTTCCGGAACTATGCAGGATTGTACGCTCCCCGTGCGACGAACGCAACGAAAATATACCAAACGAACCCAGTAAGTTATTGAAAACACAGTACTGCCATTTCAAACGAACCCAAAGCCGGTCTCATCTTGCTCAGGCGCAGAGATCCCAAAAATAAATCCTTTGTTTGTTTTCTGCGTCTTTCCGAGAAAATTGTTGCTGGCACAACAGTATGGTGGCACGAGGAACCCGGGAGGCGCGGCAAGGAGCGACGGTAAATCACTGATAATGCTGTGGCTAAATAGATCGCGGGGTGGGTTATCGCATCCCTGTGGTGGTTGGGCCGGGCTACCGGGACGTGGACCGCTTGCAGCCTGCTCCTGATTAAAAGCTTCTGGAGTTGACCGCGATCAGACAAAGGGATTTTCTTTGCGGTCTTTGCGTCTTTGCGTGACAATCGGGAAGATGTTCTGGCGAGTGGTCTTTGCGGCCTTTGCGGTGGCGTGCTGCCCTTGTGCTTCCGCCTTAAACCCATCTCTCGACGTCAATCAATACGCGCACACGACGTGGACGGTGCGCGAAGGCTTTTTCAAAGGCGGTATCACCTCAATTGCCCAGACGCCCGACGGTTATCTCTGGCTCGGCACCGAATTCGGTTTGCTTCGCTTCGATGGTGCTCGGAGTGTCGCATGGCACCCGCCCGAGGGTGAGCAACTCCCCAGCAGCTTTGTTACAGCATTGCTTGCCGCGCGCGATGGCAGTCTTTGGATTGGCGCCGACAAGGGGCTTGCCAGATGGAAGGACGGCAAGCTGACTCGCTATAACGACCTTGGTGGACAGGCGGTTCAATCTCTCCTTGAGGATGGCGAAGGGAAGGTATGGGTTGGCGGCGGGGCGCCTACCGGGAGGCTCTGCGCTATTCAGAGCGGCAGCGTCCAGTGCTGGGGCGAGGACGGCAGGTTTGGCAGCGCCGTAATCTCGTTATGTCAGGATCGCAGCGGCAATCTCTGGGCGGGAGCAACGACCGGGCTGTGGCGATGGAAGCCGGGTCCTCCGAAACTCTATCCGATGGCAGGCCCGGCACCCGAAATCTACGCCCTGATCGAAGGCGACCACGGCGGACTCCTGATTTCCATGCTTAGCGGAATTAGACAGCTTGTTGACGGAAAAGTTCAGGGGTATCCGCTCCCCGGCGTCCACCGGCAGTTCAGGCCGTCTCGTCTGTTCCGCGATCGCAATGGCAGTCTGTGGATAGGAACGCCAGACCTGGGTCTCTTACACACGCATCAGGGAAGGACGGATTCATTCGCGCGCGCTGACGGTCTCTCCGGCGACTTCATCTACGGTCTGTTTGAGGATCGGGAAGGCAGTGTTTGGGTAGCCACCACGGGCGGGCTCGACCGTTTTCGCCAATTCGCGATCCCCACGATCTCTACCAAACAAGGCTTGTCTAACGCCCGCGTTGCATCCGTCCTTGCTGCCGGGGACGGCAGCGTTTGGCTCGGCACTACTGATGGCTTGAACAGATGGAATAACGGGCAAGTCACGATTTATCGTCAGCGAAGCAGTGGATTACCGGATGATGCTGTGGAGTCCCTCTTTCAGGACGACCACGGACGAATTTGGGTTTCCACGCGTCGCGGAATCGCGTACTTCGAGAATGGCCGGTTTATTCCCGTAAGCGCGGTACCCGGCGGGATCGTTCACTCCATCGCCGAAGACTCGGCTGGGAATCTGTGGATCAACGATCAGGCCCAGGGTCTTTTTCATCTGATTGGGGGGAGTGTGGTCGAACGGATTCCTTGGCCCAGGCTGGGACGTGAGGATGTCGCGACTACTCTACTCCCCGATCCTGTGCAGGGTGGTCTATGGCTCGGATTTTTTCAGGGTGGACTATCGTATTTCAAGAACGGTCAGGTGCGCGCATCGTACGGCGGCGCCGAAGGGTTAGGCGAGGGCGGCGTCAGCGGCCTTCACCTCGATCGGGATGGTACGCTATGGGCCGCAACCGCGGGCGGGCTAAGCCGAGTGAAAGACGGCCGTGTTGCCACGCTTACCAGCAGGAACGGACTGCCCTGCGATACGGTTCACTGGGTGATAGAAGACGACGACCATTCGTTATGGCTGGGCATGGCCTGCGGCCTTCTGCGCGCTTCACGGACGGAGTTGGACGCGTGGGTCACTGATTCGAGGCGCGTGATCCAGGCCCCAGTTTTCGACAGCTCCGACGGAGTCACGAGTCATGCGTTTTCCAACGGCTACAACCCAGGTGTCGCCAAGTCCGTGGATGGAAGAATGTGGTTCGTGACTGGAGACGGCGTCAGCGTCATCGATCCGCGTCACCTTCCCGTCAACAAAATCCCGCCGCCGGTACACGTCGAGGAAGTGAAGGTGGACGGCAAGGATTGGGATGCATCCCACGGGTGGCGCCTGCCCGCGCTCACCCGCGATCTGGAGATCCACTATACGGCTCTCAGCTACGTTGCACCGGAGAAGAACCGTTTCAAATACAAGCTCGAGGGCCATGATTCCGATTGGAAGGACGCCGGCAATGAACGGAAGGCGTCCTATAACGATCTTCCTCCACGCAAGTACCGCTTCCGTATCACGGCCTCGAATAACAACGGGGTGTGGAATGAGGCCGGCGACTCGCTCGATTTTTCCATCGCTCCGGCGTATTATCAGACCACCTGGTTCCGCGCGTCATGCGTCGCTGCCTTTTTCGCATTGCTGTGGGCGCTGTATCGCTACCGCCTCTATCAGATCGCGCGTGAATTCAACGCGCGCCTGGAAGAGCGCGTCGGCGAGCGGACGCGCATCGCGCGGGATTTTCACGATACCACGCTCCAGAATTTTCTAGGGGTACTGATGAAGTTCTCAACGGTGAAACACTTGATTCCCGAGCGTCCCGACGTCCAGGAGACGCTGGAGGGAGTCTGCGAGCAGGCCCGGCAGGCGATCGCCGAGGGCCGGGACGTAGTGCAAGGGCTGCGCTCCTCCATGGTTGTGGCCAACGATCTTGCCCGAGCGATCAGCACGCTTGGAGAGGGACTGGTTGCCGATCACTCTTCTCATCCGGCCGGTGAGAATTGCCCAGAGTTCCGCGTGCACGTGGAAGGGAAATCGAGAGACCTCCCGCCGCTGGTCCGGGACGAGGTCTATCGGATTGCAGGCGAGGCGCTGCGCAATGCATTCCGGCACGCCCAGGCGAAGCGGATCGAAGTGGGAATCCGGTATGACCAACGGCAGTTTCGGTTGTGCGTCCTGGACGACGGAAAGGGCATTGACCAGGCGGTTCTGAGCGCAGGCGGGCGCGCCGGACACCACGGGTTGCCTGGCATCCACGAGCGCGCCCAGCTGGCCGGGGGCAAGCTGTCCGTCCGGAGCCAACTCGATTCGGGTACCGAGATTGAGTTGACCATTCCCGCCGGCCTCGCATACGCAAAAACGCGCGTCGCGACCCAGGCGTCATCTTCCGGACACGACTGACACCTCCGCCTTAATGCTGGAACCAGGCCATAAACTCGTTTAGCGCCATGTTGTACACGCGTTTCGTAATCGGCGAGGAGACGCTGTCCAGCACATTCGATACGCCTCTATCTCCCAAGCAACTCGCAAACACCGATGTGAAGGAACGATCCAGTGCCGTCAAATTCGTAACATTTACACGCGCCCGTTAGTTGAATTACAATGCTTGCAAATAGGGATCTGGTCGCTGAGTTAGAAATTTAAGATGGAGAAGTGAAATGCGACCAGATATACGTGTACTTGTGTCTGCCCTCCTCTGGGCCGGCGCCACACTTTACGGACAAACCGCAAGCATTACCGGCACCATCATCGACGCGACCAGCGCGCGTGTGCCGGATGCGAAGGTAACAGCAACCAACCAGGCCACAGCCGGCGTCCGCACAGCCGTAACAGACTCCAACGGAACTTATTCGATACCGAATCTCGCGGTCGGAGGCTATAACATCAGCGTTGAAAAGCAGGGTTTTTCCACCTTGCAGTTTCGCGACATCGGATTAACCGTGGCGCAAAATCTGACTTTGGATGGAACTCTCCAAGTGGGGCCCACTTCGCAAGCGGTGGAGGTTTCCGGCGCGACGATCGCGCCCATCAACCTGCAGGACGCGCAGATCAGTAACGTCGTCGACCAGCGAAGGATTGTGGATCTGCCGCTGATTACACGAGATCCATACCAATTGGTGTTGCTCTCGCCCGGAAGCCAACAAATCAACAGTAGCCTCGGCGGTTTTTCGATCAATGGCCAGCGCGAACGGAACAATAACTTTTTAGTGGACGGCACGGATAACAACGACGCCTCGGTCCCGGGAATCGCCGGCGGGGTGAGCAGTCTCAATCCGGATGCCACACAGGAATTTCGAGTCATCACAAATAACTTTTTACCCGAGTTTGGGCGCAACACCGGCGCAGTGATCGATGTGGTCACCCGCAGTGGCACGAATCAGATTCATGGCGGCCTGTACGAGTTCAATCGCGTAAACGCCCTGGCTGCGCGCGACTATTTCAACGCCTCGCCCGATCCGCAGAATCCGTTTGTGCGGAATCAGTTTGGTGCGTCACTTGGCGGCCCCATCAAGAAGGACCAGACCTTCTTCTTCGTGAACGGGGAATGGGATCGTTTCCGCACCACGTTGACCAATCAGGCTGTGGTCCCCAGCGCGCAGTTCAAAACCGGTATCTTTACTGCCGACGGGACACCGATCAACCTTGCCAGCAAGGCGTCGCCTACCAACGCGTTGGGGTTGCCGCTCGATCCGACGATGCAGAAAGTGTTATCGCTGTATCCAAACCCGAACGGTCCCGCCGTGGACGCCTTACGAGGGATCTACTTCTTCCCAACCGGCACACCGCAGGATGCCGCCAACGTAACTTTCCGCCTGGACCATCGCATCAACGACAAATACACTCTCTCGGCGCGCTACATCTACAATGGCCTGACCAACGGCAACTCTCTCGACGAGATCGTTCCGGGCATTGGAGGCGTCGCCACCGGCCAGCAGCATCACAATTATTCGGTCAACCTTGTCGCCGCGTTTCGTCCCAACCTGGTGAATGAGTTTCGCGCTGGTTTGAACCGCGTGGACGATGCGTTCACCTGCAACGGGGCCGGCCGCATCGACAAGACCGGCACGCTCGATCCCTTTGGATTTGGAACCGACTACAACTTCAAGACCTCCAACAACGTCCCGACGATTTCGGACTTTGGCTGCACTGCGCTCGGCGACAGCAACGGCCAGGCTCGCCGCGCCGGGACTTGGAACATCGTCGACAACCTGTCCTGGATCAAAGGACAGCACAGCATCAAAGTGGGTGGCGAGTTCCGCTATGTCTATGACAATGGATTCGATGCATTCGGTTCGCGGCCGGTGGTGGACTTCACGGCGTTTGGGAATTTTGGCATCCCGATCGTCAACTGCTCCGGCGCTTGCGCCAGCGACGAAACGCTTCAGACCTTGGCGGCGGCGCTGCTGGGAGTTCCCGGACTCCAAAACCAAACCCAGTTCTACAACGCCAAAGGAACTCGTACCGCGACGGACTTCAGAAAATTCGTTCAGCACGAGTACGGAATGTTTATCCAGGACTCCTGGAAAATCCGGAAGAGTCTGACACTCCAGCTTGGGTTGCGCTACGAGTTCGACGGAGTTCCGTTTGAACGCGACGGAAACTTTTCGAATCTTCTGAATCAACAGGCTTCGGCCACTCCGCCGATCACGTTCCAGACCGTGGGCCCCGGCACTGGCCGGCAACTGTATCGCGACGACTTCAAGGATTTCGAGCCTCGGGTGGGGCTCGCTTGGGATCCGTTCGGCAACGGCAAGACCTCGTTGCGCGTGGGCTATGGCATCTTCCACGACCGGATTTTCGGGAACCTCTTCACCAACCTGAAGGGCAATCCACCGTTTGTGGCAGGCGTTCAGAATCTGCCCAACGACGATTTTTCGAACGGCATCGGCGCACCGGTCACCCTGGCGACACTCCGTCCGCCGGCCACCCAGCCGGCTCCTTCGGCGTCCGTTCCGGATCAATCTCTTCTGTCGGGGATTGCCATCATCAACCCGGATCTGAAGACTCCCTATACGCAGGCATGGAATGCTGGAATCCAGCGCGACTTGGGGAATGGCATGACCATCGAAGTGAACTATGTGGGCTCAGGCACTCATCGATTGGTTCGTTCGGTTGACGGAAATCCGCCTCAACCAGCCTTGGTCGCGGCGGCACAGGCCAGCGGTAAGTTGAAGCCGACGACATCCGGCGGAATTTTGCGTCTCGGACCGTTCGGCGGCGTGCCAACGGTCACCGGGAACCTTGCATTCATTGAGCCGATCCTGATCGAATCGGTTGGAAACGGCACTTACAACGGACTGCAAACCGTCTTCCATAAACGCTTGGGACATGGGTTGGACTTCCAGGCCGCTTACACGTGGTCGCACGCCATTGACGATGCGGCCGATCCGCTGGTCGCTCCCGGAGGAAATCGCAACATCGCGCGCAATTCTTTCAACCTGCATGAAGAGCGTGGAACCTCGGATTACGACCTAAGGCATAGGTTGATCGTGAACTACGTTTACGAGTTGCCGTTCGGTAGAGGTCACACTCGTTTCAATCACGGCTTTGCGGAGCGGGCGCTCGGTGGCTGGGAACTGGCCGGTTTATCGACGTTCCAGAGCGGTTCTCCTTTCGACCTCTATAGCTCGAGAGATTCAGAGTACACCGGGCTCAGCAACCGCCCGGACCTGGTTGGCAATCCGTCCATTCCGAGCGGCGCGGCGAGAGTTCAAGTCGGTCCGCCGATTTCGGCTTTCAAGGTGCAGCCCTTCGGAAGGCCGGGCAACCTGGGACGGAACACGTTCACAGGTCCACGAGGCTACGACACCAACGTGACCCTGTTGAAGAACACCAAACTCACGGAGCGGTTCAATTTGCAGTTCCGCGCAGAGGCTTACAACGTGTTCAACCGGATTCAGTTCAGCAATCCGGTAGCAGCCAGTAACACGCTGTCTTCACCAGGGACCTTCGGGCAATCTCTGAGCACGCTCACTCAGCCGGACGGAACCACTTCCGCGAGGCAGATTCAGCTTGCTTTGAAACTGAAGTTCTAGTCTAGCTCTAAGCCTAAACTTCCTCCTTCGGGGGAACTGACCGTTCGTGATCATTGGACGCGTCGATTCCCCCCTCTCTGGCCTTCGTTGACTGCTCGAGCGGTGGTTGATCTGGGGAAGGAGCGGATGCTAGCTTCGATCGTACACTCTCAGCCGCGAAGAGACTCTTTTCAACAGCAATTCGCTGCCCGCCAATCTTCGCGCACACTACTACTTCGAGGGTTGCTTCGATCGCCTGCTGGCGCAAAAGTCGCGTGTGGGAGGAAATGATGCAGGGATACGAGAACTGCGCGCAGAGGGGCCGGATCGCGCGTGGACATATAAGTGATCACAATCTCCGCCCATGACAACCAATATGGGGGTTCGAATGTCGTTCATTGTTTCGGCCGGACGCATTTCGATATTCGTCGCCGCCGGCTGACTGGCCCTCGGTGCGAAGCCTTGATAAAATCAGCCTTGGGCGCCGATTCTTTCAGAAAAAGGAACTCCCATGAGCCTGACGTTAAGAATTAATGGCAAATCGCACACCCTGGATGTCGATCCTTCGACTCCGCTGCTCTACATCCTGCGCAACGATCTCGGCTTGCAAGGTCCGCGGTTCGGATGCGGGCTGGGGCAGTGCGGCGCTTGCACCGTGATCGTCAACGGAGCCGCGGTTCGATCCTGCATCACTCCTGCTTCCGCCGTGAAAAGCGAAATCACGACGCTCGAGGGGCTCGCCAGGAATGGTAAGCTCCATCCCATCCAGCAAGCCTGGATAGACGAGCAAGTTCCGCAATGCGGCTTCTGCCAGAACGGTCAGATCATGACCGCGAAGGCTCTGCTCGACAAGAATCCCAAGCCGAGTGACGCGCAGATTCGCGAAGGGATGAACGGTGTTCTGTGCCGCTGCATGACGTACTACCGCGTTCAATCCGCAATCAAACGCGCCGCTAAAACGATCGGCGCCGAACGGGCTTCGGGCAAGGAGGTCGTCGCATGACTACGTTCACTGCGATTCCCAAACAGATCGAAGATGCGCTCGACAACAGGGCCTCCCGCCGGGATCTGCTTAAAAGAGCTGGCCTGCTTGTGGTCAGCCTGGCGGCGCCGCGCGCGCTGGCTCAATCGGCGCCGGGGCCCTATCCCGAGATCGACTTCCACCAGGTCGATTCCTGGATCGTGATTCACGAAGACAACTCCGCGACGTTTTATGTCGGCAAAACGGATTGCGGACAGGGCACCGGAACTTCCTTCCGCCAGATCATGTCGGATGAGCTCGATGTCGCGTTCGAAAAAACAGCGTGCGTGATGGGCAGCACCGACGTCACCGTCGATCAGGGCGGCTCCGGCGGTTCGACGGCAATGGAAAGAGATAGCTGGCCGATGCGCCGCGTAGCGGCCGAAGCGCGGCGCGTATTGCTCGAAATGGCGTCCGATCGCCTAGGCGCGCCCGTCGATCATCTCGCCGTCAGCAATGGCGTCGTCACCGTCAATAGCGATCCGTCGAAAACGGTGACGTACGGCCAACTGATCGGCGGAAAGAAATTTCACGTCTCGCTCACCGGAGACAACATCAACGCGATCAAAGGGCCGGCGGCGGTCAAGCCGGTGCAGGAGTTGAAAAACGTCGGCCTTTCGCCGCAGCGCTACGACATTCCTCCGAAAGTGGACGGATCGCTCAAATGGGCAGTCGATATCAAGCTGCCAGGTATGGCGCATGCGCGAAATATCAAACCGCCGTTTGCCGGTGCAAGGCTGGTGAGCATCGACGAGTCTTCGATTCGCAACCTGCCTGGATTCGTGAAGGTAGTAAGCAAAGGGAATTACGTCGCTGTTGTGTGCGAGCGCGAAGAGCAGGCAATCGCTGCTGCGCGCCGCCTCAAAGTCAATTGGGAAAAGCCAGCCACGGCTCCGTTCCCCTCGTCGGAGCAACTGTTCAACTACATGCGCGAGGTCACGCCGAAATCGAGCTCCAAGCCGGTGGTCATCGGCGATCCCGAAAGCGCGATGGCTGCCGCGCCGAAGGTGATCGAAGCCGACTACGACGTTCCGTTCCAGGGCCACACCGCCATCAGCGGCGCGCATGCGACGGCCGATCCGTCCAACGGACAGATGACGGTCTATTCGAACGACATGAAATCCTACGGCATGCGGCGCGGCGTCGCCGATTTCCTGGGAATGGCGCACGACAAAGTCCGTGTGGTGTGGATGGAGGGGCCGCAAGGCTTCGGCCGCACTGCAGCGGACGACGCCGGATGCGAAGCGGCGTACATCGCGAAAGAGCTCGGCCGTCCGGTTCGCATTCAATGGATGCGCAATGAAGAAACTGCGTGGGATACGAAAGCTCCCGCGTTCGCGGTCAAGGTGAAGGGTGCTCTCGACTCGGCAGGGAACCTGATCGCGCTCGATTATGACGCCCGCTCAGCCGATTACAACCACGTCGGCTACAACGAGCCGGACACTGTTCTGATCGCGCAGCTCATGGGCATCCGCCGAGCTACTCCCGCATCGGGCAGCGCCGCAGTTCCGTCCGAAATGTACGCGATCCCGCATCGCCGCATGGCGTCGCACGTTGTAAGTATGCCGCTCATCTGGGAGACTCCGCTGCGAACGGGAAATCTGCGCGACCCGAACGGTCCACAATCAACCTTCGCCTCCGAGTCCTTCATCGACGAACTGGCCGCCGCGACGAAAGCCGATCCCTTTGAATTTCGAATGAAGCTTCTTGAAGCCGGCTCGGGCGACGACGCCGGGTTCCGTCGCGCGCGTTCCGTTGCGGTGCTCAAGGCGGCCGCGAAAGCTTACGGATGGGATCGGCGGCCGTCGCCGAAGCCGCGCGCCTCCGGTGATATTCTCACCGGACGCGGCATGGCGTATTCTTTCCGCGGTCAAACCATCGTCGCCGAAATCGCCGAAGTCGAAGTGAATCGGCGAACCGGCCGCGTTTGGGCGAAGCGTCTGGTGTGCGCGCACGATTGCGGATTGGTGATCAATCCAGGATCGCTGCGCCACACGATCGAGTGCGCGATGCTCCACTCGCTGAGCCGCCCGATCCACGAAGAGGTACAGTTCGACAACGAGAAGGTCACCAGCCTTGACTGGAGCTCGCACCCGACCCTCACACACGAGGACGCACCGGAGCAAATCGACGTGGTAATGGTGAACGGCGACCCGAATCCGGATCGACCGGATCTTGCTCCTTACGGGGGAGGCGAGGCCGCCTGCAAACCGATGCTCGCTGCGATCGCCAATGCGATTTTCGACGCGACCGGCGTGCGTCTTCGCCGGATCCCGTTCCGTGCGCCGCGCGTCCTTGCTGCGCTCAACACGGCGAAGGTTTAGACCAGTGTTCCGATTTAACCGCTCCCTGCCCTTGCGGCTCGTCGCCAGTTAAGTGGTGTTATCGGCAACTCGGCGGCGGGATGACATAATCGGTGGAGCTTTCAACTATGATTCGCATCCACTGTCACTTGTGCGCAGTCATCGCGATCGGCTCGGGGCTCATATCTGCTCAATCGATCGATCCCGATCTCTACTCCGGCCTTAAATGGCGATCACTTGGACCGTTCCGGGGCGGGAAAGCCACGGTCGCGTCGGGAGTGCCTGGAAATCCCGCCGTTTACTATTTCGGCACCGCTGGCAGCGGAGTTTGGAAAACAATAGATGGCGGACAGGTATGGACGTGCATCACCGACTCGGTGCGTCTCACAAATATCGGCGCCTTGGCAGTAGCTCCCTCGCGTCCGGACACGATCTACTTGGGAGCAGCCGGTGCTGGCCCAAGCGCAGGGTTGTATCGCTCCACGGACGGGGGCGGCCATTGGGATCAGGTTGCGCTGCAAGGACACACTATCAACTCGATTGTGATCGATCCGCACAACCCTGATGTTGTGATGGCGGCCGCAGGTGACAGCGGCATATTGCGCACGGCGGACGGGGGGCGCAATTGGAAATCGACGCTACTCGATGCGCAGGTGGGCGCCGTCTGGCTTGTATTCGATCCCGACGAATCGAGCAATGTGTACGCCGGCACGAGGCCCAAGTCGCAAACTGGACGGGGAGGAGGTGGCGGACGTGGCGCTCCGCCGGTGACGACGCCCGCGACAGATTCTCAGATTTTTCGCTCCCGTGATGGTGGCGTCACCTGGGCCAAGACTGCTCCGGACGGGCTACCGGGCGGAAATTTCGGAACCATCGCTCTTGCCGTGGCTCCTGGCACGAGGGGGCAGCGTGTTTATGACTACGTGGCGCAAGGTATGTTCCGCTCAGACGATGGAGGCGATCATTGGACCCGCGCCACAGACGACCCGCGGCTGATCGGCGGAGGACAATTTCATGACGTGATCGTCGATCCGCGCGACGCCAATATTCTCTTCGCCACGCAGACATCGCTGTACCGCTCTCGCGACGCAGGAAAAACATGGGAGTCCTACACCGGCGCCCCCAGCGGCGCGGATTTTAACTATGTTTGGATCGACCCCACCAATGACAAGTACATGATTCTGGCCGTGGATCAGGGCGCGGAGATCAGCATGGACGGGGGCCGCACATTCACTACATGGTTCAATCAGCCGACCGGGCAGATGTACAACGTCACCACCGATCACGGCTTTCCTTTCTTTATGTATTCCGCCCAGCAGGACAGCGGAACCATCGCCACGCCGATCTTCGGCCGCGGCGGCCAGATCACTTATCGGGATTGGTACACCACAAACGGGTTCGAAACGGCTCACATTATTCCCGATCCGACCGATCCGAATTATCTCTACGCCACGGGCTGGTTCGGGTCCATTTTGCGAATCAACAAGGTTACGGGCCAGACGCAGCACATTTTCGAGCGTACCTCGAAGTACCGGGAGAACGGCTCCGCGCCCCCGATCGGATTTTCACCGCTCGATCCGAAGACGTTATACGTCGCAACTCAGTATCTGCTGGCGACGCACAATAAGGGCATGAACTGGGAAGTGGTAAGTCCGGATCTTACTGCGGGATCTCCAGAAGAGCCGCCCCCTGACATAGCCGGTAGGTCGACGATAGGACGTGGCCCGGGGCCGGCGATCAGCGCGCTCGCATTCTCTCCCAAGTCCGCCAGACAGATTTGGGTGGCGACCAGCACAGGGCAGGTTCATCTGACGCGTGATGCGGGAGCGCACTGGATCAACGTGACTCCCGCCGATCTCAAGCAACTCCCTGTCCGGTCCAGGTCTGTAGCGATGATGGAGGCGTCGGGCGACATGGCGCGCGCTTTCGCCGTCATCGGAGCGGCGCCTGGCGCGGTCCGCGGCGCCCCTACCGATGCTCCGCCACGCATTTACCGCACTGACGACTATGGTCGAAACTGGAAGATCATCAATTCCGGCCTGCCCAACAGCACTGCCTGGGCCGTGCGCGAAGATCCTGAGAATCAGAACCTGGTCTTCGCCGCGCTGGATGCCGGTGTGTTCGTTTCGTTCAATGGCGGTGACTCCTGGCAGTCGCTGGAACTAAATCTTCCGGCTGCATGGTGTCGTGATCTCGCGATCGAACAGAACGATCTGATCGTGGCGACGTACGGTCGCGCCTTGTGGGCGATCGATGACATCAGCCCGCTTCGCGAACTCGCTTCCAAAGGTCCGGAAGTCGTTGCGTCGGATTTCTATCTGTTCGCGCCCGCGCCTGCGATCAGAATGCAGTGGGATACATATACGGACACGCCATTAGGACCGGAGTTTCCCGCTGCGCCGAATCCACCGGACGGCGCGATCATCGATTATTACCTGAAGTCGCCGGCTAGCGACGTCAAGGTCGAGATATACGATTCGCGGGGCAACCTGGTGCGTTCGTACGCGAGTAGTGCCGCGGCTTCGCTCGATTATAGAATCAACGTGCCCGACTACTGGCTGGCACCTGCGGCCGTATTGCCGAAAGGCCGGGGGTCGCATCGCTTTGTCTGGAACCTGCGCTATCCCGATCCGGAACAGCTTCTGTATACCTACTACGGGGTGCACGTCAATTACTTTGAGTACACTCTCGCCGACCACGCCATTCCGCATAACACGCCGTGGCACGAGCCGGAAGGTCCAATGGTTGTACCAGGGCCGTACGAGATCCGACTCACCGTGGATGGCAAGACTCTGCGCCGTCCAATTTTGGTGAAGCTCGATCCACGACTGCACTATTCGTCGCAGGAGTTGCAGCGGCAACTTGATCTGTTGAAAAAAATCGCCGCCGGAATGAGCGCCACCTACGAGTCGTACAATCACGTGGTCCAACTTCGCAAGGAATTGGCGGACTGGAGAGAGACTCAGGCGGCGAAGACACTGGATACCAAGGCGCAGGCACTGACGGATGATGCTGGTCCGCCAGCCGGATTCGGCCCCCTAAACCGTGACCTCACACGACTAATGATCGCCGTAAATCAGTCCGACTCGCCTCCCGCAAGTGAGTTGACGAACGCTTTCGTGGGAATGTGCCAGGACGTGAATGCGGCGCTGGTGCGGTGGCGCGATCTAATTAAAGATGAACTGCCAGCACTCAATGCTCAGTTGGCACGACAGTCGTCGCCATCGCTGGCTGTCACTGAGGCAATTGAGCCACTGACCTGCAGAAAATGACAGCGTCTTGATCTAAGAAGCGAGACCAAGTCCCTTCTCGGCCCGCAGTGACTCGATTGGTCTCGGCACCGCCTACAAGTATCTGGAACGAAGCCAAAACAGTGTTAGCCTAAAAATCCGTCACAGTTTTTGCATTAACAACACGGGGTGTGGATATGTCGGACGCATCAGACCAACGCCTAATTGAGGCTCTGCTGGACTCCTGGGACCGGAACAATACCATCCTGCGCAACCTGCTCCGCGCCATCCCCGAGGGCGGACTGGAGGTCAGGGCGATGGAGGACAGCCCCTCCGTCGCGGAGCTGTTCACACACATCCACTATGTGCGACTTGTGTTCGTCTTCGAGGACGCCCCCGAGTTCGCCAGAGACGTGCCCGCGGAAGAGTGGGTGGGCGAGCATGACCCTGCTCGCATCGCGCAAATGCTGAACGACAGCGCCAGAGCGGTGCGAGACGCGGTAAAGAGCAGAGTGGAGACGGGCCAGGACATGAACCTTCACTATGACCACCCGATTCTATTACTCCAGCACATGCTCTGGCATGAGGGCTACCATCACGGTCAGATCAAGCTGGCCCTCAAAGTAGCGGGCTGCCCGCTGACCGATGAGGAAGCCGGGCCGATCACGTGGGCCGTTTGGATGCGCAAGAAGTGAGCGGTCTCAAGGCGTTCGCAAGCCCGCTATGATCGAGTCTACGCTGACGACGTTTTTGACCATTTGACCGGTCACGGTTACGTGAATGCGAGATTTTTTTGTTGTTTTCGGAACAATCTCCGCAGCCTTCGCGTTGCCGGCCGAGTCTAGCTTGAAACTCTGGCCGCTGAACTGCACGACGGCGAACGATTTCGTTTTTGGACTCGGCAGGCAGTACCGGATCTCGAGATCACGGTCGCGGTCGACATCGAAAGTCGTATTCTTTGGGTCAACATTCCGCTCTTCGCGCGCGTAGCAGTCGGCGTCGACCAGAACTCCCGACCAACTTCCAGCGAAGATCGGCAAAACAACAAACGGCAGTAGAAGGAATATTCGCCTGGGACGTGGCATTTGGACTCCTCGTGTTTTATTGGACTCGCGTGTACGACTGCCGGTTTCCGGTCGGCGACGGGCATCGAGACTAGGAGATCGGTCCTTGATGTGGCTCATTGCCGGAATCTAACGTGTGAACCTGAGCACCACTGTGAAAGACTGGCTTATCGCGGCTACACTAAGCGATGATTCAACCTGCCGGCTCTTGTGGTATCACAGGTTGCAAGTTCCTCGGCATGCGCTACGCAGCCGGTGGTACGATCTCGGCGTGGGGTGGGCGCTTTCGGGAGCTTGCCCGGGGCCCGCTGGCCGCGCTCATGGGCAACGGCGTCACCGTGATGATCGCCCGATGGGAGAGCGAACTGGCGGGGACCTGGGTTTATGGATTCCTGAGACCCCGGTCCCGCATTGAGTCACTATGATCTTGCAACAGTATTACCTGCGCTGCCTGGCGCACGCCTCGTATCTCATCGGAGACGAGGCGAGTTCCACCGCCATCATTGTCGATCCGCAACGAGACATCCAGCAGTACGTGGATGACGCCGAGAAACTTGGCCTCCAAATCCGCCACGTCTTCCTGACTCACTTCCACGCCGACTTCGTCGCCGGGCATCTGGAATTACGCGACCGCTGCGCCGCGACCATCCATCTGGGCTCCCGCGCCCAGGCGGAATACGCTTTCGTGGCGATGAAGAACGGCGATACGCTCGACTTCCCAGGACTCCGCCTCGAAGTTCTCGAAACGCCCGGACATACCATCGAGTCCATCTCGATTCTGGTGTTCGATCTCCAGAAGGATTCTGCGAAACCCTACGCTGTCCTCACCGGAGACACCCTGTTCATCGGAGACGTCGGCCGCCCGGACCTGCGGGCTTCACTCGGGTGGACCGCCAATGACCTTGGGGCGCACCTCTACGATTCGCTGCATAACCGCCTCTTGCCGCTCTCCGACGAGACGCTTGTTTATCCAGCCCATGGCGCCGGCTCCCTCTGTGGGAAGCAGCTTTCCTCGGATACGGTCTCTTCCCTCGGCGATCAGCGACGCTTGAATTACGCTCTGCAACCCATGTCGAGAGAGGAATTCATTCGCCTGGTGACGGCCGACCAGCCCGACGCTCCGCCGTATTTCACTTACGACGCAATCCTCAATACTCGCGAGCGCGCGACGCTGGAGAAGAATCTGGAACAAGTTCTCCGTCCTCTCGATCTTGACGAAGTTCTTCGGATTGGAGACGCGGGCGCCCAGATCCTCGATGTCCGTGACCCTGCTGAGTATGCCAAGGGGCACCTCGCCGGCAGCATCAACATCGGACTCGGCGGGCAATACGCCACCTGGGCGGGCACGGTACTCGATCGCACCAAGCCGATCGTGATCGTCGCCGAGCCGGGACGCGAACAGGAAGCCGCCATGCGGCTCGGCCGCATCGGTTTCGATCATGTCAAAGGGTATCTGCACGGAGGCATGGAAGCGCTTGCCCGCCGGCCCGATTTAGTATGGCCGACCGAACGCATCAGCGCGACGATGATAGCAGAGGAGTTGGCGAGCGCCGATCCGCCGCTGATCCTGGATATCAGAAATTCGCGCGAGTGGGCAGCCAGGCATATTCCCGGCAGTGTGAATATTCCACTCAATCATTTGCAGGAGCGCATCGCGGAAGTCCCGCGCGACCGCCGTATCGCCGTCCATTGCGCCGGCGGCTATCGCTCTTCGATCGCAGTCGGCATCCTGCATCAATACGGCATCACGCATTTGTCGGAGATGGCCGGCGGCCTCGCAGCCTGGGATGCCGCACAATTGCCGGTGGTGGCCCAAGCGTAAACGCGGACGGATGGTCGCGATCGTATTCAAAAAGAATACGCGTAATGTCGCTGCCGGTTAAGACCAATTAACGGAACTTCCCAGTACACCGTTTTCGGATAGCGCCGGACGCCGACCGTCTGCCAGTAGTCGGCGTCCGCTACTGTTGCACAGTGATCAGTGTTCCCGGCTGGGTTTTCAAGCCGTTGTACATTGCAGTCACGGGCTGGTCGCCATTGGCGAGCGAGGACGGCACCACCACGTTGAACTGAAACTCGCCCGGCGCAACCAGGCCGGCGAACGACACCGTCGCAGGCGCGCCGCCGATGGTGATGGCCGGCAATGGCGATAGCGTTCCCGATTGCGATATGGATCCAGTCACCACCTGCGAGGAGGTTGGTCCGAAGCCATTGGCATAAATCACGATCGTCTCGCCAGGTTGGGCGGGAGTCGTCAGGCCGGGAAAAAGGCTAGTGGGTCCGATGAAACTTCCGTTCACGTGGGTTGCGGCTATATAGGGCCCGCCATTAAAGACGAAGAACGATGGAGCTGTCGCCTGCGCTTGCACCATGAAGGTCGCGCTAACAATCCCATTGTTGGTGATCTGTACCGGCACCGATCCGGAGAGGGGAGCAGGAGGCGTGAGAACGTTCACCTGCGTCGGGCTGATGTAATAAACGTAGGCTGGCTGGCTGTTTACCGTAACGCTCACGCCGTCGAGCTGTACGGGCATTTGGTTATTCACGAAATCCGAACTCTGCCAGATGCGCGAATCGCCGCTCGGGGCGAGATTGGAACCCTTTATCTCAACCCACGTGTTCGGTGCAATCGTGGGAACATCGCCTTCCGCGTTCGCCACCAGCGTGATCGTCGGGATGGGGGGAGTGGCAGGGGGGCTGATTTTCGCGATGAACCCGTCGAAGTTGGCATTTATAGCGGTTCGGAAAGCACCAGCGGTTGTCGGCAGGCCTGGTTGGGGGGTGTACCCTGCCACATAGATGTTGCCTTGCGGATCGACATCCACGCCGCTGCTGAATACGCTGCCATTGTTATTCGGGTCGTAGATCACCGTGGAAAAGTAAATGGTGCGCCCCGTAGGATCGAACATCGTCACGTACGCACCGCCGAAGTTATTGGCGGGTTGCAACGGATTCACCAGCGGAACTTCGGTGTTGTTACCCGCAGCCCCACTGACATACACATTGCCATTCGCATCAAGACGGGGAGCGCTGATGGAATTGACAGCGCTTAGGTCCGCCCTGGCGCCACCAATGAATGTGGCCCAAACCAGCCCGCTGCCGGCGGGATTGATCTTCGCGAGGAATGCCCGGTTCTGGCAGAACGTGTTGGGGGGGCACGGAGTGGTGTCATAGGCCCCTGCGGTTACCGGGAAGTTGTAAGACGCGTTGCCGCTGACATAGGCATTGCCCGCGGCGTCGGCCGCAATGCCGCCGATGCCGTCGCTGAGGGCTCCTTGGTTCGGGTCAGTCCCGCCAAGGTAAGTGGCGTAGGCCAACGCGGCTCCGGAGCTGACCGGGTTGAATTTCGCAACGAACCCCCGGCTGGGCGGAGTTGCGAGATTCGGATTCGTGCTACCGATATAATGCTGAAACGCACCGGGGGTCACGGGCAGCCCATTGTTTTGGGTGTCCCCCGCCAGGTAGAAGTTTCCGGACGCATCCACGGCTACACCGACGCCGTAGCTGGCCCCATGGTTGGTCGTCGTGATATCGGAATAGCCATACAAGCTCGAGTAGAGCAGGTTGGCGCCGGCAGGATCGAACACCGAGATAAACGCAGAACCCACCTGTTGGTTGATCGGGTTGACGGAGTTGTTAAAAGCCGATCCCGGCAGCACGGCATTCGGTGTGGTCGGGAAGCAGGTTGGAACGAGGGTGGTGCAATTTGCGCTCGAATTTCCCGCGACATAAGCCCGGCCTTGAGAATCGACAGCGACCGCGACGCCCGTCTCATTGAGATGCCCGAGAAAGGTCGAATACACCAGGCCGCCGTTCGGACTGAGTTTGGTCAGGAATGCACTCTGGGCGTTGGGGCAGTTGGTTTGATTATTGATCACGGCTCCGCAAACCCTCTGGTACGCTCCCCCAGTCACCGGAAATTGGGACGAGCTGGTCAATCCGGTAATGTAAGCGTTGCCGGAACCGTCGACGGCAATGGCGTAAGGCCGAGTCGTCGAGTTGTCGTGAAGGACACCCCCGCCAATATAAGTCGAGTAGATCAGCTGCGAGCCTGCCGGGTTCAACTTGGCAACAAAGCCGGTTTGCGCTTGCGTGGTATTCACCGCCTGAAGGGCGTTTTGCAGCGGAAAATCAGTGGACTGAGTGTATCCGGTCACATACACATTTCCCGATGAATCGACAGCGATACCTTGCGTCGGATTGGAAGCGTTGGAGCCCCCGTAGTAGCTGGTGTAGCCAGTAGAATCGAAGTTGCTCCCGCCCAGATAGGTCAGATAGCTCAGGACCGGATCGATCA